>Ga0105047_10010249_pt1 | contig 15340 bp, 15 predicted proteins | sample MAT04_FD_78384 | JGI IMG/M metagenome (GOLD analysis project Ga0105047, IMG submission 78384) | Freshwater microbial communities from Lake Fryxell liftoff mats and glacier meltwater in Antarctica - MAT-04 (megahit assembly) | ecosystem: Environmental > Aquatic > Freshwater > Ice > Liftoff... | reverse complement strand
CGCTGCCTTCGCTCCGCCGCCCGGCCTGCCTCCGATCGAACTGACCGAGGCGGAAATCCCGGCCCCCGTCCTTGAGCAGAACCAGCCGACATCGCCCACCGTCCAAGCCGCGAGCGGAAGTTCCTGCCTGCGCTACAGCGGCTCGGACTGGCGCTCCCTGTCCCCGAACATGAGCCTGAACGCCTGCGTTCAGGCTCTCTACGCCGGCACTTGCGTGGGGCCGGGCGAGGCCCTGTATGGTCGCTCGGGCGAGACGACGCTGCGACTGGTGCCGCGTCGGGTCGAGCAGTCGCCCGACAACAACCGTTTCCGCACCTTGGTCGAACAGGATCGGGGTTGCCAGTTCCCGGGACTGCGCCGATGAAATTCGTCACGATCACCAGCTTGGGCTTGGGCCTGCTGGCCCTGACGGCGTGCGAAAAATCGACCGAGGCTCCGTTCGATCGGGGCGTCTGTTACGCCGTCGAGCTGGCGGCCGAGGGCGAGGCTCCACGCTTCAACAAGGTTGCGGACAGCCAGCCCCAGATCGAGTTCTGTGCCGCCAGGCTGGAGGAGATGCGGCTGCGCTTCCTGCGGATGGGAGGCAGCCGCCGGGACGTGATCGGCTCGTATCAGGGGCAATTCATCTTCATCGACCGAGAGGGCGTATGGATATCGAAGACGCTGGAGGGGTCGCGTTTCATCCTGCTGGCCCGGACCGGCGACGGTCGACTGGCGATTCCAGGCGCCATCCAGCGCGCGATCGATGGCACGCCAGTGGCAGTTCTTGCACCGGACGCAACTGAACCCGTGCCGACGCCAGCGCCCTAGACGGTACGGAACAAATGTGGAACAACGTGCCTGTGGATGGTGGCCACAAACCTGAGGTAGAGGCCGTGGAAGCGCGCTAGTCAGGCCTCACAAATAATCCCGGTCCGGAACAGCGCGAAGCGCGGCGGGCCTGAACGAAGAAGAAGGAGCTCGGCGATGGCGGGCAGCGTCAACAAGGTCATTCTGGTCGGCAATCTGGGCAAGGACCCGGAAATCCGCACGCTGAACTCGGGCGAGCGCGTCGCAAACCTGTCGCTGGCCACATCGGAACAGTGGCGCGACAAGGCCTCGGGCGAGCGCAAGGAAAAGACCGAGTGGCACCGCGTCGTGATCTTCAACGACAACATCATCAAGGTCGCCGAGAACTATCTGAAGAAGGGCTCCACGGTTTACATCGAGGGCACCCTCGCCACCCGCAAATGGACCGACGCCCAAGGCGTCGAGAAATATTCGACCGAGATCGTGGTCAACAAGTTCAAGGGCGAACTGACCATGCTGGGCGGCCGTGACGGCGGCTCCGGTGGTGCAGCCCCTCGCGGCGACGACGACTATTCCTCGGGCTTTTCGACCGGCGGGGCCAACAAGCCCAGCGGTCCCAAGGAAAGCTACGACCTGAACGACGATATTCCTTTCTAGGGGCCCGCACGCGATCGCGCGGCTTGAGGGCGTTCCAGGGGCCCTTGCCGCGCGACAGTGCTGATTGAAGCCGGGACGGACCGTGGTCGAAACGCTCCGTTACCCGCTTTGAGCCCCCGGCGACGCGGACCTGTGTCATAGCCGGGGTGTGATTACCCCTGACAAGCCCCACAGCCCGCTTTCGCCGGTCGAGATCGTCGCTATCATCGCGGTGGTGGTGATCTGGGGGGTGAACAATGCTGCGGCCAAGCTGGCCACCGAGACCATGCCGCCGTTGCTGGTGGGTGCGCTGAGGTTTGCGATCGCGGCAGCCTGCCTGATCCCCTTCGTGCGACCGCCCTTCCCGAACTGGAAGAGTCTGGCCATCATCGTCGTGCTGGGAGGCCCGATCCATTATGGCCTGATCTACCTCGCCTTCTGGCTGGCGCATGACGTCAGCCCGGTCGCGGTGGCGGCGCAGCTGTGGGTGCCGTTCACCGCCCTGTTCGCCTTCCTTCTGCTGCGGGAGAAGCTGTCCCGGTTCGCGCTGGCGGGCATAGGCGTGGCCTTCGCCGGCGTGGCCTGGATGGCGCTTGACCCGCACGCCATCGAAGACTGGAAGGGCATCCTGGTGGGAATCGCCGCTGCGTCGGCCTGGGCGCTGACGACGGTGATCGCCCGTCGCACGACATCCATTCCCCCCCTGAAGATGCAAGGCCTTCTGGCGCTGGTCGCATTGCCGACGCTGGCATTCGCCTCCGCCGCGTTCGAGCGCGGACAGTGGGCAGCGATCCAAAAGGCCAATGTTCTGGTCTGGGCCAGCGTCGTCTGGGCCGGGCTGGTGTCATCGGTGCTGGCCACCACGCTGGTGTTCTGGCTGGTGCAGAAGCGCGAGGCCGGACGGGTGACTCCCTATCTGCTGGCCACACCCGTGGTGTCGATCCTGATCGGTTGGGGCTTCATGGGGGATTTGCTGACGCCGCAGATCATGGCCGGCGCGGCCCTGACCATGGGCGGCGTTGCCATTGTTGCTTTGGCCGAGCGGAGCCTGAGAGCCGGTGTGGCCAAGGCCTGAAGCCTTAAAGGCCCGGACGTTTTGGCATCCGGGCATTTTCAGAATTCCGGTCCGGAGCCTAAAGGCCCGGAAGCTTGAAGCCCAGGTCGCGACGCCGGGCGATGACAATGCCGGTGCGGCCGCCGGTCAGTTCCTGCAGGCGAGCGTATTCGGTGGTGGCGTCCACGGTCACGGCACCTTCCGAGGTCTGGGTGTTGCTGGCAGCCTGGCTGGCGGCATCGCCCCGGCGCCAGAACATAAGACGGTTGGCCCAGCCCTCTTCCTTGTGCGCCAGGTCGCCGAATTCGTCATCGACGACATAGCGAGCCAGCGGATCGGCGCGTTCGCCGCCGGCCTGGGCGACCAGCTGCTGTTCACCGGCCGAGCGGGTGACGGCCTGACGCTGACCCAGCAGGATCTGACGGGCCGCAGATTCAGGAGCCAGTTCCTGCGGACGCGGCTGGCCGGGCGCGGGCGGACGCAGGCCGTATTCGGGCGGCACGGTGAGCGGCGCGGTGGACACCGTCAGGAATTCGTCCGGCGTGATCTTGCTCAGCCCAATTCCCTGGCGGACGCTCGAACAGGCACCGAGCGCGAGCATCGAGGTGGTGAGGGTCAGGACGGCGATAGTGCGAAGGCGCATATGGGATCTCGGTGGCGATCTGGTTCGGGCGCCGGGACGGGCGCGCGCGTTGAGCCTGGATGAATGCGGCTGATTACGACTTTTCGGCGGCGAGGCCAACCTTGGCCGCCCGTTCGGACAGCAGGCTGTCCAGAATCAGCAGGATGACGCCGATGGTGATGGCGCTGTCGGCGACGTTGAAGACCCATGGGAAGATCCTGGTGCCCGAGAAATCGATGAAGTCGACAACGTAGCCGAAGCGGATACGGTCGATGACATTGCCGATCGCCCCGCCCATCACAAATCCGATGGCCGTGATCAGCAGTCGGCGGTCGGCCCGTAGCGCCCACCAGCCGAGGATGCCGGCAACGACGATCGAGAACACGCTAAGTAGCCAGCGGGCCGAGCCGTCGCCGAACAGGCCGAAGCTGACGCCGCGATTCTCGACCCAGGTGAAGTTCAGGATTGGCGGCCACACCTCGACATGCCTCAGTTCGCGCAAGTCCAGACCAGACATGATCCAGGACTTGGTCAACTGGTCGAGCCCAATGACGAGGAAGGCGAAAACGAAGGCCGTGACGGCGAGGCGTGAGATTTTCATACGGGTCGCTGAAATGTGAAGGGCGTCCGGTTAGCAGTCTGCGGAGCAGGCGCGAAGGGGCAATCGTGTCACGGGGTCGCATCCGCAAAAGCAGAAGGGAGCCAGCGGACCGACTCCCTTCCCCGGAAACGATCGCTAGATCGGGTCAGAGCACCCCGATCATCGAGGCGACCAGCGGATGGCGGACGATGTCCTGTTCGGCGAGGCGAACCACGGCGATGTCGGGCACCGGGGTCAGCCGCTCGGCCACGTCGATCAGGCCCGAGATACCCGGCAGCAGGTCGGACTGCTGCGGGTCACCGGTCACGACCATGGTCGAATGCCAGCCGAGCCGCGTCAGCAGCATCTTCAGCTGGACGTAGGTGCAGTTCTGGGCCTCATCGACGACGATGAAAGCGTTGTTCAGGGTTCGGCCGCGCATATAGCCGATGGGGGCGATCTCGATCAGGCCCTCGGCCATCAGCGCCTTGACCTGCTTCATGCTCAGCCGGTCGGACAGGGCGTCGTAGAGCGGGCGCAGATAGGGGGCCAGCTTGTCTTCCATGTCACCGGGCAGGAAGCCGATCGATTCCCCGGCCTCGACGGCGGGCCGGCTGAGGACAATGCGGCCGATCTTGCCGGCTTCCAGCGCCTCGACGGCCTTGGCGACTGCGAGATAGGTCTTGCCGGTGCCTGCGGGCCCGAGTGCCAGGACCAGATTGTGGTGGTCGATGGCGGTCATCAGCTCGGCCTGTCCCTCGGACTTGGGCTTGAGGGTTTTCAAGTAGGCCTGGTCGCGATCGTCGTTGGACGGATAGGGCGACCATCCTCCCTGACCCTGGCCGCCATGACGCTGTCCTCCTTGACCATGCCCCTGGCCGTTGTGGGTCGGAAGGCGGCGGACCTTGGAGTCCTCCATGAACTGGCGGGAATCGAGCACGCCGTGATCACGGGATGTCTCGCGGGTCTGGCGCTTGATGGCTGCACGCTTGGTCATGGACGCCTCCAGGGCATGAAAAAAGGCGATGCCGAAAAAGCATCGCCTCGAACGAAGGTGGGGAGGAGAGAAGAGGATGCGACGCATCCGCCCGGGTCGGAGGAAGGCCAAGCTTCCAGCGGGACAAGCCGCCGAACCGAACGCACCACGCACGTCCCCTCAGGTCTGACCGGACCGGGATTGATCCGGCTTCCGATTCGAGGCCGAACTGGCGGTCTCGAATCGCAGCAACAGAATGATGCTAGCGTGGTTTAGGAAGGCTTAAAGGGCTGATTGGCTTTTAATAAGGTGATGATTAGATGACGGTTCATGCGTTGGCGGACAAGAAACCGCAGCTTCCGCCTGAGGGCGAATACTGGGTGGCACCGAACGCGACGATCGTAGGAGACGTGATTCTTAAGCCGGGCGCCAGCATCTGGTTCGGTGCCGTCGTGCGCGGCGACAACGATCCCATCACCATCGGACGCGACACCAATATCCAGGATGGCAGCGTGCTGCATTCCGACCCCGGCGAACCCCTGACCATCGGCGACGGCGTGACCGTGGGCCATATGGTCATGCTCCATAGCTGCGAGATCGGCGACAACACCCTGATCGGCATCGGCGCGGTGGTGCTGAGCCGGGCGAAGATCGGAAAGGATTGCCTGATCGGGGCCAATACCCTGATCACCGAGGGCAAGGTCATCCCCGACGGCTCCCTGGTCATGGGCCAGCCCGGCAAGGTGGTGCGTCAGCTTGAGCCGGGCCAGATCGAGGCTTTGAGGGCCTCGGCGGCGCATTATGTGCAAAACTGGAAGCGTTACCGCCGCGACCTGCGCCCGGAAAAGATCACTGCGTTCGACAGTTAAACCGCGCTGTCGTTGTCGGATTGGGCCGGGGCGGATTGGGCCGGGACGACCTGGGCCTCCGGATCGCGAGCCTGACCGCACTGATAGCAGACCTCGCGCTGCCGCCGCTCGGACCATGCATAGACATGATGGCACATCAAGCGTTTGATTTTTTGTAACATTTCGTCGCCCCGACGTCGGGCTTGCGCCCTCAGTTCGCAAACGCAGCATGCCTCAGTTGGTTCCGTAAAACAACGGTCGTCTAAACGTTCGGGCCGCTGCCGTCTTCAGGCCGCTCTGCGAGCGCGACCCTTCAGCCGGATTTGACGATCAGTCCCGCCAGTTTTTTCAGCGTCGGCGTCACCATCGGGATCGTCAGCATGGTCGATGCCACGGCCATCAGCAGCAGCAGGGTGAGGGTGCACTGGTCAGGCGACCCGGCGGCCTCCGACCGCCGCAAGTGCCAGCGGAGCCCTGGCGACCGGTCCCACGCCGATGGAGACCCGGGCTGTCAGCAGGCGGGAGTCATGGGCCGCGAACGACAGGCTGCCCGACGGGGCATACAGCCCGGCGACGCGGTTGACCTGACCCGACGAACCGCGCAGCGGGACGAGGGCGATCTCCAGTGTTGCGGCGTGGACCCCTGCGACCGCCACAATGACCACGGGGCGGGCTTCCCGAACGGCCTGGACCGCCGCCGCCCGGACGAGCGCATGCGAGTCCGGGACCCATACGCAGGTGAAAGGCCTGTCCGTGAGGGACTGATCATGAAAGGCCTCGATCCAGCTGCCGGACAGACGCAGCACCCCGCCTTCCCCGATCCGGTCGGCGATGAAGGCCCGCGGCAGGCGCAGACCGAGGGTGTCAGGCTGGAAGTCGGCGCGTAAGGGCACGCCGGCGCGCGCGCCTTCGGCTGCGGACAGACCGCTCCAATGGTCGATCAGGAACTGCGTGTCAGGATGAAACATCGCCTTGGCCTCCAAGACTCGCGCCGCAAGGAGCGGGCCGAACCAAGGCAACGGAAATGAAAGGCTTTATGGCGTCAGATGCAGGCTGGAGCGGCCCGCGCGTTGCGGGGGTCGCGTATGTTTGACTGGAGGTCGGCCCATGCGGGTGCGGATCATGACCTGGCTGGCGGCCCTCGCGGGCTTCATGGCCCTGATGGCGATCGCCGACCCTGCCGCAGCTCAGTGCGGGCCGGTTTGTCCGCCGCCGCCCCCGCCGTGCTGCGCCCCGCCACCGCCACCGCCACCGCCACCGCCTCCGCCTCCGCCACCTCCGTGCTGTGAAACGCCGCCGCCTCCGCCTTGTTGTGGCGGCGGCGGAAACCTGAACGTCAATGTGAACGTCAATGCCAACGCCAACTCCAACGCCAATGCCAATGCGGCAGCGCGGGCCGGTCTGAACGCCCGCGCCGGCGGCTCGGCCTTTGTCAGCGGCGGCGGTTCAGCCTATGTAACGGTCGATCAGCCCTATCCCACCACCATCAACGGCCTGAATGTCGAAGGCGCGCGGGTGCGCCAGACGATCCGGGTCCCCTATGAATCCCGGCGTCGCTTCGAAAAGCGCGTCGTCATCCAGGCCGTCTGTATTGACGACCGCAGCGTGCCCCATCCCGCGTCCCAGGTTCGTCCGGACCGCGACGTCGACGGCGACTACGACGGCGAACTGTACCGCTGCCTGGGCGGGACCAGGCTGCAGGTGACCATCGCCGATTACCTGGGCGACATCAGCTTCGACCACGGCGACACCATGAGCTGCCGCAAGGGCGAAGCCCTGTGGCATGGTCGGGGTGGCAGCGTCGAGTGCCGGCCGGCCAAGCCTGAACGCGACTGCAATGAGCGTTCGCTGCTGCGCCGCTACGGCGCGGGCGTGAAGATCCTGACGATGATCCGCGAGGAGACCTACACCGAATACCGCGAGGAAGTGGTCGAACAGGCCGGCATCGCGGTGTCCGGCGCATCGATCACCCTAGATGGCGGGGTCGGCGGGCGAGTTTTCTGACGCCAGTCTGAACAATGGCGTTCACCCGCGCGTCAGGCGCGGGAGCCTAGGAATGACACCGTCGGCTTCGTCGCCGATCCTGAGAAGCAGACTGGCCCCGATCCGCAAGGACCGGGGCCTTTTTCGCATGCCTATTGGGCCGCGGGCGCCGCGGCCGGGGCGACAGGGTTGTCAGAGGTGGCGACCCCACGCCAGGCTGTGTCAGCCCGCAGATACTGGCGGGCCGCGCGCTGGATGTCAGCCACGGTGATGGCCTCCAGATCCGAGATGTGGGTCTGAATCTGCTCGACGTCGCCCGGGTTGGCGGCCACGCCGGACAGTTGGCCCAGCCAATACTCGTTTCCGGCCTGGCTGCGCTTCAGCCGCTCGACCTCCGGAAGGCGGGCACGGTTCAGCTCGTCCTGGGTGATCGGCGTGTCCCTCAACGAGGCGACAATGGCGTTCACGGCATCGTAAAAGGCCGGGAAGGCTTCAGGACGCGTCAGGGCCTGGACGAAGATCGAGCCATAACCCCTGAAGGTATCCGAGGTGCTGGTGCTGACGCCGGGGGAATAGGCAATAGCCAGCCTCTCCCGGATCTCCTCGTTGGCGCGCAGGCCCATGACCTCACCCAGGATCTGGAGGGTCCGGGCCTCGGTCCGGTCGTCCACCGAATCGGTCGTAGGCCAGGCGATGTAGGCGAGGCCCTGCTCACCGGGGCCGGTGTGCTTCAGCACGACAGGTTCGGGGGTGGCGGTGGGAAAGCGCCGCTCGCCGGCCCCGGGTGCCGGCTGGGGCGCAGACCCTCGGGCGGGCAGGGCCCCGAAGGTCGAGGCCACTGCGGCGATCGCATCGTCCACGGTCACGTCGCCAACCACCGTCACATCAATCGGACCCGAGGCCAGACCGGAGGTCACGCCGTTGCGGAGTTCGTCGATGGTCCAGGAAGCGACCTCCTCAGCCGTCGGTAGAGATTCGCGTTTGTCGCCGCTGGCCAGCAGGCCGCCCGACTGCAGGGCAAAGGCACCCCCCGGCGTGGCCATCTGCTGGGCGATTATCTGCGGGAACAGGCCCTGGATCTGCTGGAACGGTGCGGGGCGCAGGCCGGGGTCAGTCAGATAGGCGGCCAGAACCTGCATCTGCAGGGTCAGGTCCTGCGGTCGGGTCGCACCCGACAGCTGCCAGGCATCTGCGTCAGCGGCGAAGCCGACGCCGTAGATGCGGCCACTCAATACGCGGTTTATTTCGTCGGCCGTCAGCTTGCCCAGCCCACCCGGCTGGAAAACGAACCCGGCCAGCGACAGCGGCGTCGAGCGGTCAGTCGGCAGGGAGAGTTCGCCGATGCCGGTCCGGACGCTGACCAGGATTTGCTCGTCGCGGTAAGTGGTCGGCTTGACCGTCAGGCGGACGCCGTTCGGGAAGGTGACAACCGTGGCTCCAACGGCGGCCAGCTCGGTCCGGCCCGTGGGTGCCGTCGGCGAGCCGAAGTCGGCATAGGGCCAAGCCAGCTGGGCCTGAGCGGTTGGGGCCGCGACCGGGACCTGACGCGAGACCGCCAAGGCGGCGGTAACCGCGTCGGCACCGCCCTCTATATCGACTGGGCTGATGACCAGGATCACCGGGCCCTGTCCTTCAAACACCGGCGGCAGGACGCTGTTCACCCGGGCCGCCGTCAGGCCGTCGACTGCCTGGTTGAACAGGGCCAAGTTTGTCGCGGGCGTGGTGAAGACCGACTCATTGTTCGCTGCATTCAGCAGGCCGTTGACCAAGCCGGGCGTGGTGCGGGTGGCAGCCGCATTGGCTGCGTTCTCGAGCGCCGTGCGCGTGTCGGTCATCTCGCGCTGCAGCTCGGTGTCCGTGACGCCGTAAAGGACCAATTTACGCTGTTCCTGCTCGATGGTCTCCAGCGCCCGCTTCCAGCCGCCCGGATTGAAGCTGGCACTGATGCCGCCGATCTCAAGGCTGTCGACAAGAGTCGAGCTGGCCGCGCCGGCACCAATGAAGGGCGCGTTCTCCTGACGCGAGATTTCGCCGAGCCTGCGATTCAGAACCGCCAGCCCGAGGTTGCGGACCAGGTTCGAGCGACGCTCGGCGATCGTGTCCGGGTCCAGGTCGGGGTCGCGCACCCAGTTGAGCTGGATCGATGACTGAATGCCCGGTTCCACCAGAATGCTGGTCTGGGGGCCGCGCCGAGCGACCTGGCCCAGGTCAGGCTCGGGGCCGTCGGCGGCCTTCGGCTGCCAGCTTTCGAAGGCCGCGCGAATCTTGGCCTCCATGACATCGACGTCGAAGTCGCCGACGGCGACGAAGGTCGCCCGGTTCGGGCGATAATAAGCGTTATAAAAGTCCACGAACCGCTGGCGCGGTGCGGTGCGGATGATGTTCAGGTCGCCGATCGGGAACCGGTTGGACAGTCGCTGGCCGGGGGCCAGCAGGGCCAGCTGCGCCTTGGTCGAGCGCAGGCCGGGCGTGTTGCGGGTGCGCTCCTCTCCCTCGATAACGCCACGCTCGGCGTCGACGGCGGCCGAGTCCATCAGAGCCTCGGACACCTGTTCGCGCATGATCCTCAGAGCGGCATCGACGGTCTCGTCGTTCGTGCGCGGCAGTTCCAGCTGGTAGAAGGTCTGGTCAAAACCGGTTGCGGCATTGGTATCGGCACCGAAGGCCAGACCGAGGCGCTCCAGGATACGCAGCAGTTCATTCTCGGGAATGTTGGTCGTCCCGTTGAACGCCATATGCTCCATGAAGTGCGCCAGACCCAGTTGGTCCTCGTCCTCCATCAGAGAGCCCGCGTCGATGCGCAGTCGCAGGGACGCCTGTCCCGGAGGGGTCGCGTTGCGCAGGAGGGCATACTGCATGCCGTTTGGCAGCGTGCCGAACCGGACATTGGTATCCGCCGGGATGTCGCTGGTGGCCTGGGCCCAGGGATCGGAAGGTTGGACCTGCGCCTGTGCCAAGGCGGGGGAGGCCGCGATCAGGACGGTGGCGGAGGCCGCGACGAGCAGCATCAGGCGGCGGGCGGAACGCATCATCGGTCTCTTTCCGAAAGGCGCGATGGCTCCAGTCAAAGGGGCCGCGCCGGACAGGGTGAAGGGACCGCGATGCCGTCATGCCCCGGGCCCCCTCCGCAACCTTCCAGCGAAGGGCGTCCCGCTCAAGTTACCGAAGATTAATGTGTCGGGCGCGAGACATAAAAACTTGCCGCGTTGCCTACGGCTGTCGAGCCGGTAATGACCGCGCGGCCTGACCCGGCGATTGAGGTATTGGCCACGGCGGACACATTGCCGCTGTTGGTCTGGGTGTTCGTGGCGCTGAGGAAGCCTTCACATTCCGAGCAGGCGTAGCCGACGGCGTTGTTGCCAATGGCTTCGGCCCCGACATAGGCGTCATAGCCGTTTGTGCCTGAGAATGTGGCGGTGACGTCCACGCCGCCCGAGTTGAACTGGGTGTTGTCGATCTGGACGAAGACGTCGTTGTTGCCGACCGACAACTCATTGGCGACGCCTCGTGCCTGGGCTTCCGCCTGGCCGAAGTCGTAGGCGGTGGTCAGGGCCGAGGCGCGGACGAAGCTGGTGTTGGTCTGGTTTGACTCGGTCACGACCGAGCCGCCTTCATTGAATAGCACGGCCTGGTTGGCGCTGGCGCGAGCCCGGGCAGCGAGGTCCCAGGCGTTGCCGGCGTTCGAACTGGCCTCCGCCTCGACGAAATTGCCGGTCGAGCGCTGGACGATGGACAGATTCTGGCCCGAGGTCTGGTTGCTGTTGACCGCGACCGTATTGACGGTGGCTTCGCTGTCCACGCTGCCCGGGGCTGGGATGTACTGGCTCTGGATCCGTCCGAACGAGCGCACCGTGGCCGAGGACGACTGGTCGATCGATCCCTGAAGGAATGAGGCCTGACCCGCCAAGGCGACGGTATTGGAAATGGCCGAGGCATTGACCGCCACGCCGCCGTGCAACCGGGCGGTGCTGTCGCCAACCTCCGTGGTAGCGCTGACAAGGCCGCCGGTGTTGGACTGGGTCGCATCCACGGTCAGGTCGGCATTGTAGGCGCTGACGGCGAGGTAGTTGCCGCCGGCCTGTGATGTGGCGTTGACCTCGCCCCACGTGTTGCCGCCCAGGGTCAGGTCGGTCCGGCCCACGGCGTCGCCGCGCATGTCCTGATCGGACCGGACCGTGATCGCACCGTTCTCGACCGCGCCGGAGGCGGAGTTGCCTTGGGCCGAGGTCTCGACGGTCACCTGATCCTGGGCGTCGACCACATTCAGCGTCTGGCCGGCGAAAATGTCGCCCAGCTGCAGCTGTTCATTCAGGACGATCGCACCGTCCTGGGGCGGCGTCTGCGCGGCGGCCTCAGTAGCGGCTGCGGCGCACAGCACCGTCGCGGCGATCGTGCCAGCGAGACGGATCCGCGCGGGTTTGGCCATTGTTCGTGTCCGTGTTCGGGTAAGCGGGATAGTAGCCGCCGGTCGGGCCGACCGTGCCGGCGAGTGGATCAGGGCCGGCACCGAGGCAGACCTCGGGGCCGGGCGCGCCGTACAGATTGGCCATGAACTCGACCGTGGCCCGCTCGATCAGCGCGCGCACTGCCAGCTGGACCGGTTCCAGCCCGCCTTCGCCGGCCGAGATGTCGAATACGTTGCCGTTCAGGAAGTCGAACACTCCGGCCGAGATTTCGCGACCGATGATCTGCTTCTGATAGGAGACGACATCGACGACCTCTAGCGTGGTGGTCTGCACCAGCCGCAGGTCGATGGCGATGTTCATGACATAGGCCTTGCCGGAAAAGGCCGTCGACAGAGGGGTGTCGCTGGACGCCTGGCCGGCGGCCAGATCGAAGCCGCCCGAGCGGATGTTGTAGTTCACCTCGGTAATGCCGCCGACGATGTAGAAGTCCGAACCGGGCACCTGACCGGCCAGGATGCGGCGATACTGGGTGTCGCCGGGGCCACCTGGACCCGCGTCACCGATCAGCCGGTTGTTGGCGTAGCGCAGCTCCAGCTCGGACACCGAGGTGTCGTAGCGTTCGACAATGTGGGCGCCGGCCTTGGCCAAGGCCGTATTGGCCATGAGCGATGCGCCGCCCGTGATCTGGCGCCCGCCGTCGGCCGAGACCGTGCCGGTGTAGTCGCTGATCCGACCGACGGCCATGCGGGGAGACGGCAGGCTGTAGCGCCGGGCGTAGTCAGCCATGCAGTAGAGGGCTGCGGAATAAGGCGTCGGATTGGCCGTGACCGGCGCATTTCCGATCGGCGAGGCGTACTGGCCCGTCGGACCGGCCGATGCCGAGATGCAGCCGCTCAAAAGCGCCGCAGCCGCGCCGGCGACGCCGGCGACCCTCACGCGTCGGGTAAGAAAGCCAACGCTCATGGAAGCCTCAGGGTGCCGTTCAGGCTGGTCCCGGCGTTGATCGCGCCGTTGTTCACCTGACTGGAGTTTACGATGACCGTATTGTGGTTGCCCTGAACCACAACGTTCAGATTGTTGCCGATGGCCGTCGACCCGCCGATGGCCGTGCCCCCGCTGTTCGCCGCACCCGAGAAACTGGAAGAGACGCCGCCGCTGGCACTGGCGTAGCTGCTGGCTCCGGCCTGGATGACGCCGTTGACGATCAGCCGGTTGCCGTTCGCGTCCCGGGTCGACCCGGTCTGGGGCCGGGCTGTCGTATAGCGCGATGCGCCGTAGCCGGCCTGATAGGTTCCCAGGTTCGACGACCCCGCCGACTGCGCCTCAGCCGCAACGGGGGCGGCGAGGGCGGCCACCAGGGGCGCGGCGGCCCAGAGCTTCATGCGCATCTTCATGACGACGCCTCTCGCGCAAAAGGGTCAACGGACCCGAAAGGATACTTCGTCCCACTCTGGGTCATGGTTATTAAGAAGCGCTTGCCATGATGGCTCCAGACAACCGATTGGTTTGTCCTCATGATTCGCCGGAGCTTTCGCCCTGAACGCGCAGCCGCCCGAACGTGTGTTCAATGCCCCGCTGGTTGCGGTCGCCGTCGCTGCGTCGATGCCGGCTTTTTACTGGCTTCAGACCCGCCTGCCGGACGGCGGGCTGTCCTTGGCGTTCCGTCCGTCTTCCCTCTGGGATGGCGGCTGGTGGCCCGGCATCCTGACCTCGATGTTCGTGCATGGCGGCTGGCCCCACGTGGCGATGAACGCCATTGTCGGGTTGGCGTTCGGGGCACCGGTGGCGCGGCTGATGCCGGGCGCGAAAGGTGCCGTTGGCTTTCTTGCCTTCTATATAATCTGTGGCCTGCTCGCGACGGCAGGGTACGGTCTGTTGCACGCCGCCAGCTATGATGCCCTCGTTGGGGCGTCCGGAGCGGTGTTCGGCCTGATGGGGTCGGCTCTCCGCCTGCTGGGCCGCACGTCCGGTCGGCTCAGGCCGCTGACTGACAAGCGGTTCCTGACGCCGGCAGCGGCGATCATGGTCGTCAATGCCGCGGTCGGCTTGCTGGGCTTTGCTCCGGGAATGGAAGGGGCGCGCATCGCCTGGGAGGCGCATGCCTTCGGTTTCGCCGCCGGCGCGCTGCTGATCGGACCGTGGGCGCAGCTGTTCCGTGCAACGCCGGAAGCATTTGATTCGCCGCCCGATCTGCGCGACCCTAATGGCTGAAGCGGTCCCTCCGCGGCCGCGCTCTATATAGAGAGGGAGGAGCCGCGATGCTGGTCGCCGAAATTCTCAAGGACAAGGGCGACGCCGTCTACGCCATTGGGCCCGACCTGACGTTGGGCGAGGCCTGTGGCGAACTGGATCGTCGCCGTGTCGGCGCCCTGATGGTCTGTGACAACGACACGGTGGTGGGCGTCCTGTCCGAGCGGGATGTGGTCAAGGCCGTGGCGCGCGACGGCCAGGGCGCGCTGAACCGGCCCGTCTCCGCCTTCATGACATCCGAGGTCGTGTTCGCGGCCCCGGCTGAGACGGTAGCGATTCTCATGGGGCGGATGACGGACCGTCGAATCCGGCATTTGCCGGTCTTGCGAGACGGCAGGCTGGCCGGCGTGATCTCAATCGGCGACGTGGTGAAATGCCAGATCGCAGAAGCCACCCGGGAAGCGGAATCCCTGCGCACCTATATATCGGCGGGCTGAGGGGCAGGCTGGCCGGCCCCACGCGGCTTGCCTGAAAAAAGTCCCGGCCCGGCAGACGGAGTCCGTCGAGCGCGAGTCTGTGAGAAAGTTCGCAAAACCCCCAGAATCGGCTTGCGGACAAAATGGCCGCTGCGTATATCGCCGCCTCGCTCGGAGACGAGCTGGCCGCCGGGTCCACGGAGACGAAAGCCTCCAGGGATCCTCGGGAAGAAAGTCGCGGATGCGGGTTGCTTCCTTAAAGGTGTTCGGTTAGTTTCCGCGTCCCAATCGAATCGTCGGTAACGAAACAGAGGCAAGCCTCTCGGGCTTTCCAGACGGTTTCTTGCGGCCTGAAGTCTTCAGACTTCAGGCTCCGCGAGATGGCTGAAAAAGCCCGGTTGACACGGAGATTGGCTCTCTCTAGACAGCCGCCTCCGCCGGTTTCCGGGCCGGTTCGGGGACAGAGGTTCTTCTTTAAAAAGAACCACTTGACGCGGGACATCGAGGCGCTAAAGAGCGCCTCCGCCGTCTTCGGACGGGGCGGACGAAAGAGGTTCTTCTCCGGAATAACCGCTTGACACGGAATACCGAGGCGACTACATCGCCGCCTCCGCCGCAACCGGGCGATAAACGGTTGGAGCCGATCTCCGGCTCCTTGGTCTTTGAAATCGTTGATCTGGAAAGAGAAACGCAGGCGGCGGTGTCCTAGCGACGGTTCTTCGGAACTGTCTCGACACTGACAACTGCGGTCTTTTTGAAAAGACACCATGACGTCGCTCT
>Ga0105047_10010248_pt1 | contig 15340 bp, 15 predicted proteins | sample MAT04_FD_78384 | JGI IMG/M metagenome (GOLD analysis project Ga0105047, IMG submission 78384) | Freshwater microbial communities from Lake Fryxell liftoff mats and glacier meltwater in Antarctica - MAT-04 (megahit assembly) | ecosystem: Environmental > Aquatic > Freshwater > Ice > Liftoff... | reverse complement strand
GGTCGGGCAAGTCCACAGATCCCCTGCAGATCACCCGTCGTTGAAGTAGCACTTAAGTGCTACAGTGCCTGATCCCTGAGGCACACCATGACCACGACGACGATCCGTATTGACGACGACCTGAAACAGCGGGTGGCGGCGGCGGCCGATCATGCCGGCAAGACGGCGCATGCCTTCATCCTGGATGCCATCGCCCAGACCGTCGAGCAAGCAGAACAGGACAGTGCTTTCCAGCACCTGGCCGAGCAGCGCTGGGCGCAGGTGCTGACAACAGGGCAGACGGTGGCCTGGGACGATGCCAAGGGCTACCTCAGCGCCCGCGCCCGGGGCGAGCGGCCCCGCAGGCCGGCGGCACGCAAGACCGTCGGCTGACCTGGGTATGGCCCGGATCGAACTCGCCCCAGAAGTGCTGGACGACTTCGACCGCTTCTTCGACCACCTGACCGCGGTTGAGATCGACGACGCACCCGAACGGATCGAGCAAATCGTGCTCGCCTTGGAAGTGCTGGCACACAGCCCGCTGATCGGCCGCAAGTTGCGCGGCGGCCTGCGTGAGTTGGTGATCGGCAAAGCTGCGCGCGGCTATGTGGCGCTGTACCGCTATGTCCCCGCGCTCGACACCGTGTTTGTGCTGGCGATCCGGGGCCAACGGGAGTCGGGCTACCAACCCGAAGCCTGAACCGGCCTACGGCGGCGCCAAGCCACAGCCCCGCAAGACCAGCGCCACCACGTGTGCAGTGGCGCGTTCGTGGTCAGCGTCCGCCAGGGTCTCGCGCCCCAGCACCGCGCAGACCTGCACCTCGAAGTCGGCATAGGTTTGGGTAGCCGCCCAAATCGTGAAAAACAGATGCGTTGAATCCACCGGCGCCATACGGCCGGCGGCAATCCAGCCGTCGATCACGGCCGCCTTTTGCTGCACTTTGGCACGCAGCTCACCGCGCATCAGCCCACCCACCACGGCCGCGCCGTGCAGCAACTCGTTGGCAAACACGCGTGAGGCATCCGGCCGCTGCGCGCTCATCGCCATCTTGTCGCGGATGTAGCGGGCCAGCGCGTCGGCGGGGTCGGCATCGGTGGTCAGCGCGTCCATCGGCGCCAGCCAGTCGTGCAGCGTGCGCGCCAGCACCGCCCGGTACAGCTCGAGCTTGCTGCCGAAGTAGTAGTGCAGATTGGCCTTGGGCAGGCCGGCCTCGTCGGCTATTGCCGCCATGGTGGTGCCGCTGAACCCGGCGCGGGCAAACACGCGTTCAGCCGCACCCAGGATGCGCGCCTCGTTGGCTTGCCGGATCTGGCCCTTGGACGTCTCGTCGTCAGTCAGACCCGGCATGCCGGCGGCAAGCATGGTGATGCCCCGCCGGCCGCTTTGGCTAAATTGCTGGCTTACTTGCTGGCCGCCTCGAACACGGCGTGGCTGTAGGCCGCCTTGCCCGGGTCTTTCTTGATCACCGGCGCGCTGCCGGCAGCCAGCAGCACCTTGACCGTGCGCTGGTAGGCGGCCGGGTCGAGGTAGCCGACCTTGGCAGTGCCGGCGTTGCTGATCAGCGTGGCGACGTTCTCCATCTGACGCTTTTGCACCTTCAGTGTGGCGCTGCCCGACGGGTCGGCCGCGACGACGATCTTGGCGGCTTCTTCGGGGTTCTTGACCGCGTCGTTCCAGCCCTTGAGCGTGGCCTTGAGGAACTTGCCCATCTTGGCGACAAAGGCCGGGTCCTTCAGCTTGCCTTCCAGCACATACAGCCCGTCTTCGAGTGAGGCGACGCCCTCTTTTTCGTAGAAGAAAGTGATCAGGTCGGTCTCCTTGACACCCGCGTCCACCACCTGCCAGTACTCGTTGTAGATCATCGTGCTGATGCAGGCGGCCTGGTTTTGCAGCAGCGGGTCGACGTTGAAGCCCTGCTTGAGCACCTTGACGTCGGTGTCGGGCTTGAGCCCCAGCTTGGCCATCCAGTTCAGGAACGGGTACTCGTTGCCGCCAAACCACACGCCCAGGGTCTTGCCCTTGAAGTCTTTCGGGCTGGCGATGCCGCTGGACTTCTTGCAGGTCAGCATCAGGCCGGACTTGTCGAAGATTTGCGCGATGTTGACCAGCGGCACGCCCGCCTCACGCGCGGCCAGCGCGTCGGGCATCCAGTTGACGATGGCGTCGGCCTGGTTGCCGGCCAGCACCTGCACCGGGCTGACGTCCGGGCCGCCCGGCTTGATGGTGACGTCCAGGCCCGCATCCTTGTAATAGCCCTTGGCGGCGGCGACGTAGTAGCCGGCAAACTGGGCTTGCGGCACCCATTTCATCTGCACCACCACTTTGTCGGCGGCCTGCGCTGCCAGACTACCGGCGGCCAGCATGGCGGCGAGCACCGCGTGTTTGATCGTGAAACCGGTCATGACTCACTCCTGTCTTGGTTTGTGGAACGGAACGTCGGAACATATCTAAAACTGAACAACAACGAAGAAACAACAACTCGGGTGGCAGCGCCTGCTCAGACCCGACGGGGAAAAATCACTTGCTGCGGATCGACGGATGCCAGAAGGCCACCCGCCGCTCCAGCTGCACCAGCACAGCATAGGCCACCGACCCGGTGACCGCCGCCACCACGATGGCGCCCCAGACCAGCGCCATGTTCATGCGCGCGGCCTCGGTGCTGATGCGGAAACCCAGCCCGACCGTGGGCGAGCCGAAAAACTCGGCCACGATGGCGCCGATCAGCGCCAGCGTGGCGTTGACCTTGAGGGCGTTGAAGATGAAGGGCATGGCCGCCGGCAGCCGCAGGTCCAGCAGGGTGCGCGGGTAGCTGGCAGCGTAGCTGTGCATCAGCTCCAGCTCCAGCCGGCCGGCCGCCTGCAGCCCCGCCAGCGTGGACACCAGCATCGGGAAGAAGGTCATCAGCACCACCACCGCCGCCTTGCTGGGCCACTCGAAGCCGAACCACATCACCATGATCGGTGCTACCGCCACCAGCGGCACGGTGCTGGTCAGGTTGGCCAGCGGCAGCAGACCACGCTGCAAAAACGGCGCACGGTCGATTGCCACGCCGACGGCAAAACCCAGCCCCGAGCCCAGCGCCCAGCCGACCAGCACGGCCTTGAGCACGGTTTGCACAAAGTCGCCCGCCAGGGTGTCCCAGCGGTCGATCAGCATCTGGCCGATCAGCGCCGGCGCCGGCAGCAGCACCCGCGGCACGTCGAACATGGTCACGCCGATCTGCCAGAAGTACAGCATTCACAGGCCGAACAGTGCGGCCGTGGCCGTGCCGTACCAGCGCCGGCCGTCGAGTGCGGCCACCCGTTGCACGCTGCGCGCGGCCAGCACCACCACCACCGCCAGGCCCAGCAAGTGCGCGGTGGCAGGCCCGACGTCGCTGCTGCCGGCCGGTGGCACGGCTTGCGCCAGCGCGGCGGCGGCGATGCCTGCCGCCAGCAAGGTCAACCACAAGGCAAATTGGCGGCCCATCACGCCGCCTGCCGCGTTTGCAGCACCCAGCGTTCGACCCCTGCCACCGCAGCCGTCAGCGCCAGCCCCAGCAGCGCCGACATCACCAGCGCCGACCAGATGCCCACGGTGTTGCCGTAGTAACTGCCGGTCAGCAGCTTGGCGCCCAGGCCGGCTTGTGCGCCGGTGGGCAGCTCGGCCACCATCGCGCCGACCAGGCCGGCGGCAATCGCCACCCGCAGCGACGGGAACAAAAACGGCAGGGCTGAGGGCATGCGCAACAGCCAGAAAGCCTGCAGCCGGCTGGCGGCGTAGGTGTGCATCAGCTCGGTCTCGATGCGCTGCGGCGCCCGCAGGCCGGCCACCATCGCCACCGTGACCGGAAAAAAGCAGAGGTACATCGCAATCGCCGCCTTGGGCGCCAGACCGGAAAAACCCAGGCTGCCCAGGATCACCAGCACGATGGGCGCGATGGCCAGCACCGGCACGGTTTGCGAGGCGACGATCCAGGGCAGCAGCGCCCGGTCCAGCGTGCGTGAATGAACGATGGCCGCCGCCAGCACGATGCCCAGCAGCGTGCCCAGCACAAAGCCGACCAGCGTGGACTGGGCCGTGACCGCCGCGTGATAGAGCAGGTTGCGCGGGGAGTCCAGCGGCCAATCGACCAGGCTGCGGTACAGGTCAGCCACCACCTGGTGCGGCGCGGGCAGCACCGGGCGCTCCATGTTGAGGGTGGCCGTGATCAGCTGGCCGGTGCTGTAGGCACCTTGAGGCGCCAACACCCGCTCGACCGCGCCGGCCCGGTTCAGGCCCACCGCGCCCACGTACCAGAGCAGCAGCGTGGCGGCCAGCACCAGCGCCACCGGCAGCACCCGCTCACGCAGCGGGATGGCCTTAGACCGCATCGTCGCCTGGGGCTGACCCGTGGCCGGCCGCCAAACCCTCGCGCACCTGGTGCGCCAACGCCATGAACTCGGGCGTGTCGCGCAGCCCCAGATGCCGCTCGTCGGGCAGGGTGGATGGAATGATCTTGAGGATGCGCCCGGGCCGCGGCGACATCACCACGATGCGGGTGGACAAATACACCGCCTCGGCGATCGAGTGGGTGACAAACACCACCGTGCGCCGCTCACGCTGCCAGAGCTGTTGCAATTGCTCGTTGAGGCCGTCGCGGGTGATCTCGTCGAGCGCACCGAAGGGCTCGTCCATCATCAAAATCTTGGGCTCGAAACCCAGCGCCCGGGCAATCGACACCCGCTGCTGCATGCCACCCGACAACTGCCAGGGGTATTTGCGCTCAAAGCCTGTCAGGCCGACCCGACCCAGTTGCTCTCGCGCCACGGCCTCGGCCTCGGCCTTGCGCCGGCCCTGGATCTGCAACGGCAACATCACATTGCCCAGCACCGTGCGCCACGGAAACAGCGCCGGCGCCTGGAACACATAACCGTAGGCACGCGCCAGCCGGGCCTGGTGCGGGCTCAATCCGTTGACCAGCACCTCGCCGGCACTGATCGGCTCCAGATCGGCGATCACCCGCAGCAGCGTGGTCTTGCCGCAGCCCGAGGGGCCGATCAGCGAGACAAACTCACCCGCCTCGATGCGCAGGTCGATCTCCGACAGCGCGTGCACCGGTGCATCGGCCGACGGATAGACCACGCTGGCGCATCGAACCTCGACAGCAGCCTGGCTGGCGGGCGCCGACGCCGGGGCCGATGCCGTGGCATGGGGCAGGCTGGCCAGTCGTTCAGGGGCATTCATGGCAATAGGGCGGGGTTCAAAATCCAGAAAACCTAATCAAATGGTCAGCTTATTGTCACCGAGCAAGCCAGATCTGTGCCAACCGGCGCCCCGCCGAAGGCGTCGGGATCAACCCCATGCGGTGCCGCTTGGCCAGGGCCGCACCAGCACGGGTCAGCCCGCGCCATGCTTGGCCGATGGCGCCCAAACCGAAATCGCAGGCCGTTGGGCGGGTCGAATCGGCTGCCGCTTGCCGGCTCGAAGCCGACCGCGGCGACACGGCCGAGAGAGATCACCTCAGCAGCGTTGTCGGCTACTTCCGGCCGTTCGAGCTGAAAGCCCCGCTCTGCGGCTCAGCGCGTGCGCTCAATCGCCGCCCGCGACGGCCGCCAACGGCTGCGCGACCGTCGCCTCGAAGCCGCTTCGGCGCGGACGCACTGCGGCGATCCAGTCGACCAGCGCCGCCGGGCTCAACGGCTTGGCGTAGAGAAAACCCTGCAGTTCGTCGCAGCCCGAGGCGCGCAGCGTCTGGGCCTCGCGTTCAGTCTCGACGCCCTCGGCGACCACCTTCAGGCCCAGGGTGTGGCCCAGGCCGATGATGGCGCGGGTGACGGCCAAGTCGGTCGGGTCCTTGAACATGTCCCTGACAAAGGACCGGTCGATCTTGAGCCGGTCGATCGGAAACCGGTTGAGGTAGTTCAGGCTCGAAAAACCGGTACCAAAATCGTCGATCGCCAGCTCGACGCCGAGTTGCTTGATCGTGCGCAGTCGCTCCAGCGTCAGCTCGGCCCGGTCCATCAGTGTCGACTCGGTCAGCTCCAGCTCGACCGTGCCGGGTGGCAGCGCATGGCGGTCCAGCGCGTCGCGCACCGTGGTGACCAGGTCGTCGTTGCGCAGCTGCAGCGCCGAGACGTTGATCGACACCTGCGGCACCGGCACGCCAGCCGCACGCCAGGCGCCAAGCTGGCGGCAGGCCTCGGCGATGACCCAGGCGCCGATCGGCACGATCAGCCGCGTCTCCTCGGCAATCGGGATGAACTGCACCGGAGATACCGCGCCGAGCTCGGCCGAGGTCCAGCGCAGCAGCGCCTCGACGCCGACCAGCCGGCAGCTCACCGCGTCGACACGCGGTTGGTAGACCAGGCTCAGCTCCTGGCGCTCCAGACACAGCCTCAGGTTCGATTCGATCTTGAGCCGGCGTTGTGCACGCTCGTTCAGCTCGGGAGAGTAAAAATGTGCGGTGTCGCGGCCCAGGGCCTTGGCTTGGTACATCGCCGCGTCGGCGTGGCGCATCAGGGTGTCGATGTCCAGCGCGTCGTCGGGGAAGACCGCGATGCCGATCGAACACGAGACATGCAGCTCGGCGCCGCCGATGTCGTGGACCTGGCGCAAGCGCGGCACCAGCCGTTCGTCGACGATGGCTGCGACCTCGTCGCCGTCGGCCACGCCGTTGAGCACGATGACAAACTCGTCACCGCCGAGCCGGCTGACGGTGTCGCCGGCGCGTACCGACTCCGCCAGCCGTCGGCCCACCGACCGCAGCAGTCCGTCGCCCACATGGTGGCCCAGCGAGTCGTTGATGTTCTTGAAGCGGTCCAGGTCGATGAACAGCACCGCCACCTTTTCGCCGCGCCGCGGCGCCTGCTGCAGCGCCAGGCGCAGCCGCTCGATGCACAGCGCGCGGTTGGGCAGCTCGGTCAGCACGTCGTGCTGGGCCAGAAAGCGGATGCGCTCCTCGTTGCGCTTGCGGTCGCTGATGTCGATCGTCGTCGCGATGTAGTGAGAGACCTCCGCCTCTTGGCCGTTGCGCACCACGCTGATGATCAACCAGGCCGGGTAGCTGCCCCCTTCGCGCCGCTGCAGCGTCACCTCGCCCTGCCAGTTGTGGCCCTGCGCCAGCGCCGGACCGAACACCGACAGCGCCGCCACCCCGCCTTGCAGCTGCCCATGCGCACCGACGGGCTCGCCGATCAGCTCATGCAGCTCGTAGCCGGTGCTGCGGCAGAACGCCCGGTTGGCCGTCAGCACACGATGCTCGGCGTCGATGATGACGATGCCTTCACCGCTGGCCTCGAAAACCTTGGCCCAGAGTTCGAGCCGATGCTCCATCAGCTTGAGGTGGTTGATCGGTGTGAACGCGGTCAGCACCGCGCTCTGACCCTGGAATTCAAGCTGCCGCGCAGACAGCACGGCCCAGGTGGCGTCGGTGCCGTTGTGCCAACGCACCTCGAACTCGTCCACCGCATCGCGGTCGGCCAGGCGCTGGAAGAAGCGTGACCGCACGGCCGAATCGAGCCCGCGGCGCCAGGGGTCCTCGGTCGATTGGCCGATCCAGCGCTGCGCCGGCAGGTTGGCATGCAGCACCTGGTGGCCCGGTACCGCGGTGACCATCAGTGCAATCGGTATCGCCTCGACCAGCTGCTGCTGCGCCTGCGCGGCGCGGGCACTGGCGATCAACTCCTGCTGCACCGCGCGTTCGCGGTCCAGCTGCGCCAGCATGTCGTTGAAGGCGACGACCAGGCGGCCGATCTCGTCCTTGCTGTCCCAGCTGGCGCGCAGCGTGTGGTCACCGGTCTGCCGAACCCGGTCGGCAACGCCCGAGAGGCGTTGCAGCGGCAGCGCGATCTGCCGCGCCACAAAGTACACCGTCGTCAGGATCAGCGTCAGCAGGCCCAGCGCCGTGCCCAGGTGCAGCCACATGCGCGAAAAGAAACCCTCGACCCGCAGGTCCAGCAGGCGGCGCAGCTGCTGCGACGTGGCGGTCCAGGCCGCGCCGACGCTGTCTACAAGCTGGCCGTGCGCTGCCTTCATCGCCTCGACATCGGCCGGCTGCGCACCCAGATCCATCGTGCGGCGCGTCGCGCTGCGCAAGCGGTCCAGCGCGGCACTCATCGCCAGTTGGGACGGCTCAAGCGCACGCTTGAGCTCCGGGCTGCCGGCGGCATAGGCCTCGGCATAGTCCGCGCCCAGGCCCTGCTGTCCGGTGTCGAGCCGGCCAACGAGCACCAGATGCTGGGCCTGTGTGTCCGGGCTGGGCCCGGCACCTGCAGGTTGTTGCCGCAGCACGGCGGCGCTGAGGTCGGCCGAGGCCAGCAGGATCTCGGGCAGCCGCAGCACGACGATCGACATCGTGTAGTAGCTGTCGAGGTCGGGGTCGAGGATCAGGTTGGACTGGTTGCCGACACGCGTCACCAGATCGCGGCCGCGCTCCAGCACCTGCTTCATCGGCTCGATTTCGGTCTGGATGTCACCGACAGCGCGCAGCGCGGCGGCCAGGGCCATCGCTGCCTGTTCGCTGTCCAGCCCCGGACCCAGGCGCGCCTGCGTGCCGATGACCGATTGCTCGGCCCGGTCCGTTATGGCGTGGGCGCCGACGGACAGCCTTGTCCCGTCCAGCAGGATCGGCTGCAATTGCTCGATGTAGGCCGTGCCGACCAACTCCTTGCGCGCAAAGTCGATCGCCAGGAATTTTTCGTGCACCAGGATGCCGCTGATGTAGGCCACTGCGCTCATGTCGAGCGCAAAGATCAGCATCAGCTTGCGTCCCACGCTCAAACGGCGCAGCAGTCGGGACGCAAACTCAAACATCGGTTGTTGCTCCGTCGCGAGGGTTGGCAGGGGTCGAGGTCATTGTCGCCCCCGAAGGATTGACACCAACCCTGCATTTCGGCAATTGAAGCCAGGACTTGAGTCAACAGCTGCATGGCCACGGCCAGCACAAAGGGGCCCAGCTCTGCCTCGCTATGCGCCCACAGCGAACGGGCCTTGAGCGTGTGGTCGTGGCGCGGGCCGAGGTGGCGGTCTCTGGCCGGCACCAGCGTGCTCAGGGTCTGCGCGGCCACGGCATAGTCGGCCAGGCCGTAGTGCGCACGGGCCAGGTTGTAGCGGTCGGCCAGGCTGTCGGTGATTTCGTATCCGGCAATGCGGGCCTTAGCGGCCACCACGGCGGCAAACTCGTCACGCGCTTGGCCAAAGCGGCCCTGTTCGTACAAAGTGTTGGCCAGCACGCTGCGCAACCTGAAGACCTGCACCGGGTCACTCTGCGGCGTGGCCAGCGCCAGCGCCTGGCGCACCAGCGTCTCGGCGCCGGCATAGTCGCCTTGTTCACGCACCGCCCAGGCCAGTTGCTCGGCCACCGGCAGCGCCCAGCGGTGTCCGGGCCCGAACTGGCGGTGGGCGCGTTGCAGCAGTTGCGCAACGGCCTGGCGCGCCGCGTCGAACTGCATCTCTTCCTTCATCACCTCGAACTGCAGGAAGGCAGCGTCCAGCGCGCCGAGCTGGCCCTACAAGGCCAATGCCTGGTCCAGCTGAGCCCGCGCCTGGGCCTTGTCGCCCAGCGTGGTGTAGATGGTGCCGATCTCGCGCAGGCCGTCGAGATGGCGGTGGATGTCGGCCGCCAGGGCTTCGGCGCTGGGATAACGCTCGGCGGGTTCGAGTGCCATCGCACGGGCCACGATGGCGTCGGGGTCGCCGGCCAGATCGCCAGCAGCAACCTGGCGCTGCGCCGGCACTGCCAGCCTGGGCGGCAACACCGTCGCGTTGGCGAGTTGCCGGGCCAGGTTCACGGCGCCCTGGCGGTCCAGTGTGTAGGGCCGCTGGCCGGTGAGCAGCTCGTACAGCACGACGCCCAACGAATAAGCGTCGGAGGCCGCACCCAGCGGCGCGCCGGCCAGCTGTTCGGGCGTGACGAGCAGGTTCGACGGTTTCAGGTCGCGGTGGATGACCAGCCGATTGTGGGCAAAGCTGACGGCGCCCAGCACCTGCAGAAACAGCGCCAGCCGGCGCCGCAGCGGCAGGCCGCGGGCATGTTCGGTGATTGGCTGGCCGCTGATCAGCTCCATCGCCAGAAAGGGCTGGCCCGCCGCGCCGACGCCGGCGTCATACAGGCGCGCGATGTGCGGATGCTCCAGACCGGCCAACAGGTCGCGCTCGCTCTCGAAGCGGCGCGCCATCGCGGTCGGCGCCTCGATGCCGGCTTGTGGCAGCTTCAGCGCGACGCGCCGGAACACGTCCCATTGGCAAGACATTCGCAAGAACCGGCCGCGGCCGGTCAACCGGCCTGCAGTTCGACTGGCAGACACGCGCGCGCCTTGTCCCACAGCCGGCGCACGGTGCGCTCGCTGATGCCTATTGCCAGCGCCACCTCGACGTCGGTGTAGCCGCCGTAAAAGCGCAGTTCCAACAGCTCGGCCAGCGGCGGGTCAACCGCCTCCAGCGCGGCCAGCGCACGCTCCAGGTCGGCCACGGGCGCGGTGGCCGAGAGCGCCTCGGCACCGGGCAGCGCGTCGAGCAAGGCGGTGTCGAACATGACCTGCTGCAGCCCGGCGCCCCGCGCCACGTGCAGCGCCGAAGACCGCTTGTTCCAGCCGATCAGGTCAAGCGGCGGGCTCAAGCGGTTTTGGTGTGTGGCGCAGTTGCCGACGCAGGATCTTGCCGAGGTTGGACTTGGGCAGGGGCTCGGTCCGGAACTCGATGATCTTGGGCAGCTTGTAGCCGGTCAGGTGCAGCCTGCAATGGGCCAGAAGGGCCGCTTCGGTCAGCGCCGGGTCCCGGCGCACGACGACGATCTTGACAACCTCGCCCGACCGCTCGTCGGGCTCGCCGACGGCGCCGACTTCGGCCACACCCGGGTGCAGCGCCACCGCGTCCTCGACCTGGTTCGGAAACACCTTGAAGCCGGAGACCACGATCATGTCCTTCTTGCGGTCGGTGATCTTGAAGGCGCCGTCAGCGCTCATGTGCCCCATGTCGCCGGTGCGCAACCAGCCGTCGGGGGTGAACAGGGCGGCGGTCTCCTCTGGGTGTTTCCAGTAACCCGCCATGACCTGCGGACCACGCACGCAAAGCTCGCCAACGTCGCCCACCGGCGCCTCGTGATCGTCATCGCCCCGGATCTCGACCTCGGTTGAAGGCAGCGGCATGCCGATGGTGCCGGTCCAATCCTCGATGTCGAGGCGGTTGGAGGCCACGCCGGGCGACGTCTCGGTCAGGCCGTAGGACTCGATCAGCGGCACACCGGTGGCCTGCTTCCAGCGCTGGGCAACCCCCTGCTGCACGGCCATGCCGCCCGCATTGGCCAGCTTCAGGCTGCGGGTGTCCACGTCGGCAAACCCGGGTGCGTCGAGCAGCGCCCGGTACAGCGTGTTGACGCCGATCATGGCGGTGAACGGATAGCGCTTGAGCTCGTGCAGGAATGCCGGCATGTCGCGCGGGTTGGTGATCAGGACCACCTGCGCGCCGATCTTCAGGAACACCAGACTCGAGCTCAACGCATAGACGTGGTACAGCGGCAAGGGGCAGACAAACACCTCCGAGCCGTCCTGCAGGCCGTGCGCTATCCAGGCGCCAAGTTGCTGCAGGTTGGCCACCATGTTGCCGTGGGTCAGCACCACGCCCTTGGCCACGCCGGTGGTGCCGCCCGTGTACTGCAAGAAGGCAACGTCGCCGTGGACCAGCGGCACGTCGTCCAGCATGAGGCCGCGCCCTGCCCGCAGGACGGCGTTGAACTCGATCGCACCGGGGATGGACCACGCCGGCACCATCTTCTTGACGTACTTGACGACCAGGTTGGTCAGCAACTCCTTGGGCGCAGAGAACATGTCGCCGACCTCGGTGGTGATGACGGCGAGTTGCAGCGCCGGGTTGCGCTCGAGCACCTGCTGCACGGTGAGGGCGAAGTTCTCCAGCACCACGACAGCCACTGCGCCAGAGTCCCTGAGCTGGTGTTCCAGTTCGGGCACGGTGTACTGCGGGTTGACGTTCACGACCACCAGACCGGCGCGCAGCACGCCGAACAAGGCGACCGGGTACTGCAGCAGGTTGGGCATCATCAACGCCACCCGGTCGCCGCGGTGCAAGCCCAGTGACTTTTGCAGGTAGGCCGCAAAGGCGCAGCTCTCGAGGTCGAGATCCTCGTAGCTGATCGTGGCGCCCATGTTGCTGTATGCAGGCAGCTTGGCAAAGCGCTCGCAACTGCGCTGCAGCACATCCTTCAGCGACGCAAACGCCTGCACGTCCACTGTTGCGGGAACGCCCGCCAGGTAGTGACTGAGCCAGACTCGGTCCATGCATGCCCCCGGACGTCTCGTACGGAAACCCGCACAGGGCCATCTGAGGCGCCGGCGCGGCGGCGGTCTGTGCGGTATCGAACCCTGGGCCGTGCTTTACCCGGTGTCGGGCCGGTTCAGGTGCTACCAGAACCCTGTGGCCGCTCAGCCGCTTTCAGCCGGCCAGAGCGCGGCCAGCCGCAGGTCACGCTCGCACTTCGCGGCATCGGTGAACAGCAAGGCCTGCCAGCCGGCAGCCTGGGCTGCGACCACGTTGGCCGGCACGTCGTCGACAAACACCAGCTCACCCGGCGGCAAGGCAAAGCGCTGTGCGGCCAACGCAAAAATCGCCGGGTCGGGCTTGATCAGCTTGACCCGGCTCGAAAACACACCGTCGTCGAAATCCCGCACAAATGCGTGTTCATGCTCCAGATACTCGGCGAACGGCGCTGGCATGTTGGAGAGAAAAAACATCGGCCGGCCAGGCCGGCGCAGCCGGTTGATCAGGGCCACCGACGCCGTGATCGGCTGCAGCGACGCGGGCACGGCATCCACCACCCACTGCACCTCGTCTGGCCGCAAGCCGGTGCGCGACGCAATGCGCTGCACCACCTCGGCCGGGCTGACCGCGCCGCGGTCGAACTCGCCCCAATCGCCCTGGTAGTCCTGGAAGACCTGCGCCGTCCAGTGCGCCGTGCTGGCGGCATCAAACGCACGTTGCGGCAACAGCCGCTGCAGCAGCCGCTCGGGCTGCCAGTCGAACAGCACCCGGCCGAAGTCGAAGACAAAGGCGGTCATGCGGCAAGCCTTGCCAGCAGGCCGGCGGTGGATGCGTCCAGCCCTGCCGCGCTGCCTGCGGCCGCCGGCCCGGCCAGGCGCGGCAGCAGGTCGCTGGCCAGCGCCTTGCCCAGCTCCACCCCCCACTGATCAAAACTGTTGATGCCCCAGACCGCGCCACTGGAAAACACCCGGTGCTCGTAGAGCGCGATCAGCGCGCCCAGCGCGTGCGGGGTCAGCCGGTCCAACAGCAGCGTGGTGCTGGGCCGGTTGCCCGGAAAGGTGCGGTGCCGGGCAACGGTGAGTTTGCCCAGCGCGGCGGACGCGGTGGGCGCTTTGTCAGCCAGCGCGGCCTCGGTGGTCTTGCCCAGCATCAGCGCGGCGCTTTGCGCCAGGCAGTTGGCCAGGGCCTTGACTTGGAGGTCAGGGTAGGGGTGGCTGGGGCGCTTGACGGCGATGAACTCGACCGGGATCACGTCGCTGCCCTGGTGCAGCATCTGAAAGTAGGCATGCTGGCCGTTGGTGCCGGGCTCGCCCCAGACCACCGGGCTGGTGCCATAGCTCAAAGGCTGGCCGTCCAGGTCCACCTGCTTGCCGTTGCTCTCCATCTCCAGCTGCTGCAGGTAGGCCGGCAGGCGTTTCAGGCCCTGGTGATAGGGCGCAACCGACCGGCTGGTGTAGCCGTGAAAATTGCGGTACCAGACGTCGAGCAGGCCCAGTTGCACCGGCAGGTTGGTCTCCAGCGGCGTCTGGGCAAAGTGCCGGTCCATCGCGTGCGCGCCGGCCAGGAAGGCGCGGAAGTGCTCAGCGCCCACCGCAATCGCGATCGGCAGCCCGATCGCGCTCCACAGCGAGTAGCGCCCGCCCACCCAGTCCCAGAAGCCGAAGGTGGTGTGGATGCCAAACGCCGCCGCTGCCGCCAGGTTGGTCGTCACGCCGACAAAGTGCCGGCCGATGTCGGTGCCGCCCTGGGCCAGAAACCAGTCGCGCGCCACGGCCGCGTTGGCCAGGGTTTCTTGCGTGGTGAAGGTCTTGCTGGCGATGATGAACAGCGTCTCTTCGGGCTTGAGCCGGCGCAGCACCGGCGTGATGTCGTGGCCGTCGACATTGCTGACAAAGTGCAGCGTCAGCTTGGGGTGGGCATAGGCGTCGAGCGCCGGCACCACCATCTGCGATCCCAGGTCGGACCCGCCGATGCCGATGTTGACCACATCGCGGATGCCGCTGGCAGAGGTGTCGCGCACCGCCTCGGCAAAGGCCAGCAGGCGGTCCAGCACGCCGTGCACCTCGTCGCTGAACAGCCCTTCGCCTGGCGGGGCACGCAAGGCGGTATGCAACACCGCCCGGCCCTCGGTGGTGTTGATCGGCTCACCGGCGAACATCGCGTCGCGCCGGGCCTCCAGCCCGGTTTCACGCGCCAGCTCGGTCAGCAGCTTTTGCGTCACCAAGTCCCAGTGGTTCTTGGACAGGTCGGCAAACACCTCGGGTGCTTGCAGCGAAAAGGCCTCAAAGCGCAGCGGGTCGCGGGCAAAGGCCTCGCGCAAGTCCAGGTCGCGGCCGTGGGCCTGGTAGTGGCCTTGCAGGGCTGCCCAGGCCACCGTGCTGTCGCAGCGCTTGATGGGGTTCATCTCAAGCACCCTGGATCAGCATATCCAGCTTGACCGAGTCGGCGGCAAAGGCGCGGATGCCCTCGGCCAGTTTGTCGGTCGCCATCGCATCCTGGTTGTGGGCATAGCGGAAGCCCGCCTCGGTGTAGTGCAACTCGGGCAGGTCGGCGTCCCGCGCGGCGGCAGCACTCAGCACTTGCGGCACCGGCGCCTCGCTGGCCTGCAGCGCGCTGAGCAGGTCCGGGCTGATCGTCAGCAGGTCGCAACCGGCCAGCGCGATGATCTGGCCGACGTTGCGGAAGCTGGCACCCATCACCTCGGTCTTGATGCCGTAACGTTTGTAGTGGGTGTAGATGCGCGCCACCGACTGCACGCCCGGGTCGTTGGCGCCCGCGTGTGCGGCGGCGTCCCAGGCCGCGCCGGCCTGTTTTTTGTGCCAGTCGTAGATGCGGCCGACAAACGGGCTGATGAGTTGCACACCCGCATCCCCACAGGCCACCGCCTGGGCAAACGAAAACAGCAGCGTCAGGTTGCAGTGGATGCCGTCCTGCTCCAGCACGCGGGCAGCCTGGATGCCCTCCCAGGTGGCGGCGATCTTGATCAGCACCCGGTCGCGGGGGACGCCGGCGGCTTCATAGAGCGTGATCAGGCGGCGGGCACGGGCCTGCGTGGCGGCGGTATCGAACGACAGCCGGGCATCGACCTCGGTGGACACCCGGCCGGGCACGACCTTGAGGATCTCGCGC
>Ga0105047_10010246_pt1 | contig 15341 bp, 17 predicted proteins | sample MAT04_FD_78384 | JGI IMG/M metagenome (GOLD analysis project Ga0105047, IMG submission 78384) | Freshwater microbial communities from Lake Fryxell liftoff mats and glacier meltwater in Antarctica - MAT-04 (megahit assembly) | ecosystem: Environmental > Aquatic > Freshwater > Ice > Liftoff... | reverse complement strand
CCGCGCGACCGCACGCATCGGGACAGAGCCGACGATCATGCTGACCGGCCCGGTGCCGGTGACGGCACGGGCGCTGGCCTCTGCGGGCATGTCCATCGGGGACATTGATCTGTTCGAGGTGAACGAGGCGTTTTCCTCGGTCGTCCTGCGTTTCATGCAAGCGTTCCAGATCGATCCCGCCCGCGTCAACGTCAACGGCGGGGCCATTGCGATGGGCCATCCATTGGGCGCAACCGGGGCCATCCTGATCGGCACTCTGCTGGACGAACTGGAGCGCACCGGCAAGGGCATTGGCCTTGCCACCTTGTGCGTTGCGTCGGGCATGGGCGCGGCGACCATCATCGAAAGGCTTTGATCCATGCCCAAGCTTGATCTCTCCAAAGTCCCGCTCAAGACCGGCTCGATCTATCCCGAACCCTATGCCTCGATGGTCAAGGGGCGCTCGTCCCTGCGTCTTGGCGATGCTGGGGGGCTGACGCAGTTTGGCGTCAACATCATCATGCTGGAGCCCGGCGCGATGTCCTCTCTGCGGCATTGGCATCTGAACGAGGATGAGTTCGTGATGATGACCGAGGGCACTTGCGTCATGCTGCAGGACGAGGGCGAGACGGTGATGCGGGTCGGCGATTGCGCGGCCTTTCCGGCGGGCAGCCCCAATGGCCATCAGTTCCTGAACCGGTCGGACGCGGTGGCGAAGTTCCTGGTGGTTGGCACCAAGGCCCCGCGCGAGGTTGCGAGCTACAGCGATGTCGATCTGGTGGTCGAGATCGTGCGGGGCGAGAAGCCGCACTTCACTTATAGGGACGGCAGCGACTGGACCGGAGTCAGATGATCGTCGATCCCGCCAGCGTGCCGATCCGGTCTTTCGTCGCGGGCACAAGATTGTCCGAAGATGCATGCCACTACCCCGGCATCGACCTGCACTATTCCCGTCGCGGCGGGATGGCAGCCATGACCCACAAGGATGGCACGCCCTATCCCGGCTGGCCAAAGGAGACGCACCCATGAGCGATTTTACCCGCAGCACGACCCCCGCAGGCGTGGCGATTCTGACCTGGGATGTGCCGGGCAAGTCGATGAATGTCATGTCCAATGCAGGGTTTGCCGAGATCGAGGCGCTGTTTGACGACGCCTTGGCCGATCCGGCGGTGAAGGGCATCGTCATCACCTCGGCCAAGAAGGATTTCGCCGGCGGGATGGATCTGAACACCATCGCCGAGATGAAGGCGGCGGGCGGGGATACGCCAGCGCAGTCGATTTTCGACGGTGTGATGGCGATCCACCGGCTGTTGCGGAAGATCGAACGGGCCGGGATGGACCCCAAGACCTTGAAGGGCGGCAAGCCGGTGGTTGCGGCATTGCCAGGCACGGCGGTGGGGATTGGCCTGGAACTGCCGCTGGCCTGCCACCGGATCATTGTCGCCGACAACCCCGGCGCCAAGATCGGTCTGCCCGAAATCAAGGTCGGCATTTTCCCCGGCGCGGGCGGCACGACACGACTGGTCCGCAAGATGGGCGCGATGGCGGCGGCGCCGTTCCTGTTGGAGGGCAAGCTCTCGGACCCCAAGGCCGCGCTGATGGCCGGGCTGGTGGATGAGGTCGTCGCCCCCGCTGATCTGCTTGCCCGGGCCTGCGCCTGGGTTCTGGCGGCGTCCGAGGCAGATCTTGTCAAGCCGTGGGACCGCAAGGATTACAAGATGCCCGGCGGTGCGCCCTATACAGCGGCGGGGTTCCAGACCTATGTCGGCGCCTCGGCCTTGGTGTCGGGGAACACGATGGGGGCCTATCCGGCGGCCAAGGCGCTGCTGTCGGCGGTGTATGAAGGCGCGTTGGTGCCGTTTGATACCGCGCTGAGGATCGAGGCGCGCTGGTTCACCCATGTCATGCTGGACCCGTCCTCGACCGCGATGATCCGCTCGCTGTTCCTCAACAAGGAAGCGCTGGAAAAGGGCGCGAACCGGCCCAAGGTGGCTGATCAACGGGTATCCAAGCTGGGCGTGATCGGCGCGGGCATGATGGGCGCGGGCATCGCGTATGTCGCGGCTGCAGCGGGGATCAGCGTCGTGCTGATCGACGCGACGATGGAGGCTGCGGAGCGGGGCAAGGCCCATTCGGCGGGCCTGCTGGACAAGGCGATGGCGCGCGGCAAGGGCTCGCCCGAGGGCAAAGCGGCGCATCTGGACCGCATCACCGCCACCACGGAGTATGCGGCGCTTCAGGGCTGCGATCTGGTGGTGGAGGCGGTGTTCGAGGACCCCAAGATCAAGGCCGAGGTTCTGCCCCGGGTGCAGGCGGCGGCACCGGGGGCGATCATCGCCTCCAACACCTCGACCCTGCCGATCACCGGGCTGTCGCGGGCGGTCAGCGATGCCAGCCGGTTCATCGGCATCCATTTCTTCTCACCCGTGGACCGGATGGCGCTGGTGGAAATCATCCGCGGCAAGGAAACCGGGGACGAGGCGGTGGCCAAGGCGCTGGATTTCGTCCGGCAGATCCGCAAGACGCCGATCGTGGTGAACGACGCGCGGTTCTTCTACGCCAACCGCTGCATCCTGCCGTATATCAACGAAGGCATCCGGATGCTGGCCGAGGGTGCGGCGCCGGCGCTGGTCGAACACGGCGCGCAGATGGTCGGCATGCCGGTCGGGCCGTTGCAACTGGTGGACGAGATATCCATCGACCTTGGCATCAAGATCGCCAAGGCGACCAAGGCGGCGATGGGCGCGGATTATCCCGACGACGTGGTGGACGCGGTGGTCTTTGCGCTGGCCGATCAGGGGCGGATGGGCCGCAAGGCTGGCAAAGGGTTCTACGATTACGACGCCAAGGGCAGGCGCGCGGGTCTGTGGCCGGGTCTGGCGGCGGCCTGGCCCTTGAAAGCCGAACAGCCGGACGTGACCGAGGTGCAGCACCGCCTCTTGATGATTCAGGCGCTGGAGGCGGTGCGGGCGCTGGAACAGGGCGTGCTGACCGACATCCGCGAAGGCGATGTCGGCGCGATCCTCGGCTGGGGCTTTGCGCCTTGGTCGGGTGGGCCCTTCGGCTGGCTGGACATTCTGGGCGCGGCGGAGGCGGTGCGGATCTGCGACCGGCTTGAGGCGCAACACGGGCCGCGCTTTGCGGCGCCCGCGCTGCTGCGCGACCTCGCTGGCAAGGGCGACGGGTTCTACGCCCGGTTTGCCCCGCGCAAGGCGGCCTGACCCAGCGCGCTGCCGACATCCTCGGCCAGAAGCCGGGCGATCAGCGGGCGCGCTTCGGCCAGCGGCAACAGCGGCGCTGCGGACCGCGCAAGGCCCGTTGGTCCCGGCATGCCAAGGATCAGACCCGGCCCGGCATAGATCAATTCGTCCGCCTCCAGCCGCAAGAGGACGGGCACGGCGACGTTGGGCGCGGATTCGACGTTCCGCCAGCCTTCCAGCGCCTCAGCCGGGATCAGCGCGAAGGGCTCGCCGGTCAGCGGCACAGCGACGTCGGTTTCCACCAGCACGGGCTGGCCGGGCGGCAGGCGCACCGGGCCGCGATTGCCGCAGGCGCCAGCGGGCAGAACCTGCACCCAAAGCGGCGGCGGCTGGGCTTCGATGGCGATCAGCCGCAAGGCGCCCGCGCCCACGGTCAGCACCGATTGCCCCGGGCGCAGGAACGCCGCCGCGCGCCAACCTTTGGGCGTGGCGACACGGGTCTCGGGGAATATCCCGCAGACCAGCCCCTCCGCCTTCAGGAACTTCGGGAACGCGGTCATCTCGGCCTCCTGCCCCCTCATTTGAGGCATCAGGAACCCGGCATGGCACGCGCGGATGTGTGGCGGGACCGGGGCAGATCGTGAAGATTGGAGGCGTCAGGCCGGATCGTCGAAATGATAGCCAAAGCGCGCAATATCTTCTGCCGCAAGGCGCGCCAACAGGGCGGCATCGGCATCCGAATAGAACGGGCGCCAGTCAAGCGGGCGCGCGCTTTCATTGCTGCGCGGCAAGGGCGCAAGGCGGAAACCCAGATGCGTCTCGAACGGGGCAAGGTCCTGATCCAGATGCTCGATCCGCGCGAACAGGCTGGCGCGTTCGAGGCCACGGGCATCGCGCAGGTAAGACGCATAGGGCGACAAGGCAAGCGCGGTCATCGTTTGCGGGTGGTTCAGAAAAAGGGAAAACCCCTGCGCCTTGGCAAGGCCCACCGCGGGATGGGCAAAGCCCTGCTCTCGCAGCCAATGGTAATAGCTGACCATCCGGTCCCAAGGGTTGCGCACCAGTGCCAGAGTGAAGAATGTGGCGATCTCGTCCTCGCTCGCCAGCCCCGCGATGTCAGCCAGCGTGGAATGCTTCCACAGCCGCCCCGCCGACTTCACGCCCGCCAGACGGCCCTTCCGCGCCCGCGCCTTGGGCGTGTCGCCGATCAGCACATCGTCTTTCATCGCGCGCGCTTCCAAAGCGAGGCTCAGCGCGGTGCCGCCGGTCTTGGGGATATGGATGAAGATGAAACGGCGGCCACGCGACAGGATCATGGCGTGCCAACGGCAAGGTCGGGTGCCACCGGCGGGAGTATTTGGACCACACTGATGTTCAGGCCCGTATCATCATTGTGGAGACAAATACTCCCCGCGGAGCGTCCGGCGCTTGGCCTCGGTGCTGCATGGACCGGTTCAGACCGCATTGGGCAAAGGACGTCCATCGAGATGTGCGAAAAGGTTGTCCACCGCCATCATCCCCATCGCCTCGCGCACTTCGAGCGCGGCGGTGCCGAGATGCGGCAGCAGGGTCACGTTTTCCATGGCAATCAGGGCGGGGCTGACTTTGGGTTCGAATTCGTAAACGTCAAGACCCGCCCCGGCAATCTGGCCCGATTGCAGGGCGGCGACCAGGGCTGCTTCTTCTACCACGTCGCCGCGCGAGATGTTGATCAGCAGCGCGTGGGGCTGCATCTGCGCGAGGGTGACGCTGTTGATCAGGTGGCGCGTCTCGACGCCCCCGGGGACGGCGATCACCACGATATCGGCGGCGAGCGCCTCGGCGAAAGACACTTGGCGGGCCGGAACGTCGGGATCGGCGACGGGACTGCGGTTGTGGAACACCACCTCCATGTCAAAGCCGAAATGGCAGCGCCGGGCGATGGCCTGGCCGATGCGGCCCATGCCGATCACGCCGAGCCGCTTGCCGGTGACATGCATCCCCAGCATCTGCACCGGGTGCCAGCCGGTCCACTCGCCCCGGCGCAGCATCCGCTCGCCTTCGCCAGCGCGGCGGGCGGTCATCAGGATCAGCGTCAGGGCGATGTCGGCGGTGGCATCGGTCACGGCGCCGGGGGTGTTGGTCACCGCAAGCCCGGCGGCTTTGGCGGCGGCGACGTCGATGTGGTTATAACCGACGCCGAAGTTGGCGAGGAGTTTTACGCGGGGAGCCGGCACATCGGCAAACACATCGTCCCGGAACAGATCGCCGAGCGTGGGCAGGATGGCGTCATGTTCGCGCAGCGCCGCGCGCAATTCGGGTGGGGTCAGCGGCACGGGTTCGTCGCGCCAGGTGACGTCGAACCGGGTCCGGGCGCGGGCGACCACGGTTTGCGGCATCGAACGGGTGATCAGCAGCTTGGGGGCCATCAGAACAGCTTGCCTCCCAAGGGGACGTTCTGGTCCGGGGCGATCAGCACCACCTCACCGGCCTCATCGGGCACGCCCAGCACCAGCACTTCGGACAGGACCTTGCCGATCTGCCGGGGCGGAAAGTTCACCACCGCCAGCACCTGCCGCCCGACGAGTGTTTCGGGGGTGTAGTGGCGCGTAATCTGCGCCGACGAGCATTTTTCGCCGATATCCCCGCCGAAATCGACCCACAGCTTGATCGCGGGCTTGCGCGCCTCGGGGAAAGGTTCGGCGCGGGTGATGCGGCCAACGCGGATATCAACCTTGGTGAAGTCGTCGTAAGTGATCATTTGCCCAACTCTCGCCCACGTTCGGCTGCTGCATGAACGGCGCGCAGCATCAGGGGCGGCAAGCCGGTGTCCGGGTCCATCAGATGGGCCAAGGCGGCCGCTGTCGTCCCACCGGGAGAGGTGACGTTGATCCGCAGCTGTGCCGCACTTTCGGCGGCGCGGAAGGCGAGCTCCCCTGCCCCGCAGACCGTCGCGCGGGCCAGTTTCATCGCCACATCCGCAGGCAGCCCTTCAGCGACGCCTGCGGCGGCCATCGCCTCGATCAGGTGAAAGACATAAGCGGGGCCAGAGCCGGAAACCGCCGTCACCGCATCGATCTGTTCCTCTCCCGCCAGTTCCACCACTTCGCCCACCGCCTGCATCAGCGCGTTGGCGAGTGCCAGACCGTCAGCCCCGGCGAAGGCATTGCCGCAAATGCCGGTGATGCCGCGCCCGACCATCGCAGGCGTGTTGGGCATGGTGCGGACGATGGGGGTCCGCGCGCCCAGAACCTCGGCAAATGTGGCGATGGAGGTGCCGGCGGCGATGGAGACGAACAGCGTCTTGCCGTTGCCCATTGCTTGCAGCGCAGGCAAGGCCGCGCCCATCATCTGCGGTTTGACGGCGACCAGCGCCACGGCGGGGGACTTCGGCAGCGGCTCGTTCAGGTGCACGCCGCTGGACTTCAGCCAGTCCGAGGGATTTGGCTCGATCACCCAGACCGAGGCGGCAGGCACCCCTGCTGCAAGCCAGCCGGTCAGAAGGGCAGTGCCCATCTTGCCGCAACCCAAGAGAACCAGCCCATCCCGGGCCACTGCATCCAACATGTCGAGCCTCCGTAAAACCGGAGGACAGGTTAAGCGCGCCCGTAAGCCTCGGCAATGGCGACCTGCATCGCGGCGTGGGGGGTGTTGTCGGACCAGGCCACCAGCTGGAACGCCGGATAGAACCTCTCGCAGGCCATGACCGCCTGACCGATCAGCCCGTCGATCTGTTCAGGACTGGCGATCTGACCGCCCGCGAGCAGCAGGCCATAGCGCCATACCATCAGCTTCTGCTCGGCCCAATAGGTGAAGGCGCCGGTCCAGACCATGTCGTTGCAGCGGTTCAGCACGTCGTGCAGCGCGCCCATGCGGGTCGTCGGCGGCTCCATCTCGAAGGTGCAGATCAGGCGCAGCGTCTCGTCGGCGGCGTTCCAGGCCAGCGTCAGCGAGTAGGTGCGCCACTGGCCTTCGACCGCCATCGCGATCTGGTCGTCGGTGACGCGATCGAATTCCCAATCGTTGTGTTCGGCCAGCGTCTCGACGATATCGATGGGGTGAATCTCATCGCTCGTCAGATAGTCTTCTGTCAATGACATGCCCGGCCTCATATTGAAGCCGCTTTGTAGGCCACGACCCACTAGCGGCTGGGTGTCTGGCAAGGAACAGCGTTGCCTGACGTGTCCCTTACTAGATATAGTGAGCCTGCCCCGGAAGCCTGTAAAGCGATTTCTGCGCAAATCTTCTGTGGACAAGTAATCGGCCTGGAAATGAGTCTTTTCTGCCCAAGGGCTTACGATCAAGCCGCAGGCGTCCGAGCACCGGGGGCCGTATCCACCATACTGAAACTCGGCTTGGCCGACGGCCGCCCTTGATCACAGATCAAACGTGGCAAACACCGGCGCGTGGTCGCTGCCCTGTTCCCAGCCGCGCACATCGCGGCGGATGCGGCTGCCGTGGGCTGCATTGGCAATGTCGGCGCTGGCCCAGATGTGGTCCAGACGGCGGCCCTTGTCGGCCTCGTCCCAGGCGGGGCTGCGATAGGACCACCAGCTGTAAAGCGGGCCCGAGGGGATGTCGTTGCGCGTGACATCCTGCCAGCCGCCCGATTCCATCGCCTGGCCGAAATGCTCGACTTCGATCGGGGTGTGGCTGACGATCTTCAGCAGCGCCTTGTGGTTCCAGACGTCATCTTCGCGCGGGGCGATGTTCAGATCGCCGACGAGGATCGCCTTGGCCGGGCGGTTGGAGTGGAAATGATCGCGCATATGGGTCAGGAAATCCAGCTTCTGGCCGAATTTCACATTTTCGGCACGGTCAGGAATGTCGCCGCCTGCCGGGACATACGTGCAGTGGATCGTGACACCGTTTTCCAGCCGCGCCGCCACATGCCTTGCATGGCCCATCGCGGCAAAGTCCTCGCCGCCCACATCAAGCAGCGGCAGCTTCGACAGGATCGCGACGCCATTGTAGCCCTTCTGCCCCCGCGCAACCATGTGGCCGTAGCCAAGCGCGCGGAACTGGTCCATCGGGATCAGCTCGACCGGGCTTTTGCATTCCTGCAGACACAGGATGTCGGGAGCATCTTCGGTCAGAAGCCGCGCCACCAGCCCTTCGCGCAGGCGCACCGAGTTGATGTTCCAAGTTGCCAGCGTGAACGCCATTGCCCAAGCCCCCCAATACAAGACGGCAGAGCCTAGGCCCTGCCGCACGCGCGCTCAAGGGGCGGCGAGGATCAGTCGTTCAGGGTGAAGGTCGACTTCTTGCACAGATCCTGCGTGGCATCGGCGGTCACACCCGAGTCCGTCACAAAGCGCAAGTCGTAATCGCAGGTCGCGGCACCATCGGTGATGGAGATGTTGCCCTTGTCGCCCGCGTTCAGCGCATCGACGGTCAGGATGTTGTCACCCCATTCTTCGGCCGAATGCGGCGAGACATAAAGTTCGACCACTCCCACCGAGGATTTGTTGACCAGTGTGAAGGTCAGGTCATCGGCAAACGCCGGCAAAGACACGAAAGCCAGCGTCGCGGCAGCAGCGATGGTGGTCAGCGGGCGCATCCATATTCTCCATAGCGGGGCCACAGAGGCCCGTTGGTGCCAAGATCGGCATCTTCCCGCCTTGCTGCAAGTGCATCCTGCAAAATTACGCAGCGTCTGATCTTTCTGCCATCTCGCAGAGACAATCCGCAAAAAGAGGCCGGGCATAAGCCCGGCCAGGTCCAACAGGGAGGTGCCACGTCATAACCCCGACGTAGCCAGGGGGTCTCGGTAAAAGGCGATGGACGCCCGTGTTGCCCTCATACTACACGAGTTGGGCAAGAATGTGACCCTCATGCCACCAATTTATACCCGCCACTTTCCGTGACCAGCAGCCGGGCGTTCGACGGGTCGCTTTCGATCTTCTGCCGCAGCCGGTAGATATGCGTCTCCAGCGTGTGAGTGGTCACACCGGCGTTATAGCCCCAGACTTCGTGAAGCAGCACGTCACGGGCCACAACCACTGCTTGCGCGCGGTATAGAAACTTCAAAATGTTGGTTTCTTTTTCCGTCAGGCGAATCTTCTTGTCCTTGGCATCCAGCAGCAATTTCTGCGCCGGACGGAACGTGTAAGGCCCAAGCTGGAAGATCGCATCCTCGGATTGTTCATGCTGACGCAGCTGTGCCCTGATGCGCGCAAGCAACACCGGGAACTTGAACGGCTTGGTCACATAATCGTTTGCCCCGGCATCAAGGCCCAGGATGGTGTCGGCATCCGAGTCGTGACCCGTCAGCATCAGCACCGGGCACTTCACCCCGGCCTTGCGCAGACGCTTGCAAAGCTCGCGCCCGTCGGTGTCCGGCAGGCCGACATCCAGGATCACCAGATCGAACACCCCGGCCTTGGCCTTTTCCATCGCCTCTTGCCCGGTGCGCGCCTCGAAGACATCGAAGTCCTCGGTCATCACCAGTTGCTCGCTCAGCGCCTCGCGAAGATCGTCGTCATCGTCGACCAGAAGGATTTTCCGAAGGGTAGCCATCATCGTTTTCCTCTTCACGTTTCTGTTGGGGAACAGATGCGTGTGCGCCATGATGCGTGCAAGATCTGCAACAATGCCTTCACGTGGACGTGTCGCTGGGGGCGATTTGTTTCAATTTCCGTCAACGCAGGCCTAATCTGGGCACATGAGCCATGAAAATCCAATGCCACGGCGCGGCGATCTGGTCCTGACCCCCACGGGCCTGCTGGCCTTTGGCCGCCGTCTGCCTTGCACCATCGGGCGCGGCGGCATTGCGTTCGGGAAGCGCGAGGGCGACGGGGCGACGCCTGCGGGGGTGTTGCGGATCGTGGCTTTGTATTATCGCCCCGACCGGATGACGCCGCCCGCACCTTGGGCTTTGCCGATCGGGCCGCGCGATCTGTGGTCGGACGATCCGCGCGATCCGGCCTACAATTCCGCCGTCACTGCCCCGCACGGGTTTTCGCATGAACAGCTGCGCCGCGCCGATCCGCAGTATGACCTGGTGCTGGTGACGGACTGGAACTGGGCCAAGCCGGTGCCCGGCATGGGCTCTGCAATCTTTCTGCACCGCTGGCGACGGCCTTGCGCACCAACTGCGGGCTGCATTGCGCTGTCCGCCCCTGATCTGGACTGGCTGGCCACAAGACTCAGACCCGGAACGCGGCTGATCATCCGCGCGCGACAAGGCATTCCAAAACGCTTTGGACGCGGTATTTTCGGCCCTGCCCGGGGCGGAGAACGATGATGGCACGCCTTGCTACCCTGACCGATGACGATGTTTTGGGCCTGCGGCTGGCGCGATCCGCGGACCACCATTGGCCGATGCTGGAAGCGATCTACAGCGCGCATCCGGGCTGGTCGGCGTTCCAGGGCGATCTTCTGGCCGCTTTGCGCACGGGCTGGCAGGACCCCCCGCCGCGCTGAAACGCCTGGACATGCAGCGCGATCTGGCGCCGGACTGGTTCCAGCGGCCGGACATGGCCGGCTTTGTGTTCTACATCGACCGCTTTGCCGGGACGCTGAAAGGGTGCTCGAAAAGCTGGATACCTCGAAGACCTCGGCATTACTTGCGCCCATTTCATGCCCTGCCTGAAGCCCCGGCCCGGCGACAGCGGTGGCGACTGTTCGGTGATGGACTACGGGGAGATCAACCCTGACCTCGGCCCGTGCTGCTGGGGCTGTTCAACATGCCCGAGGATTGGCTGCACACCTGCCCGAAGCGGTCGCACGGGCGCAAGGGGTCAGACGGACGTACGACGCCCTGCCGGATCGGGAAGTGGAGGCGTATCCGGGGCAGATTGCACTGCCGCCCTATGCGAGGGTTTGGCTGGTTTGACGGACGGAGTTCAAGGTGGCCTGCGTGAGGGAGCGAGGTGTCAGGGGTTGTCCGAAGCCAGCATGGGCGGTTCACCCACCCTACGGGCGCGCGCCGAAAATTGCGCTGCCGATGCGGATGTGGGTGGCGCCTTCGGCAATTGCCGCCTCGAAATCGCTGCTCATGCCCATGGAAAGGCCGGGTAAACCGTGCCGCGCGCCCATGGCCCGCAACATGTCGAAATGCGGCAAAGGGTCCAGACCCTCGGGCGGGATGCACATCAGGCCGAACGGGGCCAGACCCAAGGCCCCGCACCTTTGCAGGAACCCGTCCAGATCGGCGGGAAGAACCCCGGCCTTCTGCGGTTCCTCGCCAGTATTGACCTGCACGAACAGGTCCGGGCAAGTGCCGCTCGCCTGCGCGAACCCGGCCAGTTTTTCGGCCAGCGATGCCCGGTCAAGCGTGTGGATCGCTTGAAACAGCCCCGTCGCCACTTTGGCCTTGTTGGTCTGCAACGGGCCGATCATGTGAAGTTGAGTGCCGGGATAGCGCTGCTGCCAATCCGGCCATTTGCCAAGCGCCTCTTGCACGTAATTCTCGCCGAAAACGCGCTGGCCCTGCGCGAGAACCGCCTCGACACGAGCAGGCGGCTGCAGTTTGGATACCGCGATCAGCGTGACGCTGCCGCGCGAACGGCCCGCAGCCAGACAGGCGCGGGCAATACGGGTTTCGATATCGGACAAGGGCATGGCGGGTTCCTCTGCCGGATCAGGGGATCACACGGCATCACAAAAGAAAAGGGCGGCCCGGTCCCGCCGGAAGGCCGCCCGAAACGAAAAGAGCGGGCCTAGGCCCGCTCTTCCGTTCAACCAATCCCGAAGGATCAGAAGGCGAACTTCGCTCCCAGCATCGCGTCGCCAGTGTAGTTCGTGCCGGCTTCGAAGGTAACACCGCTGGCCAGCTCGTATGCGGCGGTCACGGTCCATTCGATGCCGTTCACGGTGCCGTTGGCTTCCGTCACGTTGTCAGCTTCCGCCGTCAAGGAGATCGGGCCGCTGACGTAGCTTGCGCCCACGTCATAGGACGGATCGTCCGTACCAGAGTTCGAGTTGTACTTCGCCCAAACGCCGACGCCGGAAACCGTCGCACCCAACTTCAGGCCGTAGCTGATATCATTGCCGGTGTCGTTTTCGGCGCTCAACACGAAGTTGACCCCCGAGAACGTGTAGCCAGCCTCTGCGTTCCAAAGAGCGCCCGACGTGTTGGCCGGGTCAGCGTCCATGCTGTAGTCAGCCGACAGATCGAAGCCCATCAGATTGTAGGTCGCCTTGGCCGACATGTCGGCCGATTCGATGTCGGTGATCAAGCCGATGAAGAAGCCGCCAAAGGTGCCTTCATACTTGAAGTCACCGGTGCCGCCGTCGCCGCCGCCGTTGTAGGCGCCGTCATCATAGAAGTCGATGTCGTTCGACTTGAAGGTCACGGTGCCGAACGAGCCCGTCACGAAGATCGCCGGCGACGAGAAGGTGCCGTCGTTGTCGTTGAAGCCATCGTCATTTGCCAGAACGTAGTCCGGGCCAGCCGACACATCAACCGAGGTCCCGAAGCTGAGGCCCCAGTCGCTGGTGCCAGCGATGGTGGCGACCAAGACGATGTTCGAAAAGACGTGGTAGGTATTATTCGCCAGCGTCGAGTCCGGGAAGTCGCCCTCGCCGCCGTTGCCGGTGCCGTTGATGCCGATACCGAACTGCAGCGTGCCGCCGAAGCTGGTGCTCGTGTCAGCCGCAGCGAAGCCAGCCGTCATGGCCAGCATCGAGGAGGCGATAAGAAGGTGTTTCATGGTTTTCCCTCGTTGTCTCAGAAGTGGGGCCCAACTCGGGAACAACCAAATTGGGTATGAAAGGTTATTTCTGCTTTTGCCGAGCGCATTGCAACCGTCGCGCCGGGGCCGCGGGCACAGACGGAAAGGTTTGATGCACCTTTGCCACAGTGCGGCAAGTCCAAGGCAAATCTGCGCAATCCGGCCATATTTGCCGCGCGCGAGGGCGTCGCCTAATTTGCCGCGCGCGATGGCGTCGCCTGGGGCGCTGTGGTGCTTAAGCCGCAGGCACTGCGCCGACCTTGGTGTCCGGCGCATCTGTACGCAGCGCAACCGTGGGCGCCGCGCCCTGCTGCCAGCGCCAGGCCTGCGCGAGAATCGCCCTGTTCCGAGAATCAGCGCGGGAAGGGCCTTGAGGGGGCCTCTGCCCTCGGCTATGCAGGCTGCAAAGGGGGGATGGATGCCGCAAATATCTTGTGCAAGACCGATCATACTGCTGGCGCTTGTCGGCAGTGTTGCGGCTTGCGGCGGCGGTTCAAACACCTTCGATCTGGGCGCGGCGCAGCCTGCAAGCACGGGCCAACCGGTCGGTGCCATTGCCGCCGCGCAGGCCAGCTCAGGTCTTGCGCCGCAGCAATCGACCATCTGGGACAATTTCAAGGGCGCCTCCAATCCCAATGTCACGGTGCAGGTGAACAAGTACATCTGGAAGGCCGCGCTTGAAGTGCTGAATTTCCTGCCGGTCGAATCGGTGGACCCGTTCACCGGGGTGATCGTCACCGGGTACGGCGTGCCTCCGGGCGGCGGCAAGGCCTACCGCGCCACGATCTATGTGCAGGACGGCGCGCTGGACGCCCGCAGCCTGCATATCGCGCTGCAAACCAAGGGCGGCGGTGCGGTTTCGGCAGACACCGTGCGCACCGTGGAAGACGCCGTGCTGAACCGCGCGCGCCAGATTCGCATCGCTGACGCCGGCTATTAAGTCTGAACGGCAAGAACCGGACCTGCCGGAACTGGACCTTTGGGCGGCCCTTCGGTAAATCCTGCCCGGCAGACACAAAGGCTATCCCGCATGTCCAGTTACGACCCCGGCGTCCTTGAACCGAAATGGCAGCAGGCCTGGGACGAGGCTTTGGTGTTCAAAGCCGTGCGCGATCCGGCCAGACCCAAGTTTTACGTGCTTGAGATGTTTCCCTATCCGTCGGGGCGCGTCCACATGGGCCATGTGCGCAACTATACGATGGGCGATGTGGTGGCGCGGTTCAAGATGGCGCAGGGCTTTTCGGTGCTGCATCCGATGGGCTGGGACGCCTTCGGAATGCCAGCCGAGAACGCCGCAATGGAGCGGGGACGCCATCCCAAGGACTGGACCTATGGCAACATCGCCGACATGCGCGGGCAGATGAAGCCCCTGGGCCTGTCGATCGACTGGAGCCGGGAACTGGCGACCTGCGATCCCGAATATTACGGCCAGCAGCAGGCGATGTTCCTCGACATGTTTGCCGCCGGTCTGATCTACCGCAAGGCCGCCATGGTGAACTGGGACCCGGTGGACATGACGGTTCTGGCCAACGAGCAGGTGATCGACGGGCGCGGCTGGCGGTCGAACGCGATGGTCGAGCGGCGCGAGTTGACGCAGTGGTTCTTCAAGATCTCGGATTATTCCGCCGAATTGCTGTCTGCGCTGGACGGTCTGAAGGACTGGCCGGAAAAGGTGCGCCTGATGCAGGCGAACTGGATCGGCCAGTCGCGCGGGTTGCAGTTTGCGTTTGACACCGTGGGGGCCCCGGCTGGCTTTGACGCGCTGGAGGTGTACACCACCCGCCCCGACACGATGATGGGCGCCTCATTCGCCGCGATCAGCGCGGACCATCCGCTTGCCAAGGCGCTGGAACATGACCCCAAGGTGGCCGCGTTCATCGCGCTGTGCCACAAGGGCGGCACTGCGGCCGAAGAGATTGAAACGGCAGAGAAAATCGGCTTTGACACCGGGGTTCGCGTCAAACATCCGCTGGACCCGTCGCAGGACCTGCCGGTCTATATCGCCAATTTCATCCTGATGGACTACGGCACCGGCGCGATCTTCGGTTGCCCGGCGCATGACCAGCGCGACTTTGAATTTGCTACGAAATATGGCCTGCGGATCCCTTCGGTCTTTGTGGCCGAGGGCGCGGTGGAGGCACCCCTGACCGAGCCGTTCGTGCCCATGAAGTCCGAGCGCGTCACTTATATCCGGGGCTTCGCGGGCAACCGCGCGCAGACCGGCGAGGAGGCGATTGCCTCTGCCATCGCCCATGCCGAAACCCAAGGCTGGGGCAAGGGCGTCACCAACTACCGCCTGCGCGACTGGGGGGTGTCCCGCCAGCGGTATTGGGGCTGCCCGATCCCCTTCGTGCATTGCGACACCTGCGGCATGGTGCCGGAAAAGAAGGAAAACCTGCCGGTCGAGTTGCCCTATGACGTCGTCCTCGACACGCCCGGCAACCCGCTGGACCGCCATCCGACCTGGCGCAACTGCACCTGCCCGAACTGCAATGGCCCGGCCCTG
>Ga0105047_10010245_pt1 | contig 15341 bp, 14 predicted proteins | sample MAT04_FD_78384 | JGI IMG/M metagenome (GOLD analysis project Ga0105047, IMG submission 78384) | Freshwater microbial communities from Lake Fryxell liftoff mats and glacier meltwater in Antarctica - MAT-04 (megahit assembly) | ecosystem: Environmental > Aquatic > Freshwater > Ice > Liftoff... | reverse complement strand
GCAGTCGCGTACGCGCGCACCTTGTCCGCGTCGCTGACCCTGCCCAGGAACTCCACGCCCTGGAGCCGCCGGGTGGCGATGTACCGCCGCGCGTCGCGCTCCTGGGGTCCGACGCCCACCAGCAGCAACCGGCAGTCGTACCCGTCGCGCCGCAGCGTCCGGTATGCCTTGAGCAGGTACATCAGCCCCTTGCGGCTCTCGAACCGGCCGATGAACAGGATGTTGGGCGTCCCGTCACGCCAGCGCGCGAAGGGCGTGACATCCCGATAGTCGCGCAGGTCCACGCCGTTCGGGATCACCTTGTACTCGCCTGGGAAGTAGCGATTGATGAAGTGCCGCGCTGCCGCCGAGACCGCGATGCGGCCGTGGAGCCGGGACGCGAAGCGGGCCATCATCCGCCTGCCGAACTCGTACGACGGGCTCCAGCCGGAGTAGGCGTGGAACGTGGCCACGTTCACGGACGTGGAGTGCCGCAGGACCTGCAGGGACAGGAAGGGCACGAACGGCTCGTGGTAATGGATGAGGTCGAACTGCTCCCGGTCCAACATCTCCTGGACCAGCTGCCCGTAGCGATGGGAGACCGTCAGGGTGCCGACCGAGCCGTTGGTGGGCACGCTCCAGCCGTATCCCAGGCGGATGATGTCGCCTTCGCTCGAGCGCTGGGGACCGTGGGTGGAGCTGATGATGCGTACGTCGTGGCCACGCGCCACGAGGTTCTCGTAGAGCTCCTGGACGTGCGCGTTGACGCCGCCCGGCAGGGGGTAGATGTACGGCGTGACAAGCCCGATCTTCACTCGGCGTCCTCGTCCGGCAGGCCCGCCGCGCGCGCGTCGAAGCGGATCGGCCGCTGCCGACCGCCGGGGTAGCCCAGGTCGCGACCGGTGCCGTTCCGGCGGACCTTGCCGCTCACCTCCTCGCGCACCGCGCGCAGGTTCTTGGCCGTCTGGCGCCGGAACATCCCGAGCTGCTCCCGCCACGCGTAGCCTTCACCCTCCCACGACGTGGCGCGCGTGTCGATGGCCGCGCGCAGGTCGGCGGCGGTCCGGCCGGGGAACCGCGTGCGAGCGCGCCCGATGAGATCCGCCCGATGCGCGTCCGACCCGGCCACCGGGGCCACGCCGACCTCCGCCACGAAGTCCGGAACGCGCCGCGACCAGCGCATGCGCGCGGTGGTGGGGTTGAACGCCTCGATGGCGTCCGGGTGGTGGCGGCTGTCCGCGGAGTCCAGCAGCGTGCGGATCGTGCCCTCCGACGCGCACAGGGGATAGGGCACGAGTGGGTGGGCGACGATGGCGATGCCGCCCTGGTCGTGGACCCGCGCCACGGCGTCCTTCATGGACCCCCAGGGCTTGATGCGCTCCGTCAGGAACAGGGCGATCAGGTGGCCGTTCCGGGTGGTGACCTCCTCGCCCACGATGATCTCGGTGCGCAGCCCTCGCGCCTCCGCCAGGCGCTGCGCGACCACGCCCGCGTCGATCCGCTCGTGATCGGTGATGGCCACCACGTCCAGGTCGCTCGCCTCCACCCAGGCGAGGATCTCCTCCACCCCCGAGACACCGTCGGACGCGAGCGTGTGGATGTGCAGGTCCGCCCGGCCCAGGTCGGTCCTCGTCTCCGCGCGCGTCTCGTCGTTCATGCGATGTCCTCCCAGACCGGGAACAGCAGCGACCACCATTGCTCGGGCGCCGTCGCGATGGTCCGCTCGATCCACCGTGCATGGTGGTGCATGAGGGCCTCCGTGCGCTCACGACGACTGCCGCCCTCTGGGGGCATGACGATCTCCACCCGGGTGACCCAGCGCCCCGGCCGCGCCTCCCGCCGAAGGCTGATGAAGCACAGCCGCGCGCCGGTCTCGGCGGCAAGCATCGCGGGCCCGCCTGGGATGCGGCCTGGCACCCCGAACAGCTCCACCCGCGAACCCGCACCGGCGATGACGCGGTCGGCCACCAGCGCGACGGCGAGGCCCTGCGCCAGCCGCGCGCGCAACCGTGGGGCCACACCCGCGATGGGATACACCTCCACGCCCAGGCGCAGCCGCAACCGCTCGAAGTGGTCGCGCATCACGGGGTTGCCCACGGACTCCATGGGTCCGCCCACCGGCACGTGCCCCAGACGCGCCGCGTACAGCCCGGCGATCTCCACCGAGCCGAAGTGCAGGCCGACGTAGATGGGACCCAGATGGCCGGGCGCGACCGGACCCAGCGCATCGGCGACCGCCTCGGGCGTCTCCAGCCGCACCCGCTCGCGGATCGCCGCCGCGTCGTAGAGCGGCGCGCGGATCGCCTCCGCGTAGGTCATGACCCAGTGGCCGAACGCGGACCGCACGAGGCCGTCCAGCTTGCGACCGCTCCGGGCCGCCGCGGCCGCTCGTTGGTCCGCCGCGCCCTGGGCGTCCAGCCAGCGCACGACCCGCTCCAGATTCCGACGCGCCAGCCGGCGCCGCGCCCCAAGCACGAACGAGAGGCCCCACCCAGCGCCGTACGCAGCGCGGTAGACGAGGCCCTCCGGCAGCAGCTGGAGCACCTTCACGCCGACGATGAGCGCCCGGCTGGCCATCCGTTGACCAAGGGTCGGTGCGGCCTGCCCTGCGCCGGGTGCGCCCGCTCGGGTCATCCCTGCTCACGCAGCAAGGCGGCCCGCGCCGCCAGTACCTCGGCCTCCGCGGCGGTCGACGGCCACATGGGCTTGAACGTGAACCACTGATCGGGCGCCGGCCGGACCATCGCCTCCAGCGCTTCGGCGATCCGCTGGGTGGCGGCCAGGAGCGTTGCGGGCTTGTTGTCGGCCACCTCGATGGGCTCCTGCGATGCCGCGCGGTACGTGCCGTCCGGCTGGCGGGCAGCCGAGATGGGCAGGATGATCGCGCCCGTGCGGGCGGCCAGCGTGGCAGGGCCCGCCGGGAGCGTGGTCCACTGGCCGAACAGCCGCACCGGCAGATCGTCGGGCCGGTAGCCCCAATCCACGACCATGCCCAGCACCGCGGGAGCACGCATGACCCGGAAGATGTCGCGCAGGTTGCGCCAGGGGATGATCGTGACGCCCCAGCGCCGCCGTTGCCGGTTGAGCAGCTCGAACAGCTCGGGGTAAGCCGTGTCGTCCGCGAGCCCGTAGGTCGGGATGCCGTGCTGCGCGTAGGCGCCCGCGAAGACGTCGATGCTGCCGATGTGGCCGCTCACGGCCACGATCCCCCGACCTTCCGCGACACAGCGGGCCCAGAGCGCCATGAAGCGCTCGTGGCCGGCGCCCGACGCAGGCATGAGCGTGGACGGTTGGTCGATGGGCGCGTGCGGCAGGCGCATCAGGTCCAGCGCGAACCGGGCATAGCTGGCGTAGATGCCACGCGCGAGCCGGCCCACGGCAGGATCGTCGACTGGCAGACCCAGGACATGGGACGCGTTCGCATGGATGATGCGCCGCTTGGCGCGCCAGCCGTGGTAGCCGCCCCGGAACGCGCCCTTCGCGATGGGCGCGGCCAGCCGCTCCGGCACGCTCGCGATCGTGCGCGATGCGCCCCGGAACAGCAGCACGACCGACCGCTCCCTCGCCCTCTGGAGGCGCCATGCGACGCGCCCCGCGGTGGGCCGCTTGAGCGGCGAGTACGCGACGCCCGTGTGCGGGCGCGACTTCGCCGCGGGCCTCTCGACCGGCGGCGTGTCGTCCTCGTGCTTGTCCGTCATGGGTACCTCGTCAGCGGACTCCCGCCTTGGCGGCACCCTCGGCCACGATCCGGGTGCCTGGTGCGGCCAGCTTGCGGTACGTCCGCGCCTTGACCTCCTCGGTGCCGTTGAGCGTCTCGTTGTCCTCGCCCGTGATGAACGCCTCGACACGCTCGCGCGCGATGTCGTCGTGGATCTGCTGCGGCGGGCTCTTCATGAAGTAGGAGGAGGGTGCCACGAGCGTGCCCGAGAGGCCCCGGTCGATGCCCAGCTTCAGGCAGCGGATGGCGTCCGTGATGACGCCCGCGCTGTTGGGGCTGTCCCAGACCTCCAGCTTCAGCTCCAGGTTGAGCGGCACATCGCCGAACGTCGTGCCCTCCATCCGTATCTGGCACCACTTGCGGTCCTTGAGCCACGGCACGTAGTCCGACGGGCCCACGTGGATGTCCTCGTCCGCGAGCTCGTAGTCGAGCATGGACGTGACCGCGTTGGTCTTGGAGATCTTCTTGGACTCCAGGCGCTCGCGCTCGAGCATGTTCAGGAAGTCCGTATTGCCACCGAAGTTGAGCTGGTAGGTGCGGTCCAGGCGCACGCCGCGGTCCATGAACAGGCGCGCCAGCACGCGGTGGGTGATGGTGGCACCGACCTGGCTCTTGATGTCGTCACCGATGACCGGCAGGCCCTCCGCGGCGAACCGGCGCTGCCAGTAGGGCTCGCGGCCGATGAACACCGGGATGGCATTGATGAAGCCCACGCCCGCCTTGAGCGCCTGCTCCACGTACCACTTGGTGGCCTCCTCGCTGCCCACGGGCAGGTACGAGACCATCACGTCGACCTTGCGGTCCTTGAGGATGCCCACGACGTCCGCGGTCTGGCCGGGCGCCTTCTCGATGACCTTGGACAGGTACTTGCCCAGGCCGTCATGGGTCATGCCCCGATCCACCTGCACGTCCATCTTGGGGACCTGCTGGAACACGATGGTGTTGTTCTGTCCCGCGTAGATCGCCTCGGAGATGTCCTTGCCGACCTTCTCCTTGTCGATATCGAACGCGGCCACGAACTCGATGTCGCGGACGTGGTAGCCGCCCAGGTCCACGTGCATCAGGCCCGGGATGGCCTCGTCGACCTTGGCGTTCTCGTAGTAGTAGCGGCCCTGGATGAGGCTGCTGGCGCAGTTGCCGACGCCGACCACCGCGACGCGGATGGGGCGCCGGCCGGGCGTGCTCTCGGCGGCGTGACCGTTGTCGGCGTGGGTGCCGTTCGCGTCGGATGTCTTGGCCATGCTGGTGTGTCTCCTGGTGTGGCTGTCGGTGAGGAAGGGGTCGAATGGAGGAAAGGCCCGGTCGAAGCCGGTGGCTGCGGGCTATGGGCGCTGGCTGGTCGCCTGTCGATAGGTGAACAGGATGCGTTGGATGGTGGTGATGGTGGCCAGCACCCCGATGAGCGCCAGCGACAACGCGAGCAGCAGCGTGCCGGTCGTGGCGGCCACGCCGCCGCTGCCGAACGGGTCCCACGCCACGACGCCGCCGAAGAGGCCGGCACCGATCAGGCCCAGACCCAGGATCACCGTGCGCACCTCGCGCGGCGCGAAGCCGACGGCGGCCATGCCCCGGCCGCTCGAGAACCCGAACGACTCGGAGCGGGCGCGGGTGTAACTGACCATGAACGCGCTGCCCATCGCCGCGGTCGCGAGCCAGATTCCCAGGTCGAAGCCCGCGCGGGTGCAGCCGATGACGATACCCAGGTACAGCACCGCCTCACCCCAGCGGTCGAACGCGGCGTCCATGAAGCCGCCGAACGGACCGGCAGTGCCCGTGACGCGCGCGACCGCCCCGTCGAACATGTCGAACGCGGCGCCGAAGGAGCCCACGATGCCCGCCAGCAGCCACCACTCCACACCGGCCATCAGGGCGCCGACGCCGGAGATGCCAAAGCCGATGAGCGTCAACTTATTGGCCGTGAGGCCCGCCCTCGCCATGCCCCGGGCGAGCGGCTCGATGGCCTTGCGCGCCGCATCGCGACGCGGCGTCGGGCTGGAGGGTGCGGCCATCAGACGGCCATCCCGAGCATGGCGTGCTCCTTCTCGTGGAACCGCTCGATCGCATCACGCGAGAGCGTGCAGATGACCTCGCGGCCGGAGCGGCGCGTCTCCACGAGCCCAGCCACCTTGAGCCGGCGGAGGTGCCACGAGACGAGCGGCTGGGACAGATCCACGAGCTCGATGAGCTCCGACACCGTGGCCGGGTCCTCCGCGAGCCGGGCGATGATCCGGAGCCGGGTGGTGTCCGCGAGCGCCTTGTGCACGATGGCGGCCCGCAGCAGGTCCTCCGGCGGCGCGGCGATGGTGGCGATCGTGGAGCGGATGCGAGCGGGGCTGGGCACGGGCGGGTCGAGGGTCTCCGAGTGTCTTCGGGGCGGGACGGTTCAACGACCGTTTATATAAGCCGTTGTTGATATTACACGCGCCGGCGGCGTTGTCAACCCGACCGTGGCTGGGACGTGCCACCTGACGTGGCGACATGGCACCCCTGGTGGAGGAATGGCACCCCTGGTGGCGGCATGAGACCAACGTGCGCTGACGCCCGCGCCCGGACCCCCGGCAGCGGGTCGCGTGCGGCATCATGCGGCGCATGATCGTCGACACCCACGTGTATGCCTTCACGCGCCCGGACCTGCCCGTGAGCGACGCCCGGACGGCGATCCGGATGCGGGCGCTCCAGCGGATGCACGCCCACCACCATCAACCCGCCTGGTACACCGACGACCGCACGCCCGCGGACGCCCAAGCCATGGGTGGTGCGCTCGTGGGTGCCACACCGCTGCCGGACGTCGGCTTCCGCGTGGATGAGGAGCACGGTCGCGTGGCGTGGACGCAGGATGGCCGCGAGGCCACCAAGCAGATCATGCCGCCGGCGCTCCATCAGGCCGCATGGCCCGCGGGCATGCTCATCGGCGCGATGGACCACGCGGGCGTGGACGTGGCGCTCATCCACACCGACCACTGCCTCGCCCAGTCCGTGGCGGACCTGGGGGCGTGGGTGGCGCGTCACCCGGACCGGCTGCGCTCCATGGCCCCCGTCGACGAGTGGCGCATCCCGGCCGAGCCGGACGCGGTCATCGCGGAGCTGCAGCATGCGGTCCGGGTCGCCGGCCTGCACGCACTCAAGTTCATCCCGCCGTACGCGTGGGACGCGGGCTCGCCGGCATGGGATGGTCCCGCCTTCGATGCCTTCTGGGCCGCCGTGGAGGAGCTGGGCATCCCGGTCTTCTTCACGCTCGGGGGGCACCCGGGCCAGGCCGACCCGCTGTCGGGCTACATCGATGAGCTGGCACGGGTGCGCCGATGGCTCGACCAGCACCCGACCCTGCGCGCCGGCCTCACCCACGGCTTCCCTTATCGCGAGTTGCTGGTGGGGGACCGGCTGGTCGTGCCGGACGCGATCTGGTCCGTGTTCGACGCTGACCGTCTGTTCCTGGAGGTGAGTTTCCCCATCCGGGTCGGCGACCGCTTCGACCACCCGTGGCGGGAGGTCTGGCCGGTGCTGCGCGAGATGGTCGAACGGGTGGGTGCGGACCAGTTGATGTGGGGCACGGACATGCCGTTCCAGGACCGCTTCTGCACCTATCGCCAGTCGCGTGACCTGATCGGGCGATATGCGCCGCTCTCGGACGCGGAGCGGGCGGCGATCCTGGGTGGGACCGCAGCCCGGCTGCTGGGGATCTGACGCCGCCACGGGCGAGGTGAGGCCACGAGCTCCGGGATCGATCACCTCGACGGCTGGCTGCGCTCACGCTTCCAGCAGCTCGACACCGTGCTCGAGCGCCCCTCGGCCGCGCTGGCGCTGGATCGGACTGCCTCGGTATCCGCTTCCGAGCCCGCCCGTCAGCCCTCCACCGGGATGCGCACCACCGATTCCAGCGCCAGCTCGAACAGCAGCCGACGCGCCGATCTGTGGGTGTCCCAACCGCGCGCATCCCACGCCTCACCCGACAGGTCATCCCCGGCGTAGAGCAGCTGGCCGATCGTGACCCCCCGGAACGCGGCCACCGCGAAGAGGGCGGCCGCCTCCATCTCCACGCTCAAGCAGCCCTCGGCCACGCGCGCCGCGGCCTTCGCGCGCGTCTCGCGGTAGAGCCCGTCGGTGGTCCAGGAGGCGCCCTCCACGAACGGCACGTCGCGCTCGCGCAGCACCGCCACGATCGCCGCGAGGGCGGCCGGCGAAGGGTTCACGGTCCGCGACGGCGGCAGATAATGGTAGGGAGGTGCCCTCGTCCCGCACCGCACGCGTGGGCACCATCACGTGGCCCACCGCCAGCTCCGGCACCAGCACGCCCGCGCCGCCGCAGGCCACGAACGCGCGGCCGCCGCGCGGGATCAGCTCCTCCAGGAACGCTGCGGCCAGCGGTGCGCCCACGCCCGGGTGGACGACCGCGACCGCGACGCCGCCCACATCCACCGACCAGATCGGGTTGTGCCCGATCTCCGACGACAGGCGCCCGATCTGGACCCCACCCAGCTCCGCGACGGCCGCCTCGATGACGTCCTGGAAGAAGCACAGGACCACGCGCCCCTCGATCCGCTGCGACCGGCCGCTCGCGCCCGTCCAGTGGGGCTGGAGGATCGCCGTGCGGTCCGGGTCGAACTCCAGGATGGGCGCGATTTGGCGCGGATCCGTCACTGCGCAGCCATCAACGCGGCAGGTTGAAGTTGCTCTGGGCGACGAGGTGCCAGCCGTGATCCTGCCACTCCCAGGTCGCGAGCATGGGCGCAGCATCCGCGCGATACGGCTGCCCGTCCACGATCAGCTGCGATGTGGTCACCATGGTCACCACCATCACGTTCCCGGAGCGCGTCTCCAGCGCGTCCGCGTACGAGAACGCTGTCAGGTCAGGCAGGTTCGCGAGGTAGTCGGGCTTGGTCGCGCGCGAGCCGTCCGTGCGCTGGATGAGGAACCCATCGCCCAGGAGCGCGGTCAACCCGGTGACATCCTTCGCGATCAGCAGGTCGGCATACACGGTCATCAGCTCCAGACCGGTCGCGTCCCGGTCGGCGGTCACGGGCGCTCGCACCGGCGTCACGGTGGCGGGGTCCGTCAGGCCGGCCAGCTCGAACGTCATGGTGTAGTCCACCGGGGTCCCCAAGGGACCTTGGCGGCCACCCGTCATGGTGCCCGAGCCCGTCACGTCCACCAGCACGCCGGTGCCGCCGAAGACCTGGAGCGAACCGTTCACCGTGGTTCCCTCGCCCGCAGGCATCACGATGGCGTCGAAGCGCAGGCCCAGCTCGTCGCCGTTGGGGTAGGTGAGCGTGAGCGCACCCGTGAACGGCCCCACACCCCCTGCGTAGAACGAGGTGCCCACGATCTCCACGCCCACGGGGGCACCCGCGACCTCGACCGTCGCGGATTGACGGATGGTGCCGTAGGTGAACGCGCCGTCCACGCCCACGACATGGACGTGGTTCTGGCGCGCGTCCGTCTGCCCCTGGAAGCGCACCACGAAGGGCATCGGCGGGTCGGCGGCCAGGGCCGCCGGGGCACTGGCAAGGAGGCCGGCGGCCACGGCCGCGAGCAGGACCGCCGGTCGACGCCCACGGGCGGGCAGGATGCGGAACGTCATCGGTGGGACTCCTGTATGGAAGGCAGCACGAACCAGCCTACGCGACGCGTCCAGCGGCGACCGGGCTCAGAGTCCCGCGACGAACGCCCCGATCCGCCGCAGCGCCTCGTCGAGGTTGTCGCGGCTGGTCGCGTACGAGATCCGGATGTGGTTGTCAGCAGCGGCCCCGAAGGCGGTCCCGGAGAGCACGCACACGCCTGCCTCGAGCAGCAGCCGCTCGGCGAAGTCGGGGCCGGAGAGGCCGGTGCCGGACACGTCCGGGAACGCATAGAACGCGCCTTTCGGGGGCGCGACCCGGAGTCCTGGGATCGCGTTCAGGCCGTCGATGACGAGCGTCCGGCGCGCCGTGAACTCCGCGACCATCCCGTCCACCTCATCCTGGGGACCGCGCAACGCCTCCACGGCACCCACCTGGACGAACGTGGGCGCGCACGAGATGGTGTTGATGATGAGTCGCCCGAAGTGGGGCGACAGCCACGGCGGCACGACCGCGTAGCCCAGCCGCCAGCCGGTCATGGCGAAGGTCTTGGCGAAGCCGTCCAGGATGATCGTCCGCTCGGCCATGCCCGGGAAGGTCGCGATCGAGACGTGCTCTGCGCCGTCGTACAGGATCCGGCCGTAGATCTCGTCCGACAGCACGACCAGGCCGTGCTCCACGGCCAGCTGCGCCAGCTTCTCCGTCGCCGCGCGGCCCAGCACGCCGCCGGTGGGGTTCGCGGGCGAGTTGAGCACCAGCAACTTGGTGCGCGGCGTGATGGCCGCCGCCACGCGGTCGGGGTCCAGCTCGAAGCCGTCCGCCATGCGCAGCGGGATGGGCACCACGGTGCCGCCGACGAACCGGGTGATGGAGTCGTAGATGGGGTAGGCGGGGTCGGGGATGATGACCTCGTCGCCCGGGTCGATGAGGGCCATGATGGCGTAGACCATCACGCCCTTGCCACCGACCGTGATGAACACGTCGTCGATGCTCGCCTCCACGCCCTTGCGCAGGGCCACGTCATCACGCACCGCGGCGCGCAGCTCGGGCATGCCCGCGTACGGCGCGTAGTGGGTCAGGCCTGCGTCGATGGCGGCTTTGGCCGCCTCCCGTGCCGCGATGGGCGAGTCGAAGTCCGGCTCCCCGATCTCCAGATGGATGATCGACCGCCCTTGTGCCTGGAGGGCGCGCGCGCGCGCCGCGACCTCGAACGCGCTCTCGGTGCCGACGCGGAGCATCCGGTCGGAGACGGCAGGCAGGCGGGGCGGCTGGCTGTGGCTCATGTCCGGTAGGTTGACATGTCAGACAAGATCACGACCGGCCGTTCTCGACGCCCCGCCACCGTCCACGACCATGTCCGCGTCACCCGGTCATGTCGCGCGGCAGCGGCCAGCGCACCAGCATCCCGCCCGTGCCCCCGAGCATCGCCGCGAGCGCCAGGAAGACCGCGGCCACGCCCACCGGACCGGCCATCGCCCCCAGGATGACGGGCGCGACGAGCTGCGCCATCCGGTTGCCGGTGATGCGCACGGCGACCGCCGTGCCCATCGCGTCGGGGGGCGAGGTGGCGGCGACCCAGGCGAGGGTCAGCGGCTGGCCCAGGCCCAGGCCCAGGCCCAGGAGCGCCATCTGGGCCCCCAGCACGACCGTGTTCGTGGTCAGCGGGATGGTCGCGAACGCGATGGCCGCCAGGAACAGCGCGAACAGCAGCGCGTTTGCCTCGCCCAGCCAGGCCACCAGGCGCCCGGTCAGGACGCGAGCGCCGATGGCCACCAGGGAGCGCAGGGCGAGCAGGGCACCGATCACGCCGACCGGGATGCCGTTGGCCTCACCGTACGCCGGCAGGAACACCACGAGCGTGTCCACGCCCAGGTTGATGGACAGGCTGGCGGTCATCGTCCGACCCATGCCCGGCCAGCGCAGGATGGTCATCGCGGGCACACGCGTGGAGAGACCGCCGCCCTCAAGCTCCCGCGGCGCCCGGGCGTCCTCCACGTGCAGCAGCCACAGCGCGAGCGCCACCGCGACCGCGGACGCGAGGCCGAAGATGATGATGCCGGGTGTGGTGCCGCTGCCCGCGATGGCCGCCGTGACGATGCCCGCCCCGACGAGCGGGCCCACCAGCTGCCCGATCGCGGCGCCCGCCGCGTAGAGCCCGAAGCGCGCGCTGCGCGTCTTCCGATCACCCTTGCGTCCGACGAGCGTCTGTGACGCCACCACGGCCGCCAGCTGCCCCAGGCCCAGCGCCGCCTGCGACGCGGCGAGGAGAGGGATCGTCTCGGCCGTCACCGTGAACATGGCGCCCACGCCCATGAGCACGCCGCCCGCGACCAGGAACACGGGCTCCCCGAACCGATCGACCAGGCGGCCCATGGGCACCGCCGAGATCACGGACAGCAGCGCGAACGCGGCCGCCACGATGCCCAGCCCCAGGGTATCCGCATCGAGCGAGAGCGCCCGGTAGGACGCCACGAGGCGCACCGCGACCACGAGTCCATTGACGAACGTGGCGTTGATCACCAGCGCCGGGAAGGCACTGCGACGCTCGAGGGGGGCCGAGGACAACGGGGAGGCCGGTGCGGTCACGGACCTCCGAGGATACCGGCCGCACCCCGCCCGGGCGTCGCCTCGGCGCACACGCAGGCCTGGGTCCCGGGGCGCACCCATGGGTCGCTGGGCGCATGACGGCCCTATCGGCCATCATCGCCATGATGTCCTCGCGCGCGCGACTCGTCCTGCTGGCGGCACTCTGCGCCGGTGCGCTGTTGGTCGGCGTGGAGCTGATGATCACGGCCGTGGCCCTGCCCCGGATCGTGGTCGATCTCGCGGACTGGACCCAGCTCCGGCGCGCGAGCTGGATCGTCAACGGCTACCTGCTCGCGTACATCGCGATGATGCCCCTCGCAGGCCGCCTGGGCGATCGCTATGGCATCCCTCGCCTGTTCATGCTGTCGCTCGCGCTGTTCGGGATCGGGTCGGCGCTGAGCGGCATGGCTCCCACGCTCGACGCGCTCATCGGGGCACGCATCATCCAGGGGCTGGGTGCGGGCGCGATCCTGCCGCTCGCGACGGCCGGCGCCAGCCACCTGTATGACGGGCACCTGCGGGCGCGCGCGCTGGGCGTCGTGGGTGCGGCCACGTTCCTGGGTATGGCGCTTGGGCCGTTCCTGGGCGCTTCGGTGCTGGAGTTGTACGACCTGGGCGCGGCGCTGGACAAGGCGCAGGCCGCGCCGGGCCTGAAGGAGGTGCTCGGGGCGTCCTGGCGCTGGGTGTTCTACCTCAGCGTCCCGTTCTCGATCATCGCGCTCAGCTGGGTCTGGGCGGTCTCGCCGTCGTGGGCGGTGGAGCGGGCGCCGGGTCGACTCGACGCGCTGGGCGCCGCGCTCTGGACCGGCGCGCTGGCCGCGGGCCTTGTCGCGCTGACGGCGCTGGGCGAGACGCAGCTGGAGGGATCGTTGCCGGTCCCGCTGGTGGCTGGGGCCCTGTGCGCGATCGCGGGTGCAGCCGCCATCCTGCACGCGCTGCGCACCCCGGATCCGTTCCTGGACCCGCGACTCTTCGGCAACCGGGTGTTCTCGGGCGCGATGCTGCTGAGCCTCTTGACCGGGTACGCGCTGGCGACCGCCATCGTGGGCGCCGCGGTCTTCGTCGACCGCGTCCGTTATGCCGGGCCGGAGGAGCAGCGGGTGGTGCTGGGTTCCCTCGCGCTGGCGATGGCCATCGGTGCGCTGGGGTCAGGCTTCCTGCTGCGCCGGGTCGGCATCGTGCCCCTGAGCCTGGTGGGCATCGTGCTCTCCACGACCGGGCTCGTGACCCTCGGCCTGAGCGGCCCCACGACCGACCTGCCTGTCCTGCTCACGGGCCTGGCGCTGTTCGGCCTGGGATTCGGGCTCACGGTGACCCCCCGCTCGTCGGCCGCCGTGGAGGCGCTCGGCCGACGTGCCTTCGGCATGGCCAGCGCCGGGGTGACCGTCGCGCGCATGGCGGGCATGGCCATCGGGCTGGCCGTGCTGACCGGCTTCGGGACGTCGCGCATCGAGGCCCTGAGCGTGGTGCTCGTGGACGCCATCGCGCGTGATGCGGTGCTGCCCATCCCGCTGCGGGGGCGGCCGCTGGTGGATCCGCAGGTCGTGGGCGCGCTGGAGGCCTGGGCGTCCGCGGAGGCGGGGGCGATCCTGGGTGGGCTGTTCCTGGTGGCGGCGCTCGTCATGCTCCTGGGCATCGCGCCCACGCTGCTGATGCGGGACGCCTCTTCGCGTGACGGACGTGCGACGATGCGCGGTGATGACGACGCCGATGGAGTCCAGCCCGCCTTCAGCCTCTGACCCAGGCGTGGCACGCGCGGTGGATGCGTCGATCATCCACGGGTTCACGTGGTCGCACGCCTCAGGCCTGGGTCGGGCGGACACCATCGAGGACATCGAGGCGGCGCTGGTGGACCCGGAGCTCCGCCTCTGGGTGGACGTGGAGGAGATCTCCCCCACGGCCCTGCAGCGGCTGGGCGCATGTCTGGGCCTGCACGAGCTGGTCATCGAGGACATCGCCGAGCGCAACCAGCGGGCGAAGGTCGAGTACACCGACGACATCATGCACCTCGTCATGTTCGCCCTGGTGTACGCAGACGACCTGCGCACGATCGAGCTGGATATCGTGCTCGGCCCGCGCTTCCTGCTCACCTCGCACACGCCCGAGTGGCGCCCCCTCAAGACCCGCGACCTGGCCCGCATGGGCGTGGAGCACTTCCTGTCGCAGGGCACCGACCTTCTGCTGTACGCCGTGGTCGATCCGGTCGTGGACGGCTACTTCCCGGTCATGGACCGCCTGTCGGATGAGATCGACCTGCTCGAGGATGAGGTGGTCTCCGCACCCACGAAGCCCGTGCTGGAGCGGCTGTTCCGGATCCGACGCGACCTGCTGGAGGTCCGCCACATGGTCAGTCCGGAGCGCGAGGTGTTCAACCAGCTCACCAACCGGGACAACCCGCTCATCGCGAGGGAGCGCGTGATCTACTTCCGTGACGTCTACGACCATCTGATCCGGGTCACGGACGAGCTCGACACGCACCGGGAGCTCCTGTCCGGGGCGCTGGAGGCGTACCTGTCGACCGTCAACAATGGTCTGTCGGACGTCATGAAGCGGCTGACCGCGGTGACCGCCGTGCTTGCCGGCATCGGCGCGGTCGCGGGCATCTTCGGCATGAGCGAGGCGGGTGGTGCGCTCAACCTCGTGGAAGCGCCGGGCTTCTGGATCGTGACCGCGTTCGTGCTGTGCATCGGCGCCCTGGTGTTCATCTACTTCCGGCGCATCGACTGGATCTAGGCGCGACCCGGCGCTAGGCTAGTGTTCGTAGCAGGCACGCGGTCTCGCCCGAGGGGTCGCGTCATCGAGCGTCGTCTCCACGACATCCAGCAGCTCCGCGAGGACCTGGAGCTTGGGGATCGTGCCGGCGGGCCCCTCGGAGGTCTGGAGGATCAGCTGCTCCGTGCCCGGGGGCGCGTCCGCCAGTGAGAAGTCGACCGCGTGCCGCTTCACGCGCGTGATCTGGTACACGTGGATGCGAGCGTCGCTCGTGTACACCTGCACCAGCGTCCCGATGAGTGACGCCCCGTCACGCTTCTCCGACGCCTCCAACAGCGGCAGGAACATGCCCTCGCGGGCATGCGCGTACAGGTACGTCGTGGTCCCCAGGCCGGGCTGCCCGAACGCCGTGTGGTAGAGCGCAACGTCGCACGGTGGGTAGAGGTCGGGCCCCTGGTCGCGCACCCGTTGGTCGCGTGAGAGCACCGGCAGATCGATCCGCTCCGAGCGGATGACGATGCGTGTCGCCACCGCTGGCACTGCCGACGGCAGCGGCGATGGGCTCAGGCTCGGCGAGAGCGCAGCACTGGCGCCGGGTGTCGGCAGCAGGGGGGGCATCGGCGTCATCTCCGGCGACGGGCTGGGCGACGGCGACGGGCTGGGCGACGGCGTCGGAGTCGGGCCCGGGCTGGGCGACGGGCTGGGCGACGGGCTGGGCGACGGCGACGGAGTCGGGCTGGGCAAGGGGCACGGGCTGGGCGACGGAGGCGGCGTTGGGCAAGGCGACGGGG
>Ga0105047_10010244_pt1 | contig 15342 bp, 13 predicted proteins | sample MAT04_FD_78384 | JGI IMG/M metagenome (GOLD analysis project Ga0105047, IMG submission 78384) | Freshwater microbial communities from Lake Fryxell liftoff mats and glacier meltwater in Antarctica - MAT-04 (megahit assembly) | ecosystem: Environmental > Aquatic > Freshwater > Ice > Liftoff... | reverse complement strand
TGGTTGGCCGGCGAGATCGCGAACGTTGGAGGGACGAAGATCTCTTGGGTGAGATCCATCGTGTTGTAAATGTTCGTCTGTTCGAGGTACGGGCTCAATTGGGCGAGAACGCTCCACGTATAGCGGTAGTTCTGCGTCGTCGAGTTCGGGGCCGTATACGGGTAGAGCGGCGGGAGCTTACCGATGGCACCTTCGTAATTGTGGAGCGCCAGCCCGAGTTGTTTCAAGTTGTTGCTGCACTGCATCCGCGCGGCCGCTTCGCGGACTTTTTGCACCGCGGGCAGAAGCAGGCCGATGAGGATGGCGATGATCGCGATCACCACCAGCAGTTCGATCAGTGTGAACGCCGAGCGGCGAAACGATCCCATGCGACACCTCGATGAAAAATGCGGATCTGTCGCGGGAACCGGGAAATTCAAGCCATGATACCTGCCTTGTTGTTAAGATGTTACAGCGGAGTCGGTCCTCGGCCATGGAATTCCGAAAAACTCCACGGCCGGTCGCCGATAGAATGCGAGTCTCACCACTATCGCGGGACCGGGCATGGCCAAAGACAAGTTGCAACCGGAGCGTTGCGCCGAGGTGCTCGGCGCGCTCGCGGCACCCGAAAGACTGAAAATCGTACGTTTTTTGGCCGATGGGCCACGGAATGTCACCGAGATCGCCGGGATGCTCGCGATCCCAGCCGTGAACGTCTCGCACCATTTGACGATGTTGAAAATCGGCAAATTGATTCGGGGCAAGAAGGCCGGGCGCTTCGTGAACTACTCGCTTTGTCCCGGCCTCCTCGACGAGGCGGTCGCGGCCGGAATCGGCGAACAGGCCCTCAACTTGGGCTGCTGCACGCTCGCATTGCCGCTCGGGGTCAAAACAAAGTGTTGAGCGATTCGAGAGCTGCCGGTTCGTATGCCGCGATCAAAATCCGGGCGCAGGCTTCCGCGTCGCTGAGCGCGTCGTGGTGCTTGAGCGCAATCCCGAGTCGGGCACAAACCGACGGCAAATTGTTCGGCCGCTCATTCCATTTCTTCCGCGCGATCTGAACTGTGCAGGCGAAGGGCAACTCCGGCACCGGCAAACCGGCGCGGAGGCAGCACGCCTTCAACACACCCCGGTCGAACGAGGCGTTGTGTGCCACCAAATGGCTCGCCCCATCGAGCAGCGGCGACAACTTCGGCCAGACCTCGGCGAATGTCGGGCAGTCTCGGACCATCGCCCACGTCAGGCCGTGGATCGCGGTGAAATGCACCCGTGGTCGGGGCGGGCGGATCAGGGCGACTTCCTTCGCCACGACCTTCAACTTCTCGACGCGCACCAAGCCGACGGCGCAGGCGCTGTCGGCCCAATAGTCGGCGGTTTCGAAATCGATGGCCACGAACGCTCCGTCCGCCGGGGGCAAATGGAGTTTCTTTGCCGGCGGCGTTACGATCACTCTTTGGGCACCGCGAAGTCGGCGATGTAAAGCTGCGGTGGCGAACGCCCTTCCCCACGGCTGCTCGTCCACATGACTTTCTTGCCGTCGGGGCTGAACACCGGCAACACATCCGAACCCGGCGAGTACGTCAACCGCGTCGTCTTGCCGCTTCCGACGTTCATCCAATACAGGTCGTAGTTTGGCCGGGCGATTTCGTCCGAGTGGTCGGCCGCGGTATAGATAATGTGTTGGCCATCCTTGTACCAGTACGGTGCCCAGTAGACCCATTTGTCGTTGCTCGTCAGGGCCTTCTCGCTGGTACCGTCGGCGTTGACGACGTAAATTTGCAGGCGGTCTTTCTCTTTACGATCCGTCCGGAAGATCACCTTAGACGCATCCGGGCTGAAGAACGGCCCGCCGTTGTAGCAGTCCTTCGCCGTGGTGATCGCCTTGGGGTTCTTGCCGTCGGCATCCATGACGTACAGTTGCACGTTCCCCGCGTTACCGGAACTGTAGACGATCTTCTTGCCGTCCTTCGAATAGTTGGCCTCGGCCGTGTAGACTTTTGCATCGGGTGTGAGGCACTTCAAATTGCCACCGTCCACGTCGGCTTCGTAGATCTTCATGTACGGGTCGAAATCCCACGTGTAGCGCCGGCGCTTGCCCGACTTGGCCTCGTCAGCTCGCAGTGCCAGCTCGGCGTCGACGTGCTTTTGGATGTCCGGATCGCCGTGGCTGCTCGAGAACAAAATCCGGCCATTGGTCGGGTGGAAGTAAGCGCAGGTCGTCCGCCCTTTCCCGGGGCTGACGCGGTGGAACTTCCCGCTCGCCAGATCTTGGACGAAGATCTGGTAGAAAGGATTGCCCGTCTCTTTTTCCTCGGCTTGGTAGATGATTGACTTCCCATCGGGCGAGAAGTACCCCTCCCCGGCACGGGCGAACTCCTTCGTGACTTGTGTAATGTTCGTTAGGTGCTTGGCTTCGTCGGCTTTCCAATCCGGGTCAGCCCCGGCGATAAGCACCAGCGAGAGGACTATCGCATTCATCGAGTTTTCCTAACGGAGTGGGTTCTTGGTGGGTCGGCCCTGGTCATCAAGAATCTGGAAGTGGTGGATGCCCGCCTTCCGTTCGTCGGTGTACTGCCAGACGATTTTCTTATCGCGGGTCACTTCGTTCAATTTTACACGTTTCGGGCCCGAGTTGTAGCTGGTGAGCACGGTATTTCCGTTGTTGAGGCGTTGAACGCCGCAGGCATCGCTGATCGGTTTGCCCGGTAGGTCGTCGTTCGAAACTCGCCAAACTTCGATCCCCTTCTCATCGACTTCGATGACGAAGTTGCCGTGGGTGCAGCCAATGAGCGTGTGGCCGTCGGGTAATCGGATCGCCGTGAAGGGCATGTTCGGGGTCTTCGCTTCCCAGACGATCTTGCCCTTGGGGTCATATTCGCGGACGACTTTGTCCAGCAATTGCGGGACGAGGTAATTCCCGTTGGCGAGCTTGCGGGCCATCCGCGTTTGCAAGTGGTGGTCCTTCGTCTGCGCCTCAATCGGGACTTCCACGAGGATTTTTCCCTTCTCGTCGACTTCGAGTAATCTCGGTCTATCACCGGCTTCGGTGAGTAAAATTTTGCCATCGCCGAGAGGTTGGACGGTATTGACTTCGGCTTGAGTGCCTTTGAACTCGAACAGCGTCTTGCCGTCGCGATCAACTTCGACCACCGCGCCGCCGGGGTAGGCTTTGCTTTTCGACAAGGCCAGTAACACATGGCCGTCGGCCAGTACCCAGCCGTCTCGGGTCGAGGCCGGGTACTTCCAAGTTTCTTTGCCATCGGCATCGACGATAAAGGTCTCCCCGCCGGTGGCGAGGAAGCCGTGCCGGATGGGCTCGGCGGCCGTGGACACGCCACACGCGAAGAGCAGTGTCGGGAACGAAAGACGGAACATAGAAGATCCTCGGGGCGGGTGCGGCGGACACTCGGGCTTTGAGATAGAGTGTCCTATCGAAACCGAAGAGACGCAACGATGAAACTCCACTTCGTCTTCCTCGCAATGTGCCTGTTTGCCGGCGCGACCGTGGCCCAAACGCCCGCCGAGGTGTTCGAGAAAAGGATTGCGCCGATCTTCAAGTCGCCCAATCCGTCGAGCTGTGTGCAGTGCCACCTCGCGGGGGTCGACCTCAAAGACTATATTCTGCCGGACGCCGAGAAAACCTTCCGCAGCCTGCGCGATCAGGGGTTGATCGACCTCGACGCCCCGGAGAAATCGAAAATCGTGAAGCTGATCGAGATGGGATCTGGCGACAAGAATGCCAACGCGGTGCAAGCGACGATGCGCCGAGCCGAGCGCGAGGCCTTCGTCGCGTGGATCGCAGCTTGCGCCGCCGACCCCAAGTTGAAAGCGGCGCCGAAACTCGACGACAAGGATCGGGCCGTGCCGAGTCGGCCGGTCGCAGTGATCCGCCACGAACGCAAAGATCGAGTCCTGGACTCGTTCGAGCGGAACGTCTGGTCGTGGCGCTTCCGCTGCATGAACTGCCACACCGAGGGTACGCCTCAGAACGACAAGTACCGCAAGGAATTCGGCGACCGGGTCGCGTGGGTCAAGAAAGGCGGCACGGTCGCGACACTCGACTACCTCATCGCGTCGAAGTTGATCGACCCGGCCAAACCGAATCAGAGCCTCCTGCTGCGAAAACCACTCGGCGAGAAGCACGAGGGGGGACTCAAGTTCGTCGTCGGCGACGACGCTTACAAAGGCTTCCGTAGTTGGATCGAAGATGTCGCGGCGATCCGCGGCGATAAATACGCCGCTGCGAAGGATCTCCCGGAGAACGACTCCGGCCCGGAGAAGTTCGGCACCGACCTCTGGCTGAAACTGACCGACTGCCCGCCGGCATGGGACGACAAGTTCCTGCGCGTGAGCCTGTATGCCTGGGATGCCAAGCTAAATAAATGGGACGAAGCTCCGATCGCTGTGTCCGACCGCGTCGTCTTCGGCAAAGGGAAGCTCTGGCAACATTCCTTGACGCTGCTCGCGGAGAATGATTCAGCGCGGGCCAAGCTCTGGCGCATCGGCAAACCGTCCTTGCCGGACGGGAAGTACCTCGTGAAAGCCCACGTCGATGCCGAGGGTAAATTGGCCAAGGATTGGAAGGCTGTGCTGGGCGAAACCGAATATGCCGGGCAGGTCGAGTTTCAAGCGAAGTGGAAAGAAGGCTACGGCTCGATGACCGCGGTCGATGCCTCCAAGGTGCGGAAGTGACGCGCGAGTTTCTCGACCAAAGCCCCGACCGCTTCGGCCGTAGCGTCGGGCAAATCCACCGCCTCCGTCACGCAGGGGAAGTAGCGTTCCGTCGAAGCCGCGTAGGCGGCGTCGTAGTGGATCGTCAATAGCGACACGGCGAGCTGGTTCCATTCGCAGGCGTCCACCGAAAGGCACCACTCGGCGATTTGTCGGGCGCCGTATTTAGGTGTCAATCGCGTCAGCTTTTCCTTCAGGTCCACGGGGTCGGCGAATAAGTTCGCGTAGGCTTCCACCAAGTGACGGACGCGTTCATCTATCGGCATCCGGATTTCGATTCCCCCGGCCGAACGCATCGCCGCCCACAGCGCCGCCGGGAGGTAAACGTCGCCGATACGGTTGCTCTCCGCTTCGACCCAGACCGGAGCTTGCGGATCGAAGCGGTCGAATGCGGCGAGCAACAGCGAATCGAATCGCTTCTGCGACGGCTGCGGTCCGCTACCGCCCAGTACCGATCCGCGGTGTCGGGCGAGCGCTTCCAAATCGAGGACTTGGGCACCCCGCGCCGCCATGGCGTTCAGCAAACGGGTTTTGCCTGTGCCGGTCGCCCCCGTCACGACGCGGTACTCGAACCGCGGCGGCGCGGTGTCCAAGCCGCACAGGACGTGGGCGCGGTACGTTTTGTACCCGCCCGCTAGCACAGTCGTCCGCCAACCGATGCGCGCAAGTACGAGCGCGATACTGGCCGAGCGCTGCCCGCCCCGCCAGCAATAAATCAAAGGTTTGAAATCCTTACCTTTCGTGGAGAAATGCCCGGCGAGGTGCGTTCCGATGTTCATCGAAATGTATGCCGCCCCGATTCGGGCCGCGGCGAACGAGCCTTCTCGGCGGTGGATCGTCCCAACTTCCGCGCGTTCATCATCGCTCAAAACCGGCAAGTTGACCGCGCCGGGGAGGTGGTCGTCCGCGAATTCCCCAGGCGAACGCACATCGACGATCTCATCGAACGGGCCGGGGGACGCGCTTTCCCAGAGTGCGGTTAGAATCTGAGGCGCGCGGGCCGAGCCATCGGGTGTCATCGGGTTGAAAGATCTCGGGGTCGCCGGCGTCGCGCCGAAGGTGCTTCTGTTGAAAATTCTACGAACATCGCGCCGGGATCGCTACCTTTTCACCATGGCTGACACCGTCCGTACAGACCCGATGCGTGCGACCGCGGTCGTCGAGATCGCCCCCGGCGAACGACTCGATGACTTCGACTTGCTCGCGATCTTGGGCGAAGGGCAGTTCGCCAAGGTCTTTCTCGCCCGGCAACGGGCGATGCAACGGCTCGTCGCGCTCAAAGTTTCGACGAGCCGCGGGGCCGAGGCGGCGACGCTCGCGCAGCTCGATCACCCGAACATCGTCCGCGTGTACGATCAGCGATTTCTCGAAGACCGCGGTGTACTGCTGGTCTACATGTCGTATCTTCCCGGCGGCACGCTACTTGACGCCATCGAACGGATGAAGGCGATCCCGACAGGGGAACGCACTGGGACACACCTGCTCGAAGCGGTCGATGCGGCGCTCGACCGGAGGGGCGAACTCCCCCCGGCCGAGTCGCCCGCCCGGCGGCAGTGGTCCACGCGGAGTTGGCCCGCGACGGTCGCCGCGCTCGGGGCGAAGCTCGCCGCGGCCCTCGACTACGCCCACGCGCAGAACGTGCTGCACCGCGATTTGAAACCGGCTAACGTGCTGCTGAGTGCCGAAGGAGAACCGCTGCTGGCCGATTTCAACGTCGGTTTCTGCGCGCAGCTCGACGGAGCCGACGCGACCACGTCGTTCGGCGGAAGCTTGGCGTACATGGCGCCGGAGCACATGGACGCCTTCAACCCTGAACACGACCGGCGTCCCGAAAGTTTGGACGGCCGCGCCGACCTCTTCGGATTGGCCGTGACACTGTGGGAACTGCTGGCCGGCTCGCGCCCGTTCGGCCCGGAAGCCCTCAGTCGGGATTGGGCTGAGACGCTGGAACACATGGCCGCAGTTCGCCGCCGTGGGCCATTGCCGGAACTCGTCGAGAAGTGCGATGAGGGTGAAGTCGTTGGGTTGAAAGAATGCCTACTGCATGCGTTGTCCGCGGAACCCGACAACCGACCGCCGACCGCGGGAGCGCTGGCGACCGAATTGGAACTCTGTCTGCGCCCGGCGACGCGGGCGATCGTGCGGCCCGCGCCGAGCGCCTGGCGCGGCGCCGTCGAACGCCATCCCGTGTTGGCGTTGTTGCCCCTCGGCTTGGCTCCGAATCTGACGGGATCGCTCTTCAACATCGCTTACAACAAAGCCGAGATCATCGACCACTGGCCGGCGGCGCAGCGGGTGTTCGACCCGATCCTCCTCGCGGTCAACGGCCTGTTCTTCCCGCTCGGCATCCTCGTGTTCATCCTCGCGGCACGGACGGTGTCGCGCGGGGTGCAACGGGTCCGCCATGGCGATCCGCCCGACGCGGCGGACTTGGCCGAACTCCGCCGAAAATGCCTGCGGCTCGGTTCCGTCGCGGCCGGGGTGTGCGTGAGTTGTTGGGTACTCGCCGGTGTCATCTGGCCCGTCGCGCTGTGGGTCGCCGCCGGGTCAGCTCCCGGCGGCGTAGAGACATACATTCACTTTTTGGTGGGCCTGGTAATCTGCGGGTTCATCGCGGGGGCGTACCCCTATTTCTTGGTGACGTTTTTGGCCGTGCGCGTTCTCTACCCGGCGCTCTTGAACGGCGGCTTGCCGGGTGCGGCCGACGCGCCGGCCCTCGCGCGGGTCGACCGGGAACTCGGTCGCTACCGCACCGTCGCGGCGGCGATCCCGCTGCTGGCGGTGGTGTTGCTGGCCACGAAGGGATTGTCGAACCCGACCGCCGTGGCGATCCTCGGCGTCACCGGATTGGCAGGGATCCTGCTAGCTTTCGCTCTGGAAGGGAAGACCCGCGCGGTGTTGGCGGCGCTACACGTGGAACGTGCGTGACGAACGCTCTCTGACGATCATTCGGATGTGGATCCGTGGCCCTGACGAGCCCGATATCATTCAGGAGATTCGGAGATGGACGTTCTATAATTCATCGCCCTACGAGGCACCGAGAGATTCGAGATCGTTCGCGAGGAAGGCGGGCAGGCTTATTTTGTGTTCCGATATGAAAACGGCCGTAATACGCATGACCATTACCAAACTGACGTCGCCATGTGCCGGCGTTGCGCTGAAGATTTATACGGCATCGCAGTAAGCGAATAGGTCACTCCGTCGCCGGTTGAAATAGCGGCTTGGAAGAGCCGACAATCGGATTGGGAAAACTCACATCCACAAGGCTAGAGTCGGTTCAGGTCACTTCGGGCTTCGTCTCGGCGTCCGCTGCGGGCGGCGCCTTGTATTCGTACGGCAGGATTTGTTTGCACTTTGGCGGGCCGAGGATTTCTTGGAGGACTACGGCCATCGGCAGTGATTGTGCGTTGCCCAGCAGGGCGACCAGTTGCCGGCCGAAGGGGGTCGTGGCACCGGTGTTGCGCTCTTTGTATTTCTGTACGCCGGAGATCGTTCGCACCGCGGCCGTCACAACGGGGGCCCCGCCCGTCGACGCGGTCGGTTTGATCGTGGGCGGGGCGAACGTCGGTGAGACCACGGCGGCGAGGGGAAGGTCGTCCGCCGGGTTCATGGAGCGTGAATTGATCGGCGCGGCGGTTGTTTCGAATTTTGGGATCGGCGCATCGACTCGCGGTTTCCGCTTCGCGGCGACGATTGGGACCGGCTTAGCCATGGGCCGGGCAGGCGGCGGGACCGGGGTGCCGGGGGCGCCGCGCTGGCGCAATTTGTCGATCTCTTCCATGAAGCGGTTGAGGTCCCCGGCGGCCGCTTTCGGCCCGGACGACGGCACCACCGGCACCGTCGGCGAGTTCACGCGGCGCTCCCGGTCGCGCTCGACCTGCTTGCGATCTTGAGAGTTCTTGAGCTTCTGCGTCAGCCACCCTAAAATGCTGAGCCCGACCATAATCCCAATCGGGATGAGGATATTTTGCATGTGATCGTTCATCCCGTCGAATAGTTCGGATCAATTCCCGCGGCTGCTGCTGTCAGTCGGACCGCCCGAGATGCCGGCGATGCTCTGCCGCATCGAAGTGTCGGCCTGCATGTTCCGCATCTGGTAGTACTCCATGATACCGAGGCGGCCTTCGCGGAACGCGGCGGCGATGGCCAGCGGCACCTCCGCTTCGGCGAGAACGACCTTCGCCCGGTTCTCCTGCACGAGGGCCTGCATTTCCTGTTCTTTGGCCACCGCGGCCGCCCGGCGCTTTTCGGCCTCGGCTTGGGCGACCCGCAAGTCGGTCGTGGCTTGGTCGGCGGCGAGCTTCGCCCCGATGTTCTCACCGGGTTCGAGGTTGGCGATGTCGATCGAAACGATCTCGAATGCGGTCTGCGCATCGAGGCCGGAGTGGAGCACCGTCTGCGAGATCATGCCGGGATTTGCCAGCACCTCTTTGTGGTCGAGGGCCGAACCGATGGCCTTGACGATCCCTTCGCCAACGCGGGCGATGATCGTTTCTTCAGTCGCCCCGCCGACTAGCCTCTCAAGCTTCGTCCGCACCGTCACCCGCGCCTTGGCCAGCAGTTGAATCCCGTTCTTGCAGACGGCGTCGAGGTATTGTTTGCCCATGTTTTTGTCGGGGCAATCGATCACTTTCGGATTCACGCTCGTCCGCACAGCATCGAGCACATCCCGGCCGGCGAGGTCGATGGCGGAGGCAACACGCCACGGGAGATCGAGTCCGGCTTTGTGCGCGGCAATAACGGCCTTCACCGTTTGCGGCACGCGGCCGCCCGCGAGGTAATGGGCTTCCATGTCTTGGGTGTTGACCTTCACGCCGGCTTGCACGAGGGCGATCTTCTGGTTCACGATCATCACGTGCGGCACGTTCCGCAGTTTCATCCCGATCATGTTGAGGATGCTAATGTCGGCGCCCGTCGTGAGGCTTTGGATCCAGAGGCGGATGAAGCTGAAGAAGACGAAGAGGAAGACCAGAAAAAAGAGCGCCGTCACGCCCGCGGCGATGATCAGGATCAAGTCGCCGGAGTCGGGGGCGGCGAAAAGGGGCGGGGCCACGTTCACGGTGCATTCCTTTCGAGGGGGAGCCAACGCCCGAGTGCGGGCGACGGGGTGTTAGTTAGTTTAGTCCGTCCAGATCGAAATTCCGCAAATCGGCCGGTTCATCGACCTCCCGGACGATCACACGGCCGGCGCGGACATCGACGCATTTAACCCACGATCCGGCGTCGATCATCATCCCTTCGCTGAGGGCATCGACGCGCCGGCCATCGATCACCACGGCCCCCGCCGGGCGCATCGGAGTCGCAGTTTTCCCGTAGCGGCCCTTGAGTTTGTCGAGTTCGACGATCTCTGGCAACGCGCCGGTCACGCTCCCGCCCGCGGCCTCCGGGTCGAGGCCGCGCCGGATGGCCATGCGCTTCCAGCCTTGCATGACGCCGAAGCCGGCTGCTGGCATGCCTAAGCAAACGCCGAGGGTCGCCACCAAAGCTTCAGTTTGCGTACCGGAATACCAAATCAGACCGACGGCGACGGCGATCAAAGCGCCTGCTCCCACGACCAAGAAGCCGCCGGTGGGCAAGAAGAATTCCCCGGCGAGCAGCGCTCCGCCGACCGCGACGAGTACGAACGCGATCGTCAGGTATTCTTCCATCAAACTTCCTTCACGACGATGCGGGTGCCTTCGACTTCGACCACTTGCACCCGCGTGCCCGCCGGAATGTACCCACCTTCGGTGACGACATCCACGAAATCGTCGCCGATTCGCACGGTGCCGGCTGGACGCAACACTGTAGCGGATGTACCGATGGCCCCGAGCAACCCGGCGGCTTTGGCAGCGCCAGGAATCGAATCGAATGGCGAATCTGCGTCTTTTTCTTCGATCCCGGGTAGCGTCATCCGGTTCAGAATAGGGATCTTACGGACGTACGACGCGGCGAGGAAGGCGATCGCGAATGCGCCGACCAAACTGAACAAATACTGGGCGATTTTTGCACCAAAGCCGATCCATTGGTCGCCGGACTCGGGAATCTTGTCGACCGTGACGAGGCCGAGGGCACCCAGCATGAGTAGGATGCCGACGATGCCGGCAGCGCCGAACCCGGGGAAGACGAAGACCTCCATCAAGATCAGAATCAACCCCATGAGAAAGAGCAACCCCGCGAGGACGACCACCTGACCGCTGAATCGCGTGTGCGCCCAGAAGACCAAAATGAAGCACAGCGCCGCGATGATGCCGGGGACGGTGGTGCCGGGGACTTTGAGTTCGAGGATCAGGCCAGTAAAGCCGATGACGACCAACAGCACCGTGACGACCGGCTTCTTGAGGAATGCGGAGAATTGATCCAACCACGCCGGCGTGGCGTCTTGGACCTTGCCCGGTTCGACGCCGTATTTCGTATAGAGTTCGCTCGTGTCTGTGCCGTCGAGGGTCGCTTGCGCGATACCGAATTCTTTGGCTCGTGTTGCGCTCAGCTTCAAGAATTGACCCTTTTGCTTCACGACCCCCGCAAGTTGCAGATTCTCTCCTTTGGCTTGGCGGTCGCGCAGTTCGTCTTCGGTCATCAACTCGGTCATATTGCGATTCACGCCGGAGCGGGCTTGGACGATACTCAACTCTTTGCGGATCATCCCTTCCAGCAGAATCGCGGGTACGCCTTTGCGTTCGGCCAGCGGTCGCAACGCGTTGATCCAGAGGTCGATGTTGAAGTCGGGGTGCTTGCCGATATACCCTTCAAATTCGCCGAACTCGGCTTCAGTCGCGGGGTTGTCCTCGGCGGTTTTACTCTCTTTGCGTTTGCTCATCACGATATCGGTGCAACCCAGCGCGATGATCGCGGCCGTATCGGGGGCTTTATTAGGGATCCAGGCGATGATGAGCACGCCGTCTTGTCCGTTCTCCGGGTTTTGGAATTTGATCAATTCGTCGGCCAAGTCGCGGGCCGCTTGCGGGTCTCCACCGGCGCAATCGAGTTGGAGGAACAGGACGTTCCCTTTCTGCCGGACGATATCGCGGACGACGCGGGATAAGGAGTCGCTCGTCCCTTTGGTGACTTCGCCCGTCAGCGTGTACCGGAAGGCAACGGGGGGCCGCCCGCCCAAAGGATCATCCCGCAAACTGCCCGCCGTAATGTTGTAGCTCGAAGCGAGCGAAGCCCGGTCCGAGACGATTTGATTGCAGAGTTCGTATTTCCGCAATTCGTCGGCAGTGAAGGCTTTGGCCACTCCGGCCGCGGCGAGCACCTTTTTCTTGTCCGGGATCGTCACGCCCGCTTTTTCGTACTCGGCCGCTGGTCTGCGGAGATCGACGAACCAAACGCCCCCGGCCTCTTTCTTGCCCTCGCCGAGCACGAGGTCCCGGTCATACATCTTTTGGATAATCGCCGCGTGCGGTTTGTGTAGCGGCGCGACGAGGAGGGTGTAATCGTTGATGAGCCTCGGCGGCAAAGGCGGATCGAGCGGGCCGATCACTTCGCCCAAGGCGCCGTCGTTAGTCATGGCGAGTTGCTTGCAAGCCATCGCCGCTAGCACCGTGTGGCCCGTGGCCCGTTTGTGGACGTACGCGATGGTGCCGACATCGCTGAGCCCGGCGATGTACTCAGCGAGTTCGGCGCAAGCGGCGTGGTTCGGGTTTGCCGCATCTTTGTCGGCCGGGTTGAAGTCGAAGACGACTTGCGACGGGCGCTGGTCGCCTTTGCCGCGGGCCGCATCGACGCGGTTCTTGATGCGCGTGACCGCTTCCGTGGTGATCGGCGTCGGTACCGCGACGTACAAGCCCGTCTCGCCGACGGCGTTGTCCGCGGCGACCGCGAAACCGCTGGTGACCAAGAGCCACAGCGTCGTCATTCGCGTTTTCAAACCCGAACCCCCAAGTGACCGAATCTGTAGGACACCCCAATTATAACGGAGTGCCGGGCGACGACGGCGCGGAATTACCGGCGCCGCCAATCATCGTTGTCAGCCCGACGGCCGCGTCGGCTGTCCCGATCATCCGCGTCGTCGTCGCGGCCCCGAAATCGACGAGGCCGATCTTCATCGTCTTCGTCGTCTTTGTCGCGCTCGCTCAGTCGGCGGGTATGGTCGCGGTCATAATCGTCGATCGGTTCGCTCCGATCCGGCAAGAGGAGCACGATCAAATAACTCGCCACGGCCCCGGCGATCGCGCCGAGGGCGTATCCGATGATGAACTCGAACGGATTGTCGTCGTTGCCGCCCTTGTCGGACAGAATCAGCACCGCCACGACGCCGGAAATGGCGCAGCAGATGTACATGATCACCAAGAGGATCACGAAGGGCCAACCGGGCCAGCCCTTCGACTTGGCCCTGCGATTGATCGCTTGGCCGACCTTGAACAGGATGAAGATTTCGAGCATCGGTCATAACCTCCGGTGCGGTGGCGAATCAGTTTGGGACAGTGTAGCACAGGCGATTCAACGGCGCGGGGGGACGAACGCCAATCCCACCCGCGTCGTTTTCCGACCACCCCAAATTTCGAGGGACAATTCGACGTCCGATTGGAATTCGATCTGCGGGAAGCGGGATTTCAAATCGTCGACGGTATCGTTCCCAATGACTTCGGCATTCCAGACGATGGCCCCGCCGCGTTCGTTCAAATCGGCGTCGCTCGTCCAGGGGGAGTGCTCCGGCTTAGTGGCGAGGTAATCCATGTGGCCGCTACTGTACAAACCGGGGCGATGGGCCGAATAACAACAGATATTCCCGGCCCGCCAGCCTTCCCCGCCGACGATTGGCGGGAGGCCACCGTATTTGTTACCCCACCGGCGGTTGACTTCATCCGCGAGCGCGCGGCCGGGGAAGTGCGGCCGCTCGGCCCGGCCGGTGAGTGCCGGACCCGCGACTTGCTTGGCCACCGTGTAAATCAGCACCAACGATGCCACGAAAGCCCAGCGGATCGCCACGGGTCGCAGTCGTAGTTCGGCATCGCCGCGACGAAAATAGACCAGCAGGCCGATGCCGTAGAATGACCAAAGTGGCGAACCCCAAATCTCGCGCAAGGAGAATCGCGTCGCCAATGAGAGCACCAACAGAAACACGAACGGCCCAAGGATCGCCCAAGCGAGGAACCGTCGTTGGGGCATATCCGCCTCCTGCCTGTATTTCCAGTTCAACAATGGCATCAGGATGAAAAAGACCGGAACCAGATGGAGCGCCTGCCCGAGAGCGAATTGACCGGGGTTGAAAAAGTGCAACTCCCAGCCGCCGGGTTCGCTGGTCCGTTCCGAGGCGTAGGTCACCGTGACGAAGTCGTGCTGGACGAGCCAAACGGCATGAGGGGCGAAGATCGCGAGCGCCACAATCGCCGCGAGGTACGGGCCCGGCGTCCGCCAGACCGTCCGGGTCGAGGGTGTGGCAATCAGGAACCCGGCCAAGACCAGCACCGGCAAACCGATGGTGTATTTTGTCAACAGCATCAACCCGAGCGCGACGACGACGCCACACCACCAACCGGTGGAACGCTGGAAGACCGCCCGGTGCGTGCAGAAAACGAGCCACGCCCACCCCGCGTCGAGGACGATGTTGTTGCTGAACTCGGCGCCGTCGTTCGTGAAGTAGATTTGCCCGTCTTGGCAGATCACGGCGGCGAGGGCCAGCGGGGCTGGAAGGTACTCGCGGGCCAGTTTCCAGACGGCGACGAACATCGCGGCAAGAATCGCATAGCTGAGGGTGTAGACCGGCCAGACGCGGCCGGGGTCGAGACTCGCGGCGGCGTCGGCCAGCCACGCCGGCAACGGCGGGTGCTTGCAGTAGCCCCACTGCCACACCCCGCCCCAGGACAGCCATTCGACGAGGTCGATTGGCGCATTCGGATGGCTAGCGATGATGGCCACGATCCAAACGACGCTCCGGCCGAAAAGCCAGAACCAGAAGAGCCGGGTGAACAAAGTAGTGGCCCGATACCCGAGGGTATCGCCGCAAGATGATTACATGGGAGCTTTATAACGACCGGACGCTAAAGTCAGAACGAGAAATGCACGAACCTCCCGAGCCGAGGCACCGAAGCGGGATGTGCGACTTCACTGGTGCCGACGCGCTCGCGTAAAAATCATCGCGGCGGAATACCTCTCAACCGTGCGAACGGGCAAGCCGAATTGGTGTAACCGTTCACGGGGTCAACTCCTAGAAAATAAGGCGATTCGTGGAGTTTAAGGGCAGTTTTGACCACAAAAAGGCATGTTTGGCTCGCCAAACCCTTGAAAAATAAGGCGTTGACCCCGTGAACGGTTACGAATTGCTTCCTTGGCCTCTCCTCTCAATTTCCTGCCGTGACCGGCAGGATGGTGACCTCGCCCAGTTCCGAAAATCGGTCCAGTGAGAGAAGTGTGTAACCGTTCACCCCATCGTATTTGATCTTGCGCTTTCCCTTGGATTCCGGCATACTGCGTGCATGGACGCGACGGCCCCTCCGATTCCCGACTGCCCCCGATGCCGGATATTCGAAGCGCGCATCCTCGTTCTCGAGACCGAGCTCCGCGATCTTCAAGATCGCCTGAAGTTGCCGCCCCCGAAGCGTCCCGTCGAGCCCCAGCCGCCGGCTCCGGCCAAGGTGCCGACCGGCAAGAAGCGCGGCGCCCAACCGGGCCATCCGCCGCACTTGAAGCGGTTCCTGCCGGGCGAGC
>Ga0105047_10010243_pt1 | contig 15346 bp, 7 predicted proteins | sample MAT04_FD_78384 | JGI IMG/M metagenome (GOLD analysis project Ga0105047, IMG submission 78384) | Freshwater microbial communities from Lake Fryxell liftoff mats and glacier meltwater in Antarctica - MAT-04 (megahit assembly) | ecosystem: Environmental > Aquatic > Freshwater > Ice > Liftoff... | reverse complement strand
GTGAACAGCCTCGCAGATACAAATTCGCGCGACGGTGTGATCACGCTGCGTGAGGCCATCGCGTTATCCAACGGGACACTTGCTTTTGGGACGCTGGATGTCATTGAGATGTTACAAGTGACTCAGCCCGTGGGCTCGGGTACCGCCGATGCCATAAATTTCAGCATTGCCGGTGGCGGACCGCACACGATCGTACTGGTTAACGGCCCTCTTAATCTGACAGATGGCAACACCACGATCGACGGGTATTCGCAGGCCGGGTCGACTCTGAATAACAGTGCAACCGCATTTAACGCGACGATAAAACTTGTGATAGACGGGAGCGATACCAGTATTTCGGCCGGTTCGCAGTCGTTGGCCATAACAAGCAACGGCAATATTATTCGCGGATTTGGTTTCCAGAATGCCAATGCGTCTGCCGCTACGGCGGGAATCCACATCACCAGCGCAGCGGCGACGGGCAATCGTATTCAAGGATGCGTGATTGGACTTAACGCGGCGGGAACGGCGGCCGCGGCCAACGGACTCGGGATCAAGATCAGTGCCTCCGCTAGCGGGAACTTTATCGGCGGCACGGCGTTGACGGATCGGAATGTGATCTCTGGAAATACAAGCAATGGCGTCTACATTACCAGTTCATCGACAACCAATAATCGGGTGCTGAATAATCTGATCGGGTTGAACTCCGCCGCTGTCAGCGCGCTTGGAAATGGCAGCAATGGCGTGCGCGTCGATACGGCTGCGTCGGGCAACATGATCGGCGACCCCGCTGCCGGCGGACGAAATGTAATTTCTGGAAACACCAGCAGCGGCGTGGTCGTCGACGGTACTGGCACCAGCGGCAATGTCGTCTCGAACAACTATATCGGTCTGAATGCAGCGGGAACTGCGGCCGTCGCCAACACTGTTGGCGTGACGCTCAGTGGCACCGCCAATGCGAACACTGTCGGCGGCGTCAATCCCGGCGAAGGGAATGTCATCTCTGGGAACGCGACAAATGGAATAACGCTGATTTCCGGCGGAACCACGACCAATCTCATCCAGGGCAATAACATCGGCACTGATCCCACCGGAAGCAGCACCAAACCCAACGGCGCGGCGGGCGTGCTGGTCACTGGCAGCGCCAACGGCAACACCATCGGGGGCACGGCCGTCGGCAGCGGAAATCTAATTTCTGGAAATACGACGCATGGCATTCAGATCAGCAGCTCGACCACAACGACAATCCAGGGAAATATCATCGGGTTGAATAAAGCGGGCACGCTGGGGCTGCCCAACCTGCTGGACGGAATCCTCATTCAAGGCGGTTCGGCCTCTAACACAATCGGCGGCAACACGCTGCAGATGCGGAATTACATCGCTGGTCATACCACCGGAAATGGCATCCGCATCACCGGCGCAGCCAGCACCAGTAATTCTGTGCAAGGCAATTACATCGGCCTGACGCTGAACGGCACTGCGGCGCTGCCCAATGCGATCGGCATCAGGATTGATACGTCGGCAAACGCCAATTCCATTGGCGGTTCGGGTGTTGGCCAGGGGAATGTCATCTCCGGAAACACTACCGCCGGAATCTCCATTAGTACGTTGAGCAATTCGGTGCACGGAAATTTGATCGGCACGGATCCTGCCGGAAGCGCTGCGATTGGCAATGCCGATGGCGTTCAGATCGCCACTCCGGCGAGCTCCAATAACATCGGCGGAACCAATGCCGGCGAAGGCAATCTCATCTCCGGCAACGGCAACGGCGTGCTCATCACGGGTGCAGCGGCCAGTTCAAATCTAGTGCGCGGAAACAAGATCGGAACGAACTCGGATGGAACCGCCGCCGTGGCCAACACCGCTTCCGGCGTGCGGATCAACACGGCAATCAACAATACAATCGGCGGGAACACTGTCGCCGACCGAAATCTGATTTCGGGCAATGGCGCCGAAGGCGTGCTGATCACTGGAGTCGGCTCAAGCGGAAATGGTGTCGCCGGAAATCTGATCGGCACGACGCTCGACGGTGGCGCCGCGCTGGGCAATGCCGCTGCGGGAGTGCGCATCAACTCCGGCGCAGCATCGAACACCATTGGCGGAACCGCCGGCGGCGCGGGAAATCTGATCTCGGGCAACTCCGCCGGCAGTGGCATTTTGATTCAAGACTCGGGCACGACAGGCAACATTGTCCGTGGCAACACAATCGGTTTGGACCTCGCCGGCGGCACATCGCTGCCGAACAATACCGGCGTCTCGATTCAGTCCGGCGCCACCTCCAACAGCATCGGAGGCGCCGTCGCCGGCAGCCGCAATGTCATTTCAGGAAACACCCAGTCCGGCGTTGAGATCAAGGGTAGCAACAGCAACACGGTCCAGGGAAATTACATTGGTACCGACGCGGCCGGAACAACCGACTTTGCGAACCTGGTCGGCGTCACCGTGGACACCGGCGGCAGTTCAAATGGAATCGGCGGCACAGCCCTTAATGCCGGCAACCTGATCTCCGGCAACACTCAGTTCGGCGTGAAAATTGTCGGACCGGTGACGACCGCGAATCTGATCGAAGCCAACAAGATCGGCACCGATGCCGCCGGAAGCGCTGCTATTCCCAATGGAACGGGCGTGGGAATCCAGAGCGGGGCGGTTGGAAACATCGTCGGCGGGTCGACGTCTGCGAAGAATCTGATCTCAGGCAATACGGCCGACGGCATCAACATCAGCGGCGTGGGCACCAATAATAATATTGTGCGGAGCAACTGGATTGGAACGGACGGCGGCGGCAGTGCGGCGCTGGGCAATGGCTCGGCGGGTGTTCGGATCGACCTCAGTGCCACCGGCACGCGCATTGGCGGCGGTTCGGCCGGGCAGGGAAACGTCATCTCCGGCAATCTTCAAGAGGGCGTCAAGATTACCAGCAGCAATGCAAACCTTGTCGACGGAAACTACATCGGCACAGACAGCGGCGGAACTTCGGCGCTGCCCAATGACGCCGGCATCAGCCTCGCCAGTGGCTCGCTGAACAATCAAATTGGCAGCGGCGCGCGAAATGTAATCTCGGGCAATGTTAATCAGGGCATCCTGATCACCGGCGCCTCAAATGGCACGATCATTACGGGCAACTTCATCGGCACCGATGTGAGTGGCGGCGTCGCACTCTCCAACGGAACCGGAGTCTCAGTCGGCGGCAGTTCGACCGGAACGATGATCGGACTCGGCGGTGGAGGCGGGAATGTGATCTCCGGCAATGCCGTGAGCGGGATCGAGATTGTTCTGCCAGGCAGCACTATGAACAGCGTTCTGAATAACATCATTGGGCTGACCTTCTTGCTGGATGCAACACTTGCCAATGGCGACGGCGTCGTGATCTCCGGCAACAACAATAACGTGGGCAGCGCGGTCGGCGGCGAAGCCAATGTGATTGCCGGCAATACGGGGACAGGCGTAATTATCAGCGGCGATAACAATTCGGTGTTTGGAAACTTTATCGGAACCGATTCGTTGTCATCGCCCGTGTATGGAAACAATATCGGCGTCGATCTCAATGGCGCCACCAACTCAAAAATCGGCGGTCCCAATCCCGGCGAGCGCAACATCATCAGCGGCAATGGACTGCATGGCGTCTTGATCGGCAATGCGCTCGCGCAATTCAATCTGGTGCAGGGCAATTACATTGGAACAGATGCGGCGGGCAGCGGCCCGCTTGCAAATGTGCACGGCGTGTTCATTTACCTTGGCGCCACGAACAACACAATTGGCGGAACCGGGGCGCAACGCAATATCATCTCCGCAAACAGCGGCGCGGGACTGGTCATCGATGGCGCGACAACCACAAACAACAGCGTTCAGGGCAACTACATCGGCCTCGCGGCTTCAGGCACGCTGGCGGTTGGAAACGACGACGGAATCCTGATCACCAATGGCGCGCAGTCGAACACGATTGGCGGAAGCGCGGCAACGGCAAACGTGATTTCGGGCAACACCAATCGCGGCATCAAAATAAGCGCAGGCAGTACTCTCAACGCGGTGCTTTCAAATATCATCGGCCTTGATGCCGCAGGCGCGCTGCTCCTCGGCACCAACAGCACCGGAATCAGCATCGATACCGCATCCACATCGAACAGTATCGGCGATGGCACGGCGGGCGGCGCGAATGTGATCAGCGGAAATGTTTTTGAAGGCGTCCTGATTAGTGATAGCGGGAGCAGCAACAACACCATTCAGCGAAACTTTATTGGAACAAACGCCGCGGGCACGGCCGCTCGAGCCAACGATCAGGGCGTGGTTATTAACAATGGCGCGACCAGTAATTCCGTGCTGATGAACACCCTTTCGGGCAACGTGGTTCATGGCGTTTTCATTACGGGTGCCGGAACCAGTGCCAACATTGTGCGGAGCAATTTCATCGGGACAAACAGCGCCGACGCAATCCTGGGTAATTCCCTCGGCATCGTTTTAGATAACGGAGCGACCAACAATATCATCGGCGGAATTGGCGCTGGCAACGTCATCTCCGGCAATGGGCAGGTCGGGCTCACTCTGCTCACCAACGTCAGCGGCACGATCGTGCAGGGCAATAAGATCGGTACCAACGCCGCGGGAACGGTTGCCGTGCGGAACAACACCGACGGAGTGGAGATCGCCGACGCACCTTCCAACATCATCGGAGGCACTTCCGCAGGCGCAGGTAATTTGATCAGCGGAAACACGGGCAGCGGCCTGGTCGTCTCGGGCTCGGCGAATGGCAACCTGGTTCACGGGAACCTCATTGGCACCAACGCGGCCGGTACGACCGCGCTTGCCAATGGCGCCAAGGGCGTCTTTATTTTTCTGGGCGCGAGCAACAATCAGATCGGCGGAGTCTCCGCGGGAATGCCGAACACGATCGCTTTCAACATCAGCGATGGTGTGACGATTGGCGATAGCAGCGGCACAGACGCCGCGGCCGGCAATGCCGTTCTGAGCAATTCCATCCACAGCAATGGCGGTCTGGGCATCGAGCTCGTTGACGGCACGGGTGTTACTGTCAATGACGCGGGCGATCTGGATGCAGTAGGCGGCAACAGAATGCAGAATTTTCCGGTGCTGTCGAAGATTCTGATCTCTCCGATTGATGGACGAATATTTGCAATCGGCACGCTGGATTCAATGCTCAGTCCGGCGCGTATTCAGATTTTCAACTCCGATAACGATGTCTCCGGCAATGGCGAAGGGCGATCCCTGGCGCTTGACCTTGCCAGCGTAAACAACGGCGCCTTCCAGAGCGGCGCGCTGACCCCGTCCAGCGCCGTAACCGCCGGCGACAAACTGAGCGCAACGGCCACGACCGCGGATGGCACCTCGGAGTTTTCGGTCAACCAGATGGTCGTCGGCAACGTTCTTCCTATCGCCGCTGTGGGCGCCGACCAGAATGGACTGATCGGCACGCTGGTGACTCTGGACGGATCGGCGTCGAACGACTCCGACGCCGCGCCTCTGGTGGCCGGCATTCAGAGCGGCAATTTCATCTGGACGCAGACGAGCGGGCCGGCCGTGACACTCAGCAACCCGGCCAGCGCCGGTCCGTCGTTCACTCCCACAGCGGGCGGCACCTACCGCTTCTCATTGGTAGTTTCCGATGGACTCGATAGCTCGACGAACCTCGCGCAAATGAGGGTCGATGTTCCTTTCCCGCCCACTATTCTTTCGCCTCTGACTGCCAGCGGCAGCGACGGCGTTGCATTCACTTATTCCATATCAGCAACCGGAACTGGCACCATCACCTTCAGTACCTCGGCGCTTCCCGCCGGCCTGACGCTCGCCGGAAATACAATCAGCGGAACGCCCACCTTTGCCGCGGCAGGCACGACCAACGTGACGCTCACCGCGACCAGCATCCACGGAGTGGATACTAAAACGCTGGCTCTCACCATTGCCGGCGTGCCGCCGGTGTTCAGTAGTCCGCCGACGCCAAGCGTCACTCCGGCCACCGTTACGCAGGGAGTGAATTTCACGGCGGCCACCAACGTTCCCACAACGGTCTTCACCTGGAATTTCGGCGACGGTTCGGCGACGGTCACCGGCGCGAGTGTCTCGCACACATATTCCGCGGCCGGAAATTATATGGTTACTGTTTCCGCGGCCTATCCCAACGGCCCCGCGGCGACGAGTAGTTTCGTTCTTCCGGTGACCGGTATTGCCCCCGGCGTGACCTGGAACGCGCCCGCCGACATCAGCTATCCGACGGCCCTGAGTGCGCAGCAACTCAATGCCACGGCCGTCGTGCCAGGTACGTTCGTGTACAATCCGCCGCTCGGAACGGTGCTCGAACCGGGCGCGGGACAGATTCTCTCGGCCACATTGACACCGGCGGATTTGACGCAATTCGCTGTCAGCACATCGACTGTCCTTATCAATGTTGTTGCGGCGCCCGCGCTGCTTTCGGCGGAGCCCAATCCCGCCGAACCCGCTGAACTGGTGACCTTTTCCGTGCAGGCGCAAGCCGGCCAGAATGTCACCTGGGATTTCGGCGACGGCGCAACCGGGAGTGGCGCACAGACGACGCATGCCTACGCCGTCGCGGGCTTCTACACCGCCAGCGCGACGCTCACGACGGGAGCTACAACGGTTCGCAATACGCTCACTGTCGAAGTTTCTCCGCTGGGCAGCCGGGTGATCGAGGACGTGATTATTTCGCCCAATCCGGCTGACATAAGCGAGACCATCACATTCACCGCGAAGGCCGACTCCGCAGCGAGGCTGGTCTGGAACTTCGGCGATGGCAGCGCGACGGTGACGGGCGCGGTCGTTCAGCATAAGTACGCGCAGAGCGGCGATTTCAGCGTCGCAGTAAGCGCATTTAATGCTGCGGGCACGCTGGTCGGATACTTCGTCAGTCCCGTCTTCGTAACCACTGGAATCGTTGTCTCCAACATCGATGACGGAGCGACGCGCACGTCGCCGCTCGACGGCTTGACGGTGACGGTCTCCGACAGCGCCAATGGAGCCGTGACTCTGGACATCAAAATGCTGACGCTGACACGCGAAAAGTTCTCGATCAAGACGAACTTTGGATTGCCGGGGCGCAGCGTGGTGGCCGGTTCACGGCCCAGCGCGCGATTCACCCAGCCCGGACTAAATGTTGCAACGGTCACCGCAACGGAGAAGGACACGCGCCTTCAGGCCGGACGGGCGCGGAAGACGATTCCGATTTCAAACAAAGAACTGGGAATGCCGGCTGAGGTTCCCGGCGAGCCATCGAGCCGAAGAATTGTATTCAAGTCGATTAAGGGAACGTTTGCTTTCGCGCCCGGCTCTGCGCTGACGTCGAATGCGTTCGCTGCAAAATCCATAAGGCAGGATATTGTCACGATGAGCGCCAGCATCGAGCTGCCGCCGGCGCTGCCTCAGAAAACCGCGCGTTCCATGGAAGTTGCGATCGGAAATGTGATCGAGAAGCTTTCGCTCGACCCGAAGGGCAAAGCCAAGACAGCGACTGCAATCGTGAAAGTGAATTACCCGAAGCCCAAGCCGAACGACACCTCCGTCAGGGGGAACACGGCGAAAATCACAATCCGGATGAAGCAGCCCGATCTGCCGTCACGGGGTTTTGATACCGAAGGCATCACCGCCAAGCCGCCCAGCGGCGCGCTGAAAATTCAATCTGCCATTCTCATTGCAGGCGTGACGTACAGCTTCGATGTGCCGGTGACTTATAAGACGAATAAGAAATCGACCAGTGGAAGAATGGCGCAAGTGAAGCTCAAGAACTGAGCAAGCGACGGACGACCGCTCACCCCTGACACCACGCTCCGCAACGGAGCGAGGGGTGAACGGCACTACAGACTTTCAGCCAATTCGTAATCGTCGTCAATGGTAACGGCCACCTCGGTCTCGCGGTGCTCGCTGCCGTCGAATGAAATCAGGCGCCCTTTTCCGCCGACGACTGTCTCGATGTGAACCGGCCGGTTCCAGATGGTGTGGACGTTCTTAACCGTGTCGCGTGCGTGATCGAGTTTCAATTCAACGCCTTCGAAGCGGTGGCGCAAGTAGAGCTCGCCGCGATTGGCGTGGTTCGCGTCGGTCACGTAAATGAAGGGCTGTCCGGCGTTCGTCAAACCGGCCAGCATCTGCTTTTTAATGTCGTCAAATTCACGGCTCGATATTTCGTAGATGCCGCTCTTGCGATTAAACTTGTACGCAAAGAGACGGTGTTCTTCGCAGAATTCCTTGGTGAAGAACGCGTCGATGAAGGTGACGTCGTTGTGGACGCGGCGCACCTCGAAAATTTTGTCGCGCCCGGCGTTGGCGTTGGTGTCCCAATTCCGGCGCCGCTCGTAATCGTCGCAGCGATCCCACTCCGGGCCGTGCTGGCCCTTGTTCCAGCGCTCTTCGATATTGCGGTAGAGCTCCACGCCGATCTTATATGGATTGAGCTGACCCGGTCCCATCGCCACCGTGCCGCTGTGGTGGTCGGCGTAGTCGATGATCTCCTGATCGGTCGCCAGTTTCTCGGTCATCATTCTGGAATGCCAGTACGTGGCCCAGCCTTCGTTCATGATTTTGGTCATGCCCTGCGGAGCGAAGTAGTAGGCTTCTTCGCGCACGATCGAAAGGATGTCGCGCTGCCAGCGCTCCAGCGGCGCGTAGCTGATCAGGAATTGCAGCAGATCGCGCATCGGCTCCTCGGGGATGCGCTTCTTTTTCTTGCGCTCCTCTTCAAGCTCCTTCATCTTTGCCTGCAGGAAGGCCTGCGGGTTGACGAACTTGTCCATGTAATCCTTGGAGCGGATGCGCTGCACTGTCAACGTCTCGTCGATCTCGTCTTCAAGCTGAGATTCCTTGCGCACTTCCTCCTGGCGGCGGATGCCGGTGGAGTGAATATCGATCATGTTTTCGATGCTGAGGCAGCAGTCGAGAAACGTCTCGACGGTCTCATGCCCGTAGCGTTCGGAGAAACCTCGGATGCGCGCGCCATGATTGGCCATCTCATCGATGGCCTTGCGGCTGGTGTGGCCGAAGTAGCAGTTGTTTTTGAAGAAATCCGAGTGCGCGTAGACGTGCGCCATGACGAGCTTCTGGTCGCCCACCGGATTGGATTGCATCAGGTATGCGTAGCAGGGATCGTTGTTGATCACCATCTCGTAAATCTTCGAGAGGCCGTACGTGTAGCTCTTGCTAAGCCGCTCGTACTCCATGCCAAAGCGCCAGTGCGGATAGCGCGTGGGGAAGCCGCCGAGCGCCGCGACCTGGTTGATCTGATCGTGCGTCAGCACTTCAAAAACGACATCGAAAAAATCCAAGCCGCAGTCGATGGCGTGCGACTTGATCTCTTCTTTCAGGTCATCCAGCTCGGGCGAAAGATTCATGCGTCACTTCCCTTCCAGAGTTTTTCGGATGCGTTTCTTGTCTTCTGCCAACAGCGCGGCCACGTCAAGGCGCAGCCCATTGAGAACTTTGCTTTCAAAGATTCCAGACGACATGGCCTGCTCCTGATAACCAGATCGTGTCCGGAATACGAATAATGCCTTGCGCTTGTTGCTGTCCAGAAACCAGATTTCGGGAACTTTTTCGGACTGATACATTCCACGCTTAACGATAAGATCCATATTTGGTTTATGCGGCGAAACGATTTCAACGATCAGGGACGGTGTGCCCACGGCGCGCCCCTTTAGTATTCTCAATTTGTCGGATTTTCTATAGACGGAGATATCCGGCCCTCGCAGGGTATTGTCGGAGAACTCAACGGCACTTGCGTCGAATACTTTTATTCCTGAATCAGTCAGTTCGTCGTAAATCCAAAAGACTCCAGATACAAAGGTATGAAGCCCGCCATGCTCGGCGCCTGGTGGTGGCGTCACGACGACCTCCCCGTTCTGCAATTCATAGAGATTGCCATCGTCAACGTTCGCATACTCGGCGAGGAACTCATCGACGGTCAGTCCGCTGGTGCGGCGCAGTTGTTTGATCATTAACTGAACCTCTCTTCCAGCCACGGGTCGGCGCGATTGTGATACCCACGCACCTCCCAATAGCCCAGTTGATCATCTTCGAGAAAAAGAATCTGGCTCACCCATTTGGCGCTTTTCCATAGATAGCGCTTGGGCACGAGCATCCGCACCGGCCCCCCATGATCGGGCGTGAGCGGTTTGCCGTTCCAGGAGTGCATCAGCATTGCGTCCGAATCCATGCAGCACTCGAGGTCCAGATTGGTCGTGTACGTGTCGTAGCTGGTGAAATAAACGAAGCGCGCCTTGGAGCTGACTCCGGCATGTGCCGCAAAATCGCTGAAGCGCACGCCCTTGAACGCACTGTCGAGCACGCTCCAGGTCGTCACGCAATGCATGTCGGCGATTTGCTCGGTCTGCGGCAGTTCCATGAACTGCTGCCAGTTGAACGACTGCGGGCGCTCGACAAGCCCGCCGACTTTCAGCTCCCATGCTTCGGTTGGAACTTCTGGAACGAAACCGAGATCGAGCCGCGGCCAGTCGCGCGGCACGTGCTGCCCCGGCGGCACTTTCGCGCGAGCCGCTTTCTGTTCTTCAACAGCAGCGGCATGAAGCGTGCGCCCCTGGTTGCGGGCGGCCCACTTCTCTTTGTTGGCGTTGGCGTCAGACATTCGTTCTCTGGCTCTTGGCTCTAATGTAATGCGCGTTCGCAATCGCGGTTCCGGATTATCGCTTCTCCACAATCTGCTTGCGCACCCATTCGCGAAATGCTTTTAGCATTCCGAGTTCGCCCTTGTGCTGCATTAAGTCGAAAAACTTTAACATTTCTGAAGGCGTAATCGTCGGGAAGAGCGGACTGCGCGCGTGTTTCGTGTATTGCGAATCTTTCAACAGCAAAATTTCAAGAGTTCGCCCATCATAGCGCCAGACTTCTGGAACTTTCAGCGCCGCGTAGATGGGCAGCTTTGGTATTGATGAGTTGGAGATGTCGACCTCGATCATCAAATCGGGCGCCGGTTCAGTATCCAGATTGACGTCAAATTTTGCGCGCATGCGCGGTTCGTTCTGAATGTAGAAGCACTTATCCGGCTCCAGGCCGCGTGCAAGGACCTCGCGCTTACAAGTCAATGAGCCAAAACTCGCGAGGTTCAATCCATGTTCTTCAACCAGGATCGGAATGAAAAGTCCTAGAAGAGTACTGGCACGTTCGTGCTGTCCCAATGGCGACGTAATTTCCAGCGTCCCTTTATCATAGGCCAGCCTGCAATTGCGATTGTCGCCCAGTTCTGCGAGCAGGCGTTCGAACGTTTCCCAACTGATGTTGTGCAGCACCACGCGCTGCTCGGCGGGCTGAGGAGCAGAACTCTTTGCTGCATGTGGATCATCGGCCACTTCAGTCGTTGCTGCCATATTCAAATCCTACTTTCCCTTCCCCAAAAATACCTTGATCGCGTCGTAAATCTCTTCCTTATTCTTGATGTCGACGGTGATCAGATTTTCCTGCTCCAGCGCGTCGTCGAGCTTGCGTTTGAATTCGCCAGAGCCGTACAGGCTGCGCACCTGGCCGTAGCAGAACAGGTTCACTTTGGGCAGCATCTCGGTCTTCAAAATCTGGAAGCATTGCTCGTTGTCGCTGAGCAGGTTGTCGCCGTCGGAAAAGTGGAACGTGTAAATGTTCCAGTCCATCGGCGAGTAGTGCTTCTCGACCAGATCGGCGCAGAGACGGTAGGCGCTGCTGATCGCCGTGCCGCCCGATTCGCGCGTTTTATAAAACGTCTGCTGATCGACTTCGCGCGCCGCAGCGTCGTGCGTGATGTAGCGGCTTTCGATGGTGCGATACTGGCTGCGCAGCCAAGTGTCGATCCAGAACGCCGTCGTGCGGACCAGGTCTTTCTGTTCGTCGCCCATCGAACCCGAGACGTCCATCATATAGAAGATGACGGCGTTGGATTCGGGGACGTGTGTGATCTGCCAGCTTTTGTAGCGCTTGTCGGCCTTGATCGGAATGACCGTCGGATTGTTCGGATCGTATTTTCCAAGCGCGATCTGGCGCTGCATCGCTTTAATAAATGTGCGTTTGAAATGACGGAGCGACTCGGGGCCTTGGCGGCGTATGGAACTGTAGCGCTCCTTCTCGGCCATGACGGTGCGCTTGCCGCGCGGAAGAATGTTGGGCAGCTCCAGTTCTTCGCCTAGAATCTTTGCAAGCTCATCGAGCGTCAGGTCGACTTCGAGAATGTGCTCGCCGGGCTGGTCGCCGGCTTCGCCCTGCCCGGAGCCCTCCTGCGGCTGCCCGCCGATGGGGTCGCCGACCTGTCCGTCGCCGGAGCCCACTCCGCCCATGTTGCGGCCGAAGCGGAAATGCGGCAGGTCGATCTGGGGCAGCGGGATCGAGACGACGTCTTTGCCTTTCTTGCCGATCATCTCGCCCTGCGTCATGTACTTGCGAAGTTCTTTTTTGATTTTGCCGCGCACGATCTGGCGGAAGCGCGAATGATCGCGCTCAATTTTTGAGACGGCTTCGTAACTCGGATCAAGCGGAACCATGTGTGGTTGGCCCTCCCGGACTCATTATACAACACGTAGACAGACTCTGACTGAACCATCACATACGGCGGGGCCGGGGGGCGGTGCCGCGCAGAGCGGAGACGCGCACCGGTGCCGGCAACGGCAGGATGACCCAGTGAAAATAACCCGCCACAATGACCGCACTGAGCAGCGTGAAGACCGCCACTCCAGCCCAGTATTCACGCGTATTGACGGCTGCGAAATTCACCGAGAGCACCACCGAAATGAAAGACCACATCAAGGGCATGAGGAAAAACGGGATGGTAATACCCGCGGCAATGATGCGAAGGCGCCAGATCGACCCACTGATGTATTTTTTCTCAGACGGCGTCAGCGGGATGGCGATCAGATGCCGTCCGCTCTGAGATGCTTTACGCAGCAGTCCGCGTGATGCTTTTTGCCAGTGGCGCATCAATTCCAGCAGCCGTTCCCGAATGGTGCGCAGCGCCAGACTCCAGGTCGCCACAATCCCGATCACGGCAATCAACTGCGCAGGCCGCTCGCGTGGTCCGCCTTCAGCGTAGTAGGATGCCGCCACAAGTGCAGAAGTCACAAGTGCTTGCAAACTCGTCGCCCATAGCCACGACTTGGAGCCGCTATCCAGCTTGGTTTGAGCAAAGGGATCGAAAGTCGGTTTCGGAATCATCTAAGCCTGTCCAAGAACGCACGTTGTGCGCGAATCTGCCCGATTTCACACCGATCGTAGTGCATACGTGGGGCCAAAACCCACGCCTAACGTACTGACGGATGAGCGCCCTATTTATTGCTTAATTGCTCGATTTCCTTATGCATCGGTTCCGAATTTTCAATCCTTTGGCAACGCGCCTTTTCCAACCTGCTCGCGTGCCCACTCACGTTGATCTTCGTCTACCGGCGGATCAGCCTCTTTACTATAGTCGGTGTCCATATCATACGACGCGCGCTCATACGCCGTGCGGAGCACCTCTTGCAGGTCCAGCGCCACGCTTTCGTCTTCGCTCTTCAATGGAATCGGAATCGACGGCAGCCGGTCGCGCAACCGGATCGGCCACACCTGGCCTCGCGGGCGCAGCCATTTCGGAGAAATATGGACGATGTAATCGGATTTCGGCATGGTGCTGTGCCGATGCCCCGCGCGCAGCAAGTCGATCTCGACGAAATGCGTCGGCGAATTCAGAATCGCGTTGCGCTTCTCTTCGTAACTTTCGCGCCCCTTGGCACCGCGAATCTTGTTGGCAGGACTCAGGATTTCAATGATCGTAATCGTCTCGCCGCTTTCCTTATGAATGACCTTCAGAAACGCCTCATGAATTTCATCGTCCAGAAGCGTGGTCAGGACAAGCGGTACATTTGGGGCCGTCTGCCGAAGTCTGACGGAAGGCTTGTCGTCTAACTTACGTCCTTCATCTTCTTCATCCGAGATATAGACGCGCTCCTCGACTCGAACAAAGTACACAGGCCGTAACTCTCTATTGAGAAATTCCTGGAAAATTGAAACGATCGCGTGATGCACGCCAGCCCAGCGCCCCGGACGCTCAAGATAAGGGTCCATTCCAGGAAACGGCGAGAGCATAATTTCTCCGACTGTCTTCCAGCGCTACACAAAACCAATTACTCTGCTTGGTGCGGTTACGCCTTGATCTCGTTCCATTTTTTATGTAAACGCAGACGATGCTCGTTCACGATTCTAAGAATTGCCCCACCGCAGAGTGTCGTGTGCCAATCCTTATATTTGTTGCGTACGAGATGAGGTTCATTTTCTTTCGGACTTTCTGGATATTGATGTTCACACGTCAAATCCAGGAACGAATCATCCCATACCTCAGCATATTCATCTGGACGCGATTTAAAGGTCTCTCGTTTAGCGCTGCCTTCTCCGGCGGTCTCAATTTTAATCATTACATACCATCCGCGCCGTCCCTCCCTCAATACGAGCATGGGTCGATTTTTGGTTTCGATCTCATATGCGCTCCATATACCATTGTCTTTTCTTCGACGGCCTGAAATTTCTTTTGCCCGATCAAGATGCAAAAAATCCACCCAAAGAACATCCCCAGCCGAATATTTCATTCGTTCGGCTCCTCGTCCGCATCGCGTTTTTTTCCATACATAGCATTCAAGAGGCTACGAGATTCCTTCACGTCATCATCCAAAAAGCCTTCTGGCCAATTCTCAATCTGTCCATTGTCGTTGACATTGAGTTTTTCTAACTTTGAACTGAAATGACCCTGTTCATCCTTGTAAGTAGATGCAAAATAAATATTGAATAACTGTTGGCTACTCTTCTCCTGAATAATCTCCCGCAACACACGCCGTATGATCAGATCGCTGTGTGTCTCTACAACAATCTGTCGCCCGCTCTTCGCCATTTCAATAAAAAACTCGGTCAGCTTTAGTTGCAAACCAGGATGGAGGTGAACTTCTGGATTCTCAATCGTTAGCGTGTCGCCTTGCTTCATTAGAGCCACTTGTAAAATCATAGGCGCAATTTGGTGAAACCCAGCGCTCAGATTCACAGGCGCAAAGTGGTCGCCTCGGGAAAATGGTGATTCGTACCTTGCCATTGATTCGCCAGACTCACCCGTTTCTTTGATCCACCTTAAATCCAATAACCTATGAAGCCATTCATCATAAAACTTCGAAAATTCAAAGGCTGATGGTACGTCTTTACCAGAAATGTTTTCCTCGTTCATAATATCTCGAATCATTTCGTGCAAACGCAAGCGGACGCGAGCGACCTCGTCATCATCAGGCGCATCAACCACCTCTACCGCCCGGTGATTAGCCGCGCCTTCGAGGTTATTTGAGGCCCTGCTGTTTTCGTCTCGCGTATCATTTAAGAGGTGCACGTCTCGAATCGCAGAAAGGCGAAAATAACCATCGAAAATTAATGC
>Ga0105047_10010241_pt1 | contig 15347 bp, 24 predicted proteins | sample MAT04_FD_78384 | JGI IMG/M metagenome (GOLD analysis project Ga0105047, IMG submission 78384) | Freshwater microbial communities from Lake Fryxell liftoff mats and glacier meltwater in Antarctica - MAT-04 (megahit assembly) | ecosystem: Environmental > Aquatic > Freshwater > Ice > Liftoff... | reverse complement strand
GTCACCAACACGATGCGGCTCGGTGCCCAGGGCATCAAGGTAATGGTGGCCGGGCGTTTGAATGGCGGCGAGATTGCCAGGAGTGAGTGGTACCGGGAGGGTCGCGTACCCCTCCACACGTTCCGCGCCGATATGGACTATGCCCTCGCTGAGGCCATGACGACCTACGGCGTCATTGGCGTCAAGGTCTGGATTTTCAGGGGCGAAGTATTCGATCAGCAGGAAGCACCGGCAGAAGAAGCTGCTGCGCCGGCTGCCCGCTAAGGATTTACGCTCATGATGCAACCCAAGCGAACCAAGTTTCGCAAACAGTTCAAGGGCCGAAACCGTGGCCTCGCCCAGCGCGGCAACACCGTCGCCTTTGGCGAGTTTGGTCTGAAGGCCACCGCTCGATGCAGGTTGACAGCGCGCCAGATTGAGGCAGCCCGGCGGGCAATGACGCGCTATGTGAAGCGCGGTGGCAAAGTCTGGATCCGGATCTTTCCCGACAAGCCCGTGACGGCCAAGCCCCTCGAAGTCCGGCAGGGAAGCGGCAAGGGCAACGTTGAGTTCTACGTGGCCCTGGTCCAGCCCGGCACCGTCCTCTACGAGATGGAGGGCGTCACCGAAGAGATCGCGCGCGAGGCGTTTCGGCTTGCAGCTTCGAAGCTGCCCGTTGCGACGACGTTCGTCAGCCGTCAAGTAATCTAATTCAGGTATCGGGCCGATGAAAATTAACGACCTGCGCAAGAAGAGTGAGACCGAGCTGGCTGAAGAGCTTCTCGGTCTCCGCAAGGAGCAGTTCAATCTCCGGATGCAGCGAGCCACTGGCCAGCTGAGCCGACCGGATCAGTTTGAGAAAGCTCGCAAGAGCATTGCACGGATCAAGACCCTGCTCACTGAGCAGGCCCGGCAGAAGAAGGCGGGTGGCGCAGTATGAGCACAGCAAAGAACAATCCCGCAGCAGTTGTTGCCAGCGAGGGCGCTGCCGCGGTGAAGTCACTGACGGGCACCGTCGTTAGCAGCAAGATGCAAAAGACGGTCGCGGTAGTGGTGGAGCGCCTGGTCAAGCACCCGCAGTACGGTAAGTACGTGCGGCGCACGACCAAGCTCCTGGCCCATGACGAAGGCAACGTATCCCGGGCTGGCGATCTGGTGTCGATCACCGAATGCCGGCCTTACTCGAAGCGGAAGGCCTGGCGCCTCGTTGAGGTTCTTCGTCGGGCGGAGGCGTCGGGCAAGGTGTAGTGGCAGGCCCCTGACGGGAGCCGCCTACCTAGCCTCAGTAACGCTGAAACAACCGGGAAACGATCATGATACAGATGCAGACTTACCTTGCCGCTGCAGACAATAGCGGCGCCAAGCAGATGATGTGCATCAAGGTGCTCGGGGGTACCCGCAGGCGCTATGCCTACATTGGTGATGTGATCAAGGTCAGCATCAAGGATGCAATCCCCCGGGGCAAGGTTAAAAAGGGCGAGGTTTACAACGCTGTCGTCGTGCGCACCCGCAAGGGCGTTCGCCGTCCGGATGGCTCTGTGATTCGGTTTGACGGTAACGCTGCCGTGCTCTTGAACAACAAGCTCGAACCCATCGGCACGCGCATTTTCGGGCCAGTGACCCGCGAGCTGCGCAACGAGAAGTTCATGAAGATCATTTCCCTGGCGCCCGAAGTGCTGTGAGCAGATAGATCATGAATCGCATCAAAAAGAACGACCAGGTCATCGTCATCGCGGGGCGGGACAAGGGCCGAAAGGGCACGGTCAATCGCATCGACGGCGAGCGCGTCTGGGTTGAGAACGTGAACATCGTCAAGCGGCACCAGAAGCCAAATCCCGCCAAGGGTCTGCAGGGGGGCATCGTCGAGAAGGAGATGTCACTGCACGTGTCGAATGTGGCGCTCCTGAATACGACGACCGGCAAGGCCGGCCGCATCGGCTACAGGACGCTCGAGGATGGCCGCAAGGTCCGCTATTTCAAGTCGAACAATGAGGTCGTAGACGCCTGAGGCACGCCGGGGCAGCCGCCCCGGGTGACGAGGGAGCCGCGAAAGAAGATATGGCAAGGTTGCAGGAATACTACGCAAGCACGGTCGTACCGAAGCTCAAGCAGCAGCTTGGGGTCGATAACGTCATGGAGCTGCCGCGTATTACCAAGATCACGCTCAACATGGGCGTGGGCGAGACCATTACGGACAAGAAGGTTATCGAGAAGGCAGTGCAGGACATGACCCGCATTGCCGGCCAGAAGCCACAGATCACACTGGCCCGGAAATCCATTGCCACCTTCAAGGTGCGTGAGGGCTATCCGGTGGGCTGCAAGGTAACGCTTCGCCGCCAGCGCATGTGGGAGTTTCTGGATCGTCTGATCAGCGTGGCTGTCCCGCGTATTCGCGATTTCCGCGGGCTGAATGGTCGTTCCTTTGATGGCCGCGGTAACTACAGCATGGGCATCCAGGAGCAGATCATTTTCCCGGAGATCGACTACGACCAGATCGACATGATCCGGGGCATGGATATCACGATTACCACGACCGCTGGCGACGATGTCCGCGGTCGGGCGCTCCTCGACGCCTTCAATTTTCCCTTCCGCAAGTCAGCCCAGCAAACCGAGTCATAAGGCAGGTTATGGCCAAGAAATCGATGGTTCTTCGCGATGTGAAGCGCGCCAAGCTGGTGCAGAAGTACGCCAAGAAGCGTGGTGCCCTGAAGGCGATTATCGCCAACCCCAAGGCGCGACCGGACGACAAGCAGGCCGCCATGGACAAGCTGCAGGCGCTTCCCCGTGATTCCAGTCCCAGTCGCATCCGCAGCCGGTGTGCCATCACCGGGCGGTCGCGGGGGTACTACCAGAAGTTTGGCCTGTCCAGGGTCAAGCTCCGGGAGTTGACGCTCGCGGGAGACATACCCGGGCTGAGGAAGGCGAGCTGGTAGTTTCGCTCCAGCTACCGGGGAGACAGACACGCCAGATCGCACGACTTAGACAGATATCACTTAAACAGATACCGCTACCAGGCCGAGTAAACCAAACATGAGTCTTTCTGACCCCATCGCTGACATGCTGACCCGCATCAGGAACGCCCAGAGAGTGGCATTGCCCAGCGTGATAATGCCCTCGTCAACCCAGAAGGAAGCCATTGCGAAGGTCCTGCTGGATGAGGGCTACATCGTGGGGTTTGAGGCGACGGACACGGGCAGTAACAAGCGCGAGCTGGCCATTGAGCTCAAGTATTTTGATGGACGCCCCGTCATTGACCAGATCCGGCGCGTCAGCAAGTCCGGTCTGCGCGTCTATCGGGGCAAGGATTCACTGCCGAAGATCCAGGGCGGACTCGGTATTGCCATTGTGTCGACGCCTGCGGGCGTGATGAGCGATCGCGATGCCCGTGCGGGTGGCCACGGTGGCGAAGTGATCTGCATAGTTTCCTAGGAACTGATTCCTGGTGATCGTCTCGTAGGTATTCAGAGTATGTCCAGAGTTGCAAAAATGCCTGTTCCGCTGCCTAAAGGGGTCGAGTTGACCCAGGCTGGCGGCAAGGTTCGCGTCAAGGGTCCCAAGGGTGAGCTCAGCCTCGCGCTGCACCCGGAGGTTGAGGTGAAAGTGGTCGAGGGTGAGGCCCGGGTCTCGAGCGTTACCGAAGCTCAGGGTGCTCGCGCCATTGCTGGAACCACCCGCGCCCTGCTCAGCAATATGGTCAGCGGGGTTGCCAAGGGATTTGAGCGCAAGCTCGAGCTGGTCGGTGTTGGTTATCGCGCCCAGGCCCAGGGCAAGAAGCTGAATCTGACTCTTGGGTTCTCCCATCCGGTGGCTTTTCCGGTTCCTGATGGAATCACGATCGAGACCCCCAGTCAGACGGAAATCCTGATCAAGGGCGCCGACAAGCACAAGGTTGGCCAGGTTGCCGCCGATATACGCCGCTATCGACCGCCAGAGCCCTACAAGGGCAAGGGCGTGCGGTATGCGGGTGAGAAGGTTGTACTTAAGGAGGCGAAGAAGAAGTAAGCGAGTGCGCCGGGTTCAGTCCTTTGGCTGAATACCAGGCAGTCGTGACTTCGAGTCGCAATGAACAAAAAAGACAGCAGACAGCGGCGAGCACGACGCTCACGCTCCAAGATCAAGGAGCTGGGCGTTGCCCGGCTTACCATTCACCGTACCCCGCGCCATATCTATGCGCAGGTCATTGGTCCAGACGGCGGCACCGTGATGGCCGCCGCATCGACCTTGCAGAAGGAAGTGCGGGACGCTTTGGATGGCACGGGCAACATAGCGGCCGCCGCAGTGGTTGGCCGGACGATCGCAGAGAAGGCAAAGGCGGCTGGTGTCACGCGGGTAGCGTTTGACCGGTCCGGATTTCAGTACCACGGGCGAGTCAAGGCATTGGCCGAGGCAGCTCGCGAAAACGGCTTGGAGTTCTGACATTGGCGCGTAAACAGGCAGGCATGGCTCCGGAGCGCTCAGGCGACGGTGATGATTATCTTGAGAAGCTCGTCTCTGTAAACCGAGTGGCCAAGGTGGTCAAGGGCGGTAGGCAGTTTGGCTTCACGGCGCTTACCGTCGTGGGCGATGGCAAGGGCAAAGTTGGTTTTGGTTACGGCAAGGCTCGGGAAGTTCCGGCCGCCATCCAGAAGGCGATGCAGGCAGCCCGCCGGGACCTCAAGCCGATCCCCTTGCACAAAGACACGCTGCACTACGCGCAGTCCGGGAGCCACGGCGCAACCCGCGTCTACATGCAGCCGGCATCCGACGGTACCGGGATCATCGCCGGTGGCGCAATGCGGGCGGTTTTCGAGTGCGCTGGTGTCCGTAACGTCCTGGCCAAGAGCTACGGGTCCCGGAATCCAATCAACGTCGTTCGTGCCACGATGAACGCGCTCCAGGGCATGCGCTCGCCCGACGTCATCGCAGCCAAGCGCGGCAAGTCTCTCGCGGACCTGGTGGGTTAGGCCATGGCAACTTCGAAGCCAGCAGCCAAGCAAGTCAGGCTCACCCTCGTAAAGAGCAAGTTCGGTCGTCTGAAGAGTCACCGGGCCTGCATCCTGGGTCTGGGGCTGAAGCGCATGCACCAGTCGGTCGTTGTGGCCGACACGCCGGAGAATCGCGGCATGATCAATAGTGTTTCCTACCTGTTGCGCATTGAGCAGGTTTGAGGCCTCGGTAGACCTAAGGAACAGTCATGAAACTGAATTCTATAAAGCCCGGTTCCCGCAAGACGCGCAAGCGTGTTGGGCGCGGCAGCTCGGCGGGCCAGGGCAAGACCTGTGGCCGGGGTCACAAGGGCCAGTCTGCCCGTGCCGGCGGCTATCACAAGGTCGGTTTTGAAGGCGGCCAGATGCCGATTCAGCGGCGCTTGCCCAAGATCGGCTTTGTTTCCCACCTGCTCGCAGCCTCCGCCGAGGTCCGCCTGCATGAGCTCACCCTGATCAAGACGGGTGTGATTGATCTGGCCAGCCTGAAGGCTGCCAAGATCGTCGGCAAAGATGTGGAAACGGCCAAGGTCATCGCTTCCGGCAAGATCGAGACGGCAGTGAAGCTCAAGGGCATCAAGGTTACCCCCGGCGCGCGCAAGGCTATCGAGGCCGCCGGCGGCAGCATCGAAGACTGACGGCGCAAGACTCCCGAAACAAGCACAGAAACGAGTTCAGGCAGCACTTACCGTGGCAAAAGGCGACATGGTCAATCCGGCGAAGGCACTTGGCGAGGCAACACGCTTCTCCGAGCTGCGCCAGCGCCTGCTGTTCCTGATAGGCGCCCTGATCGTCTATCGGGTGGGGACTTTCATCCCGGTTCCCGGCATTGATCCGGCAGCCCTGGAACAGTTCTTCAAAGAACAGTAGGGCACGATTCTCGCGATGTTCAACATGTTCTCGGGCGGAGCCCTGAGCCGACTGAGCATCTTCGCCCTTGGCGTCATGCCGTATATTTCGGCGTCCATCATCGTCCAGATGGCCGGCCTCGTGATTCCGCAGATGTCCCAGTTGCGCAAGGAAGGCGAATCCGGTCGTCGCAAGCTGACCCAGTACACGCGCTATGGAACCGTCGGACTCGCCTTGGTGCAGTCGTTGGGCGCTTCCTATGCCCTGCAGAACCAGGGACTCGTCATTGCCCCCGGCTTCAGCTTTCTCTTCACGGCTGTGATCACTTTGGTAAGCGGCACCATGTTCCTGATGTGGCTCGGTGAGCAGATCACGGAGCGCGGTATCGGTAATGGCATCTCGATGATCATTCTCGCCAGCATCGTCTCGGGGCTTCCAGCCGCTATCGGCGGCACCCTGGAACTAGTGAACTCAGGGGAGATGAATCCCGCCGTGGCGCTGATTCTCATTCTGTTGATCGTGGCAGTGACTGCCTTTGTGGTCTTCATGGAGCGGGGGCAGCGGCGAATCACTGTCAACTACGCCCGCCGGCAACAGGGTCGCCGCGTCTATGCGGGCCAGGCCAGCCACCTGCCGTTCAAGATCAATATGGCAGGCGTCATTCCGCCCATCTTTGCCTCCAGCATCATCCTGTTCCCAGCCACCATCGCCAGCTGGTTCGGTACAAATGAGGGCTTTGGCTGGTTGCAGGACATCTCTGCTCAGCTGTCACCGGGCCAGCCTATTTACATCATGCTGTATGCCAGCTTGATCATGTTCTTCTGCTTCTTCTATACGGCCCTAGTGTTCAACTCCCGCGAGACGGCGGATAATCTCAAGAAGAGCGGGGCGTTTATCCCTGGTATACGCCCGGGCCAGCAGACGGCCAACTACATTGACAAGGTGCTCACCCGGCTGACCTTCTGGGGTGGCATCTACGTAACGGCAGTCTGCCTGCTGCCCGAATTCATGATTCTCTACTGGCGCGTACCGTTCTATTTCGGCGGCACGTCGCTGCTAATCATCGTGGTAGTGACCATGGATTTCATGGCCCAGTTACAGGCACACATGATGTCTCATCAATACGACAGTCTGCTGAAGAAGGCCAACTTCGGCGGCTATGGAAGGGCGGGTCAGCTCCGTTAGGGGCTGACGACGGGAGTCGGTTATGAAGGTTCGGGCATCAGTCAAGAAGATCTGCAGAAACTGCAAGGTCGTTCGTCGCAAGCGCGTAGTGCGGGTGATCTGCAGTGATCCCCGGCACAAGCAGAGGCAGGGTTAAGTCATGGCACGTATCGCTGGCATAAATATTCCGCCGAACAAGCATGTCGGTATTGCACTGACGCACATATTCGGTGTGGGCCGTAACCGGGCACTGCGCGTGTGCGAGGCATCCGGCATTCAGCCGAACGTGAAGGTCAAGGACCTGAGCGAGCCGGAAATTGAGCGGATTCGCGCCGAGATAGCCCGCTTTCCCGTCGAGGGCGATCTGCGGCGTGAAGTTTCCATGAGCATCAAGCGCTTGATGGACCTCGGCTGCTACCGGGGAATCCGTCACCGCAAGGGGCTGCCCATGCGCGGCCAGCGCACGCGCACCAACGCACGCACCAGGAAGGGCCCCCGCCGGGCTATCCGCAGATAAGCACAGATCAAGCAAGAGAAGAGAAGACAGATGGCACAGGATCCAGCAGTAGTCGACGTCCCCGCCGCAGCGGCAACGCCCGCAGCGGAAGGCGCACCCGCCACGGCCGTAACCCCCAAGGTGCGGAAGGGCTCGAAGCGCCATGTCGTTGACGGCATAGCCCATGTCCACTCCACCTTCAACAACACGATCGTTACGATCACCGACCGTCAGGGCAATACGCTCAGCTGGGCTACAGCAGGCAGCTGTGGCTTCAAGGGTTCGCGCAAGAGCACGCCGTTTGCCGCCCAGGTAGCCGCGGAGCGGGCGGGCCAGGCTGCGCTTGAGTACGGCCTCAAGGCACTTGAGGTGTATGTCAGTGGACCGGGACCGGGGCGAGAGTCTGCGGTACGTTCGCTGAACGCCGCCGGCTTTCGCATCAGCAATATTGAAGACATTACGCCGATCCCCCACAACGGGTGTCGCCCGCCGAAGAAGCGTCGCGTTTAAGGACTATCCAGCATGGCCAGATATCGCGGACCAACGTGCAAGCTTGCCCGACGGGAAGGTACGGACCTTTTCCTGAAGAGCGGCATCAAACCTCTCGAGACCAAGTGCAAGCTGGAGACCCCCCCGGGTACCCAGCAGGGCGCCCGGAAAGCCCGGGTGTCCGACTACGGGTTACAGCTGCGCGAGAAGCAGAAGCTTCGCCGTATGTACGGCGTACTCGAGCGCCAGTTTCGCAACACCTACCTCAAGGCGGCCCGGATGAAGGGGTCGACAGGTGAAAACCTCCTGAAGCTGCTCGAGGGACGCCTGGATAACGTCGTCTATCGCATGGGCTTTGGCGCAACACGCGCTGAGGCTCGTCAACTGGTCAGCCATTGCGCGATCAAGGTGAACGGTGAACTGGTCAACATCCCGTCCTATCAGGTTGCCGCTGGCGACAAGCTCGAGGTCAGCGAGAAGGCCAAGGCTCAGCCCCGGATAAAGAATGCAGTGTCCATGGCCAGCCAGGTTGGTTTCCCCGAGTGGGTGGATGTGGATGATCAGGCTCTCGTGGGGACGCTGAAGAATCTCCCGGGCCGGGATGACATCCTGCCTGATGTGAACGAGAACCTCGTCGTCGAGCTCTATTCCAAGTAGTAGTCCAAGCAATTCTTATAAGTAGTTCAGGTCCAGGTATTTTAGGAGGCCTGTCAGATATGCAGTCATCAATCAGCGAATTCTTGAAGCCACGCAGCGTCCGGGTTCAGGCGGAGACCGGTAACCGCGCGCGTATTGTCATTGAGCCCCTGGAGCGGGGTTTCGGTCATACCCTGGGCAATGCACTGCGCCGGGTGCTGCTGTCGAGCATGCCGGGTGCCGCCATTGTGGAGGCCGAAATCGAAGGCGTCCTGCATGAATACACCAGCATCGAGGGTGTTCAGGAAGATGTCGTCGAAATCCTGCTGAACCTGAAGGGCGTGGCGATCCGTATGCACTCCCGGGATCGCGTCGAGCTCACTTTGCACCGCAAGGGTCCTGGCCCTGTTACCGCAGGCGATATCGTCACGGACCATGACGTCGAAATCGTTAACCCGAAGCAGATCATTGCCAATCTGACCAGTAGCGGCGAGCTGAAGATGCTGCTGACCATTGAGCGAGGCCGGGGCTATCGCGCCGCCGTCACCCAGCAGGATCCAGATGAGCAGAGCACCAGCATCGGCCGGCTGCGGCTTGATGCGTCCTTCAGCCCGGTTCGCAAGGTGACCTACACGGTTGAGTCGGCCCGCGTTGAGAAGCGCACGGATCTGGACAAACTGGTCCTTGATGTCGAGACCAACGGCACGATTGATCCGGAAGAGGCCATCCGCAGGGCTGGCACCATACTCAAGGATCAGCTGGATGTGTTTCTCGAGCTCCGCGGGCAGGACGAGACCCAGTCAACGGCCGCCGAGTCCCAGATCGAGCCCATCCTGCTCCGTCCTGTGGACGAACTCGAGCTCACGGTACGTTCGGCCAACTGCCTCAAGGCCGAGAACATCAACTACATCGGTGATCTCGTCCAGCGCACGGAAGTCGAACTGCTCCGTACTCCGAACCTGGGCAAGAAGTCCCTGACCGAGATCAAGGAAGTCCTGGAGAGTCATGGACTGTCCCTCGGTATGCGTATCGAGAACTGGCCGCCCCCGGGTCTGGCCAAGCACAACGACATGGCCGCCTGAACATTAGACTGATCGGATTGACCCGCGATGATGCACCGTAAGGCCGGCCGAGCCCTCGGCAGGAAGAGCAGCCACCGGACTGCCATGTACCGCAACATGGCAGCGTCTCTGATTCGTGAAGAGACGATTCGTACCACGGTGCCCAAGGCCAAGGAACTGCGGCGGGTCGTAGAGCCGCTGATAACCCTGGCCAAGGAAGACGGTGTGGCGCGACGGCGTCTGGCCTTTGACCGCCTGCGGGATCGGCCTGCCGTCGGCAAGCTCTTTAACGACCTGGGTCCCCGCTTCAAGGCGCGCCCCGGTGGTTACCTGCGCATCCTGAAAATGGGCTTTCGGGCCGGCGACGCGGCGCCGATGGCCCTGGTCATGCTGACGGACAAGGCCGCACCGGCGGCCGCCGAGTCTGCCGCCCCCGCCGCCAAGAAGGCCCGGAAGAAGACTGCTCCCAAGGCCGCGGCCAGCAAGAATCCCCGGGCAAAAAAGGCCGCGACCGCGTAAGGACGTTCCGCGTCTGAACGTGCCCGTCGAGCCTTGTTGAGGCTCCCGGTCTGGCGTTGCCTTTAACCTTCCCTTGGCGTTACAGTGCCACTGCAAAGAAGCATTCGCGGTTTTTACGCTGCTTTAGCCGGGTACTCTCTACCCCGGTCGCCCACAGAACAACTTACCAACCTACAGGGGATATCCCATGAGATCGATCAAGACTCCCGCCTTTAAGGTGCTGCCTCGGTCCCGGCGGCCGGGGGTAACGGCTCTGAAGCTGGCCTTGGCCGGCATGGCAGCCGCGAGTGCCCTGGTGGCCCCCGCCATGGCAGCCGACGCCGACCGCTGGGACTGGGACTATGACGGTCTCTATCTGGGCCTCGGGGTCAACGGCACCTCCCTGCAGACCAGTGATTCCTTCAGCAACGCGCTGCAGGATGCGCTGCAGATCGACACCAGTGGCAACTTTGAGGACTTCCCGGTTGGCGGCCAGGCCTACGTGGGCTGGATGTTCAATCGCCATTTGGGTCTCGAGGGCCGCTACAGCGGCACTGCTGACGGTGAGTCCGATATCAATTTCGTCGAAGCCGGCACGGGCAACAAAACGAAGATCGGCGACGTTAAGACCAGCATCGACGGCTGGACCGCCTATGGCGTGGCCAACTGGCCCGTCGCGCAACGCTGGGACCTGTTTGGCAAGGCGGGTTACACCTGGCAGAACGCCGATCTCAAGTTTTCCGCGGATGGTGGCGAGGGCATCGGCTCAGTCTCCGATTCCGGTTCCGAGAGTGACAGCGGCTTCGCGGCCGCAGTGGGTGCCCGCTGGCGCTTTGCCCACCACTGGGCAGCGACCGTCGAAGGCGAGTACCTGGACGTGAATTTTGACGACGGCCTGGATGCGCCCTGGCGCGCCAGCCTGAACGTGGAGTACTGGTTTGGTGGTAACGAGATCGCGCCGCCGCCGCCGCCGCCCGCCCGCGTCGTGGCTGCGCCGCCGCCGCCTCCACCGCTCGCACCCGCCGCCCCCAAGGACAGCGATGGTGATGGCGTCCTCGATGGCACGGACCAGTGCCCCGAGACCCCCCGTGGCGATCGCGTTGGTTCGGTAGGCTGCTCTTGCGATGTGAGCCGTCAGCTCACCTTCAAGACAGATTCGGCCGAACTCAGTGATGCCGACAAGCTGGTTCTGGACGAGATGGCGGAGAATCTGACCCGCCTCAAGTTCATCTCCGGCACCATCGACGGCTTTACCGACAGCACCGGAACCGACGCCTACAACATGGGCCTCTCCGAGCGCCGCGCCAATTCGGCCGCCGACTACCTGGCGACCAAGGGCATTGCCAGGGACCGAATGCAGGTGGTGGGCCGGGGCGAGAGCGATCCCGTTGGCGACAACAAGACCGCCGAGGGCCGCGCCCAGAACCGGCGCGTTGTGGCCAAGCGGACGGACTGCGAAAAGTAAGACGGCCTTAACGACCAGGCCTGTGCCCACCTGAGCAACCCGCTAGGGTGGGCAGCGAAAAACGGCCCCGGTGCACGGCATCGGGGCCGTTTGCTTTTGGGGTTGGTTCTCCGGGGCCGGGAATCCGGCCCACCCGCCTAGAGTGGCGACTCGAGCTCGCGGGTCAGGTTGCGGTAACCGGTGGGGGTGACCAGCACATTGTCCTCGATACGAATGCCGCCATAGCGGCGCAGCGCGGCAAGCTGGCGCCAGTTCACTCGCCGTGCGAGAGAGCTTCTGCGCAGCCGCGCGAGCAGGGAATCGATGAAATAGAGGCCGGGTTCGATAGTGACGACCATACCGGTTGCCAGTGGCCGCGTGAGCCGCAGACGGGGAAAGCGCTTTGGCCGGGAGAGCTCACCGCCGCGCCGGCTGGCGAGGCCACCGCCCACGTCGTGCACCTGCAGGCCGAGGAGGTGGCCCAGACCGTGGGGCAAGAACGCGTCGGTCACGCGCCGGGCCACCATGTCTTCCGGCGTCATCCGCACCAGGTCCCAACGGGCAAGCAGTGTGGCGATTTCCCGGTGCGCGGCAATCTGCAGTTCGGGAAAGGCGACACCCGGGCAGACGAGCGCACAAAGACGCTGCTGGGCCCGGTCCATGTCCCGGACCATGCCGGCAAACTCACCGCGCCGGGCGCTGTGGGTGCGCGTGATGTCTGAGGCATAGCCGTTGCAGGTACACCCGGCATCCAGCAGCAGGCTGTGCCGTTCCCGGGCGGGGATTCGTTGCCGATCCCGATGCTGATAGTGCAGGGTCGCGCTGTTCCGGTTCAGCGCCACAATGGCGGGGTAAGGCAGTTCGGCATCGGTCTGACCGCAGGCGGCCAGAAAGATCAGCCCCATTTCGTATTCGCTGCAGCCGGCGGCAAAGGCCTGACGCACCGCCCGGTGGCCGGCCAATCCCAGCGCCGTGGCGACCTGTATGCAGGCCACTTCCCAGGGCGTCTTGCAGGCCCGCTCGTAGTCCAGGTGGGTCAACAGGGGTTTGGGGTTCAGCCTGCCGGGCAGGGCCATGCCCCGCCACTGCAATGGGGCACCGAGGACCGCGAGACGGGTCTTCCCGGCAGGCAGGTGCTTACGGATGTCGTCCCGGTGCCGGATCACCCGAATATCCAGCGCCTTGTGCCAGGGCCCCGGGGGCACAGGCGCCGGCTGGTGCCAAAAGTCGTCGGGCTCCAGGACCAGCAGCAGGGGTTTGCGCCCGGGCCGATAAAGCAGCGCCGACCCGGGATGGGCTGCCAGGGGTGCCCACTGGAGGAAGAGTGGCTCCGGCCGGTAGGGATAATCCATATCGTCCCGGTGAATCTGCACGGGGACGCCGGCGCCGATGAGGACGGCATCGAAGTCCGTGCTCTCCAGGGCCGTATCGTACCGGGCACCCAGGGCTTCGATATGCGGGCGGTAGAGTCGCGCGGCAGCTTGCATACGGTAAGTCTAAACTACCGACCCCATGGAAACGCATCTCACCGGGATCACCACCACAGGCACGCCCCACCTGGGGAACTATGTCGGCGCGATCCGTCCCGCGATTGCTGCCAGCCAGCGTCGGGACGTGCAGTCGTTCTACTTTCTGGCCGACTACCACGCGCTCGTGAAGAATCAGGATCCTGCACTCGTGCGCCAGTCGAGCCTGGAAATTGCAGCGACCTGGCTGGCCTTGGGCCTGGACACCAGCCGCTCGGTTTTTTACCGGCAGTCGGATGTTCCCGAGATTCCCGAACTCACCTGGATTCTCACGACCGTTACTGCCAAGGGGCTGATGAACCGCTCCCACGCCTACAAGGCCGCCGTGGATGCGAACGAGCACGGGGGCTACGTAGACCAGGACAAGGGCATCACGATGGGGCTGTTCTCTTACCCGATCCTGATGGCCGCGGACATCCTGATGTTCAGGGCGCACCGGGTGCCGGTGGGCAAGGACCAGAAGCAGCACGTGGAGATGGCGCGGGACATCGCCCAGCGCTTCAACCACATTTACGGCGAGCAGTTTGTGCTCCCGGAAGCGGATATCGGCGCCGATACAGCGGTCCTGTCCGGACTCGACGGCCGGAAGATGAGCAAGAGTTATGGCAACACCATCCCGCTCTTCGCGCCGGCGGCCCAGCTGCGCAAGCTGATCATGAAGATCAAGACCAACTCGGTGGAGCCTGGCGTCCCGAAAGAGACGGAGGGTTCAGCCTTGTTTGAGACGTATCGGGCGTTTGCGACACCGGCCGAGACGAAGGCGATGGCTGAGCGGTATGCCGCCGGTGCGGGCTGGGGCGACCTGAAGCAGGAGCTGTATGCGTATCTCGAGGCGCATCTGGCCGGGCCGCGAGCGGAGTACGAGCGGCTGATGGCGGATCCGGGGCATGTGGAGCAGGTGTTGAAGGCGGGGGCGGTGCGGGCGCGGGGCATGGCTACGCCGTTTCTGGCGGCGATCCGGCAGGCGGTGGGGATTCGGCCGCTGGTGTAGTGGGGGTTGTTCGGGCGTGGCCGAGTATGCCGTTGAATTTCCTGGCGCTGGTTAGGCGCTTGAATGACGCTTGTCGGCCTGAGGGCCAGACCATTTTTTTGGGGTCAACAAAATGGTTGACCTCGGTTCGGGTAGCCAGCGCGACATTGACGACAGCATGCTCGACTCGGGCTTGCCGCGGCCTTACGCGCCGGAGATGTACCGGGAGAAGTGCGCCGCGGTCTTCGAGCATGTCTACGAGAGCTATCCGGAGCGGAATGCGGGGATTTATGCCGAGGTGGCCTGAGTGGCCGAACAGCGCCGGCTAATGAACTGAGAGGCAGCTTGCATGGACCAGACAAACATCTTCCAGTCGCTCGTTTCGACACACTTGTTGGATTTGAGCTTCAGATTTCGCAAAACTAGGTCGCCAATCGAGAAAACCAGCGTGGCGGCTTGCCTTTATGGCTGCCTATAATTCAAAACCATGAGCGCCAAGCTGAACATACCGCCGGAATTCGATTCGGTTCCCAAAGACCAGCAGCACGAGCCGGCTGCGTGGCAGACGCGGGTACCGTAGTGCCGCGACACTAAATCCACCCCGCCCGCACCAGCCGCCGGTACAGCAGCCCGCAGGCCGACGCCGTCGCTCCCACGACCAGCGGGTAGGCAAACCTTCCGCCCAGCTCCGGCATGAACTTGAAGTTCATGCCGTACATGCTGAAGATCACCGTCGGAATTGCCAGAATGGCACCCCAGCCGGCCAGGCGCTTCACGACTTCATTCTGGCCCACTGTCACGAGCGCCAGGTTTACCTGGATGGCGGTGGTGAGCATTTCGCGGATCGTGTCCGTGCCCTTGATGATCCGGCTGACGTGATCTTCGATGTCCCGGAAGTAGGGTCGGAGCTCTTTCCGGACGACTTCCTCGTGGAACCGGATGAGCTGCGCACTGATGTCGTTGATGGGACCAACGGCGTCCCGAAGCTTGATGAGCTCCCCTTTCAGCTTGTACAGCCGGCCGATGGACTCCCGGTCGAAGGACTTTTCGAAGATCTCCTGCTCCAGCTCCTGGAACCGGGCCTGCAGTCGCTCGGCAACCGGCTGGTAGTTGTCCACGATGAAGTCGATGACGGAATACAGCGCATAACCTGGCCCCAGTCCCAGCCGGTGGGGCGCGGTCTCGCACTTGTGGCGGACTGGCGCGTAGCTGACCGACGACCCGTGACGGATCGTGACGATGAAGTTCTTGCCCACGAACAGGTGCGTTTC
>Ga0105047_10010240_pt1 | contig 15347 bp, 16 predicted proteins | sample MAT04_FD_78384 | JGI IMG/M metagenome (GOLD analysis project Ga0105047, IMG submission 78384) | Freshwater microbial communities from Lake Fryxell liftoff mats and glacier meltwater in Antarctica - MAT-04 (megahit assembly) | ecosystem: Environmental > Aquatic > Freshwater > Ice > Liftoff... | reverse complement strand
TGAACTCGGCCTGGGCAGCCCGGCCGTGCTGGTGATCGGCGACGTGCTGGCCGGGCTGCTGGCCTTGCAGGCGGCCCCGGCGGACGAAGCGGGCGCGCAACGCGCCGCCTGATCTCTGGCCTGATTTATCGCCGGGCCTCGCGGCTGATCGCGCCCCGGCAGGCGCCGGGCAGCCGCCAGGGTGGCCGCCGATAATGCGCCGCCATGTCCGCGTCCGGTCCCACCACCTTCGACACCATCGTGCTGGGCGCGGGTGCGGCCGGTCTGTTCTGCGCCGGCATGGCCGGCCAGCTGGGCCAGAAGGTGCTGCTGATCGACCATGCCGCCAAGGTGGCCGAGAAGATCCGCATCTCGGGCGGCGGGCGCTGCAACTTCACCAACCGCGACACCACGCCGGCACAGTTTCTGTCAGCCAACCCCGACTTCTGCCGGTCGGCGCTGGCGCGTTACAGCCCGGCCGACTTCATCGCGCTGGTGCAGCGCCACGGCATCAAGTTCCACGAGAAACACAAGGGCCAACTGTTCTGCGACGGCTCGGCCGAGCAGATCATCACGTTGCTGCTGGACGAAGCCGCCGCCGGCGCTGTCACCCGCTGGCAACCCTGCAGCGTGGCTGCCGTTCGGCAGACCGCGGACGGCTTCGAGCTCGACACCCCCCACGGCATGGTGTGCACCCGCCAGCTGGTGGTGGCCACCGGCGGGCTGTCGATCCCCAAGATCGGCGCCAGCGATTTTGGCTACCGGCTGGCGCGGCAATTCGGCCACAAGATCATCGAGCCGCGCCCGGCGCTGGTGCCGCTGACCTTCGACGCCGCCGCCTGGGCACCGCTGGTGCCGCTGGCCGGTGCGTCGCTGGCCGCAGACATCAGCACCGGCAGCGGCCGAAACAAGGGCCGGTTCCGTGAAGACCTGTTGTTCACCCACCGGGGCTTGAGTGGACCGGCGGTGCTGCAAATATCGAGCTTCTGGCAGCCCGGCGAGGCCCTGACGCTGGACCTGCTGCCCGGGCTGGACGCCGCGGCCTGGCTGCGCGAGGCCAAGCAGCAATCGCGCCGGCAACTGGGCAATGCGCTGGCCGGCCTGCTGCCACAACGCCTGGCCGACGCCTGGCTGGCGCGGCTGGGACTGGACGCCGCCAAACCACTGCCCGAACTGCGCGACCGCGACCTGCAGCAATTGGCCGACGCGCTCTCGCGCTGGACCGTCACCCCCAGCGGCACCGAGGGTTTCCGCAAGGCCGAGGTCACCGCCGGCGGCGTGGACACCCGCGAGCTGGATTCCCGCAGCATGGCCAGCAAGCGCTGCGCCGGGTTGTATTTCATCGGCGAGGTGGTGGACGTGACCGGCTGGCTGGGCGGCTACAACTTCCAGTGGGCCTGGGCCAGTGCGGCGGCGTGTGCACGGGCGTGCGCGCAGGCCGGAGCGGCGGTCACTGCGCCACCGACTGGGGTGCCCATGCACACCTGGCGTGTGGTTTGACACGTTGACACCAAGGGCTGCCGCAGAAGCCCCGTGATCGCGGGGGGACAAGCAGGCGGACACAGCAACACACTCTGGGCATCCCCTTCAACACCGGACTGCCCCATGAAGTTGCTTGCTGCTGCCACCGCCACCGCCGCCCTGTTCAGCCTCGCCACGCCCCTGCACGCTGTCCCCTTGCCGGACACCGCCAGCTGGACCGCCTGGACGCCCGACCTGACCGGCAGCCTGACCCAGAACGGCAACAGCGTGGGCGTCAGCTACACCGGCGACCAGGCCGGGCTGGACTTCGACGCGTCGTATTTCGACAAGCCCGCCTCGTTCACCAACGCCGAGGTGAGCAACACGCCCCAGAACCTGGGCACGGTGCGCATGGTGGGCGGCGCGGCCACGGTCAACAGTTTTCATTTCAGCAGCCCGGTGATCGATCCGGTGATCGCGCTGTTCAGCGTGGGCCAAAGTGGCACGCCAGCGCGGTTTGTCTTTCAAGACAGCCCCAGCTTTGTCATCGGCGCGCAGGGCGCTGGCCACTGGGGCGGCGGCTCGCTGGTGCTGAGCGCACCTTTCACGGTATCGGGTGTCGAGGGCAACGGCCTGTTGCAGTTCAAGGGCACGTATACCGATATCCGGTTCAGCACGCCCGACTTCGAGAACTACTACGGTGCCACCGTCGGCGCCATGACCTCCGCCGTGCCGGAGCCGCAGAGCTTGGCGCTGATGCTGGCAGGTCTGGCGGCCGGTGCTGCCGTGCTGCGTCGCCAGCGGCGCCAGGCCGCCCAAGCAAGGGGCTGAATCCGGTTCGCCACCACCACCAGAGCCCCCGGTGCCTGCCCTGGGCCAATTTTTTCAAGATTTGCGCCAGCGCCTGCGGTCAACGGCCAGAGGTTGACTTTTCAAGCACCGAAATCCGAAGTAGAATCCCGTTTTTGCTGGCATCTGCGCGTCGATTCCCCAGCCTGGTTTATCCGGTGTGCCACTTTTACTGCCAAGGGAATTGCCCGGTCGGTGGGTGGCAACAGGTAGGCTGAGTCAGGAACACCGAGCGTCAACACTTTAGGATCACCCCGTTAAATGACCACGATTCGCGTCAAGGAAAACGAGCCCTTCGATGTAGCCCTGCGCCGCTTCAAGCGCACCATCGAGAAGCTGGGCTTGCTCACCGACCTGCGTGCCCGCGAGTTCTACGAAAAGCCCACGTCTGAGCGCAAGCGCAAGAAGGCAGCGGCCGTCAAACGTCACTACAAGCGCGTGCGCAGCATGCAGCTGCCCAAGAAGCTGTTCTAAGCTTTTTTGCGCCGCAGCCCACGCTGCCGCTGTAGACCCAACGCCTCCTACGCCCGCACGGCAACCCGCTGCGGGCGTTTTTCATGGCGTGCTGCCGACACCCCCGCACGAGAGAACCCGATGAGCCTGAAAGACCAGATCACCGAAGACATGAAAACGGCGATGCGCGCCAAGGATGCACCGCGCCTGGGCACCATCCGCATGTTGCTGGCCGCCATCAAGCAGCGCGAGGTGGATGAGCGCATCGTGCTGGACGACCTGGCGGTGGTGGCCATCGTCGACAAGACGATCAAGCAGCGCAAGGACTCGATCACCGCGTTCCAGAGCGCCGGCCGCACCGATCTGGTCGACAAGGAAACGGCGGAGTTGGGCGTGCTGCAGGCCTACCTGCCGGCGCGGCTGTCGGCGGATGAGGTGGCCACCGTGGTTGCCGCCATCGTGGCCGATCTGGGCGCTGCCGGTCCCGGCGACATGGGCAAGGTGATGGGCGCGGCCAAGACGCAACTGGCCGGCAAGGCCGAAATGGGCGCGATCTCGGCCGCAGTCAAGGGCGCCTTGTCAAAGTAAGCTCTAACGCCATGAATACCACCCTGCCCATCCGTGCCATCGCCGATACCGTCTGTGTTGCGCCGCAGCTCTCTCCCGACGCGATGGCCGAAGTGGCCCGCCTGGGCTTCAAGAGCGTGATCAACAACCGGCCCGACTTCGAGCACGGCCCCGACCAGCCCGCCAGCGCAGCGGTCGAGGCCGCCGCGCTGGCAGCGGGCTTGCAGTACCGCTTCCTGCCGGTGGACGGCGGCTGGCAGTCGCCGGAGCAGATCGCAGCGTTTGCCGAGTTGCTCAAGACGCTGCCGGCGCCGGTGCTGGCCTTCTGCCGATCGGGCGCCCGTTCGACCCGGCTGTACCAGCAGGCGGTCGCGCCCTGACGTTGCGCTGATCGCCGCCTGCCCCACCCGGGGCAGGCGGTGGCCTGTGCTTGAACACCCACGGCCTCGCAGCGCTCGGCCGGTTCGGCAGGCGCTGGGCCTCGACCGCGATGTTGTTGCCGTGCACGGCGCTGGAGAACCCACACTGTGGCGACAGGCACAACTGATCGAGCGGGGCGTACCGGGCCGCCTCGTCGATACGGCGCTTGAGCATGTCCTTGCTCTCCATCTCGCCGAACTTGGTCGTGACCAGGCCCAGCACCACGATTTTTCCCTTGGGCAAAAAGCGCAGCGGCTTGAAGTCGCCGGAGCGGGCGTCGTCGTACGCCCTGAAGCAGGCGTCGAGGTTCATCTCCGACAGCAGCGGCTCGGCCACCAGCTCGCAGTTGCCGGCGGCGGCGTGGGTGCTCTTGAAGTTGCCCCGCCACAGGTGCATGGCCAATGTCATGCCGGCGGGTTTGAGCGCCACCACCTTGTTGATGAAGCCGGCGTTGCGGTGCGGCAACTCGTTCGGGTCGTCGCCACGCTGGCGGGCGGCTTCACGCATCTTCTCGTCGCAAAGGTAGGCCAGGTTGGTGTCGTCCATCTGCACACAGCTGCAGCCGGCGTCGGCCAGGCTTTGCAGTTCTTCGCCGTAGGCCAGGGCGCTGTCGTCGTAAAAAGCCGGGTCCAGCTCGGGATAGGCCTCGCGGCTGATGCCGGCGCGACCACCGCGGCAGTGCAACATCGTCGGCGACGGGATCGTCACATTGGGCGTGTGACCCGCCGCCACCTGGCGCTTGAGGTACTCGAAGTCAGCGCGCTCGGTGTTTCTGACATGGCGCACTGTGTCGGTCACCCGGATCACCGGCGGCGCCAGCTCCTCGCTGCCGTCCGGGCGCAGCACGGTGAACGGGACGTCGGTCTTGACACCACCCAGCTGCGCCAGAAAGTCGATGTGGAAGTCGGTGCGGCGGAACTCGCCGTCGGTGATGCTCTGCAGCCCCACGTCCTGCTGGAACTGCACAATCTCGGCAATCGCCTGGTCCTCGACCGCACGCAGCTGCTCGGCCGTGATGGACTTCTGCACGAAAAACTGCTCGCGGGCGTCGAGCAGACAGTTGGGACGCAAGAAGCTGCCGACGTGGTCGGCGCGGAACGGCGGCGTGGTGCGTGCGGTCGTGGGGTTGGTCGTGGGGATGGTCCTGGGGTCGGTCTTGGGGTCGGTCATGCGGACTCCCGGAGCGGGCATGTTTCAGTGCGACGAGACGCCGAGCCAGGCATCCAGCGGCGCCGGGTCGTCGAGCAGGGCCTGGCTCTCGGCGCGGTAGGCGATGCCGCCCCGGTCCAGCACGATGCAATCGTCGGTCACGCCAAGCACCATGTGCGGATGCTGCTCGACCACGATGGACGGCAGGCCCTCGTCGCGGGCGACCCGACGGATCGCGCGCAGCAGCTCTTCGATGATGATGGGCGCCAGGCCCTCCAGCGGCTCGTCGAGCAGCAGCAGGCTGGGGTTGAGCACCAGCGCCCGGCCGAAGGCCAGCATCTGTTGCTCGCCGCCCGACAACTGGGTGCCCAAGTTTTTCTTGCGCTCGGCCAGCCGTGGGAACAAGTCGTAGACCCGCCTGGCATCCCAGGCGCCGGGCCGGGCCACCGCGCTGAGGTTCTCGTCCACCGTCAGCGACTTGAAGATGTTGCGCTCTTGTGGCACCCAACCCAGGCCGGCCCAGCCCGCAGCACCTGCGCGGGCATAGACCGGCAGCACACCGATGTCGCGCCCGGCGAGTGTGATGCGGCCGGCATGGCGCCGGGTCACGCCCACCAGGGTGTCGATCAGCGTGGTCTTGCCGGTGCCGTTGCGGCCCAGCAGCGCCAGCGATCGGCCCGCGGGCAGGCTGAAGCTGACGTCGGTCAGCACGACGGCGTCGCCGTAACCGCAGGTCAGGCCTTGCACTTCCAGCAGCGGCTCAGCCATGGTGGGCCCCGGGTCGTGCGGGGACCGAGTCGCCCAGGTAGACCGCCCGCACCTGAGGGTCGGCGGCGATCTGCTCGGGCGTGCCCTCGGTCAATACGGTGCCATTGACCAGCACGGTCAGGGTCTTGGCAAAACTGAACACCAGGTCCATGTCGTGCTCGATCAGCAGCACCGATACGTCGTCGGGCAGTGCGGCCACGGTGGCCAGGATGTCGGCGCGCTCGGGCCCCGGCACGCCGGCGGCGGGTTCGTCGAGCAGCAGCACGCTAGGCTTCTGGGCCACGGCCAGCGCGATTTCCAGCAAGCGGCGCTTGCCGTAGGGCAGCTCGGACGTGGTGCGGTTGGCAAAGTCGGTGAGGCGGAACTGCGCCAGCAGTTGCTCGCATTCGGCGTTTATCTGGGCATCGCTGCCCATCGGCGCCCACCAGCGCCGGGCGCGGCCCCGCCGGCCGGCGACGGCCAGCGCCAGGCTCTGCAGCGGCGTCAGGGTTGCAAACAACTGGTTGATCTGAAAGGTGCGCACGAGGCCCAGTGCCACCCGCTTGTGCGGCGCCAGCGTGGTGATGTCGCGCCCGCCCAGCAGCACCCTGCCCTCGCTGGGCGCCAGCACGCCGGTCAGCTGGTTGATCAGCGTGGTCTTGCCGGCGCCGTTGGGGCCGATCAGCGCATGGCGGGCGCCGCGCCGGATGATCATCGACACGTTGTTGGTGGCGGTGATGCCGCCAAAGCGCTTGACCAGGCCGAGGGTCTGCAGCACCACGTCGTCCGGCGTATCCACAGCGCCGCTCATCGCTGGCCCCGTTTGAACCATGACCACGGCCGGAACAGCCGCTCGCGCCCGACCAGCATCAGCAACACCAGAAACAGGCCGATCCAGAAGGTCCAGTACTGGGCGGTGAAGGACGAGATCACGTCGTGCAGCACCTTGAAGGCGATGGCGCCCACCAGGCCGCCCCACAACCAGCCTGCGCCACCGATCACCAGTGCCAGCAACACGTCGGCGCTGCGATGAAACTCGAACACGTCTAACGAGGCAAATCCAGTCGTCTGGACCAGCAGCGCACCGGCCGCACCGGCCAGCCCGGCCGCCAGCGTGTAGACCGCCACCAGCCTGCCCTGCACCGACAAACCGATCGCCATCAGCCGCAGCCGGTTGTCGCGCAGCGCCTGCATCGAGATGCCCAGCGGCGAGTGCACGACGCGGCGCAGCAGCAAGAAGGCGATGAACAGCACCGCCAGCGAGTAAAACGAGGCCACCCGGGCGCCCAGGTCAAACTCGAACCGCCCGATGAAGGGGATGACCAGCGGGCTCATCACCACGCCCTGCAGGCCGTCGGCGCCCCCCGTCAGGCCGTCAAACTTGTTGGCCAGCTCCAGCAGCACCAGAGCCACGCCCATCGTCACCATCAGCCGGGTCAGGTCGGTGCCGCGCACGATCATCGGGCTGGTGATCAGGCCCAGCAGCGCACTCAAGCTTGTGCCCACCGCCAGGCCCACCAGCGGGTCGGGCATCACATGCTTGGCAAACAGCGCTGCGCCGTAAGCACCCACGCCAAAAAACGCGGCGTGGCCGAGCGAGACGATACCGGCGTAGCCCAGGATCAAATCCAGCGACAGCGCAAACAGCGCCAGGATCGCGATCTCGTTGACCAGCGCGGCATGCTGGCCAAAAAACACCGGCACGGCCCAGATCGCGGCCCACAGCGCCAGCTCCCACAGGCGCCAGCGCGACGGCGCCAGCAGCAGTGCGCCGGGGTCCGCCGCACCGGCTGAACCGGCCGCACCCGCGGGCGATTTCAGTTGCCGCCTCACCGCTTGCCCTCGCGTGAAAACAGGCCCTGCGGCCGCCACAGCAGGATCGCGATCATCAGCACGTAGACGATGAAAGCGCCCAGCTTGGGCAGGTAGTACTTGCCCATCACGTCGGCAATGCCCAGCAGCAGCGCGGCCGTCAGCGGGCCGGTGATCGAGCTGGTGCCGCCCACGGCGCAGACGATCAGGAAATAGACCATGAACTTGAGCGGGAATGTCGGGTCCAGCCCCAGGATGTCAGCGCCCAGCGCACCGCCCAGCCCGGCCAGGCCGGAGCCGACCGCAAAGGTCAGCAAGAAGATGCGGTTGACCGGGATGCCCAGGCCGGCAGCCACCCGGGGGTCGTCCACCGCCGCCCGCAGCCGGCTGCCAAAGCGGGTGCGGCTCAGCACTGCCTGCAGGCCCAGCGCCAGCGCCAGGCAGGTCGCGATGATGAACAGCCGGTAGGCGCCCATGCCCAGCATCCAGGGCCCGCTGCCAAACTCGAAGCGCTGGCGCAGCCAGTCCGGCAACTGCACGTTTTGCGGTGAGCTGCCGATGAAAAAATCCACCGACGCCACGGCCATGAAGGTCAGGCCGATCGAAAACAGCACCTGGTCGAGGTGCGGCTTGCCGTACATCGGCCGGTAAATCGTGCGCTCGAGCAAGGCACCCGCCGCCGCTGTGATGACAAACGCCGCCGGCAGGCAGGCCAGAAAAGGCCAGCCCGCCCGCTGCATCAACAAGATCAGGATGTAGCCGCCCGCCATCGCAAACGCGCCGTGGGCCAGGTTGATGAAGTTCATCAGGCCCATCGTGACGGCCAGCCCCAGCGCCAGCACAAACAGCAGCATGCCGTAGGCAATGCCGTCAAACAGCAGGGTCAACATCGGCGGCGCGGCGCAGGGCGGGAACGGGGGCGGCAGTCAGGTCAGGTGCGGGCCCGGCGGAATCACTTCAGCTTGCCCGGGTCTTTGACCGCCTTCAAGGTGTCGAACTCGACGTTGTAGAGCTGGCCGTTGACACGTTCGACCTTGCGGATGTAGATGTCCTGCACGATGTCGCGGGTCTGGGCGTCGATCAGCACCGGGCCGCGTGGGCTCTCGAAGATCTGGCCCTTCATCGCTGCCAGCAGCGCATCACCGCCAGCGCCCTTGGTGGCGTCGAGCGCCTTGAAGATCACCCGCATGCCGTCGTAGCCGCCAACCGACATGAAGTTGGGCCTGAACTTGTTGGCGGCCTGGAAGTCGGCCACGTACTTCTTGTTGGCCGCACTCGGGTGCGCGGCCGAGTAGTGGTGGCTGTTGACCACGCCGAGTGCCACATCGCCCATGTCGTTGAGCTGGTCGTCGTCGGTGACGTCGCCGGTGGCGATCAGCTTGATGCCGGCCTTGTCCAGGCCCCGCTCGGCAAACTGCTTCATGAACTGCGCGCCCTGGCCCGAGGGCAAAAACACAAACAGTGCATCGGGCGTCAGGTCACGCACCTTTTGCAGCGCGGGCGCAAAGTCGGCGCCGCGCAGCGGGGTGCGCAGTTTGTCGGCGATGGTGCCGCCGTTCAACTGGAACTGGCTGGAGAAAAACTTCTCGGCGTCGTTGCCCGGGCCGTAGTCGGCCACCAGCGTGACGACCTTCTTGATCTTGTTCTTGGCCGCCCATTCGGCAATGGCCGTGGCCGCCTGCGGCAACGTGAAGCTGGTGCGCACGATGTAGGGCGAGGCCTCGGTGATGATCGAGGTGGCCGCCGCCATCACCACCATCGGGGTTTTGCTTTGTGTCGCGATCGGTGCGGTGGCCAGTGCCAGCGGGGTCAGACCGAAGCCGGCCAGCGCCACCACCTTGTCGTTGACCACCAGCTCTTGCGCCAGGCGCCGGGTGGTGTCGGCCACGCCGGCGTCGTCCTTGATCAGCACTTCGACCTTTTTGCCACCGGCCTTGCCGCCGCTTTGCGCCATCCACAGCTTGATGGCGGCGTCGATCTGACGGCCGGTGGACGCCGACGGGCCGGTCATCGGCAGGATCACGCCGATCTTCACGGTGTCCTCAGCCCGGGCCGGGCCCGCGGCCAGCACCAGCGCGGCTGAGGCCAGGCCCGCCAGCGTGGCCAGGTGGTGTCGTCGTGTGGTCGTGCTGTGTGTCATGGGCGGGTCTCCGAAAAACGTGGGCGGGATTGAGGCGGTGCGGATTTTGCGGTGCGGAAGGGCGAGCGCGGCTGCGGTGCGCGTGTGCCTGGCGATTGTGCGGCGCCTCAAGGCGCCAGGCTCCCCGCGCAAGCCCCTAAGCCGGCAGCGCCAGGTCACTATCAGTTATCGCACGGCGGCATGGCTCGGGCGGATGAGTGATCAAATATCCAGCACCAGCCGGGCTGATCTGGAACGTGAGCAACAAGGCAGAAACTGGTCGTTGGCGGCCTGCTCCTCGGGCGTCAGGTAGAGGTCACGGTGCTCGGGCTCACCCGCCAACACCCGGGTCAGGCAGGTGCCGCACACACCCTGGCCGCAGGAGGTCATCACCTCGATACCCACATCGGCCAGCGCCTGCACCACGGTCTGGTCGGCGGCCACCGACACCACCCGGCCCGAACTGGCGAGTTGCACCTCAAAAGCCGCATCACCCGATATGGGTGCAGCCGCCGCGCCAAAAAATTCAAAATGCAGCTGGGCCTCGGGCCAGCCGGCCGCCCGGGCGGTGCCCAACACCACGTCCATGAAGCCCTTGGGGCCGCAAACATAGACCTGTTCGCCAACGCGGGGCACGCCCAGCAACGCGGCCAGGTCGAGCTTTTGCTCGGCTGCGCCATCATCGAGGTGAAAGCGCACCCGGTCGCCAAACGGCGCTGCGGCGATGCGACCAGCAAACGCGGTGCGCTTGTGCGAGCGTGTGCAGTAGTGCAGCTCAAAATCGGCGCCGGCCTGGGCCAGGCGCTCGGCCATGCACAGCAGCGGCGTGATGCCGATGCCACCGGCCAGCAACAGGCTGCGCTGGGCGGCATGCGCCAGCGCAAAGTGGTTTTTGGGCGGGCTGATCTGCAGCAGTTGCCCAACGGCGACCGCGTCAAACATCGCCGCAGAGCCACCGCGTGAGGCCGGATCACGCAGCACCGCGATCAAGTAGCGGTGGGTTTCTTGCGGGTCATTGCACAGCGAGTATTGGCGGGTCAGGCCGCCCGGCAGTTGCACATCGATGTGCGCACCGGCGCCAAACGCCGGCAGCGGCCGGCCGTCTTCGGCCGCCAGCTCAAAGCTGGTGATGTCCAACGCCTCGGTGGTCTTGCGCAGCACCCGAACAGTCAAGCGGCTCATGTCAGCCGACCCCGGTCAAATCGCAGCGACCGGGCTGGCCGGCGCGCCTGCCAGCTCCGCCGCAATCAACCGGTCCAGCACGCGGCGGGCCTGCACGCCGCCCGCGTCGATGTTGAGCTTGAGCAGCGCCCGCTCGGGCCAGGCCAGCAGGTTCTGCTGCTGGCGCTCCAGCATCTCCAGGTCTTCGCTGAAAATCTTGCTCTGGCCCTCGCGGACAGTGGCGGTCAGCGCCTCGTCCAGCGCATTGAAGTTGCGCGCCATGCCCCAGAAGTACCAGATCGAGGTGTCGGTCTCGGGGGTGATGAAGTCCACCACGATGCTCGACGCCTTGACCTTGGCGTCGGCGTGGTAGCCGCCCTGCCCGGCCAGCGCCACGCCCACCTCGATCATCACCTGGCTGGGCGGTGAAAAGTGGCAGATCTGCCAACGGTCCACCGGCTGGTCGTCGGGCAGGTGGTTGCCGCGCAGCGCCAACTTCCAGAACGGCGGCGGCGTGATGTTGGCCATGAAGCGCGAGGTGCTGACCTCGTCGCCTTCGGTTTGGGTCACCGACGGGGCTTGGTCGATCTCCTTCTGGCCGATGCTGCTGGCGTGCACATAGGTCTCGTGCGTCAAATCCATCAAGTTGTCGACCATCAGCCGGTAGTCGCAGCCGATGTGGAACAGGCCGCCGCCGTAGGCCCAGTCCGGGTCATGGGCCCAGGCGCAGTCGGGAATCAGCCCAGCATCGGCCAGCGCCGCATCACCCGGCCAGACCCAGACAAAACCGTGGCGCTCGACCACCGGGTAGCTGCGGATCGCCGGAAAGCCCCGCACCCGTTGGCCGGGCATCGCGAGGGTCTTGCCGTCGCAGCCCATCTCCAGCCCGTGGTAGCCGCAGACCAGCTTGCCCTCGATCACCCGGCCCAGCGACAGCGGCGCACCGCGGTGCGGGCAAAAGTCCTCCAGCGCGCAGGCGGCGCCGTCGGCCCCTCGGTAAAACACGATCGGCTGCTTGCAGACCGTGCGGCCCAGCGGCTTGTCGCCGAGCTCGGCCGGCATACACGCCCCGTACCAGGCGTTCTTGAGGAACATGGGGTCACTCCAAGGCAAATCAGCAAATGAGCAAGCAATGGCGGGCGATGGTGGGCGATGGCCGGCGATGTCGAGCGACGCCGTTCAAACGCTGGATCGCGGCTTTCATTCAGCAAGCTGAATGTCATTCAGTGTACGCAATGAAGATAAAAATAGAGCAACCAAAACCTGTGGTTTACCCGATATCGGCCGCCGCACTGCGCATCGGCGCCCGGCTCTGGTCATTGTTGAGCTGCACAAACTTGCGCAGCAGGCGCATGAACTCGGCGCGCTCGGGCTCGTCGAGCCGGCTCAGCAGGCCCCGGTTCATCTCCAGCAGGCCAGGCACCAACCGGGCCAGTACCGCCTCACCGGCGGGGCTCAGCACCAGGCGGCGCTGGCGGCGCGGCAGCACCTCGCGCACGATCCAGCCCTTGGTCTCGAGCCGGGCGGCGATGTCGGCGGTGGTGGAGGTGTCGAGCGCCACCTCCTGCGCCAGCGTGACCTGGTCGATGCCGGGGCGCTCTTGCAGCATGCGCAGGATGGCGTACTGCACCGGCGTGACGTCCCGGCCCAGCGCGTCGAAAAACATCGACACGGCGATCTGCTGGGCGCGCCGGATCAAATGGCCGGGCTGCTCGTACAGCTCGATCGTCAAGGCATCGCGGGGTGGGGTGCTCATCGGCGGTCAACTTTGATGTGGGTCGGGCTTGGCCGCATTTTCAACCCGGAAGCGCACCCGTTTGACCGAGAGCACCCGGCTGATCGGCTACCCTGCCCGCCTCAAACACCCAAGCCGCCCCTGTGGCGGCGACCCAGGAGACACCCGCATGCTGCCCATGACCCGACGCCACGCCCTGGCATCGTTGCCCTTGTTGCTAAGTACCGCTGCCCAGGCCCAGGCCTACCCGAACAAGCCCATCGAGTGGGTGGTGCCCTACCCCGCCGGCGGCGGCACCGACGTGGCCGCCCGCACCCTGGCCGAGGCGATGGGCAAGACGCTGGGCCAGACCCTGGTCATCAACAACAGGCCCGGCGCCGGTACCAACATCGGCGCCGAGTACACCGCCCGCGCCAAGGCCGACGGCTACGTGATGATGACGGCCGACACCGCCACGCTGGCGGCCAACCCGTCGCTCTACAGCAAGCTGGGCTACAACGCTGAAAAAGACCTGGCGCCGGTCGGCCTGATCGGCCGCTTCAACCTGCTGTTGGTGGTCAACCCGGCCGTCCCCGCCACCACGGTCAAGGACTTTCTCGCCTGGGCCAAGGCCCAGCCACAGCCGATAGCCTTTGCCAGCCCGGGCGCCGGCAGCCCGCACCACCTGGCCACCGAGATGCTGCGGGTGCGCACCGGCATCAACCTGACCCATGTGCCGTACCGCGGCGCGGCACCGGCGATCCAGGACGTGGTGGGTGGCCAGGTGCCGTTCATGTTTGTCGATTCAGCTGCGGGATACCCGCAGATCAGCGCAGGCCGGTTGCGCGCGCTGGCAGTGGCGTCGCCCAAGCGCCTGAGCTCACTCCCGGCCGTGCCCACCTTTGCCGAGCAAGGCCTGGCCGCATTCGAGGCCTACGCCTGGCAAGGCCTGGCCGTGCCCAGCGGCACGCCCACACCGGTCATCAACCAGTTGTCCAAGGCCCTGCGCGAGGCGCTGGACAGCACCGCCATCCGCGCCCGGTTCCAGGTGCTGGGTATCGATCCGACCCCGGGCACCCCCGAGGCCATGGCCAGCTACGCCAGCGCCGAGCGCGCACGCTGGGGTGAGCTCATCAAACAAGCGGGCATCAAGCTGGATTGAGCGCCGGCGCGTCGCCATAGCGCTGGGTGTGCCAATCGACCAGCCGCGCCATGTTGCCCAGTGAAATCTGGTGCGCGTGGATCAAGCCCATCAGGCCGTTGCGGTGAAAGTTCAGGATGTCGGCATCCGACAGCGCCGCCAGCTTGTCCTCGTCGATCGTCAGAAAGCCGTCCACCACCAGCTTGCTGCCGTCGGGCATCGTCGCGTCGAAGCGCATTTCACGCAGCAGGTCTTTCTCGACCAGCAAGGCGCCTGCCATGCGGGTGCGCTCGACTTCCGCCTCGAAATTCTCCAGCTGCTTTTGCACGTTGCTGGTGAAGGCGGTCGGTGCGCCACTGGCATCGAACAAGGCCTCGCCCTCGGTGCCAAAGCCCGACCAGGACTCGTCGATGCAAACCACCATCTCGTTGGCCGCCACCCGGGCCATGGCAAACGGGTACAGGCGCAGCATGGCCGGCACGTAACGCACCCGCCAGGCGCCGGCGTCGATGCACAGGTTCTGCTCGGCGCGCAGGCCGAACACCGCGATCGGCGCCACCTGGCCCCGTCCGTCGTCGCCCTTGCCGGCCAATACCCACACCACGGGGAAGTCCTTGCAGGCATCGGTGAACTCGGTGCCCGCCACAAAAAAGGCGTTGAGCTTGCTGACGTCCGACAGGTCGCGGGTGCTGGTGTCGAGCTTGAGGTCCCGGTGCTTGACGCGGTCCAGGGCGACGGCTTTTTTATGCAGGTTTTCGTTGATCATGGTTTGCTTTGCTTGTCTTCGGTTGGGTTGATGCGGCTGACCAGCACCTTGTCCACACGCTTGCCGTCGAGGTCGACCACCTCGAAACGCCAGGCATCCCATTCCACCACATCGGTTTCTTGCGGCAGCCGGCCCAACAACAACATCACCATGCCGGCCAGCGTGTTGTAACGGCCGCGGTCTTCTTCGGGCAGGTCACGAATCTCCAGCCGGTCTTTCATCTCGGGCACCGGGATCAGGCCGTCCATCAGCCAGCTGCCGTCGGCGCGCCGCACTGCCCAGGCATCGTCGGCGCTGGGTGGCGAGAACTCGCCGGTGATCGCCTCCAGCACGTCGCGCACCGTGATCACACCCTGCACCGCGCCGTACTCGTCCACCACAAACACCAGCTCGGCGCCGGTGGCGCGAAAGTGGTCCAGCAGCTCCATGCCCGACAGGGTTTCGGGCACAAACACCGGCGGCTTCATCAGTTCAGCCAAATTGGGCATTTCGCCGAGCGACAGCGGCACCAGCAGGTCCTGCGCCTGGATCACACCGACCACGTCGTCCAGTCCGTCACGGCAGACCGGGTAGCGCGAGTGGCCGTTGCTCGTCATCTGCGACAGCATCTCGGGCAGCGGCGCGTTCTGGTCCAGCCAGGTGATCTCGGCGCGCGGGATCATCATCGAGCCGATCTGGCGCTCGTCCAGGCGGAAGACATTGCGCACCATCTGGTGCTCTTGCGCCTCGATCACGCCGGCGTCCAGGCCTTCTTCCAGGCTGGCGGCGATCTCCTCCTCGGTCACGCTGCGCGAGGGAGCGTGGCGGATGCCCAGCAAGCGCAGCGTGGCCTGGGTGCAGGCCGAGAGCAACCAGACAAACGGCCGCACGGCGGAAGACAGCAGGTCCATCGGCCGCGCCACCAGCACCGCCACCCGCTCGGGGTACATCTGGCCTAGCCGTTTGGGCACAAGTTCGCCGAAGATGATGGTCAGGAAGGTGATGATCACCACCACCAGCGCAGTGGCGG
>Ga0105047_10010238_pt1 | contig 15348 bp, 13 predicted proteins | sample MAT04_FD_78384 | JGI IMG/M metagenome (GOLD analysis project Ga0105047, IMG submission 78384) | Freshwater microbial communities from Lake Fryxell liftoff mats and glacier meltwater in Antarctica - MAT-04 (megahit assembly) | ecosystem: Environmental > Aquatic > Freshwater > Ice > Liftoff... | reverse complement strand
GCGACCGCCCGCAGGTGGCAATCACCGATGCACGGGCCACCGTCCTGCGCAACGGTGCACGGAAAGCACAACCGATGACGATGCACAAATTCATGACCAGACGCTGGTTGCGGTGGCTGGGCCTGTCGCTGGCGCTGGCTTGTGGCACGGCTCAGGCACTGACGTCGGAGCAGGCGCGCGCGATGGCCGCAGGGGATACCGACGACCGGATCGCGGCGATCAATGAGTCGCTGGCGCAGGCCGATGCAGGCACGGCTGGGTTTCTGCAGGCTTTAGGCGAAGACGCGGTCAAGCTTGCCGGCGACCGTGTTTTCATCGTCCGCAATGGCAAGAGCGTCGATGCGGTCACTGGCGCCGAGGCGGCTCTTCCCGCAGATGCCGAAGACGCAATGGTCAATAACCGCCTGCGTGGCGAGATCGATATCGCACTGGCCTCGATCAAACTGCTTTCCAGGGATGACAAGGTGCGCGCCTCGGCGGTCGCTACCTTGCTCGCCGAGACCGACGAGAGCAAGTTGCCGCTGGTGCAAAAGGCTCTGGCTGCCGAGAAGAATTCCGACCTGCGCGAACAGCTCGCCATGGTGCAGGCTGCGATCCTGCTGGGCAGCCCGGATCTCGCCCGTCGGCTCGAGGCAGCCCGCATGATGGCCGACGGCCGCAACAGCAATACCAAGACCGTACTGCTCGAGCGGCTACGGCTTGAAGAAGATGCGCAAGTCAAGGCAGCCTTGCAGGCCAGCCTGGTCACCGTCGAGGAGCGCCTGGCCTGGGGAAACCGACTCGGTGCGATGTTCAGCGGCGTGAGTCTGGGTTCCATCCTGCTGCTGGTCGCGCTCGGCCTGGCCATCACCTACGGGCTGATGGGCGTCATCAACATGGCCCATGGCGAACTGATGATGGTCGGCGCTTATGCAACCTATGTCGTGCAAGGCCTGTTCCAGAAGTATCTGCCGGGCGGCTTCGATTGGTACCTGGTGGCCGCGGTGCCAGCGGCCTTTCTGGTCGCGGCATTGGTCGGCGCCGCGCTGGAGCGGGGCGTCATCCGTTATCTGTACGGCCGTCCGCTGGAAACCTTGCTGGCGACCTGGGGCATCAGCCTGATACTGATGCAGCTGGCGCGCACCGTGTTCGGCGCCCAGAACGTCGCGGTCGAGAACCCGGTCTGGATGAGCGGTGGCGTGCAGGTCATGGGCAACCTGAGCCTGCCGTTCAACCGGCTGGTCATCATCGGCTTCGCATTGGCGGTGCTGCTGGGCGTGGCCTGGCTGATCGCGCGTACCCGGCTTGGCCTGTTCGTGCGTGGCGTCACGCAGAACCGTCCGATCGCATCGTGCATGGGCGTGAACACGGCGCGGGTCGATACCTATGCGTTTGCGCTGGGCTCGGGCATCGCAGGGCTGGCCGGTTGCGCGCTCAGTCAGATCGGCAACGTCGGTCCGGACCTGGGCCAGAGCTACATCGTCGATGCCTTCCTGGTTGTCGTGCTCGGCGGTGTGGGACAACTGGCGGGCACGGTCTATGCGGCGATGGGCCTGGGTCTGCTCAACAAGTTCCTCGAGGGCTGGACCGGCGCGGTGCTGGCCAAGATCGCGGTGCTGGTGTTCATCATCGTCTTCATCCAGAAGCGGCCGCAAGGTATCTTCGCGATGAAGGGCCGCAGCGCGCAGGCATGACGATGAAGACCGAAAACGGTGTTGCCGTGCCCGCCCCGACCGTGACTCGTCGCGCGGTGCAACTGCCGCAGCGCAGTGCACTGCTGAGCCGCGCGGGATGGAGTGTTTTCGTGATCGCCATGCTGCTGGTGTGTGTACTGGCGCCGCTGCTCAACCTGGTCGTGCCCGAGGGCAGTGCGCTGCACCTGAGCGACTACGCCGTGGCGCTGCTGGGCAAGATCATGTGTTACGCGATCCTGGCGCTGGCGATGGACCTGATCTGGGGCTACACCGGCATCCTGAGCCTGGGCCATGGACTTTTCTTCGCGCTCGGTGGATATGTCATGGGTATGTACCTGATGCGCCAGATCGGCCGCGAGGGCAACTACAAGAGCGACCTGCCGGACTTCATGGTGTTCCTGGACTGGAAGGAACTGCCCTGGCACTGGGCGCTGAGCGACAGCTTTGTGGCCACGCTGCTACTGGTGGTGCTGGTGCCGGGGCTGATTGCGTTCGTGTTCGGCTTCTTCGCATTCCGCTCGCGCATCAAGGGCGTCTATTTCTCGATCATCACGCAGGCGATGACTTTTGCTGCGATGCTGCTGTTCTTTCGCAACGAGACGGGTTTTGGCGGCAACAACGGCTTCACGGACTTCAAGCGTATCCTGGGCATCGCGATTGCGACGCCGGGCATGCGCATGTTCCTGTTCGTGCTGACCGGCTGCACCTTGCTGGGCTTCTTTTTGCTGGCGCGTGCGCTGGTGCGCGCCAAATTCGGCCGGGTGCTGCAGGCGATCCGCGACGGCGAGTCGCGGGTGATGTTCTGTGGTTATTCCCCGGTTGGCTACAAGCTGGCGATCTGGACCATCTCGGCGATGATGTGCGGCGTTGCCGGCGCCTTGTATGTGCCCCAGGTCGGCATCATCAACCCGGGCGAGATGAGCCCGGCCAATTCGATCGAGATCGCGATCTGGGCTGCGGTGGGCGGGCGCGCCAGCCTGGTCGGGCCAATCGTCGGGGCCTTCGTCGTCAACGGGGCCAAGAGCTGGCTGACGGTGGCTTATCCGGAGTTCTGGCTGTATTTCCTCGGTGCGTTGTTCATCGCCGTCACGCTGTTCCTGCCCAACGGCATCGTCGGGCTGGCCCGGCGCTGGAAGCGGGATGGCCCATGACACCCGACCTGCTGGATGAAGGCGCGCAGCGGCGCGAGCAGTGGCAGGCCGCGCTGGCCAGCGGCAGGACCGAATCGGGTGGACGTCAGGCCGGCTTCTCGCGTATCGCCATGCCCGATGGAGAGGTCGACGTCACCCATGGCCGTATCCTGTATCTCGAAGATGTCAGCGTGAGTTTCGACGGCTTCAAGGCGATCAACCAGTTGTCGCTCGACATCGCGCCGGGGGAATTGCGCTGCATCATCGGCCCCAACGGCGCCGGCAAGACGACGATGATGGACATCATCACCGGCAAGACCCGGCCCGACACCGGCACGGTTTTTTTCGGCAGCACGATCGATCTGCTGCGCTACAACGAACCGCAGATCGCGCAACTGGGCATCGGGCGCAAGTTCCAGAAGCCCACGGTATTCGAACAGTTGACGGTGTTCGAGAATCTGGAGCTGGCGCTCAAGATGGACAAGCGCGTTCAGGCATCCTTGCTGTTCCGGCTCGATTCGGCGCAGGCCGACCGCCTGGCCGAGCTGCTGCACACCATTCATCTGGCCGACGACGTGAACCGGCTCGCCGGCAACCTGAGCCATGGCCAGAAGCAATGGCTGGAGATCGGCATGTTGCTGGTGCAGGAACCCAGGCTGCTGCTGCTCGACGAGCCGGTGGCCGGCATGACGGACGAAGAAACGGAACGCACCGCGGAGCTGTTCCTGTCGCTCAAGGGTAAACATTCGCTGATGGTGGTCGAACACGACATGAGCTTCATCCGCACGATCTCGGAGATCGTCACCGTGCTGTGCGATGGCGCGGTGCTGGCCCAGGGAACGCTGGACCAGGTGCAGGCCGATGACAGGGTGATCGAGGTGTATCTTGGCCGATGATACGAATACGGCACGCGCTGCAATCCGGTCGCGCGCTGCCGCCGCTGCCGCGCCGGTGGTGCTGGACGTGCGCGACGTAAACCAGTATTACGGTGGCTCCCATATCCTGCGTGGCGTCAGCCTGCAGGCCCGTCTGGGCAAGGTCACGGTGCTGCTTGGGCGCAACGGCGTGGGCAAGACCACCTTGCTGAAATCGCTGATGGGCCTGGTGCCGATCCGTGGCGGCAGTATCGCGTTCGATGGCCAGGCGATCCACGGCAAGACGCCGTTTGCCCGGGCACGTGCCGGTATCGGCTTCGTGCCCCAGGGGCGCGAGATTTTTGCCCGGCTGACGGTCGAGGAGAACTTGCGCATGGGGCTGGCGTACAAGAGTGCCTCGACCCCGATCGACCCGGAACTGTACGAACTGTTCCCGGTGCTCAAACAAATGCTGCAGCGGCGCGGTGGTGACCTCTCCGGCGGACAGCAGCAGCAGCTGGCGATTGCGCGTGCATTGGCCGCGCGTCCCAAGCTGCTGATCCTGGACGAACCCACCGAAGGGATACAGCCGAGCATCATCAAGGACATTGGTCGCGTGATCCGGATGCTGGCGGACCGCGGCACCATGGCCATTCTGCTGGTCGAGCAGTATTACGACTTTGCGCAGCAGCTGGCCGACGACTACCTGGTGATGCAGCGTGGCCAGTTCATTGCGCGCGGCGCCGGCGTCGACATGCAGGCCGACGGGGTGCGCGAGCTGGTATCGATCTGAGAGCGGCTCGGCCGCGATTCAGGTTGCCCAGATGCGCGGGGGTTGGGCCGACAGTTGCCAGGCGTGTTCGCGCCATGTGCCCCGAACCCGGCGCAACAGATCCATCGCCGGCTCCACCAGCGGCGCCAGCACCCGAACCAGTACCACATGGTCGTTCGGGCTGGTGGCGCCGGCCTGGGCCTGCAGCGCATGGGCGTCGATCTCGGCGCGGGCGGCATCGAGCAACCGTTCGACCCCCTGGCGCTGCAACGGGACGCCACTGCAAAAAAATACGGTTGCCATGCAGGCATGGCCGACCAGTCCCAGCCGACCCTGCAGCAAACGGGTATCGCCCGCGTCGATGCGGCCCCGCTCGAGCCAGGCGCCGGCCAGCTCGATGTGCTGTAGCAGGCTGCCGCGCAGGAACGGTTGCTGCGCGGCCGGCAGCCCCAGCGCGGTGACGTCCCAGCCGATCAGTTCGGCTCCGGGCTCGAGCGTCATCTGCAGCCGGTTCTCGGCCAGGCAGCCGTCATAGCAGATGGTTTCCTGCGGCAGCCACTCCATACGCGAGTCGGCGTCCATCCGGATGCGGGTGTGCTGCAGCGCCGATTCACCCTGCGAGCGGTAGAAGCGGGCGGCTCCGGGCGTGGTCACCAGGCCATGGCTGCCGGCGGCGGCCGTGATCGCGAGATTCAGCGTATCGCCGCCGACGATGCCGCCAGGCGGATGCACCAGCACGTTGTGGCAGATCGCATCACCCTCGGGGTACAGGCTTTGCAGGATGCGCAGCGGGCCTTGGTGGAGATGACGCGCCACGGTGCGCGACGCAGTGGCGGAGTAGTCGAGTGCGAGTTGCGCGTGCCAGGGCATGACCCGAGTGTAGAGGGGGCTGGCTGCGAAACCGGGCGCGAGCCGGCATGGATCGCGCGGGCAACGATCGGTACCGGGTTCATCGGCGGATGAATCGTGCGAAACTCTTTTTGCGCACCTCCCCCGGTGTGTTTCGCAACCGTGCCCGGCACCGTGGAGCTCAGCCTTGAACACATCTATCGCCCCGAGCCTCAAAGCCGGGTTTTCCCCCGGCCTGCGGGTACGCGCTTTCAACTGCCAGTGCGGCAGCCCGGTTTTTTTCCGCAACAGCGTTTGTCTGGCCTGCGGTACGGCGCTGGGTTATGCGCCGGACATGGCGCAGCTGGTGCCGCTGGCCCCGACCGACGAGCCCGATGTCTGGGTTCAGTGGCAGGGCAATGGCCCGCGTTACCAGCGCTGCGCCAACCTGCTTGCGCCAGCGGCCTGCAACTGGCTGGTACCGGTTCAGGAGGTCGGTCCGCAGCACGGGTTGTGCCGCGCCTGCCGGCTCAATCGCACGATACCGGACCTGAGCGACCCGCAACACCCGGACAACGGGCTGTTGTGGGGCCGTATCGAGATGGCCAAGCGCCGGCTGGTATCGGCGCTGCTGGTCATGGGGTTGCCGGTCGCCTCGCGCGAGACTGAAGACACGGAGCATGGGTTGATGTTCGACTTCATGCGTGCCCCCCAGGGCGGGCCACCGGTGATGACGGGCCATGACCATGGGCTCATCACGCTCAATGTCATCGAAGCCGACGATGTCCATCGTGAGCGCGCGCGCACCAACATGAATGAGCCTTACCGCACGCTGGTGGGCCACCTGCGCCACGAGGTCGGGCACTACTACTGGGATCGTCTGATCGCCGAGAGTCACTGGCTCGAACCCTTCCGCGCCCGGTTCGGCGACGAGACGCAGGATTACGCCGACAGCCTGAAGCAGTATTACGGAAATGGGCCGCCACCGGACTGGCAGCTCGGTTTCGTCAGCGCCTACGCCACGGCGCACCCGTGGGAAGACTGGGCGGAGTGCTGGGCCCACTACATGCACATGAGCGACATGGTGGACACCGCCAGCAGTTATGGCTTGTCTCTGGACCAGGCGCGGCTGGAGTTCCATCCGTTCGGGTACGACGTGTTGTACCAGGCTGGTCACCCGGGCGCCGACAAGTACCTGGTATTCATCAACCACTGGGCTGAACTGACCATGCTGATGAACGGCATGGCGCGGGCCATGGGGCAACCGGACATCTATCCGTTCGTGCTGGCCCACCAGGTGGTGGCCAAACTGCATTTCATTCACCTGGTGGTCAGCGAGGAGCGGCACCGGCAAAATGGCGGCACACCATTGGCGCCGCAGTCGCAGTCGCAGTCGCAGGCTCTGTCGCAGAGCGGCGGCTGACGGCATCGCGGATCAGGGCGTCATCGGGCGCGTGACTTCCAGAACCGGCGCTGGCCCTGTTCTACTCGACCAGTCACGTCGTGCCGTCAGGCGCCAACGGCAAGGCGCGGGACGGATGCCGGGCCATGGCCCGGCGCGTCGGCGTCAGACATTCTCCGATCCGCGGTGCGCCCAGCCGGTGGTGTGTTTCTCGACGTAACTGAACAACTCGTACATCGCCATTGCCATCGCGCCGATCACGACCAGTCCGGCGAAGGCCAGCGCCATGCGTTGCTGCGATCCAGCGGTCTGCATCAGGTAGCCGATTCCGGAGTCTCCGGCCGTCATTTCGGCCAGCACGGTACCGACGAACGCCAGCGTGATGGCGACCTTGAGCGAGGCGAAGAAATACGGCAGGGAGCGCGGCAGACCCACCTTCATCAACACGTCGCGCCGTTTGGCGCCGAGTACCCGCAACACGTCTTCGAGTTCGGGCTCCAGCGTGGCCAGGCCGGTCGCCATGTTGACCATGATCGGAAAGAACGAGATCAGGAAGGCTGTCAGGATGCCGGGGCCCAGGCCGATGCCGAACCACACCACCAGGATGGGCACCACGGCCGCCTTGGGCACCGCATTGAAAGCCACCAGCAGCGGAAACAGCGCGGCATAGGCGAGCCGGGTCGATCCGACCAGGAAGCCGAGCAACACGCCGACCACGATCGACAATGCAAAACCGACCATCGTGACCCAGAAGGTCTGCCATGCTGCCAGCGCGATCGGAGCGGTGAACTCAGCCAGCGCACGACCGATTTCCAGCGGACTGGGGAAGATGAACTCCGGAATCGCGAACACGGTGCAGGTCAGTTCCCAGATGGCGACGATCAGCACCAGCAAGATCAGGGGTGCCCAGCGTTCGGTTTGCTCGCGGCTCATGCATCGCCCCCACGGTCGTTCACCGTTGGTAAACCCCTGCTCCCCGAGGGAGCCGTCGCGCCTTGGGATGGCCCGGCAGCGCTCACGGTGCGGTCTCCTTGGTCTGCGCAGGCGCGGCTCGCGCAGGCTTGCGGATCGCCCCGATATGGCTGCGCAATTCATGCACGATGTCGCTGAAGGCGCTGGTGTAGGTAATCTCCAGGTCGCGGTCCTGCGGCAGGTTGATCTCCTTGCGTACGACGAATCGTCCCGGGCTCTTGGTCATCACGTACACGGTATCGGCGAGGAACACCGACTCGCGCAAGTCGTGCGTGACCAGGACCACGTTGAAGCGTTTCTCCAGCCACAGTTCGCGCAGAATGGTCCACAACTCCTCGCGGGTGAAAGCGTCGAGCGCACCAAACGGTTCGTCCAGCAGCAACATGCGCGGTTCGTGGATCAGCGCGCGGCAAATACTCACGCGCTGCTGCATGCCACCGGACAGCTGCCACGGAAACTGGTCGGCGTAGCCGTCCAGCCCGACGCGCGCCAGCAGCTTGCGCGCGCGATCGGCATTTTGCGCACGGTCCCGCTTGAAGTTGCTGCGGTAGGGTTCGACGATCTCCAGTGGCAGCAGCACGTTGTCCAGCGTGGTGCGCCAGGGCAGCAGCGAGGGCGCCTGGAATGCCATGCCGGAGATCTTCAACGGGCCGGTGACCGGTTGGCCGTCGATCAGGATCCGGCCGCGCGAGGGCATGCGCAGTCCGGTGGTGAGCTTCATGAAGGTCGACTTGCCGCAACCCGAGGGCCCGACGATGGCAATGAACTCGCCCTCGCGTACCCGCAGGTTGATGGCCTCCACCGCGAACTGCTGTTTCTCCAGCAGCTCCTGGTTGTAGGCCAGCCAGACGTCCTGGAAATCGACAAAGGACGCCGGGCCCGTGCCCTGCGGCTGCATGCTCACTTGCGCGCCGGCAGGATGTTCAGTTCGGCCGCGCTGGGCAGGAACGAACCGTCCCAGATCGCATCGGCATTGACACGGGTCTTGGTGTTGAAGGCGTCGGATACCTGGCTGGCCATCAGCGACAGGCGCGGGCCCTTGGTCTGACCAAAACCTTCGGCCCGTGCATCCGGGCTGTTCACGACGGTGTCGATGGCCAGGCGCAGGCGACGCTGCTCGAGCGCCACGTTGATGATGCCGTCACGTTCCTTGACGTAGTCGATGGCGGCGTCGGGCTTGGCGATGACCTCGCGTGCGCCTTTGGTGAAGGCCAGCAGGAAGGCCTTGACCGCGGCAGGATTTTCCTTGAGCAGCTTGGGCGAGGCGATGATCGCATTGCCATACAGTTTCACGCCGTTGTCGGCATACGGCAGCACCACCACGTCTTCAGCCTTCACGCCACGCGCCTCCAGGTTCAAGAGCGAGGTGAATGTGAAGCCGGTGATGGCATCGACGTCGCCACGCACCAGCATGGTCTCGCGCAGCGGCGGGTCCATGGCGGTCCACTGCACGCTGGCAACGCCGTTGGCCTTCTGAAAGATCGGGAAGGCGCGGCGGCCCGCGTCGAACACGGGCGCGCCGAGTTTCTTGCCATTGAGGTCGGCCGGCGTCTTGATGCCGGATTTCTTCAGTGCCATCACCGAGGCCGGCGTGTTGTTGTACACCATCATCACCGCGACCGGCTTGTTCGGTGCGTCGGGGTTGTTGGCGTGGAACTCCATCAGCGCCGCCAAGTCGGCGAAACCCATGTCGTAGGTACCGGCGGCGACGCGCGTCACCGCGCCGCCCGATCCGTTGCCGGCATCGATCGAGACGTCCAGCTTGGCGTCCTTGAAATAACCCTTGGCCACAGGGGCCAGGAACAGCGCCGAAGGGCCTTCGAAGCGCCAGTCCAGGATGAACTTGATCGGGGTTTGCGCATGGGCCAGGCTGCTGGCGGCGGCCAGCACCAACGCCGGTGCGAGGCGGTAGAAGATGTTTGTGATCATGGTGATACTCGTTGATGGGTCTGAAAAAGCCCTGGAGGCAGGCAGCGTAGGTTTAGCAAGAACGGTGCCAGCACGAGCGCAGTGCGCCAGTCCGGACGACCCATTATGGCGGTGTCCGGGCGGGCGACAGGCAGGGATTGCCCTGCCACGCCACCGGAAGTGGAAGCATCGAGCGGCGCGGAGCCGCCGTGCCTACAGGGTTTCGGGCGACTGCACCGCGGTGACGATGGTCTGCTGCTGGCCGTCGCGTTCGCGGGTACGCAGCCACCAGACCATGCCCTTGCGCACCGGGCACGACGGATGGTGCAGCGGCAGCAGGTGGGCGATGGTTTCACCCAGGGTGGGCTGGTGGCCGATCACGAGTACCGCGTTCTTGGAATGCGGCCACTGCGCCACCTCGAGCAATTGCTCGACAGTGGCATCGATGCCCAGCTCCGGTCGCACCTTGTACTTGCGTCCCAGTGCCAAGGCGGTCTGCTCGCAGCGCCGCGCCGGGCTGCTCAGGATGCGCGCGGCCTCCGGCAGTTGCCGGTCCAGCCAGCCCGCGACCCGGGCCGCCTGCTTGACCCCGCGTGGCGTCAACACCCGATCCAGGTCGTTGATGGTGTCGTCACCGTCTTCTGCGTCGGCATGGCGCCACAGGATCAGGTCCATTCGATCTCCTTGTGCGTGGGCGCCCCGTAACGGGTCATCAGCGCGTTTTGCATGCCCGGGCTCTGACCTTGCCGGTTGAGCTGGGCACGTTGGTAGTGGCCGTCGGCCGAGAGTAGCCAGGCATCGCGGTGATCATGCAGGCTGGCCACCAGGCACTCGTCGACGATGCGCTGGCGCAGCACCGGGTCCTCGATGGGCCAGGCCAGCTCGATGCGTCGCAGCATGTTGCGGTTCATCCAGTCGGCGCTGGACAGGAACAGTTGTTCCTGTCCGCCACTGCGGAAATAATACACCCGCGAGTGTTCCAGAAAGCGGCCGATGATGGACCTGACATGGATGTTATCGGTCAGGCCCGGCAACTCGGGTGGCAGCATGCAGGCACCGCGCACGATCAGGTCGATCCGCGCGCCGCGCTGCCCGGCCCGCGCCAGTGCCATCGTCAGCGCCTCGTCGGTCAGCGCATTCATCTTGAGCACGATGCGGGCATCCTCGCCCCGCTCGGCCGCTGCACCGACCTGGTCGATGCGCTCGATGAACCGGCGCTGCAGGTGAAATGGCGCCATCCATACCTTTTTCATCCGCGGCAGCCGGCTGTGGCTGGCCAGGTGCAGGAACACATTCTCGATGTCGCTGGTCAGTGCCGGGTCGGCGCTCAGGTGGCCGATGTCGGTATACAGCCGGGCGGTGCGCACGTTGTAGTTGCCGGTGGACAGATGCACGTAACGCACCAGCCGCCCGGTCTCCCGGCGGGTGATGAGCAGCATCTTGGCGTGGGTCTTGAGCCCCACCACGCCATACACGACCTGCGCACCGATGGCCTCCAGCCGCTCGGCCCAGTTGATGTTGGTTTCTTCATCAAAACGTGCCTTGAGTTCGACCACCGCGGTGACTTCCTTTCCGCGGCGCACGGCCTCGCACAGCAGGTCCATCAGCAGCGGGTCGGTTCCGGTGCGGTAGATGGTCTGCTTGATCGCCAGCACGTCCGGGTCGTGCACCGCCTCGCGCAGGAACGCGGTAACCAGCGAGAAACTTTCGTACGGATGGTGCAACACAATGTCGCCCTTGCGCAGCCGCTCGAACAGCGACTCGTTGCGTTGCTGTTGTTGCGGATTGGCCGGGCTGTACGGCGCGAACAGCAGTTGCGGCGCATCGACCAGATCGATCAATTGCTGCAGCCGTACCAGGTTGACCGGCCCATGCACCCGGTACAGAGACTGCAGTGGCAGGCTGAACTGGTGAAGCAGAAATGCGGCCAGGTAGTCCGAACAGCCTGCAGCCACTTCCAGCCGCACAGCCTGGCCATAGTGGCGTTGCTGCAGTCCCAGGCGCATGGCGGTGCGCAGGTTGCGCACATCGTCCTCGTCCACGGCCAGGTCGGAATGCCGGGTCACCCTGAACTGGGAGAACTGGCCGACCTGGCGGCCGGGGAACAGGCTGTGCAGGTGCGCCCGGATGACACTGGACAAGGACACCAGGGCCGCTTTGCCGCCGGACACCTTGGCCGGCATGCGGATCAGCCGGGGCAATACCCGGGGCACCTTGACAATCGCAATCTCGTTCTCGTGGCCGAAGGCGTCCTTGCCGCCCAGACGCACGATGAAGTTCAGGGTCTTGTTGGCCACCTGCGGAAACGGATGTGCCGGATCGAGGCCCACCGGAATCAGCAGCGGTCGGACCTCCCGCTCGAAATAGGCGTGGACCCACCTGGTCTGGACCGGTATCCGGTCGTTGAAACCGATGATCTCGATGCCATCGCGCGCCAATGCGGGCATGAAGGCGTCGTTGTACAGGCTGTATTGCCGATCGACCAAGGTGTGCGCCGCCTGCGCCAGCCCCTCGAACGACTGCATGCTGGCCAGGCCCTTGCTGATGCCGTTCTGGTAGGCCTGCAGGTGGGCCGCCATACGCACCTCAAAGAATTCGTCGAGATTGGACGAGACAATGCACAGGTAGCGCAGCCGCTCGAGCAGTGGTACGTCGGGTCGGTGCGCCCAGTCCAGCACCCGCTCGTTGAACGCCAGGATGCTGTGATCACGGTCGAGGAACGGAATGCGGTGCGATCGCTCGGAAGCATTCTTTTTCAGGTCAGTCATGGCGTGCGCACGGGAAATGGGCGAGTATTTATCCCAATGATGACATTTCCGTGACAGCTGGACCGTTCCGGGCTGCACTAGCAACCGGAACCAGGCCCGGGTTCACCCGACAGTTCGCGCTGTGTGGTCGCGACACCGTTGACCTGCGGCTCCCCGGCCTCGGTTACCCGTGCGATCTTCAAGCGGGCACCCGGGCGGCGGCTGGTTCGCCGTGGGTCATGGGGTTGGTCTGCCAGTGGCGCAATTCCAGCCGGCCGTCGGGATGTTCGAGCAGAGCGCTGCGGCTCTCCACCCAGTCGCCGTCGTTGCAATACAGCGTTCCGTCGATCATGCGCATCTCGGCGCGGTGGATGTGCCCGCAGACGACGCCGTCGTGGCCGCGCCTGCGCGCTTCGCCGGCAACGGCCGCCTCGAAGTCGCTGACATAGTTGACTGCCTTTTTGACCTTGTGTTTCAGGTAGGCCGACAAGGACCAGTACGGACGCCCGAAACGGCCGCGCAGGCGGTTCAGCTGCCGATTGAGCTGCAGTGTGATCCCATACAGATTGTCGCCAAGTACCGCCAGCCAGCGCGCGCACTGAACTACGGCGTCGAACCTGTCGCCGTGCACCACCCACAGCCGCTGGCCGGCCGCGGTCACATGCACCGCCTCCTCCTGTACCTCGATGCCGCCGAAATGCAGGCCGACAAACTCGCGCGCGAACTGGTCGTGGTTGCCGGGAATGAACACCACGCGGCATCCCTTGCGCGCCTTGCGCATGATCTTCTGCACCACGTCGTTGTGCGACTGCGGCCAGTACCATCGGCGGCGCAATTGCCAGCCGTCCACGATGTCGCCGACCAGATACAGATACTCGCTGGGGTGTTCCTTCAGGAATTCGAGCAAGGCCTCGGCCTGGCAGCCGGGCGTGCCCAGGTGCAGGTCGGAGATGAACACCGCGCGGTAGGGTGCACGGCGCACGGTGGCGGTGGTGAAACGCGACCCTGCAGCCATGCCGGCGTAGCCGCCGCCCAGTGCATCGAAGGCCATGGCCGTCATGCGCCCAGAAAGTGGTTGCGGTACCGCGCGGGAAGCTCATGGATGCGCAGCATCATGGGCAGGTCAGCGGTGTTGAAGTCCGGATCCCAGGCCGGTGGACCCAGCACCTTGGCGCCCAGGCGCAGGTAGGCGCGGATCAGCGCCGGCGGCTGCACGTCGAGGTCGCCATCGAGATTTTCCACCGGCAGCGGCAGGCGTGGGCGTACCTGCCAGGCAATGGACGCCAGGTGCTGCTGGCGCAGTTGCTTCCAGATGCTGGCGGCAGCGTGTCCACCGCCGACGATACCGGCTCCCGCGTTGTGCTGCATCGGGATGCTGGCGCAGCCGATCATCGTGTGCAGGCCGTTGTCGACCATGAACGCGGCCAGGGCACCCCACAGCGCCATGATGACTTTGCCCTGGCGGTGGTCGCGGTGCACGCAGCTGCGTCCGATTTCCACCATGCCGTCACGCAGGCTGCGCAGCCGGGTCAGGTCGAACTCGGTGTCGCTGTAGGTACTGCCGATGCGCAGGGCCTGGGCTGGCGTCAGCAGCCGGTAGGTACCCAGCACCTGGCGGGTGTAGGCGTCGCGCACCAGCAGGTGTTCGCAGAAGTCGTCGAAGATGTCGATGTCGTGGCCAGGCACGCGGGTGCCGAGCCGTGCGCCCATCTCGCCGGCAAACACGTCGTGGCGCAGGCGCTGCGCCTCGCGCACCTCGTCCTGATGGCAAGCCCAGCTGACCTGGATGGTTTCGCCGTCGCCCGTTGGCTTGGGCGATTGGCTTGACAGGAAGGCCTGCAGAGCGGTTGCGGATACGTCCGCCCGAGGGACTGGAGAGCCGGACGTGTTCATGCGATGGGCGCTGATCGTGTCACCGCGCCACGCAGCCCGGTCGGTGGTGTTGTGGTTGCTTGCATGTTGCGCAGTGTGGCCGGCGCCGGTGACGCCGGCATGGCAGTGGCATGACGGTTTGTTGACAATAGTGGCCGCTGCGGCCTGGTACTGTGCTGGGCACACTCGGGGGTCTCGCCATGCGCCCAGCCATCCTTCTCGTATCCATTGTGCTTGTGCTGGCGGTCGTCCTGGTGCTGATCGCCGGCGAGACACTCAGCCGCCCGGCTCACCGCGTCGTGGGGCAGCCGCCTGCCGAACTTGGTGTGGTGCCCATCCGTTTACCGGTCACGCGCTCGGATTCGGTGGCGGGATGGTTTGCGCGTGGAACGGGCCGTGGCGCCGTGTTGTTGCTCCATGGCGTGCGTTCAGACCGCACGCAGATGCTGGGCCGGGCGCTTTTTCTGCGGGAAGCCGGCTACTCGGTGCTGTTGATCGACCTTCCCGCCCACGGCGAGAGTTCCGGCGACCGCATCGGCTTCGGCTGGCGCGAAGCGGCCGGCGTGACGGCTGCGCTGCGCTTTCTGCGAGCCGAGATGCCCGGCGAACGGATCGGCGCCATCGGAGTTTCGCTGGGAGCCGCCGCGCTGGTGTTTGCCAGGCCGTCACCTGCTTTGGACGCGGTTGTGCTGGAGTCCCTGTATCCGACCATCACCGAGGCAGTGTCGAACCGGCTCGAACAGCGTCTGGGTTCGGTCGGCCCCATTCTTGCGCCGCTGCTGCTGTGGCAGTTGCCACTGCGGCTGGGCGTGTCCGCCGACGATCTGCGCCCGGTGGCAGTCGTGCCGGAGCTGGCGTCAGCGCTGCTGGTTGCCGCTGGCACCCATGACCGACACACCACCTGGCCCGAAACCGAGCGCATCTTCATGGCAGGGCGGGAGCCCAAGGCGTTGTGGGCGGTGCAGGACGCCACCCATGTCGACCTGCATGCCTACGACGCGGCCGCCTACCGGGCGCGTATCCTGGTGTTCTTCGCTCGGCATCTACGTCAACCCGGCTGAGACGTGTCGACACGGCGTGCCGGTTGGTCGGGTGCCTGGCCGTTACCGACCCCGTATCCGCGGATCCAGCGCATCGCGCAGCCCGTCGCCGATGTAGTTGACCGACAGCACGGTCAGCGAGATCGCGAT
>Ga0105047_10010236_pt1 | contig 15349 bp, 11 predicted proteins | sample MAT04_FD_78384 | JGI IMG/M metagenome (GOLD analysis project Ga0105047, IMG submission 78384) | Freshwater microbial communities from Lake Fryxell liftoff mats and glacier meltwater in Antarctica - MAT-04 (megahit assembly) | ecosystem: Environmental > Aquatic > Freshwater > Ice > Liftoff... | reverse complement strand
CGATCATCTGCGTGTGTGACTTCTATTTTGTAGCCAGCGATTTCGATTTTGTCGCCGACCGCAGGCATGTGTCCAAGCAGATTAACGACATAACCACCAATCGTGTCACTGTCTTCATCGGATAAATCGAGCTTGAATTCACGATTGAACTCTTCGATCGGTGTTAAGGCCATTATCGAAGCGCTGCCATCCGCGCAAATATCAAAATAGCGCGCGGGATTGTCTTCAGCGTCGTGCTCATCGTCGATGGGGCCCACAATTTCTTCCAGCACATCTTCAATCGTCACCACACCCGCAATGCCGCCGTATTCGTTCACGACAACCGCCATATGCGCACGGTAGGTGCGGAAGTCCTTCAGCAATTCGTTTAGACGCTTGGTTTTTGGTACCAGCCGAGCCGGGCGTAGCAGCGCGCGTATATCGCAGGCGCTGGGGCTGGCGGCAACACATTTAAGTAGGTCTTTTGCCAGCAAAATGCCGATGACCCGTTCTTCGTTGTCCTCAGCAAACACTGGGAAGCGAGAATGCCCTGATTCAATTGCAATTTTCAGAAGCTCGTGAAAAGGCGTTTCGACAAACAGCGACACCATTTGTCCACGTGGCACCATGACGTCGCTGACGACTTGGTCGACGACACTTAATGCGCCTTCAAGCATGCGTAAAGTATCGGCGTCGAGTACGCCATTACTGCGTGCAAGCCGAAGTTCATCTATCAAATCCTCGTGGCTCTTTGCTTCGCCACCGAGTAAAGCTAAACCCAGGCGTTCTAGCCAGGTTCTTGGGGCAGGGCTAGTTGCGCTGCCAGTCTCGTCGTTCATTCATTCGTTCATTACGGCATTAAGCCCGGACGTGCAGCGTAGCAAATTTAGTGCACATTCTGAAATATCTTCGACGCGGCTATTTTGCGAGTCAAAACTTCTTTTATGAGCTAACGGTTTAGAAAAAAGCTAAAAATCATGTCAGCAACTAAAATCGCGCAGATGGAAACCACAACCGCACGGGTTGTTGCACGGCCTACGCCCTCAGCGCCACCTTCCACGTTAAACCCGGTTGAGACACCGATTAACACAATCAACACGCCGAAAACCCACCCCTTGATTAAACCTTGCATAATGTCCCATGGCGTTAACACCTGCAGCGTTTGATAAAAATAGCCAGCAAGCGTGATTTCCACCGGCTGCAAAGAAAAAAGCGCGCCGCCTAAAATGGCGAAAAAATCTGCGACTAGCACCAGCACCGGCATCATTACCAAGGCCGCAAGCAATGCCGGCGCTGCTAAATACCTTACAGGCTCGACGCCAATCACACGTAATGCATCGACTTCTTGGCTGACAGTCATCGAGCCAATGCGTGCGGCGAGCGAAGAAGCAGTGCGCCCGGCGACGACGATGCCCGTCACCAGAGGACCAAATTCGCGGGTGACGCCGATAGCAATGCCGACTACGATTTTACTTTCTGCGCCGAACATTTTGAGCTGTGCGATGGCGTTAATTGCCAAACTTAGACCGATTACCAGCGCCAGCAGCGCCACGATGGGCAGCGCATCTGCACCAATTTGGCGCATTTGCTCCAAAATATGCGTCCAACGCACGGGCTGACCGCGCCTTGGGCCGAGGATTAGATAAAACAAGCTCTCGACAAAAATACTGCCAACATGGCCTAAGTCTTCAACGATGCCGACCGCACCACGGCCCACATTGGTAATGGCTGACCTAATTGCGCTCAAAGCCTGCTCGCAGTTTTTTACTCATCGGGTTTGCTATTCAGCCTGTAAATCGCGCGAATCAAAGCGCAGGGATTTCGTCCACCAATACGAAAACGCGATCAAGACGCGCAAGCTTGAGTACGCTCAATACCGGTTTTGAGATTTTAAGAAGTGCGAAAGCCTGCTTTTTGCCACGTGCAAGTTGGAAACCTTCGACCAGTGCGGCAATGCCAGAGGAATCAATGTATTCCACCGCCGACAGATCGACGGCAACTGGCATGCCACTGCCTAGCGCTTCAAGTACCGCTTTGCGTACCTGTTGGCTCCAACTCAGGTCGACTTCGCCTGATACGTAGAGAACTTGATGGCTGCTTTCGACCTGTGTACGACAATTATTCATATCTTTTGGGACTCAGCTTCGGGCAAATATAGCTACGGGCAGATAAAATTCGGTGTTTATACGCACCCTTTATGACCGTCAAAACGGCAGTTTGAGTGATTTGTCCAACATCAGAATTTGCGTTCTAAAAAGTTCTTGAATGCGCTTTAGCGCTGCATCGTCGTTGCCTTCAAAGCGCAGGACTAAACAGGGGGTTGTGTTTGAACAACGCACCAAACCCCAGCCGTCGTCAAAGTCCGCACGAATGCCATCAATGCTGGTAATGCGGGCCCCGGCAAATTTCGCCGACTTGATGAAACGTTCAATAAAGCGGTAGTGCGCACCTTCTTCCATCTCTATTTTCAATTCCGGCGTGCTGACGGCGTCGGGAATATCGTCGAATAAATCATCCGCATCTAAGCCACTGGCTGCCAAAATTTCGAGCAACCTACACGCCGCATACATGCCGTCATCAAAACCCAGCCAGCGTTCTTTGAAGAAAAAGTGCCCGCTCATTTCACCTGCAAGTGCGGCGTCAAGCTCTTTCATCTTGCCTTTAATCAACGAGTGTCCGGTTTTATACATAACCGGTACGCCGCCCGCCGAGCGAATGGCAGGTGCTAACGCGCCGGTGCATTTGACGTCATAAATAATACTTGCGCCCGGCACGCGTGAAAGTACGTCGCGTGCGAACAGAATTAACATGCGATCAGGATAAATAATTTTGCCGCTGCGTGTAACGATGCCTAAACGATCACCATCGCCGTCAAAGGCAACGCCGATATCCGCGTTCATTTGTTTAACGGCAACGATTAAGTCTTTCAGATTTTTCGGGTCAGACGGGTCCGGGTGATGGTGTGGAAAATTGCCATCGACGTCGCAATAGAGTTCTTCTATTTCGCAACCTATCGACTGCAACAGTTTTGGCGCAATCGCACCCGCGATCCCATTGCCTGCATCAATTACGACTCGAAGTGGATTCTCCAACTGGATATCACCGCTGATCTTGTCGATATATTCTTCGGTCACATCCATCGATTGCAGTGAACCAGCGCCTTCGGTAAAACGCGAGGTACTCATGCGCGCATATAGATTCTGTATTGACTGTTCAGCAAGAGTTTCGCCGCCGAGCATCATTTTAAAACCATTGTAATCAGGCGGGTTGTGCGAGCCGGTGACCATCACGCCACTGCCGGTATTGAGCTGGTAGGTAGCAAAATACAGCACTGGCGTGGGAACGGCGCCTAGATCGATCACGTTACAACCACTGGCGCGCAGCCCGCGGATTAACGCAGCACTTAGAGATGGCCCAGAGAGGCGTCCATCACGCGCAACCACCATTTCGGTTAAACCGCGCTCAACAATTTCAGAACCTAGCGCACGCCCCAGAAGTTCGGCCACACCTTCGTTCAAAGTGCTGCCGACAACGCCACGAATATCATAGGCTCGGAAAATGCTGCGACTGACATTGACATTCGGCAACGCTTTGCTGGCATTCGCGCGGTCAGGTAAGGGCGGCAAAAGCGCTGCCTCAGAGGCTTTGACCACTGCAATCTTGGCGGTTGTTTGCTCCTTTAACAGCTCGTCCGCGCGCACGCTGCTTGGGCGAGCTTTCGCCTCGGGGACTTGTTCGGCGCTCGATGTCATCATCTTGGACGTCATTTCGGTAAACAGTGTCGGGCGCAAACGCACGTAAGCTAATAGCCCGGCAAAGCTTAAGCCTAGTAATGCGAACAGTAACGATGAAATCATTCCTTCAAAGGGTAGCGGCGCATAGGCGTCAGCGGCGCCCCAAGCAAAAATTAGCCGACTTCCAGGTACTGGCGTTGTACCAGCAGAAATCGCGCCCACGCCTGTGCTCAGCATGGTGATCGGATCATTTGCTCCGGTTTGCTGCAGTGCGATCGTACCGCTGCCATTGAAAGCCAGCAATTGTTTGACTACTTTCTCTGCGGGGAATTTACCCAAGACATAGCCCAGAGTGGTGCTGCCTTGCTTTACTGGCGCCACTAAAACCAAGCTGAAACTCTTGTCTTTCTCGACGTGCAGTTGTGCTGGCACGATGTTGCCCGACTGTTGCGCCTCTAACAGTACGTCACTTTTGGCAAAGCCAAACTCCGCGTAGCGCCCGCCCAATGCGGCGCTTACGTCGCTACCGCGAATCACGTCAGCATCGCGACATTCGGGGATGAGCGTAAGAATTTCAGCACGTGCGGCGCTTGCATCAAAGCCTTGCGTTTCTGTGACGAGTTTTAATACCTCAGGACTTTGCGTCGCCTTGACTAGGCTACTGCGCGCACTTTGCGCTTGGGCGGCAAGTTCTTGGGAAAGCTGTGCGGCGACATCTCCAGCGTTTGCCGCTGCAGAGCTGGCGCGAAAGATGCCAAAAGCTTGCCAAAGGCAGAGCGCTGCAAATAATAGGCCCACACCAATTCCAAGCAAAAAAAGTGCCGGTTGCGGCTCTTTATGCTGTGTAGGTGAGTTGGCAACTTCTTGCGCACGTTTAGCAAGTTCGCCGACGGTTACTTTTTTAGCCATATTTTTTAGCCATATTCTCTTTTGATCCCTCAAATGGGGTCGCTGCAATCCCAGCGGGCTTTTTAATGTATGAATCTTGCCACGTCTACGATGCATGCGGAACTAAACATGCGAATTATGAAGCGAATTAGCGCACACCTGTATGGCCATAGCCTCCCGCTGCGCGTTCGGTTGCAACAAAGTCATCCACAATTTGAAATGCCACGCGCGCAATGGGTAAGACGACTAACTGCGCAACTCGGTCGCCGGGCTGGATCGTAAACGCGGTGTTGGAGCGGTTCCAACACGCCATATTGATCGGGCCTTGATAATCGGCATCAATTAAGCCCACTAAATTCCCTAAAACCAAGCCTTTGGCACCTAAGCCCGAACGCGGTAAAAGCACTGCGGCGAAGTTCGCATCGTTCAAATAGATCGCAATTCCGGCGCTGACCATGGCGGTTTCACCCGGTGCAAGCGTCAATTCCTGAGCTATACAGGCACGCAAATCCATGCCTGCACTGGCGACAGTGGCGTAGCCGGGAAGCGGCCATTGTGTGCCAATGCGGGGGTCTAGAATTTTGAGCTGCAGAGCTTTTGTACCGGAATTATCCATAAGATTGTTCATTAGATTTGGTTAAAGATAAGGAATTAGCGCGTGCAAAAGACGCTTGGCAAGGAGTGATTTATTGGCGTAGCCGAGTTCAAGTTCACTGTTTGCGCCGATGAGCACCAAAGCGTTGCCTTCTGCTTCCATGCCAAACCCTGGGCCTACATGATTCGCTGCAATAAAATCCAAACCTTTGCGAATACGTTTTGCACGTGCATTTTCCAATACCGTTTCCGTTTCAGCGGCAAAACCAACTAATAGCGGCCTTTTGGCCTTGCCAGATACTGCGGCACTGACATCAGCAATAATGTCCGGGTTTTTTACTAACGCGATTACGGTTTCGTCGCTCGATTTTTTAATTTTTTGCAAACTTTGCTGCGCGGGTCGGTAGTCAGCAACGGCTGCAGCGGCGATAAACAAATCCGCATTCGGTGCAGCGCTAAGCGCTTGCGCATGCATGGAACGGGCATCGCGCACGTCAATGCGCCCGACACCATTCGGGGTGTTAAGTGCGCAAGGCCCGGCAATCAAACTGACTTCCGCACCTGCGCCCGCTGCCGCTTGCGCAATGGCAAAACCCATTTTGCCGCTGCTGCGATTGCCTAAATAGCGCACCGGATCTAGATCTTCGTAAGTGGGTCCGGCGGTGATAACCACGATTTTGCCGCGCAGCCCACTTAAGTCAATATCGTCAGTAGCGGCCTGCGCTTGCAGCAAGTTTATAATCTCTTGAGCTTCCAACATGCGGCCCGGACCAACGTCACCACAGGCCTGTACACCACTGGCTGGGCCGAGGATCAGTGCGCCGCGTGCTTGCAGTAACGACAAATTTTCCCGCACTGCGTGGCTAGCAAACATCTGCTGATTCATGGCCGGCGCAATCACTAAGCGCGCGGCTGTTGCGAGTACCAGCGTTCCAAGTAAGTCATCGCATAGCCCATGAGCCAATTTGGCAATTGTGTTGGCCGATGCGGGGGCAATCAACAAACAATCGGCCCAGCGTGCAAGTTCGATATGGCTCATTGCGGCTTCTGCGTGGCTGTCCCACAAACTGCTGCGCACACTTTCACCGCTCAGCGCATGGAATGTCGTTGCCGATACGAATCTTTCCGCATTTTCGGTCAGCACCACGCGCACGACGCAGCCTAACTCCGTGAGTCGACGCGTAAGTTCACAGGCCTTATAGGCAGCAATGCTGCCAGTAACGCCGAGTAAAATTTTTGTTCCTGCGCTTAAGGCGGGCAGGGTGGGTGCTGAGAACGCTGATTTTGCCATTTATTTTACCCGCGCCAAAATGCCGTCAAGTTCATCCAGGCTAGAGTAGCCGATCACCAATTTGCCTTTGCCACCACCGAATTTACTGCTGGTGTGCTCGATAGATACGCGAGCCCCCAGTTTTTCGCTCAAACTTTGCGCAAGTGCGGCGATATTTGGATCGCCCTTTTTAGACGTGTTTGTTTTGCTCGCAAGCGCTGGCTGCAACAGCTTGCGCACTTCAAATTCTGTTTGACGTACGTTTAAACCTTCGTCGATCACGCGATTCGCCAACATGGTTTGCTTGTTTGGATCCAAACTGAGCAGCGCACGCGCATGTCCCATATCAATTTTGGCGTTGTCGAGCAGCACGCGCACCGCCGGTGACAGCTCAAGTAGGCGAAGCAAATTGCTCACCGCCGCGCGCGAGCGCCCAACTGCATCCGCCGCTAACTGGTGCGTCAAATCAAATTCATCAATCAGGCGTTTGAGCGCTTGCGCTTCCTCTATCGGAGTCAGGTTTTCACGCTGAATATTTTCGATCAGCGACATCGCGATCGTTGCTTGATCTGGCACCACGCGAATAATTGCCGGAATTTGCCGCAGTTCGGCGATTTGCGCTGCGCGCCATCGACGTTCACCGGCGATCAGCTCGTAGCTATTGCCCTTTAGTTGACGCACGACAACAGGCTGGACTAGCCCTTGAGACTTTATCGAAGCGGCAAGCTCATTGAGTTTGTCGGCGTCGAAATGCGTTCGTGGTTGGTACTTTCCAGGTTGAATTTGCTCTAGAGGAATTTCAACGATGGTGTTGTGCGACTGCGCTTCGTGCGCGGAATTAACCAATGCATCGCCCAATAGCGCGTCAAGCCCGCGCCCTAGCCCCCGTTTTTTCATCATCACTGATCCTTGATTGTCACTGCTGGGCGCCATAGGCATTCTTTCTTGGATTGCGAGTGCTCTGACAGGCTTAGCGCTTGAGCGCATCGCGTTTAGCCTGGGCAGTTTTGGCGGTAGCCGCTTTGCTGGTTTTGTTGCGAGCGATCATTTCTTCAGCCAGCGCCAAATAAGCCTGTGCGCCACGGCTGGCTTTGTCATATTGAATGATCGGCTGACCGTGGCTGGGCGCTTCGGCTAATCGGACATTGCGTGGAATAACCGCTTCAAATACTTTGTCGCCAAAATGGCGCTCAAGCTGGCCGGACACGTCCGCGCACAAGTTATTTCGGGGATCGAACATGGTGCGCAGCAGTCCTTCCATCTGCAGCTGCCCGTTCACAGTCGCCCGCACGGCTTTGATGGTGTCTAATAATTGCGTTAGCCCATCAAGCGCATAAAACTCGCACTGGATCGGGATCAGTACGGAATCCGCAGCGCTCAAAGCGTTGAGTGTTAAAACGCCTAGGCTTGGCGGGCAGTCAATTAGTACAAAATCGTATTGCCCCACCACCGTCTCTAACTGACGTTTAAGTCGAATTTCGCGGCCAGGTTGCGGCATTAAACGCACTTCAGCGGCGGTTAAATCGCCATTGCCGGGCAATAAATCATAGCCATGCGGCAGCGACACGAGCGCTTGTGCCAACGGTACTTCATCTAGCAACACTTCGTAACCGGTCGGCTTAGCGTTCTTTTTATCAACGCCTGAACCCATGGTTGCGTGGCCTTGGGGGTCAAAATCAATCAACAAAACGCGTTTGTTTAGTTGCGCTAATGCTGATGATAAGTTGACGCAGGTTGTGGTTTTACCCACGCCACCTTTTTGATTTGTAACCGCAATTATTCTTGTCATGGCGCGATCTTAACAGCAGATCATTTATGCATGATGTTTTGCCGAATTAAAACAGATCGACAACACCTGTTTTGCTTAGAAAAATTGCTCGACTAAAGGCACATTGGTTGTGCACGCTCGATCATTAGCAACCGTCACATTGTTGGGCTTGAATGAAAAGTTCGGCGCGTTACATTAATTTACATAGCTAACCAAATGAATTATTAACCTTTTTTCACGTCGAAGTGCATAATGTACCGGTGCTTAATTGTCACCGTTTTGCCTTTAAATGCCGTGTTTACTAGCTGTTTTTGACAACTAGCTTTGTGTTGCATTCAGGTAGAGCGCGCATCCGCACAATCACTAATCTATGTTTCAGTTTTTAAAGGTAGTCAGAATATGCAGACCGGTACCGTTAAGTGGTTTAACGACGCGAAAGGCTTTGGGTTCATCGCTCCAGATAATGGCGGCGAAGATGTTTTTGTCCACTACTCGGCTGTTGGCGGTGCGGGTTTCCGTACGCTACAGCAGGGCCAAAAAGTGAACTTTGACGTCACAACCGGCCCAAAAGGCCTACAAGCCGCGTCGGTTACGCCACTCAAGTAATATTGAGCCACCCAATTCGTTGGGTGTGAATCGACGGCGCTGGTCAACGGCGCAAAAAACCTCGGTTGTCCGGGGTTTTTTTTGCGCTTCATACTTGGTCGACTATCGGGATTTGCGCCTCAGCAGAACTTCACGCTGTTATGCTCAACGGCCGTCTCTACAGCCGAAATCTACATGGCCGCATTTCCGCTCTTGCTGATTCCCTTTTTGTTGATCAATGTGTTGATGTTTACCATCGATGGCGGTTTAAGCGCGCAGATTTTTAATGCGACTATGCCCTCAGGCGCAAAACTCATTTTGACGGCGGGCGATTTGTCGATTCTGGTGGGCTTAGTGTTTTTGTATTTCGAAATTCTCAAATCAACTCGCACGGGCAACAGCTCGATTCTGGATCATGTCTTATCGTTGACTTTGTTCGTCATTGCACTGTTGGAGCTTTTACTAAGCCCTGCAGCCGGCAATGCGCCATTCTTAATCCTTTCATTGATGATGTTTATTGACGTAATTGCCGGATTTACCGTGAGCATTTCCGTGGCGCGCCGCGACGTCGGTTTTACGCGTGACAATTAGTTTGCGCCCAGATTGCCCGTGTGATCGGTCGTGAACTCGTTGAGCGAAAACCTATTGCCTGAAAAATCATTAACCTCGAATTTGTCGACCATACATTTAGCCCCTGTGCAAACATATGTGCCGCTACGGATACATTCCGAATACTCCATGGTCGATTCGACGATCCGATTGGGGCAACTGATTAAACAAGCCAAAGAATTCGGTTTGCCAGCGATTGCGATTACCGATGAGTTGAATCTTTTTGCGTTAGTAAAATTTTTTAAGGCCGCCGAATCTGCAGGCATTAAGCCCATCGTTGGCGCTGACTGCTGGCTGCGCGCGGATTCGGGTGACCCTGGCGCGCAGCGCTTTCGCTTCACGTTACTTTGCCAAAATCGGGTCGGCTATCTCAATCTATGTCGCCTGCTATCGCGTGCTTGGATGGAACGCAGCAAGGCGCTGGAGCCCGCGATCTCATGGCCTTGGCTGCTGGAGGCGAATGAAGGCTTAATTGTCCTGATTGGCTATCGCTCAGACGTTGCACAGGCATTAGCCGCTGGGCAAGAAAGCCAAGCCACCGCGCGGATGCGCCGCTGGGCAGATGCATTTAACGACCGTTGCTATATCGAACTATCGCGCTGTGGACGCACGGGTGAAAATGCGCTCGTGCAGCCATTCGCTGCGCTTTCGGTTGCATTAGGCTTGCCCTGCGTTGCTACCAACGAAGCAGTGTTTTTGCCCGCAGCGGCGGGTTCCACTAGCGACGCCGAGATGGATGAATTCACCGCGCATGAGGCGCGTGTGTGCATCCACGAAGGCTATGTCATGAGCGACCCGAGTCGTGAAAAGCGCCATACAGCTGAGCAGGAGTTACTCTCTGCAGGCGCGATGGCAGCGCGCTTTTCTGACCTTCCGGTGGCGGTGGAAAATACGCTGGAATTGGCAAAGCGCTGTAATGTCAGTTTAAGTCTGGGCAAGTATTTTTTGCCGGAATTCCCAACGCCAGCGGGCATGAGCGGCGATGACTTTCTGGCCTCTGAGGCCAACGCTGGGCTAGTTGAGCGCTTGGCTAAACTCGAAAAGCTAGGCCAACTCAGCACCACGCGTGATGGTTATGCCGAGCGCTTGGCGCTGGAGCTCAGCGTCATTTTGCGGATGGGTTTCAGCGGCTATTTCTTGATCGTTTCCGAGTTTATTCGGTGGGCTAAAAGCAACGGCATTCCGGTGGGGCCTGGACGTGGCTCGGGCGCTGGCTCCTTGGTGGCGTATGCGCTTTCGATTACGGATTTAGATCCCATTCGCTACGATTTGCTGTTCGAGCGCTTTCTAAATCCGGAGCGCGTTTCGATGCCGGACTTTGACGTCGACTTTTGTATGGATCGACGCGATGAAGTGATCCAACACGTCAGTGATTTGTACGGCGCGGAAAAAGTTAGCCAAATTATTACCTACGGCACGATGGCGGCAAAAGCCTGCATTCGCGATGCCGGGCGGGTTTTGGGCATGAGTTATGGCCACACCGATTCGATTGCGAAATTGATTCCCGCGACTTTGGGTATCGAGCTCAAAACAGCGTTGACCGAATCGGCAGATTTGCGCGCGATGCTGGAACGCGATGAAGATGCGCGCAACTTAATGCGTTTGGCGCTCAAACTTGAGGGTTTAACGCGCAACGCTGGCAAACACGCGGGTGGTGTGGTGATTGCGCCCAGCGCGCTGACGGATTTCTCGCCGCTTTATTCAGAAGGCACTGACCCGGATTCCGTTGGTGAATTAGCCGTTACCCAGTTCGATAAATATGATGTGGAAGCGGTTGGCCTGGTCAAGTTCGATTTTTTAGGCTTGCGCACGCTAACCATTATTGATTGGGCGATTAAGGCGATCAATAAGCGCCGCGCCCTAAACGCCGACGCACCGCTTGATATTACTGAGGTCGTTTTGGATGACGCAGCCACTTTTGCGCTGCTGTGCTCTGGTAAAACAACAGCTGTGTTTCAACTTGAATCGCGCGGCATGAAAGAGCTTGCGCGCAAATTAAAGCCCAGTGAATTTGAGGACATCATCGCTCTAGGCGCTTTGTTCCGCCCGGGGCCCTTGCAATCGGGCATGGTGGATGAGTTTGTCGAACGTAAACACGGCCGACGCGAGGTGGTTTATGCGCATCCATCGCTAGAAGAAGTATTGAAGCCGACCTACGGCGTGATCGTTTATCAAGAACAGGTGATGCAAATCGCGCAAGTTTTAGCGGGCTACACGCTTGGCGGTGCGGATATGTTGCGCCGCGCGATGGGCGGCAAAAAAGCCGATGAAATGGCGAAGCAGCGCGCGGTATTTTCTGAAGGTGCTGGCCGCAACAATATTGCCGCCGACATTGCCACCTCGACGTTTGATTTAATGGAGAAATTCGCCGAGTACGGATTTAATAAATCGCACTCGGCGGCGTACGCGATGGTGACGTATCACACCGCGTATTTGAAAGCCTATTATCCGGCTGAATTTATGGCGGCGGTTTTGACATCAGAAGCCGATAACACCGACAAAATCGTCGATTTTCTAGCCGATGCGCGGGAATTTGGCGTGCGTATCTTGGCCCCCGACGTGCAAACTTCGCAAATCGAGTTCGCCGCGCAAGAAGGGCCGATGACGATTCGCTACGGCCTGTGCGCGGTCAAAGGCGTGGGCGCTGCCGTTTGCGCCGAAATTGTGAAACAGCGTCAATCGTCAAGCTACACCGATTTGGCTGACTTTGTGCAACGAGTCAGTGCCGTCAAGCCGAACCGCCGCGTACTGGAAGCGCTGATTGATTCCGGCGCGCTGGATTCCTTGGCCGCACACCGCGCACTGCTGCACGCGAATTTGAACGATGCGCTTAAAGCAGCGGAAAAAATCGCGCGCGATTCCGAAGCGGGTCAGTTTGATATGTTTGGCACGGCTTTAGCCAAGCCGCAGCCGGCAAAAACGCTGATTGAGGTGCCAGCATTCGATGTGTTGGAAAAGCTCAATCGCGAAAAGGCGGTATTGGGCGGCTATTTTTCCGGCCACCCGCTGGATGCGATGCGCGTTGAAATGGCGGATTTGGGCTGCTTAAAATTTGCCGAGATTGCCGCGCGCACGCAGCCGAAGGCGGAAATCAGACGCACCGCCGAACAAGCGGCGATTGTTGCCGGGGAAGTGGAAGCGATACGCCGCCGTGGCGATTCCATGGCGTTTGCCAAGCTAGCCGATGGCACCGGGGCGTCGCTTGAGGTTGGGTTTTTCAAAGACTCGATGGCGCGTTACCCACATTTGTTGAAAGAAGGCGAACGCATTGTGGTCGCGGGCGGCTTGTCTTGGGACGGCTTTTCCTCAAATTGGCAGCTCAAAGTACGGCAGGCCTATTCGGTTGACGATGCACTGCTTAAAGCCTGCCGCGAGATTAAAATCACCGTTAGCGGCGCCGGTATCAGCTTCGTCAGCAATCTAAAGGCGCTTTTGACCGGCTATCAAGGCGGCAATGCCCGCGTTCGCTTAAAGCTTGAGTTTGATGAGGGTGGCGTTGAGCTGGAGTTGGGCGCTGAGTGGCGCGTGCGCGGCACGCTTGCGCTCAAATCAGCGCTGCTGAAACTGGGCGGCGTGCGCGCGGTGAATCTTGTTTTTTCAGCGGATTTGTTATCTGAAGATGCTTCGAGTTCGCACGAATATGCCGATTCAGCCCCGCCGTGGGCGGCTTGAGTCTAGTCAAAACACTAAATTGGGCAGATTTTGTATGAGCAACATCAAACTTTTTCAAAATCAAGAAATTCGCAGCGTTTGGGATGCAGTGCAAGAGCAGTGGTTGTTTAGTGTGATCGACATTATTCAAGTTCTGACAGCAAGTGCTAGGCCTCGAAAATATTGGAGCGACCTGAAAAATAGGTTACATCGTGAAGGCAGTCAGTTGTCCGATAAAATCGGACAACTGAAAATGCGCTCGGCGGACGGCAAGGCTTACTTTACCGACGTCGCTAACACCGAAAACCTTCTCCGCTTAATTCAGTCAATTCCATCACCAAAGGCAGAGCCATTCAAACTATGGCTGGCGCAAGTGGGTTACGAGCGTCTGGAGGAAAATGAGGATCCGGAACTCAGTATTGATAGGGCTTTGGCACGCTATCTGGCTAAAGGATACTCCAAAGAATGGATCAATCAGCGGCTAAAAAGTATCGAGGTGTGCAAAGAATTGACCGAGGAATGGCAGGAACGCGGTGTAAAAAAGGGTCAAGAATTCGCCATGCTGACCGACGAAATCACCCGCGCGTGGAGCGGGCTTTCCACCAAGGACTACAAACAGCATAAGCAGTTAAAAAAGGAGAATCTGCGCGACAACATGACTAATCTAGAGTTGGTTTTAAACATGCTGGCAGAAGTCTCAACGACCGAAATATCGAAGGAAAAACTGCCGGAATCTTTGGATGAAAATCGTAATGTTGCGCGCCAAGGCGGGCAGGTGGCGGGCAATGCGCGCAAAGAAATTGAAGCTAAAACCGGAAAAAGGGTAGTTACTGAGTTAAACGCTAAGCAGCTGGGAATGACGAAATCGACAAAGATGAAATCAGTGGGTAGACCCAAATGACGGCTAACCCGGGTGAACTAACCGCACACACGCCCTTAATGCGGCAATATTTGACCGCGAAATCTGAGCATCCAAGCATGCTCATGTTTTTTCGGATGGGCGATTTTTACGAGTTGTTTTATGACGATGCGCGGCGTGCCGCGAAGCTGCTAGACATTACGCTGACCCAGCGCGGGCAAAGTGCGGGCCAGCCGATTCCAATGGCGGGTGTGCCGTATCACGCCTTGGAGGGCTATTTAGCCAAGCTGGTGCGCATTGGTGAGTCGGTCGCGATTTGCGAACAAGTGAGTGATCCGGCTTTGAGCAAAGGGCTAGTCGAGCGCAAAGTGACGCGCTTAATTACCCCGGGCACGGTGACAGATGATGCATTGCTCGATGGCCGACGCGACACGGTACTGTTGGCTATTGCCGAAAGTTCGGCTGTGATGGCGCGCGCGGGTAAAGGTGCGGCGAAGATTGGACTGGCCTGGGCAGACTTGTCTGCCGGGCGCTTTTGCGTCAGTGAAATAGAAGTTGAGCAGCTGGCTAGTGAATTGGCGCGCTTAAGTCCAGCAGAGATTTTAGTCAGCGAAGCCGGAAGTTTTCAGCTGGCGCACCTGCATGGCGTGCGTCAGCGTGCGCCCTGGCATTTTGATACTGAGGCCGCAAATCGCGAGCTCTCCAGTTTCTTTAAGGTGCCAGATTTAAGCGGTTTTGGTCTGACCGATTTGCCGCTTGCAACGGCGGCGGCGGGTGCGTTGCTGGGCTATGTGCAAGATACCCAGCGCGCGGCGTTGCCGCATCTAAACAGTGTGCGGGTGGAAAATAGTAAAGATGTGCTGGCGCTCGATGCTGCCACTCGGCGTAGCTTAGAGCTGTTTGAACATCCAAATGGGCGCGATGAGCATACGCTTGCCGGTTTATTGGACACCTGCGTGGTGCCGATGGGTGCACGTTTGCTCAAGCGCTGGCTGGGGCAGCCGCTGCGTGCGCAAGATTTATTGCGCGAACGTTCGCACGCGGTCGAGATTTTACTGGACACGCGCCAGTTTGAACGTCTGCGCGCGTTCTTGAAGCAGGTCGGTGATATCGAACGGATTTTGGCGCGCGTGGCGCTAAAAAGTGCGCGGCCGCGCGATTTGTCAACATTGCGGCTCAGTATCGCGCTCATTCCTGAATTGTTGACTGAGTTTGAGCGGCTGGATTCGCCTGGATTGCAGCGCTTAGCGCACACGCTGAAATCGGCAGCGCGCGATGTCAGCAGTGATTTACTCAATCGCGCGGTGGTGGACGAACCGCCCGTGTTGACGCGCGATGGCGGCGTTATTCGGCCCGGCTATGATGCGAGCTTGGATGAATTGCGCGGGCTCAGTCAAAACGCGGATGGTTTT
>Ga0105047_10010235_pt1 | contig 15350 bp, 10 predicted proteins | sample MAT04_FD_78384 | JGI IMG/M metagenome (GOLD analysis project Ga0105047, IMG submission 78384) | Freshwater microbial communities from Lake Fryxell liftoff mats and glacier meltwater in Antarctica - MAT-04 (megahit assembly) | ecosystem: Environmental > Aquatic > Freshwater > Ice > Liftoff... | reverse complement strand
TCGTCGGGTGGCTGTTCGTGGCCGCGGTCGCGGCGACCGTGCGGGCCTTCGACCCGATTCCGCCCGCCTCTTCGACCTCGCCTGCCCCGCGCGAACCTGCCACGGCTGCCACGCCCAGCCCCTCATCCGTCAGGCCAGACGCCTCTCGATGACCGCCATCCGGGCGGCCGCGCACGAGCACAGCCTCATCGTTCAAGCCCTCACCACGAGGGTGCAGGCCAGCGCCCGGCGTGACTGTCGGCTTCTGTCGGACCGGCCCCACCCATCGAAGCGGGCGCCCTGGATCACGCGTCGGTGGGTCGGAGTTCCAGGGACGGTTGGGTGCGTCGCCATTGCGCATCCACGACAGGACCCAGGGCCTCGGCGCTCAAGGCGTCGACCGCGTGCACTCGCGACAGGGCGGTCGACACCGTCTTCGCGTCACCAACCGGGAACCGCCCGCCCAAGAAGGCGACGTAGTCCGCCTCCGTGAGTGAGCCGCAACGAAGCAGCACCGCGGTGTTGTCGACGAGGGTGTTGAGGCTTGGCCGCAGCTTGTACATCCAAGGCTCGAGCGTCGCTTCGTCCCGAAGGAGGAGAGACAGTCGATGGCACCCGTCCCCGATGTGAAGTCGCTCAAGGGCCGGGGCCCCAGAGTCCGACATCGAGCCAACAGGTGCGGTGATCAGCGTGACGGGGCTGGCGGCGTCGAACCCACCCTCCTCGAACGACTGGAGCAGACGAACTGCACCGGCAACGCGGGCGGCAAACCGCTGCTCGCGACGCTGCTTGTCGCGCAGCAGCTCGGGGAAGTAGCGGGCGCACTCAACGTGTTCGAACCAGTCGCCGTACGCCGTGCCGGCTGCAGCCTGCACGAGGGCAGGTCCGGCGAGGTCGGAGTGCTCGGTCAGGAAGTCGAAGAACCGCGCTCGCACCACCACGTCGTAGCGTAGTGGGACGATGAGCGCGCCGATGTCGACCGGAGCTGAGCCGGGGACGGCCGTGCGCTCGTGTACCGCCCGTCGAACCCGTCCGACGACCCGGCCGACTCGGGGGACGCCGCGCGGCATCCTCAGCGCCCCGACGGGTCGCGGTCGATTCCGGCTGTGCCGCGGCCATCGGCGCCCGCGCCGTGCCGACCCGAAGGGGCTGGGTGACCCGTTATCGCGCAGTAGACGCCGAGCAGCTCACCGCAGGAGCGGTCCCAGTCATAGGGCGCCAGGAGGCGTTCGGCATCGGGCGTCACCGGCTCCGGGCGCCGCTCGCCCAGCGCGAGAGCGGCCATCAGCTCCTCAGCGAGGGCATCGGGGTCGCCCGCGGCGAAGAGGCGATGCCTGTCACACCTGCAGGCGCTCAGGACCTCTTGGTGCGGCGGAATGTTGCTCGCCACGACCGGGATCTTGTAGGACAACGCCTCCAGGAGCGTGAGCGGGAGGCCTTCGACGTCGGAGGGCTGGACGAAGACGGCTGCATTCTCGTAGATCGCGGCGAGTTCACTCCCGAAGAGGTAGCCCGGCAGCACCAGACGCTCATCGGCGCCGGCTGCAGTCCTGATGGTGGTGACGTAGTCGTCGCTGAACGACGATTCTCCGACCAGAACCACCTTGATCCCGTCAGGCAGGTGGCGCGCCGCCTCGATGAGCAGGTCGGGCCTCTTCTCCGGCACGATCCGCCCGACGAACAGGACGTACCCGCCCGCCTGGAGACCGAACTCGGAGGCCAACCGGCCCAGCGGTTCCCCGAAGTGCGCGGCAGAGACTCCGTTCGGGATGTAGCACGCCGGGCGGGTGAAGTCCTCGCGGTACCTGTCCGCCAGCGCCTTGGACACGGTGACGACGGCGTCGGGTACGCGACCGCTCATCCAGTACGCGAGCGCGAGCACCCGCTGGGCCGTGCCTGACCATTTGGCCCGCTCGTGGTCGAGCCCGTGAATCGTGAGGACGACCTTGGCACGCGAGGCGTACCGAGCCAGCGGAGCGGCCAGACCTGGCCCCGGAGCGTGATAGTGCACGACGTCGGTGCCCGACACCATGGCATGCAGTGTCGACGTGAGGCTGTGCACGATCGCATCGAGGTGCTTGCTGGCCACCGTCGGTGTCACGACGAGCCGCATTCCGCGGTACTCGACCGGGATCTCCTGTGCGTACGAGCGACGACAGTAGACAGTGACCACGACTCCACGCTCGGCCAGCCGAGCCCCGACCTCTTCCACGTGGTGTTCGATTCCGCCGAACGTCGCAGGGATCCCCTTCTGACCGATCATCGCGACCCGCAAGGGCCTCCCTTGCCGCGGTTCCCGGCGAACACCCCGCAACTTCAGTCGCGTCATCAGGTCACCGAGCTTCCGTACCGATACCGGTGACGGCGCTGCGGATGGTTTCCGCGTCGACGAGGACGACTCCTCCCCTCGTGCGTCGGTGGCTCTCTCCGTCGGCGACCCACGACGATCCGCCGGGATACTCCTGCCCTGCGGGGCACCGCCACGCGTGACGACTGCGCTCATCTCCGAACCCATGTCCCAACCTCACCTACAGCAACGACTTCACGGATCTCCCCGGCCGACGTGCTCGTCCTCGGGCCGGATGAAGACACCGACCGACTGCAGCGTCCTGGGGGCGGACTTGCGACGCCCTGTCCGCAGCGCACTCAACGTACTTGGCGGGATGTGTCGATCGGGGAGGAACGCGCAGAATCCGCATCCTCGGCCTCGGCATGGCAGGCTGGTGCCATGAGGATGAGGCCGATCTCACAGTGACCGCGGTACGGAGCGAAGCGCCTGAGGGGCGTGGTCGCACGTGCGACCGAAGTGCGGAAACCTCGACCCGCACGTGGTTGTGCGTCAGCCTTCCCGCTCCTGGGTCGGGCAGACGGAGAAGTCTCTCGGACGCGCTTCGCGACCGCACAGGACACCCTAGAGTCGCAGCGTGCGAGTGTCTCGCCCCCCCTTCCCGCGGTCAACCGGGCCCGGATGTCTAGGCCCGCGAGCGGCGGGTGAGAGCCGACCAGGGTGGCTCCGTCAGCAGGCTGGCCATCGTCGTCCGAGAACGAGGAGTTCAATGCGAGTCCCCCCGCTGCGAAAGCGTGTTGCGAACACCCTCTCGCCGCTGCGTCCGATGCCGCGGGCCGGAACGAGGATGCGTCCGGGCTACCTCGTCATCGGCACCAAGCGAGGCGGGTCGACGTCATTCGCCGACTGGCTGGAGCAGCACCCCGCTGTCGCACCCTGCCTCGCGCAGAAGGGGACACACTACTTCGACACCAACTTCCGCCGCGGACGGGCGTGGTACGCAAGCCGGTTCGAGAAGTCGAAGACCGGCTATCAGATCACTGGCGAGGCCAGCCCCTACTACATGTTCCACCCGCTCGCAGCCGAGCGCATCAGGAGTGAGCTGCCTGACGTCAAGCTCATCGCGGTGCTCCGGGAGCCGGTCGACCGGCTGCTCAGCCACTATCGGTACGAAGTCGAGAGGGGCCACGAGACCGAGTCCCTCGAGAGGGCTCTGGACCTGGAGGACACCCGGCTTGCGGGTGAGGTCGAGCGACTGCGCGGTGACACGTCCTATGAGGGATACCGTTACCGGCACTTCAGCTATCTTCACCGCGGCCACTACGCCGAGCAGCTGGCGCACTTCCACACCCTCTTCGCGCCCGAGAACATGCTCATCCTCCAGAGCGAGCACATGTTCGCGCACCCGAACGAGACGCTCGCGACCGCCTGGCGTTTCCTCGGACTGGAGCCCGTCCATCTGGACCACCTCGTACCCCTCAACGCAACAACGTCTCGACCGGGCATCGACGAGGCCACCCTGCACAGGCTCCGGGACTACTACCGGCAGCGCAACGATTCGCTCTACGCGCTGCCGGGGTTAAACTGGCGGTGGCCCACTCACTGAGAGCGCGTGCGGGGTGTGGGTGCCAGTTCCGGCAGTTGTAGCAGGCCTCCGTGGTCGGAAAGCTCAATGCTGCTGCGCCGCTGGCACGCATTCTCCCGAATCGCTCTCGGGGATGCCTGCGATCACCTACCCTTGGCGAAGGGGCACAGCGCGGGGAGCGATGCGGCACTGTGCCGTAGCCCTGTCCCGTGACGGAATCTGACAAGTAGGAGCGTGTTCGTGGAAATCGCCGACTACCTCAAGGTGGCGCGTCGACGCGCATGGATCCTTGTCCTGGTGCCAGTTCTGGCGGCCGGGGCCGCACTGGCGTACGGGCTCCTGAGCCCCAGGACCTACTCGGCCACGGCCACCGTGCTCACCCCCAGCCTGGTCGGGACCCAGTACAGCCAGTTCAGCGGGCCACAGGCCATTGCCCAGTTCGTGAGTGCGTTCGCCGCCAGCGCAGCGGACCCCACCGTCGTGGCCCAGACGGCCAAGGAGACCGGGGTCAGCTCTGCGGACCTGACGAGAAATGTGAACGTGACCCAGGTCGGCGCCAGCAGCAACCTCGAGCTGACGTACAGCGGCGAGGATCGGGAGGCTTCGCAGCCGATCGCCCACGCGCTGGCGACGAACGCGTTGACGAACATCTACTCCGCGCAGGGCAAGATCGCGGACATGCAGGCCGACGCGGCCAAGAAAGGCCTCGACACTGCGAACCAGGCTGTCAACGCCTACGTCGTCAAGGTCGGTGTCGGCGAGCCGTCCGCGGCATACGAGGCAGCCGTCAGCCAGGTGGCAGGGCTTCAGCAGATCCAGGCCAACTATCGGGCGCTGGGTGAAGGCACCTCCGCGAGCCTGATGCAGGGTTCGATCGCGGTTGCGCAGAAGCAGGCGAGCACGATCGGTGCAACGCTGCCGCAGTACAAGATCCTCCTGTCCGCGCAGTCGGTGGCGAACGAGACCTATCAGGCCGTCCTCGGTGACCAGCGCAAGGTCCAGGTGCAGGCGGCGGCCGCGGACGACCCCGGCGTGATCCAGACCAGTGATGTCAGCCCCGACGTGACAGCCGCGACCATCGCCAAGCTGGTTGTCCCGGTGTTCGGAGCAGCCGTGCTCCTGGCCATCGTCCTCATCGCCCTGTTCGAGTTCGTCGCGGCGGCTCGCCGACAGCCGTCGAGCGAAGAGGGTCTTGAGGCTGGTCCGGCGGAGCCGGCGGCAAAGCCGGAGCACGAGCAGAAGCCGGAGCACGAGCAGAAGTCGGGGAGCGAGCAGAAGCCGGCGCGAGCTTCCTGGATGGTCGACGCGTAGGTGTGTTTCGTGCCGACTCCCTGAGCCTGCATCCATCGATGGGCCTTCGTCCGTCGGCGTGATCTCGCTGTTGGGCGCAGGGTCGTGCTTGGCGTGGGTGAGCCTCGACGCGACCGCGACGAGGTGGCGCGCATGCGCGAACGTGGAGATGCGCAGGAACTGCCCCTCGGTCGGCCAGGGCGAGGACCGGGACCCAGGCCTGCGGCCGGCACCGATTCGCGAAAGCAACGCCACCGACGTCCTAGCCGACCAGCTTCATCGGTGGATCGAGGCGGAGCCGAAGGGCCGGCCAACCCCTCATGGGTTGACCGGCCCTTCAGCTCACAGAGGTGGTGCCTCGCACGGACCCGATCAGCAGGCGCCCGCACGGATGGTTGTCGCGCCGGACGTGGGCGCGACTGCCCTGCCGTTGAAGGTGTTCCCCTGGGATACCCAGTAGGAAGAGACGTTGGGCCCGAGCTTGATCGACGGGAGCTTGTTGTCCGCGATCCTTGACTTGATCATGGCCCCGACCTGCAGGCCCGAACCGGTCCCGCTCACGGTGTTGCACGAGACGGTCGAGTCGTAGGTGCTGGTCGCCATCGACGGTACTCGCAAGGGTGCGTCCATCATCCGGAACGCGATGCCGGCGGACCGGTAGCCGGTCACGGTGTTGTGCGCCCACAGGTTGCCCCAACCTGCCATCTGGTCGTTCAACCCGATGGCGACGTTGGCGGCGCTGTTGTGGGTGAATGTGTTGTACGAGGCGGTCACGTCGGTCGTGAAGGCGCGGCCGTCGCCAGGCAGGTCGGAGACCGAGTTGCCGTCGATGAGGTTGTAGTTGGACCCGGTGTCGACGCGAATGCCCTCTTGCATGTAGTGCTTGACGGAGGACGGCGCGATTCGAGCGATCCTGTTCCCGGTGACCGACCAGCCATCGCTGTAGGTGCCGAACCAGATGCCGGGACCGACCCCGCAGGCGATGTCGGTGATCGTGTTGTTCGAAATGGTTCCGTAACGGGACATCGTCACGTGGATTCCCTTGCGGGTGATCGTGTTGCCGAGAAGCTTCACGCCGTCGATCGGCCGCAGGGTCGCGCCGGAACGAGCCGCGACATAGGAGATCGCGCCGGCCGCGGCCGTCCTGTCGTTCTTGCCCCGGCCGGGAACGGCCCGTAGGGTCCTCCAGTCCTCGTTTCGGACGGACCGCTGCATCCAGTTGTAGGCCGACTGCACCCCTTGGCCGGGGATGTAGACCCCGCCTGAGATGTTCAGGCCCTGGATCACCCAGTAGGACGCGCCGTTCCTGAATCGCACCGTCCGGTTGATGTCGGGCCCGGTGGCGCCGCAGGACGGCATCCGCAGGCTCGCGGTCAGGGTCACGGGGCCGTCGCCGAACGGCTGGATCGAGATGGGGGCTTTGGCGGTGCCGGACTTCTGGAGGAAGAAGGGGCCGGAATAGCTGCCCTTGCGGAGCAGGATTGCCGTCCCGGGCGTTGCCGCCGCGATGGCACTCTGGAACTGAGCCGCAGTGCCGACGGAGACGGTGCGCATCGTTCCGGCCGGCAGGGCGGGGCGGGCGCCGACGGCCGCAGCAGAGGTGCTCGACGTGCCAGTCGTCGTCGCGGAGGTGTCCGTCGCGGCGGGGGCAGTGGTCTCGGGTGCGGCTGTGGCGGGGGCGGTGGACAGTGCGGTGGTGGCAAGCAGTAGCACCGTGGTGCAGGCAATGGTGACTACCGGTTTCAGGGGGGTTTTTGGCATGGGGGTATTCATCTCAGTCGTGGGTGTCGTCGTTCACCAGGGCGAGAGGCGGCGTGCAGGCACACCGCCGACGGTGAGGGGACAACCCCTGCGGTCAGGAGTGAGCACAGTAGCGAGAACTGGGCGATTTGGCACATCGGCGGCGTTGGTGACACCGCTGAGGAGGCCAGTGGTCAGGACGAGGGGGCACCCCGTTGGACGCCAGCGACGCGAGCACTGGACCGCCTGCGCCTTCCTCCCAGTGCTCTGGCGAGGAGGGCCCGGTCGTCGGGCTCCAGCCCGCGCAGGAGCAGGATTGCCAGGTACACGATGAGCACGGCGGGCCCGGCGACAAGGAGGATGGCCGGCGACCCGTCAAGGACCAGGCTAAGGACACCGGCGACTGCCGCTGCCGGCACGGCGGCGATGAGCGTTGCGGACATGCCGGTGCCGCGGGCCCGGATCCCGAGCATCCGGCGGACCTGGAGGTACTTCGTGCCGTTGACGAGAATGAGTGACGTCGTCCAGGCGAGGGCTGCGCCGATGACACCGTAGCGAGGGATCAGGACGAGGTTGAGCGAGACGTTGAGGACGAGGGCCGCGATGTTGTCGGCGAGGCTGACCTTCACGAGCCCGGTCATGTTGAGGACCGACCCGCACGGCCCCGCGGCCGCGTTGGCGAGCTGCCCGATCGCGAGCACGACCGTCACGGCTGCGGCCGCGGCGTAGCCGGGACCGAAGAGCCCGAGGAGGTCCTCGGGGTAGACGAGCAGCATGATGAATGCCGGCACCGACAGTCGGATGATCCAGCGATTGGCCGCGCCGAACACGGTGTCGACGCCCCGGCGGTCTCCGAGGTGGTACAGGTGGGCGACATGGGGAACGAAGGCGGAGTTGATCGGATTCAACACGAAGATGGCCAGACCGACCAACCGGGTCGCAACCGTGTAGATGCCCACGTCCTCGGCCGAGGCCAGGTACCCGAGGAGCAGTGTGTCGGTCCACACCAGACCTGTCGTCGCGAGGGTGGACGCCCAGCTCACCACGGCGAACGAGGCCATCGGGCGAGGGTCGTAGCGTGGTCGGACTCTCTCGATTCGTCGCATGCGGCGCAGCAGCACGATGACACTGAGAACGGCGCCCGTCCACGTCGAGATGACGATGGCCCAAAGGGCACCGATGAGGCCCAGGCCCTGCCAGACGGCGAGTGCCGTGAGCAGGAGCCGCAGACCGGGATCGAGGATCTGCCCGATGAGGGTGAACGCGCGCTGGCTGCGCCACCCCTGGGTCGCGGCGAGCGCGGCGCCCTGGATGGTCACCGCCATGACTGACGCGGCGACCAGCAGGACGCCCGTGGTCAGCCCGGGTTCGTTCAGGAGGTCTGCGACCCAGCCGGAGACGGCCGCGAGGAAGACTGACACGACGAGGCTGCCTCCCAGGGCCACGACCATGCCGAGGCGGATGGTGCCGCGAACGGCTCCTGGGTCCTCGTCCGCGAGGCGCATCGCGACGAAGCGGGTGAGCGTGGCGCGCACGCCACCGAGGGCGAGCAGGCTGAGGATCGTCAACAGGGCGTAGCACATGGCGTACCGGCCCACGTCAGCCTCTGAGGTGTTGAGGGCAAGGATCATCAGGATGAGGAACAGTGAGCCTTGGCTGAAGGCGGCGCCGACGACGTTCAGGCCGGCTCCCCGCCCCATCCGACCGATGTCCTCGCTGCCGCCGCTTGAGCCTTCACCGGCCTGCCCGGCGGCTCGGCCCTCACGACCGGTCAAGCCGGCCTGACCTGTCGCGCGGGCCAGCTCAGCGTGGTCGCCCGCTGCCTCCTCGTCGCCGAGGTCGGACGCGCTACCGGTGAGCGCAGGGCCAGCGGGGATCGACGGCACTTCCTCAGTTCGGCGCATGGGAGGGCTCATAGCGTTTCGCACGGGCTCGGCCCGGTGACTGCGGCGCCAGCGGGTTCCCACTACGCGCCTGGCCCTCATCGGAGCCGGCATCGTCCCCCGCCTCGCCGTCCCGCCCGCCGAACCTGCCCGCCGCGGACGCACAGGCTGTGATCGCCAAGAGGTACCAGAGGTTCGCGGAGCTCTGAATGACGTTGGCGGCCACACTCATGACCGCGTACACCCCCACACACACCACCGCCCCGACCGCCACACCCCACTCCAAGGTGTCTCGCTGCGTCCGCAGCACCGCGCGCCCCGCGACCACGAGCATGGCGACGATGAGCCCGACGTACATGAGCAGACCGACGACACCAGTCTCGATGTACGCGCTGAGGTAGTCGTTGTGTGGCTGCTTGGCTGAGCTCGTGAAGTACTGAGTCGCATTCAGGCCGACGCCGGTGATGGGGTTGTCCTTGTTGATCGTCAGCAGGCTCGCCCAGAAGTCCAGCCGCCAGGAGAGGGAGTTGCCCGTCGGCCCCCCGCCGATCTCGGAGGCCGCGGCAGTGTCGGTGATGCGGCCGATGAGGCCGGGGACGATGATCAGAGCACCCATCGCGACGGCTCCGAGTAGGCCGATGAGGGCCGCTCGGCGCTGGATCAGCGCGATGACGGCGATGCCTGCGAAGGCGGCACCGATCGCACCGAGCGTGAGCGTCAGGAGGAGGAAGACCCCGCTCAGGGCGAGCAGGCCCAGGAGGAACGGCTTGACGCGGCGACTCACGTAGGGCAGGACGGCGACGCCGAGGAGGAGGAGGAGCGTCAGGAACCGCGCGTAGTCGTTGGACTGCGTGAACGTGCCGGTGAGCCGGGTGAACCCGCCCTTGACCTCGCCGGACGCCTGCCCGGTGACGAGTCCGAAGAGGGTGTATCCCAGCGGGATGATGAGGGCTGCGAAACAGGCGATGAGTACCCGCTTGAGCATGGCTCGGTCGGTGATGAGCCGTTCCAGGACGACGAACATGAGTACGCCCGACATGAGGCGCGCCAGCTGGAGGGCACTGGCCTGCACGTGGTTCGAGCCGACGACGCTGAGGGCCCCCGCCGCGACGTAGCCGAGGATCATCGTGGTGACGATCGAGGCGCGGATGGGTTTGCCTTCGTAGAAGGTTGCTGCGAGCCACAGGAGGGCAAGGACCAGGAACAGGACCCCGATGATGCTGGAGGGGTCCGGCCCGCGTTCGCTCACGGTGTTGGCGGCGCTCGTTCCGGCGTCGCTCGCGCTGACCTTCAGTGCGTCGGTGCTGGATCGGATCGTCAGCAGGAGCAGGACGAACCAGCTGAACCGGGTGAAGGCCACGACTGCCAGGGCGATGCCGACGACCGCGACGACCGGCAGGACGGCCAGTCGGTTCTGACCCGACACGACGCCATAGCCGCTGAGGAGCGAGGCACCGACCGCGAGGGCCAGCAGCACGGCGGTCACGGCGCGGTTCCGGGTCGGGCCAAACGGCAGTGACACAGAGCGACGCAGTGACACAGAACGACGCAGTGCTGGGGGGAACTCGACGGTCACGGTACGTCCTCATCGGGCATGGCGAACACAAGGCCGCCAGCCGGTCTCTTGCGGGTCGATTGGTCTGACAGCAGGTGCTCCCCCGGTTGGGGAAAGGTCCGGAGCCAGGGCCCCCGGGCCCTCGACGGCACACTGCAGGATAGTTTACGGAACCGCGTGTCCACTTGGTGGTCGTTTGCCGATATTGCCCTATGGGGCATGCCACGCGAGGCGCCCGCGGGTCGTGGGACGTCCGCACCGGGACTCGGCCTTCGGGTGTTTCGTCGACCGGGTTCTGCTGGTTCGGTCGCATGGGCGTCGGTGGGCCCGCATACTGCTGACTGGGCAGGTGACCAGCCCACCGTGGGCACAGGCCGAACGGTGACTTCTCGGGGCGAAAGGCTTTCCGACGGTGCGTACTCGTGGGGCTCCGTGGGGTGCAGCATCGACCGGTGAGACCAGGCAGGCCGCAATCCGCCCGCGGATCCGCCCGCGCACCTCCGCGTTCCAGGAAGTCGAGTAGAGACCATCCATGCGCATCCTTCACGTGAACAAGTTCCTCTACCGTCGTGGTGGCGCTGAGGGCTATCTGCTGGACGTCACCGACCTCCAGCGAGCCGCCGGGCACGAGGTCGAGCTCTGGGGGATGAGCCACCCGGACAACCTGCCGCGGCTACCTCTCGCGGACACCTTCGCATCGTACGTCGAGCTCGAGCCTGCGCCGGGCGGACTGGCCGGCGTTGCTGCCACGGCGAGGATGCTGTGGTCACCGGCGAGCAGCAAGCGCCTGGCCCGCGCACTCGACCGCTTCGGCCCGGACCTCGTCCACTTCCACAACATCTACCACCAGCTCTCGCCATCGATCCTGCGCCCAGTCCGCGCCCGGGGCATCCCATCGGTGATGACGCTGCATGACTACAAGCTCGCCTGCCCCAGCTACCAGCTCCTCAGCCAAGGGGCGATCTGCGAACGCTGTGTCGAGGGGAGCACCCTCAATGCCGTGCGGGAGCGCTGCAAGTCGGGTTCCCTCGCGGCGAGCAGCGTCCTCGCTCTCGAATCGGGCCTGCATCGGCGGATCCATGCCTATGACGCGGTCGACCGCTTCGTCAGCCCGAGTCACTTCCTCCGCGACGTCATGGTGCGGGCCGGAATCCCGCCCGAACGCATCGTCACGCTGGCGAATGTCGTTGCAGTGCCGGAGAACGAGGTGTGGGCCGGGCCACGTAAGGCCGGTCGAGCCGGAGCCGCGAGATACGTCTTCGCCGGCAGACTCTCTCCCGAGAAAGGTGTCGACACCCTGGTCCGGGCCCTCGCCGCAACCCCCGAGGGCGTCGAGCTGGACATCGCCGGTGACGGACCGTCGCGGGCTGAGCTGGAGCGGCTCGCCGCCGTCGTCGCCCCAGGGCGGGTGAGGTTCCACGGCAGACTCGACAAGGCCGCAGTCGCCGCGCTCATCACGAGCTCCCGGGCCATGGTCGTTCCCTCGCGCTGGCACGAGAACCAGCCCATGACGATCCTGGAGTCCTTCGCCGCGGCCACTCCCGTCGTCGCGACGACCCTGGGTGGCATGCCCGAACTCGTCCGCGACGGCATCGAGGGACGCGTCGTACCACCGAACGACCCGCCGGCTCTGGCCCGGGTGCTGCGCGAGCTCGCCGATGATCCCGCGAGTGCCCAACGGATGGGCGAACGCGCCCGGCAGCGCTTCACCGCCGAGTTCAGCGGTGAGGTGCATCTCGCCGGCCTCGGTGATGTCTATGATGAGGCCCGCCGAGCCGCCGTTCGGGGCCGCGCGGACATCACGACGGAGGGCTGAGCCATCGCCGACCCCACCTTGCCGGCCGACCACGACCGGTTGCCGCAGCCCACCGTCGGTCCCGCGGTGGTCGCCTTCGTTGCGGGGACGGGGCGCAGCGGCAGCACGCTGGTCAGCAATGTCATGGGCCAGCTGCCCGGCTGCCTCTCGGTCGGGGAGGGGCGCTACACGTGGGGTCGCGGTGTGGCAGGAAACCACCTGTGCGGATGCGGAGTGCCCTTTGCTGACTGCCCCTTCTGGAACGGCGTCATGGCCGATGTCCGGGCCGGCCGCCCCAGCCTCGACGCGGCCGGCATAGCGGAACGGATCGACGCACGTCTGCGGGTCAGGCTCGTGCCCGCCATGGAGCTCAACCGCGTGCTGGGCCGCCCTGAGGTGCCACCCCACCCCGACGACCCGACCATCGCTGACCTCTATCACGCGCTGGCCGCGCGTCCGGGGGCCGAGCGCGCCGTTGTCGACTCCTCCAAGCTGCCGCCCTACGCCCGGCTGCTCGATGGCCTGCCTGGGGTCGAGGTCTTCCTTGTCCACGTGGTCCGCGACCCCCGAGCGACGGCCTTCTCGTGGCGCAGGGCCAAGGCAACCCGGGACGATGCCGACGCGGCCAGGATGCCACGCCTGTCGATCGTGCGCAGTTCGGTGATCTGGCTGCTCTGGAACCTGATGGTGCAGCGATGGTGGCCGGACTCACGGCGGATGACGGTGCGCTATGAGGACTTCGTGGAGGACCCGGCCAGAGAGCTGGGTCGCATTGCCGAGGCACTGGGCACGACCGTGCCGGAGGGCCTTCTCGACGGCGCGGCCCTGCACCTCGCGCCGACGCACTCGGTGGCCGGCAACCCCGATCGGCTCGACGCCGGTGCCGTGCGGGTGCGGCGTGACGACGAGTGGCGCTCGGCCATGCCGGCGCCGCACCGTTGGGTCGTGACCGCCCTCTGCGCTCCGGGCCTGCGCCGGTTCGGCTATCGCGTGCGCGGGCTGGAGTCCCCCCGTTCCTCCCAGCCGACTGCACCTGCGACTGGTCCTGTCAGCTGAGCAAGGTGGACGGCCCGGGCTCGTAGGACATGAGGTCGTCCACGTCATAGCCATACGCGGCGATCTCCACGCCGAACCGACGCCTGATGAGCTCTCGCTGCACCCCTCCGGGGCGGACCGGGCGACGATAGGAGGCCCAGGTCTGCTGGTAGACGTCGCTCGCGGCGCCGCGAACCGTCTCGGTCGGGATCGGCCCGTTCAGGCCGAGAAAGGCTCGGACGCCCTCGAACGCCTCCTGCGGGTGCCGAACGAAGTCCTCGTAGCGCACGACGTGCACGTTCTGCAGTTGGGGGAGGTCCTCTCGTAGGACCCGGTGGGCGAAGAGCCAGTGCTCTACGAGGTCGCTCAGGCTGGCGAACTTGCGGGGGTCACGGGACAGGAAGTGTGTCCATTTGCGTGTCGACAGCGCGACGGTCACAGGGTGCCGGATGACCATGACGAACTGGGCTCCGGGGTAGAGCGCCTGGAGGAAACGACTCATGACGATGTTCGGAGGAGACTTCTCCACGAGTCGTGCCCTGCCCAGATCCCAATACGGCATCCAGGCGGCCAGCAGCCGCTCGGCGTTCGCGGGAGTCGCGAGGGGGCTGGTCTCGGTGAGATGGGAGCGGGGGTCCCGAGCGAAGTGGCCGGAGCCACCGTATGCCGTGCCCGGCGGGTAGACCGACTGCAGGTGCTGACCCTCGTCCTCGATCACGCCGGTCCGCTCGAGGCCGCTCACGTCAGGGTGCTGTCCGAGGATGCGGGCGAACGGGGTCGTGCCGCTGCGATGCAGGCCACCGACGAAGACGAGCCGGGCCGGGTCCACGGAGGGCGTGTCAGCCTGCGGCATGGTGTTGCGTGGGTCGTTCACCGGGCGATCTCCTGCAAAGCGGACAGCGGCCCGCTCGTCGTGATGAGGACCGGCTGTCCCGTGACGGTCGTCGCGGCCGGAGCCGTCGTCGAGACGGTCGTGGCCCCGTCGAGGGTGGTCCCGGAGGCACCCGGCACTGCCGGGAGGTCGACCTGTCCTCCTGTCGCCCAGGCCACCATGGTCGGCAGAGTCGAGTCGAAGGTCGCGCCGGCCAGTCCCGCCTTGGTGACCGGGCCCACGGCCGCACCGTCCGCAGCAGCCCGAGAGATCAAGGCGAACGCGCTGGACGAGCCGCGCCCGTCGCCCGAGGGATCGACCAGACCGTGGAGGGTCTGCCCGAGGCGGCCGCCCGGGTTGTCCAGCAGGGGCAACCAGAGCACCTTGTGGACGCCTGCGGCGAGGGCGATGACGGTGGCCCTGACCACCTCGGCGGTTCGCTGGTCCCCATCGACCGTGCGGTCGTCGTCCCAGATGCCGAGCTCCCACATCTCCAGCGGAACGGAACTCGGCGTGTTCGCCCGCAGGTATGCCAGCGTGGCGGGCAGGGCTTGCCAGGCCTCGTAGTAGTGCACCTGACGCGTCTGGAAGACGCCGTCGTCGAACAGCCCGTTGATGATCTCCATGTAGTCGACCATCGAGGCCGGCCCCGGTCGGGCAAGCTCGGCGCGCAGCTCGGCAGGCGAGGAGACCTCGTTGATGGCGGCCTGGCCGTTGCGGGTGCCGAAACGACGCTCGTAGTAGGCCTGGTACGTTGCGACCGCCTCGGCGTCCTGGCCTGCATCCAGCAGTCCCTTTGCCACCGCGTATCCGGCCCCCGCACTGCTCACGGAGCCGTCCACGACGCGGGCGGCGGGGTCAGCAGCCTGCACTGCTTGTGCGCCGGCGCGAGCCAGCACCGCGTAGTCCTGCGGTGAGCCGTCCCAGAAGCTCGGGCTGTTGACCTCGTTCTCGATGGCGAACTCCGAGACCCCGAGGTCGGTGTACCGGCGCACCGCCCGGGTGACGAAGTCGGTGTACACGCTCATGTCTGCGGGCATCGCGGACTCCGTGACGCCGTGACCGCGCGGGTACTTCGGCGCCCCCGGCGTCGCCCAGCACCGTCCGATACGCAGCTTCACCAGACTGTTCATGCCGACCTCCTGGGTCCGGGTCACGTAGGAGTCGGGCACCGCCCAGTCGAAGGCGCCCTGCGACTTCTGGACGTCGCAGAGGACGACTTCGACGTAGGTGTGGCCCCCCTTGAGCTCGGCGAGGTAGGGCTTGACCTCATCGAACTGCGCCCAGACCCACTTGGCACCGAGTGGGCTCGAGGTGTGGGAGGGAGCCG
>Ga0105047_10010234_pt1 | contig 15351 bp, 8 predicted proteins | sample MAT04_FD_78384 | JGI IMG/M metagenome (GOLD analysis project Ga0105047, IMG submission 78384) | Freshwater microbial communities from Lake Fryxell liftoff mats and glacier meltwater in Antarctica - MAT-04 (megahit assembly) | ecosystem: Environmental > Aquatic > Freshwater > Ice > Liftoff... | reverse complement strand
TTCCAAACGCGACTACGCGCTGACTAGCGAGATCTACAAACAATTCAAATCCGCGCCCAACTTCCGCATGCTGGCCACCGACAGCCCTCTGGAAACATTGCAAGCCGTCCAGCAAGCTCTCGGGTCCGTTTGATTGTGTGATAGCGGTACGAAGACAACGTCACTTTCCTTTATTTCTTTGATTCAATCCGGAATACTCGGGCGTTAGGCGGCTCCCAAAACTTGATCGGCCGCGTTCTTGCCTATTGTCGGAGGCGGCAACGGCTTTCCGCTGCTTTTCAAATTCGCGATCCACTCGTCCACAATCGTACACAATTCAGCGTACACGCGCGCTTCATCCGACCCATGACAGCACGGGCCGATTACGCCGGGACATTGCCCGACAAAACACTGATCCTCGTCGGACCATTCCACGATTTTGATGTACTTCGCGCTGTCATTCATTGGAGCGATTCCTGTATCTTGCGCGACACTTCGCGTTCTTAATAGCGCTTTGCGTCTGAGCCAGGTTTTCCCGAAAGCGTCACACGCATGCCTTTGGCGTGTTGGAAGTTTCGATGACTTCCCTTGCCGCCGAGTTCACAAAGCCTGCCCCTTCCAAATCCGTAATCAATTCTCGTATTTTTTGAGGCCTAATCCATCTTATTTCCTGCTGCGAAGACCGGTGTCAAACTGTGCCGTTCCAGAAAACTAGATAGAGGGACAGTCATTTATTCGCGGTTCCTATGTAGACTAATCGACCCAATGAACTACCACCAGATCGCAACCAAGGGCGACCGCGGCACGGCGAAACAGGGGAGCATTTTGACTTGTCGGTGCTCTCCTGTTGACAACGGACGCCGACTTCTGTAAGTTGTTGCGCTCCGATGGGTGGGGGTGTTTCACTCCGCAAGGACGCTTACCGCCTGAAATCAGCGGCGGTTCGCAAGGCCAGATCAGACTTCGCCTGCTGGAGCAGGCGAAAGAGTCATTTGTTGTTTGGGGGTTCCAGTGGTCAGAGTCGAAGGCCGTGCCGGCGAAAATATGGAAAAGCTTCTGCGCCGTTTTAAGAAGGCGTGCGAAAAAGAAGGTCTGACGAAACAGCTTCGCCAGAATCAGCATTTCGAAAAGCCCAGCGATAAGAAGCGCCGCAAGCTCGTCGCCGCCAAGCGCGCTCAGCGCAAAGAATTGCTGCTCGGTGCCGCCGGTCCTGTTCGCAGGAAGTAAACGGACTGGCTCTTGGCCCTAAACAGAGTTATCGATCACTTCCAACATCTAATGGCAGCGTCGGTTTTGTCGTGCTGTCACTTGACCGATGGGGCAAACTATAGAAGCCCAGGGCGCAGCCCTGGGTTTGCAAATATTAAACGTCCAAAGCCTTAAAGAGCCCGTCAATAAATCCATCGACGGATCGGTTCTCGTTGTGCTGGGTCTTTGACTCCACTTATTTTACTTTCACGTCATCAGACGGTCCTTTTTCCGATCTCAGCAACCCATTTACGATGCGCCGGACGCGTCCCGCCGTCAGGTGACGGAAGCGCGGACGCCCGCGGTCCATAAAGGGCTGTGGGGCCTCTAATGTTCTCTATATAAGGAGGGAATCCGCGATGGGGCCGGGCGACGGAGTCCAAAATTGTCGCTGAATCGGAGAGGCTTTCGGATATACTCTGCCCATCCTTGAGGAACAATCCATGCCCGCACCCACTGCTGCGAGTGGCGCCACGAGCGCTGCCCGTCGCAAGCCGGATCCTTGCACTGTCGTCATTTTTGGAGCGGCGGGAGATCTGTCGTATCGTAAGCTGATGCCGTCGCTCTTTCATCTTTACCGCGGCGAGCACCTGCCGGAGAACATGCTTTTTGTCGGGGTCGACAGGGTTGATTTGACGCAGGAGGCGTTTCGCGTCAGCGTGCGGCAGGGGCATTCGCGGGGGATGGGCACGCAGACGGCGATGCTGCCCAAGCCGCGGGAGTGGGAAAAATTCACCAGCCGGCTGTTTTATTTTAAAGGCGACGTGACCGACGAGACGTCGATGGGCGAACTGGGCACGTTCATCGATGGGCTCGAGAAGGAGCGGGCGCTGGGCAACCGGCGCGTCTTTTATCTCTCATTGCCGCCGACGGTTTTTCCAAAGGGACTGAGAACGCTCGCGACGGTCGGATTGGTGGGCGAGCCACGGCGCCGTGATGGCGAGTGGTCGCGGGTCATCATCGAGAAGCCTTTTGGCCGCGATCTGGATTCGGCGCTCAAGCTCAACAAGCTGACGCAGGAGGTCCTCGCCGAAGACGAGACGTACCGGATTGATCATTACCTTGGAAAAGAGACGGTGCAGAACGTGCTCTTTTTCAGATTTGCCAACGGTATGTTCGAGCCGCTCTGGAACCAGAAGTACATCGATCATGTGCAGATCACGGCGGCCGAGCCGCTGGGATTGGAGAAACGGACGGGTTATTACGAGACGGCCGGCGCGATGCGCGACATGATCCAGAACCATATGATGCAGGTGATGTCGCTGGTGGCGATGGAACCGCCGGTGACCTTCGACGCGGAATCGATTCGCGACGAAAAAGTAAAGGTGCTCAAGGCGCTGCGCCCGATTGCGCCGAAGTCTGCTCTGGAAGAGACCGTGCGTGGGCAGTACGGCCCGGGACGGATTGGGCGGAACGAAGTGCCCGGTTACCGTCAGGAGGAGGGCGCGAGCCCGACGTCCGCGACGGAGACGTTTGCGGTGATCCGCGTGTACATCGATAACTGGCGCTGGGCAGGCACGCCGTTTTATCTGCGCACCGGAAAACGGATGGCGAAGGCGGACACGGAGGTGGTGATCACATTCAAGAAGCCGCCGCACATGGTCTTCACCTCGCTGGCCACGGCGCCACAGCCCAATCTGCTCGTGCTGCAGATACAGCCCAACGATGGGATTGAGCTGCAGTTCGAGGCCAAGGTGCCCGGCGGCGAGAACAAGATTCAGTCGGTGAATATGCAGTTCCGTTATCCCGACGCGTTCGTGGTCGAGAATCCCAGCGCCTACGAACGGCTGCTGCTGGATTGCATGCTGGGCGACCAGACGCTGTTCCTGCGTTCGGACGAAGTCGAGGCGGCGTGGAAATTCATTACGCCGATTCACCAGGGATGGGCCGAGGGCGCGGTGCCGGAGTTTCCGAATTACAAGGCCGGCTCGCTGGGTCCGGCGGAAGCAGAGGAGTGGCTGGCAAAAGACGGACGGACATGGCACAATCTTTAGAATGTCGATAGAATAAGAGTTCCGTAAGTACGTGCCGACTAAACGGCCGGCATTGCCATGCAGGGATATGAGCGGAATTGGCGGCGTTTTTGTTTTCGCCGCCAGAAATTGGTGTAGTTGAAGAGCTTCGATTATTTAAACAACCCGGCGAGCGTGACAAGATATGACAGCGCAGATTTCAACCTTCAACGTTAAAGAGAACGCTCAAGAGCGGGTGCGCGCCAGCATCGCCGTGCTAGTCTGCGATGACGCCGATGAACTGCGCAAGACCTATTCACAAGGTCTGCGCATGATGGGCTACGAAGTCTTCCAGGCGAGCTCGGGAGCTCAGGCGCTGGAATTAATCCGCACCGAAAACATTGACGCGGCACTGCTGGACTTGCACATGCCTGGCATGGACGGGCTGACCTGCCTGCGTACCTTAAAAGGAGAGCGCCCCGAAATCGAAGTGGTGATCATGACCGGATACGGCACGATTCCATCGGCCGTCGAAGCCATGCGCCTGGGCGCTTACGACTACATCACCAAGCCTTTCTCGCTGGCGGAGCTCGACCAGCGGCTCAAGCGCGCCATGCAGTCGCGCGACCTGCGCCGCGAGAATGTGCATCTGCGCGGACTGCTGCGCGAGAAGTATCACTGCCAGAATCTGATTGGAAAATCGGAGGCGATGCAGCGCGTCTTCCGCGTCATCCGCCAGGTTGCGCAGAGCCGAGCGACAATCCTGCTTCAAGGCGAATCGGGCACCGGCAAAGAACTGGTTGCGCGCGCGATCCATTTCAACAGCCCACTGGCCGCCGGGCCGATGGTGACGGTCGACTGCGGCGCCATCGCGCCGACGGTGATCGAGAGCGAACTGTTCGGACACGTCAAAGGAGCCTTCACCGGCGCGCACCAATCCAAAGAAGGACTCTTCCGTTTGGCGCGTGGCGGCACGATTTTTTTCGACGAAATCGGCGAGCTTCCGCTTGAGATGCAGACCAAGCTGCTGCGCGCATTGCAGGAGCGCGAAATTCGGCCGGTGGGCTCGGACAAATCCTATCCGGTCGACGTGCGCGTCATCGCCGCAACGCATCGCAATCTCGATCAGGCCGTCAAGGACGGACAATTCCGCCAGGATTTGTACTACCGGCTCAACGTGATCACCGTCGAACTGCCCGCCCTGGCCGCGCATAAGGAAGACATTCCGCTCTTGCTTGCGCATTTTTTGAGCAAGCATTCGCGCCCCGAACGCACCATCGAGCGCGTGCATGGCCAGGCCATCCACGCCATGATGCAATACACGTGGCCGGGAAATATTCGCGAGCTTGAAAATGTGGTCGAGCGCGCTCTGGCGTTAGGCAGCGGCTCGACCGTCATGCCGGCCGATCTTCCAGCGCATTTGGCCGTGCTGGCGAGCTTCAGCGAGTCCGGGCAAGCGGCCGTTTCAACCACCGAAAATAGCCATCGCGGCAGCGACTTGGAACTGACCAGCGCCAGCTCGAATATCGGCACCGTGGACGACGCGCCGCTGGTGCCGCCATCGCAGCCAGATGAGGGCGAGCAGTCCGCGCAGGGCGCGCAGAGCACGCTGGATGAAATCGAACGGCAGGCGATCCTGGGAACGTTGCGCTCGACGGGCGGCGACCGCACCGCCTGCGCGCGCATCCTGGGCATCGACAAATCGACGCTGTACCGAAAACTCAAGCGTTACAATGTGGTCTTCAGTCCCGACGAAAGCAGTCACGCCGAGACAGCCTGAGATTATTTTCGACGGATCAACGCGGCGTCATCAATGGCGAGCTTCTGGCGCAACGCGTGAGTCTCGCGCAGAAAACGGCCGGCATCGCCATAGTAACCGGCTGTCGGTTTCAGGTCCGGCGCCTGGCTTTTAAAAAACGCATTGAGCCGCTGCATGCAGAGTTCGCGGGCGAGCTTTGCGGCCATGGAACCCAGCGCGACGGGGAGCGTTTCGCCATCGGCATTAACCAGAAAAGCGACCCGCCGAGTGCGCAGCGGATCGTCGACTTTGTAAATCGATCTATGCGGAGTTTCATGTTCAACCCAAGCCATCGCGCCGCCAAACAGATGATTGATGCGCGAGGCATAAAATTTTCGGCCACCCTGCCGGTCGATGACCGCGTAGACGTCCTCGTCGGCGGCAGCGAGCGCCAGCAGGCGCTGCAACTCGGCGACGATCACGCTCCAATTCACGTCGGCTTTGTTGCCGCTGGATTGCAGCGCCTGGTTGAACTGACTCGCGCTCATCGCACGTGCGCCGACGGCCAGCACGGTCAGTCCGGCGGAGGCCAGCATCTCTTTCAGCGGCGGCACCGGCTTGCTGCGGCGCTTGAACTTTTTCGGAGCCGGTCCGCAGGAGACTTCGGGCGGCGCTTCCAACAATACCGGCGCGAGACCCCAGCGATCCTGCTCGATAAGCAGGCGATCGGCTTCGGGCAACAAGCGCTGATAGAGGTCCGACGAACTCGGCGCGTTCGGGCAGCAGTCCAGAAACGCAAGCACGCTGGCGCGCAGAAGATCCATTCCGGCACCGGCCTGATAAATTCTCTTGGAATCGTCCACGGTGATCGCGCCGCGACGCGACGGGTGGCGCATGACCGACGGTTTCATCACGCGCCAGAGATCCGGCGCGATGCCGTCCACTGGCTTCGGGCAACGGATCGCGCAATAGCCGTGGCAGAGCGGGCCGATCAGCGGGCCATATCCAGCTTCATCGATCCCGATCAGCAGCATGTAATCGCCGGCCCTCTTGAGTGGAGCAACTATAGGTGGAGCAGGCATTCTTGTCTGTTCAGGTGGAGCAGGCATTCTTGTCTGTTCAGGTGGAGCAGGCATTCCTGTCTGCTCAATTCAGGGAGACAGGAATGTCTGCCCCACCGTGCTGCCGGGATTATCGAGGGCTCGGTCGGGAAATCAAAAAGATGTGAACCGAATTTGCGCCGCCCGTTGAAAATAGTTTTTCCGCAAATGATTCTGCGCTGCGCCAGGGCTTCAGCATGAGCCGCCCCGGGCACGTTCCACTCGCGATCGCGCTCACGCTTGCGCTGCTCACGGCGACAGCAATCGGCCTCTCGGGCACTTTCGTCATGTTCGACGACAAGGGAATTTTGTCGGGCCCTTTCAGTGCGCTGCTGCTGATCAGTGCCGCAGTGGGCAGCCTCTTGATTCTGGTCATTCTCGACTGGCGAATCTGGCAGCCCCAGCGGATCACCGATGAGACCGAGTTCATGCGCTGGCTCACGCAGGATATTCTTTGTTGCAAGGCAATCGTCGAAAATAAGACGTGGCAAAATATCGAAGGAACGTTTCATGCTCGCCGCGTGATTCTTTCGCGTGTGGCGTTTCAGAAATCTGCAGCGATCCGCTGGAGCGTCGAGACGTCTCCGCCATCCGCGCAGAATGTCCGCATCGTGCGGCTCGATTCTCCGGCGCCCGCAGGAAACGGGGAATACAGTAGCGGCGATACCGATTTCGACGCGCGCTACGCATGGCAGACCGACGCGCCCGAGGCATTCCTGCCTGTTTTAAAAAATGCAGCGGTGCGCGAATCGATCAAGCGCCTGGCGAGCCTCTTTGCGCAGCGCACCGATGGCCCCGGCGTGGGCAGGCCCGATAATGGAATGTCAATTTCAAACGGCCGCGTCTCGCTGCTGGAACATCCGGCGCCGCTGCTGGTTCAAGGCCATGTTTCGGCCGGCGAAATTCTTTTACTGCTGCGAGACCTGAGCACGCTCGCCGCAGCGCTGGAGGGACGCGAGGTTGCATCGCCTGCGCCGCCGTCCGCGCCAGCCACGGAGCCCGCGCACTGGCTTGCTGTAGGTTGCACGGGATTTTTCGGCGTCGCGCTCTGGCTTTGTGGAAGCTGGGCGCTGGCGCACTGGCTTGGAATGCCCGCAGGCATGCTCGGGTTTTTCACACCGGCGATGCTTCTGATTTTTGTCTTCATGCTGGCGAACGCCGGAAAATCAGGACGCGAAGCGGAGACGGAGGACGTGATCAGGGATCAAGCCGCAGTCTTGCTCGGCGCGGATTCCGAGATGGCGCAACTGGCCGCGAAACTGCGGACGGAGACACATCGGCGCATGCAATAAACACGAGCACGGTTTCGTGATTTATTTTTTCTTCGGCGCGGCGACGGGTGGCGTGGGCGCCGTCGGAGCCGGACGGGAGCGGTTATATTGCTCGAGCTGCAAAGCCTCATCGGGAGTCAGCAACGCCCGCACGCCCTGCAGCGCTTCTTCGTCCTGCGCGCGGATTTTCGCGCGCTCTTCCTTTACCCATAGCTGCATGGTTTCGCGCGCGGCATTGATGTCGTCGGGCTTCAGTTCGGTCTTGGTGTCGCGGACCTTGCGGACACGTTCTTTAAACTCGCGGGTAAATTTCAATTCGCGATCAAACGGCGTGCCCCATTTCTCATGGCTGAAATCCAGGACCTTTTTAGCACTCTCGCGTTTCGCCTCCGGCAGGTTCAAAAAAAGTTGCGCCTCGAACATGCTGCGCGCGGACTTCAGCTCCTCTTCGAACGTCGCCATTTTCTGCACGCACGCCACGTCGTACGCATCGAGCACAGCTGCGATTTTCTCGCGTTGTTCGGGCGTCGTGACAACCACATCAGCGATGTTCGCGGTGACGCCGCCGTTCTTGATCTCGCCCGGACGGGGCAGCGCGCGCAGGCGCTCAATCGCGCCGAGCCATTCGGCGCTCGGCTCGCGCGCCGAAAGCGTTTTGATTTCGTCCTGCGCCTGAAGCATCGAACTGATCAGCAGCGCGCCGGCAACGAAACTATTTTGGATCATCTTTTTTCGACTCCATGAATACATCTGTTTAGTGATTTCAATGCGGCCGCAAGTCTACTCTGTAGAACCGCCGTGCGCGCTGAAAGGCCAGCAGATTTTCTGCTCGACCAAATGTAATTTTAAAATTCTCGCGGCCAGTGCTTGCCCCCCTGAAGGTCAGTGCAGATAGTGGGGCCATGCCTGAGACGCTGCGACTCTATCCTTCTGCCCTGGCCCGCGACGCCGCGCTTGATGCTCAGCCGGCTGCCGCCTGGACGGGCGAATTCCTGACCTTCACCGAGTTCGCCGGCGAACTCGACCGATTGCTGCCTGGCCGGTCGGCGCTGCAGATCGCCGGCGGCGCGGCGCGGCATGGCTTTCTCTTGCGTGGACTCGATACATTCGACGCTGCCGACCGCGCGCGCTACGCGTCCGATGCCGCGCTGCAGTCTGCCGGAAAATTGATCGCAGGCTGGCGCAGTTACGGACTGGCGGCAGAGCAAGTGCGCCGCGCCGCGCAAGCGCTGCCGCAGCCCTGTGCCGCGAAAGAGACCATGCTCTTTCTCTCCAATTTGTACGCGGCGTACGAGCGCCTGCTCAACGCATCCGGCTGGACTGACCGCGAAGGCGCGGAGCGGCAGCTCCTCAGCCGGATCGAAAAGTGCGCGCGCATTCCCGCGCGTCTTCTGGAAACAAAGACCAGACTGAGCCTGCACGGTTTTCACCGCCTGATTCCATTTCAACGCGCCATCCTGGAGCGCGTCGTTGCGCTCGGCCACATCGTCGAAGTTCACGTCGCGCTACCTGCTGACGCGACCGGCGCGGAGCATGCGCGGGAAAGGGTGCGCGCCAGCTTTGGAGCGCTCACTGTAGTCGCCGATCCCCAGCACTCTCCCGCGCGGCATGCGAAACTGGTCGCGCCGTCGCCGTATGCGGAAGCCTACGAAATCGGGCGACGTGTGCGCCGCTGGATCTGCGACGAGGGCATCGCGCCTGCGGCGATCTGCGTTGCCGTTCGCGACCTGGGCGCGTACAGCCAGGCGCTCAACGATGTTTTCCGGCGATTTGCGATTCCTTTTTTTCAGCGGCGCGGCGAACCGATCGCCTTTCAACCCATCGTGCGCGTGGCCTTGAGCGCGCTCGACGCATGCGTCAACGGGCTCACGCGCGCCGATGTGTTTCGCTTTCTCTGCTCAGGTCCGGTGAATCTGGAGAGGCTGTTGGACAAACGCAGGGCGGTGGACGGCGCGGCGCTGCATGCCCTCGCGCTGGACGCGCGCATCGATCGCTTTTTCGGAGCGGAAGTGCAAGCGCCGGCCGCCGAATGGAAAAAACGTCTCGAGCATTTCGAACACACCGCCGAGAAACCATCCCCGTGGCTCACTAAGGCACTTGTTTCGATCGTCGAACAAATGGACGCGCTACGGTCGCCCAAAACTGTTGCTAAACATGCGGCGGTTTGGTCGGCATTTTTCGATAAAGCGGGGCTCTCGACGTGCGCGTTTCCGGAATCATCGGCGCCGGGTAGCAACGAAAAGGACCGTCTCTCGCTTCTGGAATTGGAGAAGGCGCTGCAGAGTCTGCAGCACGGGGCGCTCGCGGATTCAGCGCCCATGCCGCTGGATGCGTTTGCGTCGCTTTTAAATCTTGAGATTCAGGAGCACTCAGTGCGCGCTGACGGCGCCGAGCGCTGCGGCGTGCGCGTTTTGAATCTGTACGATCTGCGTGGTCTTTCATTTAAGAAGATGGTGCTGGCGGGAATGAGCGAAGGCATTTTCCCGGCGATCAATTCCGCCGATCCGCTGCTCGGCCGCGGCAGCGAGCACGACATCCGCTCCGCGCTTCTGCGCCTGACCGAACAGCTCGGCATGGCCCATCTGGAGCCGCGCCTGAGCAACGAATGCGAAGCTGAAGAGCGTGCGCTTTTTCAGATCGCCTGCGGCGCCGCGAGCGGTGGCGAGATTATTTTCTCCCGGCCGCAGACGCATTTCGACGGACGTTTGATTGGCGCTTCCCTATTCTGGACGCACACATTCGCGTCGGCCGAAACGCTGCCAGAAGAGTGCGCGAAGCCCATCCATCCCGCGCCCGCATTGACGCAATGCCTGACGCGTGAAGAGGTCGAGCTACGCAGCGCGTGGATCCTGGGCAACGGTGGAACAGACGCAACCGAGGCTGGACTCGCGATGGATGTCTGGGGACAATCCAACCGGCTTTCGCGCATCGCCAGCATTGCTGCGATCGAGCGGCGCCGGCAGCTCTTCTTTGCGCGACAGGGTCTGGCACTTCCGGATGCGAGTTCACCCCGCGAGGCGTCATCGAAAAACTCAGCGCACGAGCGGCTCAAGCCCGGCGCCTACGACGGCATGCTCAGCATCACTGCACCCGAAATTCGCGAGCAGATGATTGCAGACCTGACGCGCGAAGCTGGCGCAAACAAGTCGTCGCTCTCCCCCAGCGCGCTCGAGACGCTTGCGCAATGCAATTTTAAATATCTGGTCGATCGCGTGCTGCGCGTAAAGGAGATCGAGGAGCCCGACGGCGAACTCTCCGCCAGCGACAGGGGCAGCCTCTGGCACACCGTGCTGGCGAAATTTTACGGCGATGAAATCAAGCGTGTGAGCGACTCCGGCGACCTCGTCTTTCGCATGGACCCCGTGCTGCGCGCAGATTATCTGGTCAGGCTGCGCGCTATCGCCGCCGATGCGCTTGAACATGCTCCGAAAAAAATGTTCACCGGCCATCCGGGCTTCTGGGGATTGCAAAAAAAGCAGATCGACCGCCTGCTGGGCAGTTGGCTGGAGCACGAACTGTTTTCAAACCAGAAGAACAAATTTTATGTGGCTGCGGCTGAATTTAAATTCGGACCGGAGACCGGTCAGCCGGTCTCGATTCCCCTTCACGATTCGGAGTCCGGCAAGGAGAGTTTTCTGTTGCTCCAAGGGCGCATCGACCGGCTTGATTTTCAGATCGACGACGTCTCCGAAAAAGTGCCCTGTATCAGCGCGATTCGCGTGATCGATTACAAGATCGGGCGCGGCAGCAATTACAGTAAGAATATCGAAAGAGAGAAGCTCTCCAAACTGCTGCTGGCGCAGCTCCCCATTTATTTCAAGGCCGCGCTGAACCACGTTGAACAGCTTGAAAAGGCCGGACGAATCCGCGCGGATTGGGAGCGCATTTACGCCAAATCGCGCGCGGGCTATTACTGCCTGAAGGATCTACCCGTCAGCGTCAAAGATGAGGAGGAGAGCGTTGTCGAAATTTCCGAATGGCCGCTGGAACTCAAAGCGTTTCTAACGAGCAATGAGGAGCAGAGCCTCTTCAGCGTCATCCGCAAAAAAGTCGGCGCGGTGCTGAACGGAGATTTCAGCGTCCAGCCCGTTGAATGTAAAAGCCCGTACTGTCCGGCGCGCTTCATCTGCCGCTTCCAGGATGTTCCCGCCGATGGCGCTGCTTCGGAGGGAGCCGACTGATGGCGAAGCGAAAAGTTCCGTTAAACCAGGCTGAATTAAATTTTGGGGATGCGCAGAAGTTGCTCAAGCCCGCCGAGCCGCCGGTGATTCAAAGCTCAAACACGGGCAACCCAACAGTTGCCCGTGCCACAGTGGGCTCGGCGCCGCGCGATGCGTTTGCGTTGAACGATGAGCAGCGCGCGGCGTTGACGCTGAATAAAAATCGGATCATCTCGGCCAGCGCCGGGACGGGGAAGACGCACACGCTGACAGCGCTCTATCTTGGGCTGCTCTGCGGACGCCTGAGGCCCGGAGAAGCGCTGCTCGACGAGGCGCAATGGCTGACGCGCGCGGCCGATGAAAATATTAAACCCATGCTGCCCGGCGAGATTGTCGCGGTGACGTTCACGCGCAAGGCGGCGGCAGAACTGCTGGAACGTGCGCGCGAGGGACTCGCCAAGGAACTCAACCGCTCCGGCCTGCCGAAGCACCTCGCGTCGCATCTGCAAAAATGCTGGGAGCAACTTCCCGGCGCGCCGGTCACCACCATCGACGCCTATTGCGCGCGGCTGCTGCGCGAAGCGGGCGCGCGGAGTCCCGCGCCGAGCGGCTTCAGCGTGCTGGAGCAGGATGAAGCAGCCAAGCTGCAGAATGAATCGTTCACTCTGGCGGCGGCGGAGATGCTCGAGGCGAATTCCAATCTCTATCTGGAACTTCTGGCGCGCGAATGGCAGATCGACACGGGATACGGCGGGCTGCTGCCGACCGCGCGCGGGCTCTTCGAATCCTTGCGCGTGCGCGGCATCGCGCCGCTTGCGCTGAAGATCGAATCGCCGGCGGCGGCTCTGGATGAGATGCGCGCGAGCCTGCTCGAACTTTTCGCCAAAGTGCTGACGGTCAAAGCTTCCAAGAACACCGAGAAGCTGGTTCGGTTCTGCAAGACACCGCTGCCGATGGGCACGCATGAAGAGATGCGCGAGGCGATCATTTGCTTGAGCGAACTTTTTTACACCGGCAAGGGCGAGATGCGCGTCGTCTTCACAAAGGCGGGAATTGAAGATCCTCGTCTTTGCGATCTGCTCGACGGTCTGCATGCGCCGTTCGTGAACGCGTTGCTGGATTTCATTCACAACGCGGCGGAGCGGTACAGTCAGAGCAAGCGCGCGGCGAACGCGGTCGATTTCAACGACCTGCTCCATTACACGCGCGAGCTCGTCAAGGTGGGTCCGTTTCACAGCGACTGTTCGTTCATGCTGATCGATGAGTACCAGGACACCAACCCGCTGCAGAACGCGGTGCTGCGCAGCATCTCCAAAAGCAATGCGGTGGCGGCGGACGCGCGACTGGCGGTGGTGGGCGACTGCAAGCAGTCGATCTATCGCTTCCGCGGCGCTGATGTGCAGCTCATGACGAAGTGCGAAACGGACAGCGATTTTGCGCTCGCCTCTTTGTGCAGCAACTTCCGCAGCCGCCGGCCGGTGATTCAGTTTCTCAATGCTTTTTTTGAGACGGTCTGGCCCACCACCGGCGATGCAAATGCCGGCATCGTTTACGACGAGCGCCAGCATCTGACCGAGGCCGGGACGGCCGAACGCCACGGATGGAGCGGCCCGGCGGCCGAGCTTCTGGTGCTCGACGGCGATCCGCCGAAGGCGGAGCTGCACCGCTGGCAGCAGGCGCGAGTCATCGCGCAGCGCATCGGCGCGTTGGTGAATCCGGTGCAGGTCCAGCTTGAGCCCGGCGTCAATGCGCTGATCCGTCCGCAGGTTTGGGACAAGAAGGAAGGGTGTTTGCGCGCGCCGCGTTATGGAGACATCGCGATTCTTGCACGCGGCCTGAAGAGTATGCGCATTCAACTTCAGCTCGCGCTGGGCGAGATGAATATTCCGTTCCGCATGCTGGGCGGCGTGAGTTTCTACACGCGACAAGAGGTGCTCGACACGCTGAACCTGCTGGCCTGCGCAGCAGACGGCAGCGACGAGCTCTCCCTTTTCGGCCTGCTGCGCTCGCCGTTTGTCAGCCTCAGCGACGGAGCGATCTGGCGACTGCAACGCGAACGGCAAGGCCAGACGCTCATCGAACGGATCGGCACAGCAGCCGCAAAACCGCAGGATCTGAATTTCAATCCGGCCGACGCTCTAGCACTCCAAGCCGGCGCGCGATTGATAGAAAATCTCTGCGCGGCTCGCGGACGCAAGACCGCTGCGGAGATTATCGATGCGGCTTGCCAGCAGACCGGTTTCCTCAGTGTACTGGCCATGCAGCCGCAGGGGCATCACGCGGTGGCGTCGGTTCGCCGCGTGATCGAACTTTCGCGCGAGTACGAATCGAAGGGCGCGCGGCATCTGATGGACTTCGTAAGCTGGCTCAAGGCCAAGGCCGACGCCGAATGGGATGCGCCTGCGGGCAGCGGCGATGCGGCAAGCGACGTCGACGGCACAGATGAAAACGTGGTTCGCATCGGCACCGTCCATTCCGCCAAGGGTCTGGAATTCCCGATCGTCATTGCCGCCGATCTGGGCGCACAACCGAAGAATTCTCAACCTGCTGCGCTTCTGTACGTGCCTACTGATACGGCGCTCACGCCGCGACTGGGTCTGAGCCTGGGTGTCGAACACAAGGGGCTCAAGGCGGTGCGGGATTCAGTGCATCTGCTCGCGGCCGAGAGTGAAAAAAACGCGGACGACGCGGAGACTCGCCGGCTGCTCTACGTAGCTCTCACGCGTGCGCGCGACTACTTGATCCTGATCGGCGAAACCGGAAAGCGGGCCGGCGGCGAGGCGATCTGGCGCAGGCTGCTCGATCATTTTTTCCTCATCCAGCCCGGTGCCGTGGAGCGAGTGCACTATCACCATGCGGAGCTTGCGGCGGTGACGGCGCAACCGGTTTCCGGCTTGATCGCGCTGGACAGCGGGACGCCTGAACTGCTCGCGCTTCAGCCGGCGATGGCTTCGGCGGCGCTGCGCGCGATGGTCAACAGCGATGACATTCCCGTCGCGCTGCGTCGCCGCGACGTGCGGATCAGCGTCTCGCAACTTTCGCGCTGGCTGGCGTGCCCGCGGCGCATGGGATTCGACGATCTGGCAGGGCCTGACGTGCCGCCCGTTTTTGCAGAGGCGGATAGCATTCCGGATTCGACGGAAGATCTCGAAGAGTCGCAGGCCGCTCCCGATATACGTGAACTTGGAACGGCGGCGCATGCCGCGCTTGAGACACTCTTCTCCGGCGGCGGCGATGTGGCGGACGCGTGGGCGCAGGCCGCGAGCGCACTGCCGCCGTCAACTGAGAACGGCGAGGTGCAGGCTCGGCTCGATGCGCTGCTCAAGTCGGAGTGGGGACGTGCGACGCGAGCGCTTGCTCCGGAAAAACGCATGGTGGAGAAAGCATTCCGCCTCGTGATCAAAGTTGATGCGGCGAGCGCCTCGACGGTCACGCTGATTGGAAAAATCGATCTGCTCAGCGAGCGCAATGCGGGCCACTGGCAAGTTTGCGATTACAAGCTGGCCGAACCGTCCACGAGCGGCGATAGCCGGCTGCGCTACGCTTGGCAGTGCGCCATTTATGCTCTTGTGGCGGCTGAGATAATGGGACTTTCGCCGAATAAAATTGAGCCGGCGCTGATTTTTTTGAAAACGCCTGACGCCAAGCCAACGACTTTGAAAGAACTCGGATTTCCCGATGATTTGTCGAATACATCGCTGTCGAAAATCCTGGCTGGTCTGTGGGAGAGCGTTGCGCATCAGCCGTCGCAGCGCAATGCGCATGTGTGGCAGCCTCTGGCTGACTCTGCAAAATCCCGCACTCTCAAAGAGTGCACGCGTGATTCGTGTCCTTACATTCAAAAGTGTTTCTCTCCAATATCACTGCTTGAAGTACGCCATTTGCCGGACAGAATGTTTCATT
>Ga0105047_10010232_pt1 | contig 15354 bp, 12 predicted proteins | sample MAT04_FD_78384 | JGI IMG/M metagenome (GOLD analysis project Ga0105047, IMG submission 78384) | Freshwater microbial communities from Lake Fryxell liftoff mats and glacier meltwater in Antarctica - MAT-04 (megahit assembly) | ecosystem: Environmental > Aquatic > Freshwater > Ice > Liftoff... | reverse complement strand
GGCACCGTTGGTGGCCGAGAGGGTGTAGAGGAACAAGGGGTCGTAGTTGGCGATGTCGAAGGTGAACCCGTCCAGTGTCCGGGTGATGCTGGTGAACACCGGAATCGCTCCGGCGAGCAGGGAGGTCCCTGTCGCGGCGGCGGAGGTTGTCGTTGAGCCGGTTGCGGAAGCAGTGACGGTCGTGGTGGATGAACCACCAGTCCCCAGGCCTCGCACGGTGATCGACGATCCGATCCTTGTCACGGTTCCGCCGTTGGTCGTGGTGACGACGTACGTCGTCCCGGCCGAGTAGTTAGTGATGTTGAGGTCGAACCCGTCTTCTACGCCGGTCGGCACAGACAGCTCTGGCACCACGCCGGGAGCCAACGGTGTCACCGGGGATGACGCGAGGCTGGCCGGACCTGTGCCGTTGACGTTGACGGCGTACACCAGGAATGTGTAGGCGGTCCCATTGGTCAGACCGGTTACCGTCGCCGTGGGCGCAGCGGACGTCCCGTCGCTGAACTGGGTGTAGCCACCGCCGGAGGAGTACCAGAGGGTGTAGTCGGTGATGACGCTGGCTCCGGTGCTACCTGGAGTCCACGACAGTGAGACCTGGCCGTTTCCGGAGGCCCCGGTCACACCTGACACGGCACCCGGCTGGAACGACGGCGTGACGGCGACCCGGGGGGCCGATCGCACGCTGAGTCCGGCGGTGTTCTGCGCCTGCAGAGAGATGTAGTACGTCACGCCGTTCGTGAGGCCTGTGATGGTGCAGGTCAGGGCAGCGGTCGAGCACGCGGTGCCCACCGGGTTACCGGCCACTGCCAGGTTGAAGGCTGTCGCGGTGTAACTGGTGATGGTCGACCCGTTGTTGTTTGGTGCGACCCACGTCACGATGGCTGCCCCGTTGACGCCATTGGCGACGATCGTGGCCGGAGCGGGCGCGTCGGGGAAGGTGAAGGGCGTCGCAGTGCGCGTCGAGGAGGCGGGGCCAGGTCCTGCCGCGTTGACCGCACGAAGTGCGACGGTGTAGGAGGTGCCGTTGGTCAGACCGGAGATCACGAGAGGGCTCGTGGTCCCGGTGGCGTTCTGCCACGCGCCACCGTTGAGCCGGTACTGGTAGCTGGTGATGGCCGAGCTGCCGGCACTGCCGGCGGTGAACGTCGCCGAGAGGGTGGTGTCGCCCACGGCGAGAGAGCTCAGCGTGGGGGCACCCGGGCGAGCCAGGGGCATCACAACGACTCGCGGCGCGGACGGCTGGCCAAAGCCCGCCACGTTTCCTGCGACCACGGACACGTAGTACGTCGTGCCGTTCGTCAGCCCCGTGATCGAGCACGACGTCCCGGAGGTGGTGCAGGTACCGACGGTTGCGCCCGACGCCGGAGTGTCGTACGCAGTCGCGATGTAGGAGGTGATCGCGGAACCGCCGTTGAGGACCGGCGCGGTCCAAGCAACGTCGGCGGATGCGGTGTTGGACAGTGCGGTCGCACCGGTCGGCGCGTTGGGCACCGTCCGGGGGGTGGCGGTGGAAGGCGTCGATGCCGGTCCAGCCCCCAGGGCGTTGTCTAGTCGCACCTGCACGCTGTAGGCGGTTCCGTTGGTGAGCGCACTGATGATAAAGGGGTTCATGAGCGTGCCCGCATCGACCCAACTGCCCGCACCGATCCGATAGCTGACGGTCGAAATCGGCGAGCCTCCATCGGAGCCAGGCGTGAACCCGACCTGGAGCGAGCTGTTGAGCGGCGTCAGCGCTACGGACGGCGCGTCCGGCGCGGTTCCGGGCCCGACGGTGGTGATCGCTGACGGGGCGCCGGCGCCGGCGGCGTTGACCGCACGGACGGTGACGGGGTAGCTCGAGCCGTTCGCGATGCGCGTCACACCGTCGCTGGACAGGTGGGTGATCGACAAGGGGCTGTTCGCCGTCCCAGCCGAGCGCCATGTCGCCCCGCCGTCGGTGCTGTAGTCCCACCTGGTGATGGCAGACCCGCCGGTGCCGCCAGAGGCGACGGAAACCATGAGGTTGCGGTCCGCACGTGAGACACCCGTGATGTCGGGCTCGCCCGGCACGGTTCGAGGGGTGCCGGACGTGGAGCTCGATGCCGTGCCGGCGCCCTGGGAGTTCACCGCGCGCACGGACACGGCGTAGCTGGTGCCGTTGGTTAGCCCGGAGACGAGAAACGAACTCCCCAGAGTGCCGGTGGTCTGCCAAGACCCAGAGCCCAGCCGGTACTCGTAGGACGTGACGGCAGCGCCGCCATTCGCGCCGGCCGTGATGGTGGCCGCCAGGGACGCGGGTCCGGGGGTGAGGGCGGTGATGGTAGGTGCGTCCGGCGTCGTCTGCGCGATTCCATCCGCGACGGCGGAGGCCTGCCCTGCGCCCAATGAGTTCACAGCGCGCAGTTGGACGGAGTAGGTGACGCCGTTGACGAGCGGCGTCGTGCCGTCGCCGGACTCCGTGCTGATGACGACGGGGCTGCTGGTGGTGCCCATCCACCTGACACGCCAGGTCGCGCCCGCGTCGGTTGAGTACTCGTAAGTCGTGATTGCGGAGCCACCATCAGAGGCCGGTGGCGTGAAAGCGGCCGACAACTGCTGGTCCGAGCCGGCGATGGTGTTGCCTGTGATGACGGGAGCACCCGGGACGGTCGCCGGGGTTGCGGACTGTGACGAGGAGGCCGGACCGCTTCCTACAGCGTTGACCGCGCGCACAGCGACGGCGTAGGTGGTGCCGTTGGAGAGACCGGAGACGGAGATGGGGCTGGCCGTTGACGGGGCAGTGGTCCACGGGCCGCCCGACGTGAGCTGGTACTGAACGGCCGTAATGGTGGACCCGTTGCTGTTCCCCGGCGAGAAGGCGACGGACAAGGAACGGTCCCCTACCGCGACAGCCGTGATGCTGGGCGCCGCAGGAACGCCAGGCGTGGTCACGATGGTCGCATCAGTCGCGACCCCACTGCCGACACCAGTGACGGCGCGGATCGCGATCGCATACGACGTGCCGTCAGAAAGCCCCGTGACCGTCAGCGGACTGCTCGTCGTGGCTGCGGAGATCCAAGGACCGCTGTCAAGCCGGTACTCGTAGTCGCTAATGGTGCGACCACCTGCGTACCCCGGGGTAAAGGACACAGTGATGGTCCCGATGGAAGTTGACACTGCCGTCACGTTCGGAGCGCCTGCGGGTGCCGCCGGAGTCCCTGCCATCGGCAACGACGCGGGGCCCGCACCGATCGAGTTCACGGCGCGGACTTTGACTGAGGAGGACACCCCGTTCACGAGGCCGTTGACCGTCAGCGGCGACGAGGTGGCCGCGCTCGAGATCCACGGTCCTGATCCGTCGAGCTGGTACTCGTAGTTGAGGATCGGGCCGCCTGAGGCCGCCGCCGTGAACGCGACCGACAGGCCGGCGTCAAGCGGTGAGAGAGCGGTGATGACTGGAGCGGTCGGGACGCCGTACGGCGCGACAGAACTAGAACTCGTTGACACCTCGCCGGAGCCGGCGGTGTTCACCGCCGAGACGCGGAAGATGTAGGGGACTCCGTTGGTCAGACCCGTCACCGTGGTGGACGTGGCCGTCGAGATGCCGTCGGAGAAAGTGGTCCAGGTGGTGGGGGCAGAGGCAGTGGCGTGCTCGACCACGTAGTCGCTCACCGGCGATTCGCCGACGGCCGCGGGAGCGGACCACGCCAGCGCCACCGAGGAGTCGCCGGCGATGCCACCGACGTTGGTCGGCGCATCCGGGGCCCCGGATGCGTAGGAAAGTGTGACGGACCCGTTCCCGTTGTTCGTTGAGTAGTACTGGTAGATGGCGCTCAGCCCGGAGAGCCCGGCCGTGGCGTTCTGACCCGGGTAGCCGCCGTAGCCGAACCACTCGAGCGAGGTTCCTGAGCCGAACTCGATCGTGCCTTGGAGACCGCCCTGCGCTCCGCCGCCGCCACCGCCGCCGCCACCGCCGTCGCAGTTATTGCCCGTAATGGCTAGGCACACGGGGGCCACCGTGGCGCCCGCCTGCCCGTTGGTTGACGTCGTGTCGGAGCGGCCGGTGAACGTGGCGTAGGGGAGTCGACCGAGGGTCGGCGCGAACTGCCCGCTGCCGCCCGAGCCTCCAGAACCGCCGGCGACGATCGTCGCACCACCGGTGGTGATCACTGTCGCGGCGCCACCAGACGCACCAAAGCCTGAGGCTCCGACGGGTCCGGCCACGCCACCGTTGCCGCCGCGGTACGAGTTGAGCGGGTTCGCGCCACCGACCGCAGCGCCCACCAGAAAGTTGGCGGGCACGTTACTGCCCCTAGAGAGACTTGTACCGTTCGCCCCCCCCTGTCCAACGGAGATGGCGAGCACCTGGCCGGGCGTCACTGAGATCGTCCCGGACACCGCTCCCCGGTAGCCGCCGGCCGGCGGCGGGCCTGCGCCGTCGCCGCCTCCCCGTCCGCCCTGTGCACCCGCTGCGCTGACCGTGAGCTGGGTAACCCCTGCGGGCACGGTGAACGATGCGGTCGACCCCGTGTAGCCGAAGGTCTGCGTCGTGGTGGTCGCGGCTGTGGCCGTCGGACCTGCCGCCACGAGGGTGGCTGCAATGAGCGCCATCGTGGCGCCTGCGGTCGCAATCTTCAGAGTCTTGGGCGAGAAGGTGTTCATGTGCGCAGTCCTCAAAATTTGGGCAGGCGTCAAGTCGACGCGACGGTCTGTCGGTGTCCTGCAGACCAGATCGGCCAAATGGATGAATAACTTGAGGGCTCACACAGGCGGGGCCCTGAGCGTCCGACCGGTGACAGAGCCTTCTCGTGGGCGAAGTCCCGTCGTCGCATCGGGGGACCGTTAGGCGGGCGGGTTCGACAGGAGATTTCGCAGGAGATTTCGGCGGGGGAAGCCGTGGCTAACAGTCCGAGTTCAGGTGCGTCTGCATCAACGAGGTCGGGTCAGTTCGAGCCCTCGCGCGGGCTGGCTCTCGCCATTCGCGGCTAGGGCTGCCGGACCGCCTCGGTCAGGCGTCGCGCGGCCCCTACGACCGTGGCGGCATGGAGTCGTCCCGGTGTGCGCGAGAGACGTTCCAACGGGCCGGACGCCGAGACCGCGGCTATGACGCGGCCTGATGGTCCGCGCACAGGCGCGGAAATCGATCCCACTCCGGGCTCTCGTTCACCGATCGACTGCGCCCATCCACGCCGCCGAACGGCCGCGAGTACACGTGCGTCGAACCGAGCACCTTCCAGGCCGGTTCGAATACGGTCGGGTTCCTCCCACGCCATGAGCACCTGAGCGGCCGAGCCCGCCTGCATCGACATCACGCTGCCGACGGGAACCGAGTCGCGCAGTCCGCTCGGACGGTCGGCCGACGCCACGCACACACGTTGATCACCTTGGCGCCGGTACAGCTGCGTACTTTCACCGGTGGCTTCGCGCAGCGCCACCAGGATCGGTCCCGCGGTGGCGAGCAGGCGATCCTCGCCAGCGGCCGCTGCCAGCTCCCCGCAGCGCGGGCCCAGCACGAACCTGCCCTGCAGGTCGCGCGTCACCAGCCGGTGGTGCTCGAGGGCGACTGCTAGACGATGGGCGGTCGGTCGCGCCAGGTCGGTGGCGCTCACGAGTCCGGCCAGGGTCTGGGGCCCAGCCTCGAGGGCGGCCAGCACGAGGGCGGCCTTGTCGAGCACGCCAACTCCGCTAGAGTTGTCCATGTCTTGATACTGCCGTCTCATCATCTGAGACGCAAGTACCTCGCGACATCGTGACCGAACCCTTCGCATCACGCGTTCGTTGCCGACGAACCTGGTGCACGAGCACGGAGGCCCTCATGGCTCAGACATTGGCAGAAAAGGTCTGGAACGCGCACGTCGTGCGTCGGGCCGAGGGCGAGCCGGATCTCATTTACATCGATCTCCACCTGGCCCATGAGGTCACCAGCCCGCAGGCGTACGAAGGCTTGCGCATCGCTGGGCGTCCGGTGCGACGCACCGACCTCACGTTGGCGACCGAGGACCACAACGTTCCCACCACCGACATCGACAAGCCGATCGCCGATCCGACCAGCGCTGCTCAGGTGCAGGCGCTTCGCACCAACAGCGCGTCGTTCGACGTCCCGATCTACTCCCTTGGCAACGTTGAGCAGGGCATCGTCCACGTCATCGGTCCCCAGCTCGGACTCACGCAGCCGGGCATGACCGTCGTGTGCGGCGACAGCCACACCGCCACGCACGGCGCTTTCGGCGCGCTCGCCTTCGGCATCGGTACCAGCGAGGTCGAGCACGTCCTGGCCACGCAGACGCTGTCGCTCAAGCCGTTCAAGACGATGGCGATCACCATCGACGGAGATCTCCCGGCGGGCGTGACGGCGAAGGATCTGATCCTCACCATCATCGCCACGATCGGTACCGGCGGCGGGCAGGGTCACGTCATCGAGTACCGCGGCTCGGCCATTGAGGCGCTCTCGATGGAGGCGCGCATGACGGTGTGCAACATGTCGATCGAGGCAGGTGCACGCGCGGGCATGATCGCGCCCGACCAGACCACATACGACTACCTCAAGGGGCGTCCTCATGCTCCGTCGGGTGCCAGGTGGGATGAGGCGATCGAGTACTGGCGCAGCCTTCGCACCGACGACGACGCCACCTTCGACAAGTCCGTCGTCATCGATGCCTCGACTCTGGCTCCGTTCGTCACCTGGGGTACCAACCCCGGGCAGGGTGTGCCGCTCTCGGCGTCCGTGCCCTCGCCGGATGACTTCACCGACCCGGTCGAGAAGTCGGCGGCCGAACGCGCGCTGCAGTACATGGACCTGGAAGCCGGTACGCCGATGCGCGATATCGCCGTCGACGCGGTGTTCATCGGGTCGTGCACCAACGGACGGATCGAAGACCTGCGCACCGTTGCGGAGATCATCAGGGGCCGCAAGGTGGCCGACGGCATCGAGATGCTCGTCGTTCCAGGCTCGGCACGCGTGCGTCTGGCGGCCGAGGCTGAGGGTCTCGACAAGGTCTTTCTCGCAGCCGGCGCCCAGTGGCGCAACGCCGGCTGTTCGATGTGCATGGGCATGAATCCCGACTACCTCGAGGCCGGGCAGCGCAGCGCGTCCACGTCGAACCGCAACTTTGAGGGGCGTCAGGGTCCGGGTGCCCGCACCCACCTCGTCTCACCCGCTGTTGCCGCAGCCACCGCCGTCATCGGTCGCCTGGCATCGCCGGCCGACCTGCCCGCCGCCTGATCCCACGCAGCAGAAGGAAGGACACCGGTCATGGAGAAGTTCACGGTTCACACCGGTACGGCCACACCGCTGCGTCGCAGCAACGTCGATACCGACCAGATCGTCCCTGGGGAGTTCCTCAAGCGGATCACGCGTCATGGGTACGAAGATGCGCTCTTTGCCGATTGGCGCAGCGAGCCCGACTTCGTGCTCAACCAGTCGCAGTACGACAACGCCACGATCCTGGTGGCCGGTCCTGAGTTCGGGACGGGCTCCTCGCGCGAGCATGCCGTGTGGGCGCTGCAGGACTACGGATTCAAGGTCGTGCTGTCGTCACGTTTCGCCGACATCTTCCGCGGCAACTCCGGCAAGGTCGGTCTGCTGACGGCCCAGGTCGATCAGCAGGTCGTCGAAGACCTCTGGGTGGCGATCGAAGCCGATCCCACGCTCCGGGTCGTGGTCGACCTCGAGAAGTGCGAGGTTCGCTGGCTCGACCGCACCGCGACTTTCGAGGTCGACGACTACGTGCGGTGGCGTTTGCTCGAGGGCCTCGACGACATCGGCATCACCCTGCAGCACGAGCAGGCCATCTCAGACTTCGAGGCGACGCGCCCGGCGTGGATGCCTGTGACCACCCCGTCAGCTGCGAGCTGAACCCGTTCGCTCATGACGTTGACGTGGAGCGGTGAGCACTACGCCGATCACACGGCCCATCACCGGGCCTATGACGATGTTCTGCTCGGCCGGCTGAACGAGTTGCCGGCCGACGGCATCGTGGTCGATGTGGGCTGCGGGGTCGGCGACTTCACGCGCGGACTCCGCGAGCGCGTTCCTCGCGGGCGGGTGATCGGAGTCGATGCCGACCCGTCGATGATTTCCACCGCACGCAAGAAGCACCATGGCCTCGGGCCACTGGGCTTGACTTCGGTGACCTTTACTGTCCTGCCTGCCCAGGGGATCGGCCGCCTGGATGCGGTCCGGCCGGGAACGGTCGACGCGATCGTCTCGACCGCCTGCCTGCATTGGGTGCCGGCGGCCGACCACGCCGCCGTGCTCTCCGGTGCTCGCCGACTCCTGCGGCCTGGTGGTCAATGGTGCGTCGAGTTCGGAGGTGCCGGTCAGTTGGAGGCGCTCCGCGTCATCCTGGATCCCCTGGCCCGTGACTTCGGTGGCGGTGCTCCGCGCTGGTTCTTCCCTCAGGCGACCGAGTACGCATCGCTGGTGACTGCTGCCGGTTTCGTCGATGTCGAGGTCGAATTGGTGCGGCAGAAGCGCACGATGCTCGACGCCTTGGCCCTTCGCGGTCTGTTGACGAGCCAGGTGCTCGTGGCCTACCTCACCTCGATCGACTCCGATCGTCACCAGGAGTTCACCGACTTGGCTTGCGAAGCGGTGGTCGCCATGGCCGAAAGGTCGTTGCCGCCGAACTACGACGTCGATTACGTCAGAGTCGTGGCGTCGGCGGTCAACCCTTCATGAACACTCCTTGATACGGGTCTTCCGTGGCGAAGGTCGCTCTTGACGAGGCTCTTGATCGAGGCGAACGAGCCTCGTCGCGGCGGATCCGAGTGAGGCGTATCTCGTTACGGGACAAGGGTTTCTCGGCGCGTCGCGGTTGGCACCTGACCCAGGAACGCTTAGGTTCAGCGTGTGGCCGGGCGTCCGTCCGGCATCGATGCTTCGTAAGGGGAAGACGTGAACAAGGCTGAGCTGATCGACGAGCTCGCGGAGAAGATGGACACCAGCCGGGCGGCTGCCGGTGAGGCCCTGGAGGCCGTCATCGACACCATCCAGCGCAGTCTCGCCAAGGGCGAGGCCGTGGTGGTCACCGGATTCGGCAAGTTCGAGACCCGCGTCCGTAACGCTCGTATCGCCCGCAACCCGCAGACCGGTGCCGCGGTCAAGGTCAAGAAGACCACCGTGCCCGCGTTCAAGGCCGGCGCCGATCTGAAGAAGATCGTCAGCGGCGAGAAGAAGCTGGCGAAGAAGGCCCCCGCCAAGAAGGCAGCTCCGGCGAAGAAGGCTGCTGCCAAGAAGGCTCCCGCCAAGAAGGCCGCAGTGAAGAAGGCTCCGGCCAAGAAGGCCGCCGCCAAGAAGGCCGCAGTGAAGAAGGCTCCGGCCAAGAAGGCCGCCGCCAAGAAGGCTCCGGCCAAGCGCGCTGCCAAGCGCTGACCCGGCACCCCCTCGTGAAGGGCGCGCGACCCGATGGGTCGTGCGCCCTTCATGCATGTCGGGGGACAGTGGCCGCTGGCCTGCGCTTCGGGAACTATCTGCCCTGCGGGAACTCTCTGCGCTTCGGGAACTAACTTCGCGTCGGGAACTGGGAGTCCAGCAGCCCAGCCGTGCGGGATCCCACACCGATCCTGCGGGCATCCCACAGATCGACTGCCGTATCGACGTCGCGACGCAGTCGGAACAGGTGCTCATCCTCAATCTCTCGCAGCCCAGCAGCCCGATGGGCCGCGCGGCTGCGCTTGCCGAAGCTCGGCGCGAAGTCGTCGGCCAGGGGCGCCATGAGCATCGTCGTACCGATGCCTGAGGTGTCGGCGAGAAAACTTGCTCCAGGCCATCCCTGCGCGACCTCGAGCGCGGCATCGATATCAGCGGCACGGGCACTCGGTACGTCGGACGACAGCGCCGCAACTCCGAGACCGGGCCACCGCTGGATCGCGACGTCGCATCCGTGGGCTAGCGCGGGATTGATACCGGCGTCGGGGGAGTCGGGCACCACCTGCGCTCCGAGGGCGGTCAGCGTCCGTGCGGCGAGGTCGTCATCGGTCACCACCACGACATGGGCCACACGGTCGGCGGCCAGTGCGGCGATCACCACGTCGGAGGCGAAGGCCAAGGCCAGAGCGGGTCGGTCGATCAGCGTGCCGTCGGGCCGGCTGGCGTGCAGTCGGGTCTTGGCACGGTCGAGCCGCTTGACCGGAACCAGCACGCACCAGATGCTCACTCCCTGATCCTGTCAGGGCCTGATCCTTAAGGGGATCGGGCCGGTACGAACGACGAAGCGGTAGCGTCACGATGCGCACCGTCGTTCGACGGATCGCAGAGTCTTCGATCAGCGGCCATCGGTCCCGGATCGGCAGGAGGTGGGCGTCGTGGGTCGGATTGCGGTCGTCGGCGCCGGCTCCTGGGGAACCGCGTTCGCGCAGGTCGCGGCTGATGCCGGTAACGATGTAGTCATATGGGGTCGCGACGACGAGATCGTCGAGGCGATCACCACCGAGCACGTCAATCCGGTGTTTCATCCCGGTGCGCGGCTGCCCGACTCCGTCTGGGCGTCGACGAACATCGGCACGGTACTACGCGGAGCCGAAATCGTGGCGCTGGCGATTCCCTCGCAGGTTCTGCGGACGCGGTTGGTCGAGTGGCAGGAGCACTTCGGTCAGGCTGTTGTGGTGAGCCTGATCAAGGGGCTCGAACTCGGTTCCACCCTGCGCATGACCGAGGTGGTGCGCGATGTCACCGGGATGGGCAGCGACCGCGTGGGTGTGATCAGCGGCCCGAACCTGGCGCGCGAGATCATCCTCCGCCAGCCGGCGGCAGCGGTGGTCGCGTTCTCCGACCCGCAGGTGGCCGCCGAGGTTCAGACCGCCTGCGCCACGTCGTACTTCCGTCCGTACACGAACACCGATGTGCTCGGCGTCGAACTCGGCGGCTCGGTGAAGAACGTGATCGCACTCGCAGTCGGCATGGCGGCCGGCATGGGGTTCGGAGATAACGCACGCGCCTCGCTCATCACCCGCGGGCTCGCGGAAACCGTGCGACTGGGCGTTTCGCTCGGCGCCGACCCGCTGACGTTCAGCGGGCTTGCCGGCGTGGGCGACCTTGTGGCCACCTGCATGTCGCCGCTCTCGCGCAACCGTTCGTTCGGTGAACTCCTGGGGCGTGGCCTCACCATCGACGAAGCGGTAGCGGCCACCAAGCAGACGGCCGAAGGCGTGGCGTCGTCGAAGTCGATCCTTGATCTGGCGCGCCGCAACGGTGTCGATATGCCGATCACAGAGGCGGTCGAAGCTGTCGTGCACGAGGGTGCCAATCCGCGCGACATGGTGGCGGTAATGATGGCTCGCGGTACGAAGGCCGAAATCGCGAGTTGATTCGACCGTCGTTCTACCCGTCCAGTGCCTGCGCCAGATCCGACCAGAGATCTTCGACATCCTCGATGCCGACGGACAACCGGATGAGCCCAGCAGGAATGTCGGGATGCTCGGCAGGCCAGCGCCCTCGACGTTCGATCAACGATTCGACTCCGCCCAGGCTCGTGCCGTGGGTCCACAGACGCGTGGTTCCGCACACCCGTTCGGCCCGTTCGGCGTCGTCAAGCACGAAGCTGACGATCGCCCCAGGACCGCTGGTCGCCATCGCGACCTCATGACCTAGGTGATGAGTCAGGCCGGGGTAGAGAACCTCGACCACATCGCTACGCGCCAGCAGTCGATCCGCCAGCACCTGGGCATTGGCCGTGGCCGCCGTGAGACGCACGGCGAGCGTGCGAATCCCTCGAAGCGTCAACCAGGCTTCGAAGGGTCCGGGCACCGAGCCCAACAGTGTCCGACGCTGACGCACCTGCTCAAGCACTCCCGAATCGGCCGCGGCGACTAGTCCCATGAGGACGTCGGAGTGACCCGAGAGGTACTTGGTGGCCGAGTGCACCACCAGATCGGCGCCCAGGACGAGGGGTTGCAGCGTCAGCGGGGTGACGAAGGTGGCGTCGACCGCGACCAGCGCACCGACCGCGTGGGCTTGACGGGCCAACTCCGCGACATCGCTGATCTCGAGCAGCGGGTTCGTCGGGGTTTCAATCCAGACCAGGGCAACGTCGTCGAGCAGGCCCGTTAGGTCGGCCGTGGGCCCAGCGCTGTACTCGCGGACGGTGATCCGGCCGTGAGCGGTCAGCTCTCTCATTCGCGCGCGGGTTCCCGAGTACGGGTGCGTGGGTGCGAGCACCGTCGACCCGTGGGGCAGCAGGTCGAGCACAGCACTGATCGCGGCCAATCCCGATCCGAACGCCACGGCGCCTGCTGCTTGCTCCAGATCGGCCATCGTTTCCTCCAGCGCTGCCCACGTGGCGTTGCCTTCGCGTCCATATGCCAACGGACCGCCGGCGCTGTAGGTGGAGGTGAGGGTGATCGGTGGGTTCAGCGGTGCGTCCGGCGCTCGGGCGGGACGCCCATTGCTCACCACGCGGGTGGCGGCCGACCAACGCTGCGGGGGAGCCGCACCGTGGGTGCTGGATTGATCGGTCCTGGATTGATCGGTGCTGGATCGATCGGTGCTGGATCGATCGGTGTGCGGGTCATCGGCCATGCTCACCAGTATCGCGCCGGTAGGCTCGCCGCGATGTCTCAGTCACCAGGTCCCGGGTCGCAGGTATCCGGTGCGATCACCCCCGGAGTGCCGCGTCCTCGCGTGGTCCTGCTCTACGGCGGCCGCAGCAGCGAGCACTCAATCTCATGCATCTCGGCCGGAAGCGTGCTCGGAGCGATCGATCCCGCACGGTGGGACGTCCTGTCGGTCGGGATCGCTCCCGATGGGCGGTGGCTGCTCACCGGCTCCACCCCGGACGAGCTTCGCGTCGTTGATGAAACGCTGCCGTCGGTGAGCGATGGCCGCTCGGTCGTGCTGCAGCCGCGAGGCGATGCGGTGCACCTGCTGGCTGTTGAGGATCTGGCGGGTGGGGATCTGGCCGTTGAGGATCTGGGTTCGATCGACGTCGTCTTCCCCCTGCTGCACGGTCCGTGGGGTGAGGACGGAGCGATCCAGGGCCTGCTTGAGTCGGTCGGCGCCGCTTATGTGGGATCGGGCGTGCTGGCGTCGGCTGTCGCGATGGACAAGGCGGCGATGAAGTCGGCCTTGAGCAGCCACGGCATTCCCATCGGCGCGTACGAGGTGGTGCACGACGGCGAGTGGCGGTTGGGCCGCGATCGGGTTCTGTCGCGCATCGGTTTCGCGCTGACGCTCCCCGTCTTCGTCAAGCCGGCGCGCGCGGGTTCCAGCATGGGCGTGGCCAAGGTGAAGCAGTGGAGCGAACTGGCAGCCGCCATCGATGCCGCCCGAGAGCACGATCCGAAGGTCGTGGTCGAGCAGGCGATCGAGGGCGCCGAGATCGAGTGCGGAGTCATCGGTGGTGGGCGCGACCAACGGGCCAGTGCGAGCGTCTGTGCCGAGATCGCGCTCGTGGGTGATCGCGAGTTCTACGACTTCGAGGCCAAGTACCTCACCGATGCCGCGGTCCTGACGGTCCCGGCCGAACTGCCGGCCGCTACGGCGCACCGTGTCAGTGACCTTGCCGTGCGCGCGTTCGAGGCGCTGGAGTGCGAGGGGCTCGCCAGAGTCGACTTCTTCGTGGCGGCCGATGGTTCGATTCTCGTCAACGAGGTGAACACGATGCCGGGCTTCACGCCGTCCTCAATGTTCCCGCGGATGTGGCTCGCATCTGGTGTGGGCTACGGCGACCTTATCGACCAGTTGCTGGTGCTAGCTCTCCAACGCGATCGCGGACTGCGCTAAGAGCGTTCAGTCGAGGTCGAGGGCACGCATGACGAAGGCGATCGCTGCATCGGTCTCGGAGCCGCGTGAGGCACCTTGATCGATGCGTGTGGTGGCGGACTGGATCACCCCGAGGATCAGATCGGCGGCACGGCTTGGTTCGGCGATTCTCGCGTCTGCCAATGCGAGCGTCAGGGGAGCGGTCATCTCGCGGTACATCCCGAACACGGCCTCGGAGCACTCCGGGGGCATCTCCGAGAACCGGACCACGCGCCCAAGCCGGTGAGCGCCCTTTGCCGCCAGTTCGAGGCTGGCCCGAATGAACATCTCGATTCGCTCAGCCGGTGCTCCCGCAGGATTTACATGTGCGGCGACGTCGGTGGACCATCGCTGCATCCGATCGACGACGGCTGCGGCCAGCAGTGCGGAGGGTGAACCGAAGTATTCGTAGACACTGCTGCGCGCCAGACCTGCACGTGCGGCCACGTCAGAAACCATCACCCGGGTCGAGCCCGTCTCGATCACGATCTCCTCGACGGCATCCAGCAGGGCGGCGCGCTGCCGCTCGCGGTGCTCGACGAGCGTGGGGGCGGTGATTCTGGGCATAGGGCCAGCGTCCCACCAGCCACCCCAGGTCGTCCACTTACCGACAGCATGTCGGTAAGAGTCGGTTCAGTCCGACAGCATGTCGGTAAGAGTCGGTTCAGTCCGACAGCATGTCGGTAAGAGTCGGTTCGGTCCGACAGCATGTCGGTAAGAGTCGGTTCAGGGAGCCGGCGATGGCGGGATCGAACGCTTGATGCCGGCAGCCAGGTCGGTCAAGGCTGCAGCCTCGGGGGTGATGCTGCGGGGCACCACGACTTCCACGTTGGCAACGCGTCCGATGGTGGTGAATGTCGTCGCGTCGGCGCCGGTCGCAGGGAACCAATCGATGCCGTCGATCGTGAACAGTTGCGAGGTGGGTTCCAACCCGTCCGGCTCTTCGACACCGCAGCGCAGAACGATCGCAGGATCACCCCATGCAGCGGCATACTGGGATGGCGGCAGGACCGGCCGTGACTCCTGCCCGGCAACGGCCCTCGGCAGAAGGGGAACCAGCACTTGGCAGGCCGAAGCCGTCGCACCTTGCGGGGACGGCGCATCTACCTGCGTGCCGCTTGAACCGCAGGCCGCGAGCGTCGCGGTCACAACCCCTAGAACCAGGGCGCGTATGAGGCGACGATGCTCATCGCGCGCGACGGCGAAGGGGCGGATCCGGCACTGGATCAGAAGTGGACGACCGGGCACGTGAGGGTCCGGGTGATGCCGCCTACTGCCTGCACGCGCGCGAGCACCATCTTGCCGAGCTCATCGACACTGGCGGCCTCGGCGCGCACAATCACGTCGTAGGGTCCCGTGACGTCTTCGGCCTGGGTGACGCCGGTGATCTCAGCGATCTCGCGGGCGACGTCGGCCGCACGTCCGACTTCGGTCTGAATGAGGATGTAGGCCTGCACCATGGCGCGCCTTTCGGTTCGGACATCGTCGCTGTTCTACCCGGTCATCGGGACCAAGCCATGAGGCAGCCGTGACATCAACGTGTTTGATGTGGGTCACGCTATCGCGCAGGAGGAACGCTTGATCATTCAGAAGCCGAACCCGGAGGCCACCGTGGCCCAGGTCGGTGAGTTCGCTCTGATCGAGGCGATCACGGCGGT
>Ga0105047_10010227_pt1 | contig 15357 bp, 12 predicted proteins | sample MAT04_FD_78384 | JGI IMG/M metagenome (GOLD analysis project Ga0105047, IMG submission 78384) | Freshwater microbial communities from Lake Fryxell liftoff mats and glacier meltwater in Antarctica - MAT-04 (megahit assembly) | ecosystem: Environmental > Aquatic > Freshwater > Ice > Liftoff... | reverse complement strand
AGAGATTTAATATTTGGCAAAAAATTCATTTCTTTAATGATGTGGATTACCGAGAGCATAATTTAAGTATTATTAAGCTTGATCAGCTTACGCAGAAAAAGCCTTCAAAACGTTTTGCCAAAGTTCTCTCTAAAGAAACTCATTGAGGATGGATAGTTAGTAAACGAATTATACGGGAAAACGTAGCCGAAATTGCTGCAGAGTCACGAATACGATGGAAACAAGAAGATTTTTTTAATACTCTTCAAAACCGAGGGTTTGCGATCCGTCATGATTTTAACAGAGCTTCCGCCTCTTAAACTATAAGGAACATATCTGATTCTTATAGCGTCCGCAATTTCCTCAATATTGGCTTACTCGACAATCGGTCAAGCTATTTTATCTCGAGGTTATACCTACACATTCATAATGGAGCAGATGTTAAATGATCTGATTTACTTAACGGATCTCGTATTGGACGAATCTCATAACCCGATCCAATTACGTTTTGCTAAGCATCCTCCTCAAAACTAAAGTTTTGATCTAAAAATTGGTCACTTTCTCATTTTTTAACATGTATCCACCTTTTTTTTGTTTAAATTTTCCCTAAATTTGCGTGAATTTAAACGCAGATTTCGTTGGAAATCACCTCATTTTGATAAAACTTTCGTCGATTTCCTTGTTCTTTTCTCTTTTAGTCATTGAATTATTAAACTAAATTAAAAACTCCTAATTGCTGGTTTTAATTTTTATATGCTTTTTATATATTATAATTGCTATAATAAAAATATAATAATTAATAAAAACGGTTTGTTAGGGTTTTTAGGGAGGTGTTATGTTACAGGTTACTAAAATTTCTAATACAGAAGCAGAAGGAATCAAATTAAATTTAGCAAAGAGAGCAGATGATGTTAAAAATTCCGTATTAAATCAACGCATTAGGAACATTTGTCCCGTTTACTTTTACCATCCGGATAGACAAACTATTCTAGGATCGATAGGCAACTTTTTTGGTGAGATGTTTAAAGGAAAAACTGCAGTTAAAATCCAGTGTGGCGGTGAAGGAGATAAGGCACAAATTGTTTATGTGAGAGTTGTAGATTTAGAGCAATGGGGTATTAAATCTGCTGATTTAAAAAAAGTAAATGACATTGAATCAAGAAGTAAATTAATCATAACAAAGCTCCAACAAGATGGGGAAGCTCGCGGAGTCTTAAAAAAATTTAAAGGATTAAAGCAAGAAGAATTAAAAACAATTGGCCTAATTTCTAAAGATTTAAACCGCACGGAATCCGATATCAAATATCTGGAGCTTTCAATTAGTCGGATCGGTGTTAAAAAAGTGAGCAAGTTAATTAAAAAGCATGGTGGTGCCAGTATGTTAAATACATTGATTGCCATGGGAAAAACAATTGAAACTACAAAACAAATTAAAACCGGCATCTACGCTAAGAGAGAAAAACCTAAAAATTCATCTAACGAAACTTATGCATACGCACTCACAGAGACCCACAGTTACATCTGCTTAAGTAAAGGTCGTGAAGATAGCTTCTTAGGGAAAGGTGCTGTTAAATTAGCCACCGTGGCTTTTGAAATAGGAATTAGGGGAGAAAATGCCTCTAAAATGGAAAAAGTAGTCAGGTTAAAGGCTCATGAATCAAATCGAGAAAAATTAAATCAACTAAATGATGAGATATTATCTGAAAACGAGATTACTAAATCATTAGAAGATGGGGGTTTTGCCGTAAAACGCTTCAATGCGGTCGTTTTCAGTAAAATAGAAGAAAAACAAGATAAAGCTATTGCTTTTCAGAAAAGTTATACCTCAGCCGCTAAAGTATTTGACCCTGCAAATCCCGAATCTTTCAACCTTCCAGTTTCTTTTAAGCTTAATACCGTCGTCCGAATCGGTTTAGGCTTAGATCACATCCATAAAAAAGGGCTCATTCATTCTGATGTTAAGCTTGATAATATTTTATTAGATGAAAATAGGGAAGCTTTTCTTACTGATTTCGGTGGAGTGGTTAAAATCGGAGAGGAACTAAGGTTTAGTACGATACATACCTTACCCCCTGAGGCTCTTTTCTTGAATTCTGAAAACGATGTAAAGATGATAGGCATCCCTTCTCATCCTAAAATTGATGCTTTTAGTTATGGGATGTTACTTCTTGATTTTATTGAAATCGACGAAAATACATTAACATCCGAAGAAATAACAAATGGAATAGATCCAACAGGCACTAACTTAGCTAAAATCCTATATGGCATAAGAGAAACAGGATTAGGGGCTTGGGTGAGAGAATCGTCACTGTCAATAGATCAATCACAGGAACAAATAAATATTTTTTTCGATTCTTTAAGGAAGCATGTATCAGATAATAACACACAACGTAAAATGAATTTAACCGTTGCTAAATTTCCTTCTGATGTGGACCAACAAAATAAGCTCCTAAGAGAATCGGAAAATAAATATAAGCTTGAACTCATATTGATAGACAATGCCCAGCTTCTTACACTTTATAAACAAAAAGATAGATTTGATTGTGGTTTCATTGCAAATGAAATACAAAAAGAAGCTGAAAATAAAGGATTAGTCTCTAAGATATTACCAGAAGCACTAATTGAAAAAACATAAGGACTTTATGTTCCTAAGTTGAAGAAATAATGGTACCCTTAGGATTTTGGAACAAGTAGTGGAATCATTTTTTGAACTCGCCTGTCATGGCGAGTATAAACTCGACTTATGTCAAAGTGATAACTTCGGCTGCACCAAGGCCTCACTTTGAGCTAAGTTAAGTGTATTCCGATTATCAACTTTTGAGACTACTCGATATGGTCGATCGTAAATGCAGGAGCATTCGCCTCCGTGCGCCCTAAAGCACTTGTCCAAAGTGAAAGAAAAATACAAGCAACCAAGAAGATAAAAGCTAACCAACCGGTAAATTTTTTAAGAACTTCCGCTGTGCCCGTACCGAAAACGGAATCTCTTGATTCACCACCAAATGAGGCGCCCAATCCCGAACTTTTGCTTTCTTGCATCAAAATAACCGAGCACAATAGAACGCAAATAAACATAAATACTGCAATGGTGAAAAAATATAAAAATGTCATATGTCCGAACCTTTAGAAATTTGATTTAGTTGTCTATCATTAACAATTTGACAAAAAGTATCAAGAGAAAGTGAAGCTCCCCCTATTAATAAGCCATCGACATCAGGTTGATCCAATAAGTTTTTAGCATTTTCGATGTTAACCGACCCTCCATACTGAATCACTATTTTTTTGGAAAAATCTTCACTAAACATTTCCCCGAGTTGTTCTCGAATAAATCGATGCACGGCTTGGGCAATTTCTAGTGTAGCGCTATGGCCGGTACCGATGGCCCAAATCGGCTCATACGCAATAATTAAATTTTTTAATTGTTTTTCATCCAATTCTTTTAAACATTCCGTTAATTGAGATTTCAAAACTTCATGCGTTTTTTCTGCATCGTACTCGCTTTGAGTTTCTCCGATGCAAAGGATCGGTTGAATCCCATCGGCCACTGCACGTTTAACTTTCCGGTTGATAAAATCGTTATCCTCATGAAAAAGGTGCCGTCTTTCAGAATGGCCCAACAACACAAATTTGGCACCGATATCCAGCAGCATTTTAGCTGCAATTTCTCCTGTAAAGGCTCCTGAATTGGCATCATTCATGTTTTGTGCGCCGATAATAATTGAAGAATTCAAACATTCTTTCGAAAGGGGTTGAATATGAGTAAAAGGTACTGCTAAATAGACATGATGCATCTCATTTGTTAAATGAGGAATCAGTTCTTTAACAAAACTAATGGCCTCTTTGATGGTTTTATGCATTTTCCAATTCCCTGTGATGATGATCTCTCGTTCCACCTCAACCTCCTTTGACATGTTAATTGTTGAATCACTCTATAAGGTGTATATTAATGAACTAAACATAAATTATCTATTTGTTTAAAATGATGTGACTTATCGCAAAAAACGAAAAGAAAATGCAATAAAACTCTAAATCACAAAGACTTATGAAGTTATTTACGTTCCTAGGACCTTTGTAGGTTTACATTTTTCTTTTCATTATTCTATAAAAACCGGCTAAAAATTCTATTTTAAAAAAATTTTATGAAAGTTTGTTATGAAATCTGATCTTCCCCTACTCTCTGTCACTCAACTTACACAAGCCATAAAACTGAATTTAGAAGGAATGTTTCCGAATATTTACCTTCAAGGGGAAATTAGTAACCTTAAAGTTCAATCATCGGGTCACCTCTATTTCTCTCTTAAGGATGCCCATTCTCAAATCAGTATTGTGATGTTTAAAAATGAAGCAACATTTTTGAAACGCATTCCTAAATCCGGGGATCATGTGATGGTGAAGGGTGAAATCAATGTTTACCCCCCTAAAGGAAATTACCAATTAATCATTCGTGAATTGACTTATGTGGGAGTAGGCGAACTTCTTCAAAAATTGGAAGAGTTAAAAATTAAATTACATCTAAAAGGTTGGTTTAAAACCCATACCAAGAAAAAATTACCTGCTTTTCCAAAACGGATCGGCGTCGTCACTAGTCCTACAGGGGCAGTCATTCAAGATATTTTACACATCCTTTCAAGGCGTTTCTCCGGCTTCCACCTCATTTTAAATCCGGTAAAAGTACAGGGTGAAGGGGCAGCACTCGAAATTGCAAAAGCGATCGAGCAATTCAACCGGTATCAATTGGTGGATGTCATTATTATGGGAAGAGGTGGCGGAACTTTGGAAGATTTATGGGCTTTTAACGAAGAGATCGTTGCCGAAGCAATTTTTAATAGCGTCATCCCTATTATCAGTGCAGTGGGACACGAAACAGATCATTGCATTGCCGATTATGTAGCTGATGTGCGCGCGCCTACGCCCTCTGCTGCAGCTGAAATTGTCATTGGTGAAAAAAACCGACTACTTGATTACCTAGCCGATTTAAAAAAAAGGATGCATCAAACAGTTGTCGGATTAATTCAGAAAGATCGCCATCGTCTCAGAGGACTCGCTCTTCATCCGCTTATTGCACATCCACGTAAAATGTTAGAATGGCGTATCCAGCGACTTGATGATTTTCGTGCTGAACTGAATCGTATAATCAAATATCAGTTACAATTTAAAAGACAGACGATCCTGGCTAAATCCCAACAAATGATCGTCCTTAAACCGATTAATCAGCTTCTTCATTTCAAAAAAATTATAAATGATCGCTCTCAAGCTTTGAATCAAGCCTTAAAAAGAAAGTTATGTCACCAAAAAGAAATGTTGAAACAAAAAACTTTTCAACTAAACCAAAATTGGTTAAAACAACATTTACATCGAAAAAACTTACTGGACAAGAATCGTTTGATTAAGCACTTAAATCAAATCATTCTTGAAAGATATCAATATGATAAACAACGACTCTCGAATGCCATCAGATTATTGGATGCATTCGACCCTAAAAATTTATTAAATAAAGGCTACGGCATTTTATTTACGGAAAATAAATTATCCGTTATAAATTCTGTCAAAAACATTACTATCGGTCAGCAAGCAAGACTATTGATGTCTGACGGTGAAATTTTAATAACAATTAATCGGATTGCTTCAAACAAATGATAACTCCTAATCCTGATCTAAACATAGATATTAACCTATTAAGCGAAATAAGCTTTGAAAATGCCTTTGAACGTTTAGAAATTATTCTAGAGAAGATGAACACGGGATCTGTAAGCCTTGACGAGTCACTCAAGCTTTATGAAGAGGCCGATCGACTCATCGGAGTTTGCAGCAAACGTTTAAATGAAGCAGAACGCAGAATCGAAATTTTAAGCAAGAATAGAAATGGCGATGTGAATTTGGGAGCAGATAACAAACCGCTTACCCAAGACTATAAAATTTCTACTCCATAAACCTTAGTCCCGAGGGTCATCTTATGCCTGATTTTATTCTTCCTACCATCCAGCATCCAAAAAATATTAAATCACTGAGCTGGGAAGAGTTAGATTTATTAGCTGCTGAAATTAGGCAAAAAATTATTGAAACGATGTCCGTGAACGGCGGTCATTTAGCTTCAAATTTAGGGGTTGTCGAACTCACCTTAGCACTTCATAGAGCTTTTGATTCTCCTGACGATCGCTTTATTTGGGATGTCAGTCACCAAACCTATACACACAAATTACTCACCGGTCGACAAGATCGTTTTCATCAAATTAGACAATTCAAAGGATTATGCGGATTTAGTCACCCAAAAGAATCTGCGCATGATCATTTTCAAGCGGGACATGCGGGAACAGCTTTATCTTTAGCCCTAGGCATGGCCAAAAATCGGGATTTAACCAAGCGACAGGAGTACATCATTCCCATTATCGGGGATGCCACCTTAACATGTGGATTAGCCTTAGAAGCCCTTAATAATGTCTCTCGAGAACTCAAAAGGTTTATTGTCGTTTTAAATGACAATGCCATGTCTATTTCAAAAAATGTCGGAGCAATCACCCATATTCTTAGCCGCTTACTAAGTAATCCGCTCACAAATAAAATTTATCAAGAATTGGATGGATTTGTTTACAAAATTCCAAATTTTGGGCCTTTGCTTTCTGAAAAAGGGCACAAAATTACAGAGTCTCTAAAAAACTTAGTGAGTCCTGCAGCATATTTTGAACAGTACGGATTATCTTACATCGGTCCAATCGACGGCCATGATATCAAAAAAATGACAGAAGCGCTTGAAGGTGTCAAAGATTCTAACTGGCCGATTATTATTCACATGTTGACTCGCAAAGGTGAAGGAATGGCAGAGGCCATAAAAAATCCGATTTCTTATCATGGAGCTCGCCCTTTCAGCAAGGATACGGGTAAATTCTTACCGACGCCCTCTGTTCTCCCCACCTTTCCAAAGATTTTTGGTGCACATATGCTGCATATGGCGGAAACAGACCCGAGTTTAGTAGCCATCACGCCTGCCATGTCGGCAGGTTCTTGTTTAGATGATTTAATGAAAAAATTTCCCGAACGCTGCATCGACGTGGGAATAGCAGAATCCCATGCAATTACTTGCGCTGGTGGAATTGCGTATGGGGGTAAGATGAAAGTCGTTGTTTCCATTTACGCTACTTTTCTTCAACGGGCCTTTGATAATTTATTTCATGATATTTGCCTACAAGAACTTCCCGTAGTCTTTGCAATCGATAGAGCCGGAATCTCCGGACCGGATGGATCTACCCATCATGGAATTTATGACCTATCTTTTTTAAATGCAATGCCCAACATGATCATTACCCAACCACGAAATGGGCGGTTATTAAAAGAATTGCTCGAATCCTCGTTCTCCTGGAAACGTCCCACTGCCATCCGTTATCCCAATTTAGTCACCGAAGATTTTAATGGTCCGTTATTGGAGCGAGAATTGGGTAAAGGAGAAGTATTGGAAGAGGGCGAAGATTTGCTCATTATTGCCTTAGGCCACATGAACGGGACTGCTTTAGCAGCGCATACGCTTTTGCAAGAGCAAGGAATCAAAGCGACGGTCATGGATCCCATATTCATAAAACCATTAGACTCCGATTTAATTTGCCGGCTGCTTCTTACCCACCAAAAAATAGTGACAATCGAAGAACATTCTGTACAAGCCGGAATGGGATCAATCATTAACCATTTTCTGATGCGTCAAGGCTTCTCTAACATTCAAGTCCTTAACCTAGGTATTCCTGAAACATTTTTAGAACATGGAAGCCACCAACAAATTTTGTCTGAAATCGGATTAACACCGGAAGCAATTGTTAAACAAATTCTTTCATTTTTTTCTTTTAAAAACTCTACAACATCCCATTTAGTTTTACCAAACAGAATTGCATGAAAACACCACTAATCGGCTTATTTCCAAACGAAAAAAAAAGTTTATCCGTAAAAATTGCAGCTGAAATTTGTCAATATCTAAAGGCACAAGGCGTGCAAGTTGTAAGCGAGGATCATCATGCGACTGTTATTGGCGCACAGCCTCTATCAGAAGTCGATATTTCTTCCATCGACTTTAAGATAAGCTTAGGCGGTGACGGAACGATTTTGCGTTTAATTCACCGTCATCCTCAATTAGCAGCTCCCCTTTTGGGAATTAATTTAGGTAGCCTGGGGTTTTTAGCCGACATTCCACAATCTGCCATTTATCCCGCCTTAGAATTGCTATTAAAGGGTCATTTCACCCTTCAGAATCGCATGATGATGCAAGGAATCACATCAAAGGGAGAAACTTGCTTCGCACTTAACGAAGTCGTCTTACATCGCGCAAGCAATCCCTGTTTGATAGAATTAGCGATTTATGTGGATGGAATTTATTTGAATACCTTTGCAGCCGATGGAATTATTATTTCTACACCCAGCGGTTCCACAGCTTATTCCTTGGCAGCGGGAGGACCCATTCTCTCTCCGGACTTACGGGCATTTGTTTTGACACCTATTTGCCCGCACACAATTTCGAACCGCCCTATTGTACTTATGCCAAAAAAAGAGATTCAAATCAAATATTTAAGCCGGTTAAATCCTATCGAAATTTCTTATGACGGCATATCCAGCTTTGGACTTTCAACCGATGAAGTTTTTTCTGCCAGCCCTTCCCCTCTCGATTTTTGTTTAGTCAATTTAAAAAGCAATAACTATTTTTCTACATTACGTGAAAAATTAGGCTGGCAAGGCAAACTAAAAGCTGCCAAATAACTTCCTAGCCTGATTTCTTTATATTCTGTCCCTTCACTTTTTTCATGTTTAGACCTTTCGATTCAAATAATTTTTAATACAAACTTACAAATCTGGAAGCTTCAAATTAATAAAAAAATTTTAATCATTTTTTAAAATCCTTTCAAATCCCCTTAAGTTATCAACATTCTTTTTCAAAATTATTAAATTCAGTTCGAAAATAAGATTTTTTTTTCAATTTTTCATATCCATCTATTGAATTGATACTTAATTATTTAAATATTTATATAATCAAAATTTTGACTTTACATAAAAAAATTTCTGGAAGATTTATTTGTTAAGGCGTATGTAAAGAGGTAAATCCTTTTTTGTAAATCGACTCCTGATCAACATGTGTGTTCATGAAGAGAGTAGGTCGGTCTAAAGGTAAAGTAAGGATAAGAATTAGAAGAAGATTTCAAATCCTTAAACTATAAAAAAACAACAGGAGTGTCGTATGAAAAAATTATTAAGCTTAGCGTTTATGTGTGCCTTTGCTCTATCACTAACGAGCTGCTGCAACAGTTGCGAATCGGATTGCTGTGCTGATCCATGTGCTCCGCCAAGACCACGTTGCTGCCAGCCACAGCCAAAAGCACCATGCTGTCCGCCTCGTTGCGCACCACAATATTTTGACAACAACTGCGGCTACCAACAGTAGCCATTTGCATGCCAAAAGCGTGCGACCAGTATGATACAGGGGAGAAATCCCCTGTTATTCCGCTGTTCGTAACCTGATGATTCCTATGTGGATGCGAAGGGAATTAGAGTAAAAATAGTTTCTATAGGCTCGTTTTCGCGATCAAATACGACTCATGAGTGGAGAACTAAATCGATTAAAGATTTTGAGTACCAGTCAAGTCAAATAACTATTCAACGATAGTGAATCAAAGATATTTTTAACTTCGTATAAAACAAGACCTTAACACAAGGAGTCTTTAATGAGAAAACAACTGGGAATTTTAACCTCGTTGATCTTTTTAAGTGTTTCAGCACTAACTTGGACAGCTTGTTCGACCGGCTGTAACAATGATTGCGAGCCTTGCGAGCCAATTTGTGAGCCTTGCAAGCCTGTATGTCCGCCTGCAAGACCGATATGTATGCCGGCACCGCAGCAACATTTTGAACAGGAATGTATGCCGCAAATGGAAAGACCATGTCCTCAACCATGTCCGCCACGTATGGAAAGACCATGTCCTCCTCCATGTCCGCCACGTATGGAAAGACCATGTCCTCCACAATGTCCGCCACCGTGCGCTCCACGTATGGAAAGACCATGTCCTCAACCATGTCCGCCACCATGCGCTCCACGTATGGAAAGACCATGTCCTCAACCATGTCCGCCACCATGTGCGCCCCGTATGGAAAGACCATGTCCGCCGCCATGTCCTGCACCTCGCGCTCCAGCATGTGATGCATGCGAAAACTATTGCCCACCTAAGTGTGCAGCACCTCTTAAAGGTTGCAAGTTTGGACCTTCCGGAGAGTGCTCATGTAATGGCGTAAGAGTCAGAGCAATGAATCCTAAAATGTGTATGCTCGGTGAGCAATATCCATTAGACATTGAAATTTCAGCAAGTTGCGATGTTTGTGATGTCACAATAACAACAACTTTGCCTGAAGGCGTAACTTACATGAGAAGCCAACCGGAAGCAAAAGTCGAGGGTCAAAAGCTCACTTGGGAGTTTGGTGGAATGAGCCGTGGCCAAACAATTCCTGGTAGAATTTGGTTAAAATGCGAGAGAGAAGGCGATCTTTGCACATGTTTCTGTGTAGATGCTAAGCCAGTTGCTTTCTGTGCTCTTCTTTGCGCTAAACCAGTACTGGTTTGCGAAAAATGCGGTCCTGCTCAAGTTAGTCCGGGAGATACGATTAATTATGTTATCAACGTAACGAATATCGGTACTTGCACAGCACAAGATGTGGTCGTGACAGATATCTTACCTGAGGGCGTAGAATCTAAAAATGGTCAAAGAACTCTAATATTCAAGTTAGGTAACTTAGAGCCATGTGAAACTAAACGGGTCAACTTCTGCGTTATTGCATGCAAACGCGGTAAAATTTGCAATCAAGCACTTGTACAAGCTTGCAATGCTAACCAAACATCATGTGAATTCTGCACATGCGTATGTGCTTGTGCAATTGAATGTAATAAAGTTGGACCCAAAGAAGTTTCTGTCGGACAAAATGCGGATTATCAAATCACAGTGGTTAACACAGGTGACTTACCTCTGCATGAAGTTGTAATTACAGATTCAGCTCCATCGGCAACTGCTATTGTTAATGCTCCTGGTGCTAACATTTGTGGCAAACAAGCTGTTTGGAAACTTAAAGAATTGAAACCGGGTGAAAAAGTCAACCTTAACATTTCTTTGACAACTTGCACACCAGGTTACTTTGTTAATGGTTTAAATGTAACAAACTGCGAAAACTGCAATGGTTGCTGCGAGTTTGGTACAAATTGGAAAGGGCATCCTGCTTTAGAAGTTTGCAGCACTGCTTCAGAAAACCCGATTTGTATCGGCGAAACAACAAGATACAAAATATTCTTGCAAAACATCGGACAAGAATATGATACAAATGTAAACGTTGTCGTTAACTTCCCTGCTGAATTAACTATTATCGATGCATCAGGTGCATCGGCAGCACAAGTGAATGGCCAATCAGTAATATTTGCACCATTTGCAAATCTTGCACCTCGGCAATCTCTCGAGTACTACGTCACCGTAAAAGCTAATGGTAGCGGTGATTTACGTCCAAAAGTTCAAATAAGTTCAGACTTCATTAAGAATCCAATCACTTCTGAAGAGAGCTTAATTGTCAATTAAGCAGTCAATTTTAAACGATTGATTGTTAAAGAGGCAGATCTTGAAAAAGATCTGCCTTTTTTATTATCTCGGCTTTGCGAAACCTCTCGGTCATCCACCCGCTCTCCTTAAAAATATTTTTCAAAGAGAGCTTTATCACTCTTCATTAGACTAAAAGTAAAATTTTTATAAATCACTTTTTATTAAATATATAGTTGAATTACATTAAAGACTCACACATGATTTTCAACAGTTTCGAATTGGTTTGATTCGTTAATTTTCGAGGATCAACTAAATAATTGGTTAAATGATAATGAAAACCAAGGTGACAAGCAGGAGGCAGCTTGTAGAATAAGGAATTTTTATTTGAATCAAGACAAATCTTTAGATTTAAGTGGTTTAGATTTAAATAGCATACCGTCTTGTATCAGCTTAATTTCGCGATTGAAAAATTTAAACTTATCTCATAATCAACTCCCTTCTCTTCCTCCTGAAATCGGCTCTCTTTCGAATTTGGAAACGCTGGCTTTAGACTATAATCAGGTAGCTTTTCTTCCTCTCGAGATAGCCTTCCTTTTAAATCTAAAAAAGGTGATTTTGAATCGAAACGAACAATCGCTCTCCCCTTTCATTTTAGAAAAGAGTAAGTTTTTAGATTTTTTAAAATTTGCGATCGATCTAAATAATTGGTTTAATGATAATAAAAATGAGGGTCAAAAAGAAAGAGCTGCTTTGACGATAATTGATTGTTATCTTAACGACGGCGAATTTTTAAATTTAGAAGATTTGGGTTTAAATACCGTTCCCTCATTTCTTAGCTCAATTTCCTCATTGGAAAAATTAAACTTATCGAAGAATCAACTGACTTTTCTTCCTCAAGAAATAGGCTCTCTTTCAAATTTAAAAGCCCTGTATTTAAAAAATAATCAACTGCGTTCTTTACCCAAGGGAATATGGACGCTTGTAGAATTAGAAGAACTGGGTTTAGATAACAATCAACTGACTTCTGTTCCACTGGAAATAGCCATCCTTTCACAATTAGCAGGCCTGTATTTAGGTCATAATCAACTAACTTGCCTTCCTCCAGAAATAGGCTCTATTTCAAGTTTAGAGGATTTGAATTTGAGTCATAATCAATTGACTGTCATTCCTTTTGAGTTGGGAAAATTAATCGACCTTCAAATTCTTAATATTGCAGAAAATCTCTACCTCAAACAAATCCCCGTGAATTTAGCACAACTCACGAATTTAGAAACGATTACTTACGATAACAGAGGAATCCCGGCAGAGCTTGTGCATTCTATTCTTGAATCTTCTACAAGAAAAAAATTATTTATTATCTATAAACGTATGGTTAGCTGCAGCCCACTTGAAAAAAGACATGTCAGGCTTTGATCATTTGAAACCTGAATATCAAGAGATTTTGGCTGACTGGTTAATGAGTCTAACGAAAATTCAAGAATACTCTGAACAACAGGAAAAACTAGCAATCCTCGTCTGTGATCTAATATAAAATATTTTAAAACATCCCGATTTCAAGAAAGTTGTGATATCACAGATCATAGCCGACAATGAATGCTGTACAGATCGAACTTCTATGTCATTAAATATCATTTATACCTATTCTTGCCTTTATAAACTCTCGGATTCCGCATCTTTTGCACAGAAGCTCGATTTATTAGTCAGAGCGGCAAAAACACATGCTTTGCGCCGTATCCTTAGCGAAAAAATTACGGCTTATGAAAAACAGTATAGTGCTCATATAGGATCGATATTTGTTGAAAATGAAAGCGTGGAAATTTTTCTTTATTATGAGACGATCTTAAAAGAGAAGCTGAACTTACTGACCGCTGTTAATCATATGGTTAATTGAGAAATCGGTAAATGCGACTGGATTGAATATGATAAACTTGAAGAGGAAATAGAGGCGAATTTTGTAGACGACTTGATAGACATACCTGTTTTTCAGACACTCATGCAAGGAGAGCCGTCCATTAAAAATATCTTGTCTGAAATCGAAGACAAATACTACAAAAAATTAGAATTACTTGAAGCTGAGGAACCGAAGGGCAATCGTTTGAGTGACGATTATTTGAATTCGATGCCAAAAAATACTGAAATCGGCAATAATTTGAATAGGGAAATGAAGGAAGCCCAATTAGAGCAAATTAAAATCATTCTCGGAATTAAAATGACCAGTTCAAAGCGTAAAAAATAGAAACACTTTTAGTTCAGGGAAAAATAACTGCCACATTTTTCCCTGTGCCTAGCGTAGTGATATTGGACTAATCGGTCGGCCCGAAAATGATTTGGCATTTTTCTTGCACTCCCTTAGCACCTAACAAGGAGAAAGTAAATGGTAACATTAGATACTACACCACACGAAATCTATGCTTGTTTACCTTTTATCGAATTAGCACGTGAAGCAACCATCCAGATCGGGCCTGTTTCATTCTGGCCCTCTTCAAAATTTGCAGGAAAAATTAATCCAGTGGATGAAGCAGCTTTTCAAAATTATATTCAATCGATTACCCAAATAAAAACAAAAATTAAAAGTGAAGACGACCAACTGATTAATACGGTTACTTTAACTCCTCAAGAAACAACCTGTATTTCTATTTCAAGCCAAATCCCCATTGATCAACGCGATCAGATCGTGATTGATTCAATTTATCTTCTTTATTTTGCTTGCACATTTAGAAACCTTTATTATGGAAATGAAATCATTTCATTTGAACCCTTTCGAAAGATGATTCCGGCATCCATGGAGTTTATTAATCATAGGGAGAATTGGGAAGGCTTGCACATTAACGAAGCAAAGCGTGAAGAAACAACCTGTATCCATTTGTTTGATGAAGAAATTTATTTAGGGCTAGGCAAAGCTCTTTCAGCAATTTATGAAAAAGAGAGGACTCTCGATCAAGAAATAATCGACGGATATAAATGCTTAATCCGATCCATTCGCTATTTAGTCGATCGATTCTTCCAAAAATTTGTTAATTTATTAGGTAAAGGTCTCGACTTATCTGAAAGTTTGCTTGAGCCTGAAGACATACTTTTTCTATCCACGGGCTTTGAATCTTTGTTCAACATTGACGATAAAGATCCTTCCGCTGATTTTAAGCACAAACTACGTCCGATGCTCCATCTAAAGTATTCCGGACCAGTTGAAATTTTTTGGAAATGGGTAGATGACTTTTATGAATTAAAGCGTCAAATTATCCATCAGGGAACTTGCACTCATTCCTTATTCAAAAGTAACCCGAATTTTGAAATATCTCATCTGGTATTGGGCATTAAACTTTTCATTTACGCGGTCTACTATAAACTGTTTGAACATAAATTAATTGCTCCTATTCATTTTGACGCCTACACGCCTCCCGATTTCAAGTGGATTCACCCGGAAGAGATTTTGCTTTTCTTTTGGACTGAAAGCAGTATCATCCGTAAATTGAGCGTGTTCATTAAACGTGCTCAAACCGACGGAGAAGAAAATGAGCTTTTTGCGGAGATTTCACTTTTGTCCGACTTATTTTTATCGATTTATGAAAGGTATCACCTTCATCCTATCCACAACCATGTCAAATTTATGCCCACCCCACTAATTAAAATTGAGAGCAATATTAAACAAATCTTGAGTATGATCGAATACGAAGAAAAAACCCATCCCCAAGGCCGTTTGTTTTTTTCAATTCCAAATGATTTATCAATTGCACTAAAAGAACGCCTAAGCTCCGCTTTGTAAACTTAATATCTAGGGTGTAGATTTTAAGCACAGACCTCCTCTCGTAAAATCTCGCTATTCTTATTCCTTTTCTTGGGT
>Ga0105047_10010224_pt1 | contig 15360 bp, 8 predicted proteins | sample MAT04_FD_78384 | JGI IMG/M metagenome (GOLD analysis project Ga0105047, IMG submission 78384) | Freshwater microbial communities from Lake Fryxell liftoff mats and glacier meltwater in Antarctica - MAT-04 (megahit assembly) | ecosystem: Environmental > Aquatic > Freshwater > Ice > Liftoff... | reverse complement strand
CACAATCGCCCACTTCTCTGGGTCATACCGGCCAACGCCGATGTTGGTGCCGGTGTTCATGCTGTCCCACGGGGCCGTGATGGCCCGGCTCAGGTCAATCACCGTGTCTTCGGTGACGACCAAATGGCCATCCGAGCCGTTGGAGGGAACGTTGAGGGCGGCCCTTGCAGCCTCCATGCTCATCGCGGCCACGACAGCACAGGTTAACAGGCGGATCATTGTCTTCATACTGTTTGAGTTTTCCGTATTTCTATTTTGTTATGGTTAATATTTACCGAACCGAAATCGTGCGAGAAAGCGCCAGCGGAGCGCCGGCTTGCAGCCGGCTTTGCGCCCAACCTTTTCCATGAACCGGGTAGGGCTGAGTTGCCGTTCAGCCCAAACTCCGAGGCGGCGCAGCAGCGCCGCCCTACCAGGCTCATGGCCACCGTGCGCGGCGCGCGGACGCCCTCGTCCGCAGCCAGGTTCCCCGGCCAGCGACGCCGCTGCGGGCGAGGGCGCCCGCGCGCCGGTGTGGTTCCGGGGTTTGACGCGCAAGCTTTCACAGCTCATGGAGTATCTCCCGGCCCTGGAGCAGGGCCACGCTCCACCACCGCCGCCGCCGTAAGCCGACTGCAAGTCGGCGCTCCGCCGGCACCCGCGCCGGATGGCCACGCGGAGTGCGTGGTTTGCCGGAGGGCCGGGGTCGCGGCTGCGTCAGTCATGCAAGCGCGGGCGTAGCAGCCCCGCGCGCCTCCGGGATAGGTAGCAAAATAGCGTATCCCATTTAGCATATATGGCCGGAGGTGGGCCGGGCGGTGGAGCGCGGACATTCCTGTCCGCTGCTGGCGGTTCCGGTGGGGGCACGCGCCGGGCGGACAAGAATGTCCGCGCTCCTCGGACGGGCGGCGCGTCGGCGGCAGGCGTCGGTCTCCTTCAACTTAGAGAACGCGGAGGGGCGCGGAGGTTTTATGCTCTGCGTTTACTCTGCGTCCTCTGCGTCCTCTGCGTTGAAATCCGCCGCTGCTATGTAGGGCAGACAGAATGTCTGCCCTACGTCAGCGCCGGTGGAGCAGGTGCGCGGCTTCGGTGCGGGAATGGACGTGGAGCTTTTGGTAAATGTGCTGGAGGTGCTTGCGGATGGTGCCGTGCGTGACCTCGAAGCGGCTGGCCAGTTCCTTGTCCGTGTGGCCGAAGGCGAGGGATCGCAAGATTTCCAACTCGCGCTCGGTCAGTTGCTCAAGTCGCATTTCGTCGGACACGGCGGGAGCGCCGGCGGGCCGCGGACGACGGAAGAATTGCAACACCTTGCGGGCGACGCCGCGGGACATCGGCGCGCCGCCATCGTGCGCCTCGCGGATGGCTTCCAGAATCCCGGCCGGCGGGGTGGACTTGAGGACATAGCCACGCGCGCCAGCGGCGAGCGCCTCAAACAGCCGGTCGGGGTCGTCGAAGATGGTGAGCATCACGGCCAGGAGCTTCGGTGACTGCCGGGTGAGTTGGCGCACCAGTTCAATGCCGGATTGGCCACCGGGCAGGCTGATGTCCACGAGCGCCACGTCGGTGCGTGCCGGCTGCAAGTGGGCGAGGGCGTCCTCGGCGGTGGCGTGCGTGCTGGCGCAGGTGAAGCCCGGCGTGCCCCGCAGAATGGTGGCCTGCGCCTCGCGGTAAGGCGGGTCGTCTTCGACAAGGGCAACGCGGATGGACATACGGCGGGCAGGATTGGGGAAAGGGGCGGAAATCCGAAGGCTGAAATGCCGCGCAAGTGGGGCGGGCGTCCCGCCTGCCGCTGTCGCTACGGCCGTCCCGGCGGGAGCGGGCAGGTTCGCCGCCAAGGAAGCTGCAGGCGAGACGCCCGCAGCGACCACGTCAGCCGGGACGGACTGCCCCACTACGTAGGCTTGCCGCGTTAGCGGCGGGGCAGTTGCGCGCGCAGGGTGACGCGGGTGCCGCCACCGGGGCGGGCTTCGAAGCGGGCTTCACCGCCCACCGCGGCGAGCCGGTGGCGCAGGTTTTTCAAACCATTGGCCCCCGGTCGCACCGGCACGGTCGCCAGGCCGATCCCGTTGTCTTCGAGCACGATCTCCAAGGTGGAGTCACGGAGCGTGATGCGGAGCCAGGCTTCGGTGGCGTGCGCGTGTTTGAGGATGTTGGCGCAGGCTTCGCGCACGGCCAGGGAGACGTGGTCGCGCAACTCGTCGGCCAACGGCAATGCGGGTGGATTTTCCGGCGCTTCGGTCCAGCAGCGCACGGGCGTGTCGGCGAAAACAGCATCCACTTCTTGCAGCAGGGAACTGATAAAACCTTCCAGCGTATCGTGCGTGGGATTGACCTTCCAAACTGCCTGCTGGGCGGCGATGACCGTTTGGCGGACGGCTGCCGAGAAGTCGCTGGCCGGTGCTTGCGGATCCCCGCTCACCGCGGAGAGGCGGGCGAGACTGGCGCCGAGTCGGTCGTGAAGATCGCGGCCCAGGCGGGCGCGCTCGCTGGAGGTGGCCAGCTCCCTTTCCGCGCGCAAGGCCCGGCGCAGCGCGCGCCGCCACGCAACGGCCAGCGCGGCCATGCCCGCAAGCAGCGCAGCGAACGCGGCCAGTTTGGCCGCGGCGCTGGTGCGGGCGAGCCATTCCTGCAAGACGGTGAGCCAGGGCTTGTCCAGCCGCCAGTTGAAGGAGCCCGTCAGCCCCTCGCCAGTGCCGTAGTAAAGGCACACCCGGCCCAGCTTCCGTCCCTCGCGCGCGAAGTCCGGCGCGGCCACCAGCACATCGCCGTAACCGTCCCCGTTCACGTCGCCCGCCGCGGCGACGACGTAGCCAAGTTGCTGCTCGGAATGGTCGCTTTCCACGCTCCAATGCGGTGACTTGGCGAGTCCGGCAGGCGAGCCGAGGAAAACGACCGCCGCGCCTTCGTTATGCTGGCCATCCGCGGCGCGGGGCACGCCGACGATCACGTCGCCGAAGCCGTCGCCATTGACGTCGCCGGCCGGGCTGACGCTGAGGCCCAGGGCGGCGTATTTCTGATTGCTCTCGGCGAACCACTGCGGCTCGCGGCTCAGGCCCGCCGCCGAGCCGTGATACACGAACGCGAGTCCTTCATTCAGGTCATCGTGGTCGGCGTAGGGCGCACCCACGATCACGTCCGCGAAGCCGTCGTGGTTCACATCGCCGGCACCGGCGACGCTCTGCCCGAAAAACTGTTCGTAGTCCTCGTCCACGCCCCTCCGCGCGGGGAGCGGATAGGTGGCGGTCCAAGCGGGCTGAAGCTTCAGTCCGCGCGGCGAGCCGTGGAAAACCAGGGCGCGGCCGCCCCAGTGGCTGTTGCCGCTCCAAGTCGGCTCGCCGACGAGCAAATCATCGCAGCCATCGCCATTGACATCTCCCGCGCACGCGGCCACAGGGCGGTCCACGAAGGCGGGTGGAAACAAATCCAACCTGGCTTTGGGCTCCAGTCGCGGGCCGTTCGTCGAGCCGCAAAGGATGCATACCGCATAGCTGTTGTTCAGTTCGGGTGCATTCAGCGTCACCATCACCTGGAGGTCAGCGAAGCCATCGCCATTGAGATCGCCCGCCCGTCCGGCATGAGCGATGCCGCCTGCGGAAAGGTCCGCGGAGGCGAAGGCCCAGGCCGGCTGCGCGCTCAGACCCGTCGGGCCGCCGCAGAAAATCTCCACACGGTCACGTAGCCGGGCCGGGGCGGAGTTGGCCGGCTCGCCCAACCCTTCCGTCACGACGACAAGGTCGTCAAAGCCGTCCCCGTTCAAGTCACCGCTGCCCTCCGCCGTCTTGCGCCGCTGCCCGCCAACCGGCGACTTGGCGGTGCCCTCCGCAGTCCAGTCCGGCTGGGTGTGGAGACCGGCGCGCGAGCCGTAGTAGGCCAGGACGCGCCCGCGGCCACCGTCAAAGTCTGGCTCGGAAATCACTACGTCGGCACAGCCGTCACCATTCACATCGCCGGCGGGAGCCACGGAATAGGCGAAGAGCGTGTCAGGCGCGTCGCCTTCGACCGTCCAGTGTTGTGGCGGTGTGGATGGGGTGAAAAGCGGGCGGGGTTTATGCCGGTTCCACGGTTGCGGGCCGGGCCGCGCCAGGTCGCAGGTGGGGCCGGGAGGGTCGGTCGGCTGCGCGGCGACCCGGGGGCGGGTCGAAGCCACCCAGCCAAGCCGCGCCCAGCGCAACCCAGAGGGTCACACGCAGGGCCAGGGCGGAGCAGCTTCGAGGCATGGGAATGTCGGCTGCCGTGATACCGCTTTCCCCGCCACCGGACAAGCCGGGGGAAGCGGGGGCAAGCGGAGCCGCTTTCAAAGCTGGCCAAGCTTCGCCCTAGGCTGGCGGGGGGCGGCCCGCTCTGGCCAATTGGGCCATCGGCACCACGCCGGTGAGGGCTACTTGCTGCCTGGCTTTACAGCGGGGACGGTGGCGAGGTCGGCGGGGAGGGCGTCCGCAGGGAAGGCTTCGACTTTCAAGGCGAGCAGACTGAGGAAGGGCACGCCGAGATTCACCTGGCGGTTCGAGCGATCCACCACGGCGGCCACGCCGACGGCATTGCCCGCATGGGCACGAACGATGTCCAGCGTCTCGCGCACGCGACCGCCTTGCGTGACGACGTCCTCGACCACCAGCAGGCGTTCCCCGGGCGCAAGTTTGAAGCCACGGCGCAGGACAAGTTTGCCCTCTTCCTTCTCCACAAAGATGAACCGGCAGCCCAGTTGGCGCGCGACTTCCTGGCCGATCACGAGGCCGCCCATGGCGGGCGCGATGACGGTGACGGGGTTCAGGGCGCGGACTTTTTCCACGAGCGCGGCCCCGAGGCGTTCCACCACGGGCATCTGCTGCAGGGCCAGCGCGCATTGGAAAAACTGCCGGCTGTGCAGCCCGCTGCGCAGGATGAAATGGCCTTCCAGCAGCGCGCCGGAATCGCGGAAAACCTGGAGGACTTCGGCGGCGGTCATGTGGCCGGCTAGCGGACGACGTCGGGCTTGGTGCTGACGGTGTCGCCGGTCTTCTTCATCAGCGCGACGTAGTCGGCCAGGATGGACTCGACCTCGCGCAGTGTGAAGTCGTCCGCGGGGGCCTTGGCGACATCCTCCTCGTCGTCCTCCGTGCCCTCGCCCATCTTGGGTTGGCTGGTGGCGACCGAGGCGCTGTTGGTGCCGCCGCCCGCCAAGGGCTTGGCGGAATCTTTCACCGCGGCCACGGTGTTGGTTTTCGGCGTCGGCGGGGGCAGGCCGGGCTGGCTGGCGAGCTTGAGGGTGAGGTCGTACACCTTCTCCTCAATCGGCGTCCGGCTGGCGCGCTCTTTGTCGCGGGCCTTCTTGCGGGCATCGGCTTCGTGCTTCTCTTTGAGGCGTTCCTGCTCGTTGAGCGACAAGGTCTTTTCCGCCTTGTTCTTCTTGTAGAGTTCCATGTCTTCGCGGACGTAATCGAAATCCTTGGCCGCGGCGGTGCGGGTCTCGGAGCGGCGGCGAACCTCATCCACATAAGGCGCGACCAGGCCCAGCGCCACGTAGTCGGCGGGGGCGATGGAGTCGCTGGCCAGGGGATTGTCGAGGGCGGACTCGCCCACTTCGAGGACGTTGTTGAGGCTGGGGAGAACCACGTCCGGGGCGACGCCGTTGAGCTGGGTGGAGTGGCCGTTGGCCTGGTAGAACTTGCGGATGGTGAGCTTGAGGGCACCGGGGTCGTTGGTGCCCAGGACTTCGGGTGGGAAGACCTGCCGGAGTTGCTTGAGGGAATTGAGGCTCTGGACGGTGCCCTTTCCATGCGTGGTGCGGTCGCCGACGATCAGGGCGCGGCCATGATCTTGCAAGGCCGCCGCGACGATCTCCGAGGCGGAGGCGCTGAAGCGGCTGGTCAGCACGATCAGCGGGCCGTCGTAAGCGACGGCGGGGTTTTCGTCGGAGTTGACTACGATCCGGCCATTCCAGTCGCGCACTTGGACAATGGGGCCGGTCTTGATGAACAAACCGCCGAGCGCCACGGCTTCCTCGAGGGAGCCGCCGCCGTTGCGGCGCAGATCAAGCACGATGCCTTCGGCTCCTTCCTCCTGGAGCTTCTTGATGAGCTTGGCGACGTCGGTGGTGGTGCTGCGGGCGTCGCCTTTGCCGTTGGCGGTGCCGAGGTCCATGCTGGCGTAGAACGAAGGCAGGTCCACGACGCCGAGCTTCAGCGCCGCCTGACCGGGACGATCAAGTTCGATCAACTTGGCCTTGGCTTCCTGGTCCTCGAGTTTGATCTCGTCGCGAATCAGCGTGAGCTCGAAGCGCGGTTGGTCGCCGTCAGCCGGCTCGATAGCCAGGCGGACCTCGGAGCCTTTGGGACCACGGATGAGTTGCACGGCCTTGTTCAGCGGCATGTCCACGATGTCCACCATGTCGCCTTCGGCCTGACCGACCGCAACGATCTTGTCGCCGATCTTGATCTGCTTGCTCTTCTCCGCGGGGCCGGTCATGAGGCGGCTGATCTTGGTAAGCCCGTCCTCGGGACCTTGGCGCAGTTCGGCGCCGATGCCGAAGAGGGAAAGGTTCATGCCGATGGCGAAGTTCTCGAGGGCGCTCTTGCCGAAGTAATCGGTGTGCGGGTCGTACACATGGCCGAGGGCGTTGAGGTAGATTTCGAGGACGTTCTCGCTGTCGAAATCCTTGAACAACTTGAGAATCCGGGTGTAGCGCCGGGTGAGGAGCTTGACGATTTCCTCGGGCTTCTTCTTGGCCAGTTTCTCTTGGAGGTACTCGGCGCGGAGGCGGTCACGCCAGAGCTGCTTGGCCTCGGCGAGGGTCTTCGGATAAACCACTTCCTTGCGATCCAGCAGCACCTTGTCGTCGCTGGTGAACTCGAATTTCTCCGTCGCCAACAAGTTCGTGCAATAGGCCGCGCGCTCCTCCAACCGGTGCAGAAACAGGGTGTAAATGACGTAAGCCGGCGATGTGTCCGCGACCTGCCGGCGCAGGGTGAGGTCGTCGAGCCGGTTGCGGTAACCCTCGAAACCGTCAATGTCCGCTTGGAGAAAATACAGCCGCTGGGGGTCGAGCGACTTGAGATACTGGTCAAGGAACTGGCTCGAAACCGCGTCGTTGAAGGGCTTCTTGGCGTAGTGGTTTTGCTGAAGCATCGTGGCCACCACGGGAGCGATCCGGGAGTCCAGCGCCCCGGCGCGCAGGCTCTCGGACGGGCTGCGTTTGGCGGCAGACTGGGGCGCCCCCTCCGCGGTCTGGGCGGCCACGGCGAAGGGCGAAAATGCCAGCGCCGCGGCGGCAAGGACGCGGAACAGCGGGGGGAGATAGGCAGACTTGTTTTTCATCGGCGGTGCGGAAACTAGCAGACCTTGGACCGCAAGTAAGCCGGATTGTTCAACCGCTGGGCAGGACCGGGGCAACCTCGGTTCCGGCGCGCGGGCGCCCTCGCCCACAGCAAGGTGGCACGCGTTGATCGGCCTTCCCTTCCTGCCCTGCGCTGGGCCGCTGCCATTTAGTTAAGCCGGAAAGGGGGCGAGGTTGCCGGACGCTTGCTCGTGCTCGTGCTCTTGATCTTTATCTCGGCACCCCGAAGAAGATTACGATCAAGAGCACGAGCAAGAGCAAGCGACCCGGCGGACGGCTTAACTAAACGCCAGTGCTGCGCTGGGCAGGGTCACGTTGCTGCGGTCGGGGGCGCCCGCGCGCCACGGACCACGGAACCCGCAATACGGAACACGCTTTCCCCTTGTCTTCGCCCCCGGCATCGCTCATTCGTGGCGACCCGATCTCGTGCCTGTTTCCCTCACCATCAACGGCCATCCGCTCACCACGCCGCCCGGCCCGTCGCTGTTCGACTGCGCCGAGCAAGCCGGCGTCCAAGTGCCCACCTCCTGCCGCCAACAGGGCAAGTGCCGGGAGTGCCTCGTGGAAGTGGTCGAAGGCATGGCCTTGCTCTCCCCGCCCACGCCCGAAGAAAGCCAGCTCAAGGCCGGCTTTCGCCTCTCCTGCCGCTGCCATGTCGTCGCGGAAACTGGCACGGTGCGCTGCCACACGTTGCGGCGCGGGCGCATGCAAATCGAGGAGCACGCGCACGCCGTGCCGACGCGCGGCCCAGAGCGCACGCCCGACCCGGCAGTCACCCGTGACGGCGAGTGGGTCTTGCTGGACGGCGAACCGCTCGTGCACGCGGCGGGGCCGCTGCACGGTCTGGCGGTGGACCTCGGCACCACGACGGTTGCGCTGCGCTTGGTGAACTTGGAAACCGGCGAACTGATCGCCCGCACCGCGTTCGAGAACCCGCAGCGCTTCGGCGGCTCGGACGTGCTGGCGCGCATCGCTTTCGACACCCACCACCCGGGCCGGCTGCTGCAACGCACTTTGCTGGCCTACCTCGGCCACGCCATCGCGGAATTCCCGGTGGACCCGCAGACGATTTACGAAGTCGTGGTCGCCGGGAATCCGACGATGCGCGACCTCTGCTTCGGTCTTGATGTCCACGGCCTCGGCCAAAAGCCCTTCCGCTCGCTCACCGAGCACGCCTGGCGGGCAGGCCAGCGAGCCTCCACCGGCATTGCCACCACCGGACGCGCGCTTCGTCTGCCGGTCCATCCGGCGGCGCGCATCCTGGGGCTGCCACTCATCGCCAGCCACGTCGGCGCGGACGCGGCGGCCAACCTCCTGGCGGTGGATCTGGCCCACGAAGACCGCCTGGTCGCGATCATGGACCTCGGCACGAACACCGAACTCCTCGTCGGCAACCGGCATCGGCTGCTGGCTGCGTCTTGCCCGGCCGGTCCCGCGTTCGAGGGCGGCGGCGTGGCGTGCGGGATGCCCGCGTTGCCCGGTGCCATCGAGCGCGTGCGCCTCGCCGACGATGGCCGCGTGGAGACGCAAGTCATCGGCCAGGAACCGCCAGAAGGCATCTGTGGCTCCGGCCTGGTGGACTTGCTGGCCGAACTGCTCCGCACGGGCCGCATGAATCCCCGCGGTCGCCTGACGAACGGCGAACGCTCATTCCCCGTGGCCGCGGAGCAAGGGATTCTCGTGAGCGAGCGCGACCTCAGCGAACTGGCCCAAGCCAAGGGCGCGAACGTGGCGGGCTTGCAAATCGTCTTCAAGCGCCTCGGCCGGCACTTCCGGGACGTGGAAGTGTTCTATTTCGCCGGTGGCTTCGCCCGGCACATCAACGTCGCCGCCGCCCAGCGCATCGGGCTGATTCCGCAACTGCCGGCGGAGCGGGTGGTCACCGCAGGCAATCTTTCCCTGGCCGGCGCGACCCTCGCCCTGCTCTCGCGCTCGCGCCGGGCCGAACTGGAATCGCTGGTGCAGCGCATTGAGCACATCGAACTCGAGGAAGACCCGGAATTCTTCGATCACTACGCGCTCGGCTGCCGCTTCCTGCCGGTCGAGGAAGTCGAGGCGAAGGCGTGAGTCTCGTCCGCGACAGAGTCGGAGCGGCGGCGTTAGGTTCATGAGAAGCCGCCCCGATTCCTTACTCGCGCATTGGGGCCACGAAACCGGTAGGGCGGCGCTGCTGCGCCGCCGGGGAGTTCGGGCGGAGCAGCAACTCCGCCCTATCAGGTTCGCGGAAAGGACTGCTCCTTCACGCCATCGCTCCGCCGGTTGCTCGCCAGCAGTTCTCATTTTGGCCCTGGGTCGCGCCCAGCACCGGCTAAAGCCGGGACTCCAAACGGCTTTCGGCAGCGGAGAGCGGGGTTGGGAGTCCCGTCTTTAGGCGGTCGGGGTCAAACTGAGAACTGCCGGTTGCTCGCGGCCCTCGGACCTGGGCCTGCCAACCCGGTTTTTGGGTTCCGCAGCCAAGGTTCTTGCCAAAAAGAGCTTCCTCCCTAGACTACGGCCTCCTTTTTGCACGCTATGCTGGACTCTTACTCACTCATGCCCCTCCTTGCGATGGGTTCGCCGCAGACGCCTCCCGGGACGGCTCCCAATCCCACCGGGCAGATGGTCAGCACGTTTGGCTTCATGGCCATCATGTTCGCCGTCTTCTATCTATTGCTCATCCGTCCGCAGCAGAAGAAGGCCAAAGAGCACGCCAACCTGCTTAAGAGCCTCCGCTCCGGCGACAAAGTCGTCACCACCGGCGGCGTCGTCGGCGTCGTGATGTCCGTCAAGGAGCGCACCGTCATCGTGCGCTCGAACGATACCAAGTTGGAAATTACCAAGGGCGCCGTGGCCGAAGTCACCGAGCGCAGCGGCGAAGCCCCTTCCGAATCCTGAGTCTTTCCCCATGAAAAACCGTGTTTCCTGGACCGTTGCGGTCGTCATCCTCGTCGCGTGGTCGCTCTACAACCTGCTGCCCATGCAGGGCAACCCGCTCTTCATCGAGTTCCAACAGCGCGCCAATCCCTCCCGCCGGGACGCCGCCTGGACCAATATCATCACCCAACTCGGCGCGCTGCAAAAAGCCAACCCCGACCGCCAGTATGGCAACCTCCTTGAGGCCATCGGCACCAACGACATCGTTCGCTACTTCTCGTTCCCGGAGGCCGCCAAGCAGGAGGATCCCAGCCGCTACATCCTGAATCGCCTCCAGCGCGACGCCGCCGGCAAGGTTCGCCTCGGCCTCGATCTCCAAGGCGGCACTTCCTTCCTCGTGATGATGGACACCAACGCCATCGTGAGCACCAACCTGCCGGCCGGGGAGCAAGCCGACGCCCTCACGGTGAATTACAAGCGCGAGCGCGCCCTCTCCCAAGCCGTCGAAGTGCTCCGCCGCCGCGTGGACCGCTTCGGGGTCGCCGAGCCGATCATCCAGCCCGCCGGCGCGGATCGCATCTTGATTCAGCTTCCCGGTTTGTCCGAAGAGGACCGCAACCGTGCGATGACCAACATCCAGAAGGCGGCGTTCCTCGAATTCCGCCTGGTGCATCAGAACAGTTCCGAGTTGATGGCTTCCGGCATGATCGAGCCGGGCTACGAAATTCTCAAGGAACGCCGCCGCCTGCCCAACGGCACCGAGACCGTCACGGCCTACCTGGTGAAGAAGCGCCCCGAACGCGGTTTCACCGGCAAGTATTTGACGCGCGCCATGCCGGACCGCGACCAGATGAGCGGCCAGCCCGTCATTCGCTTCGAGTTGAACAGCGCGGGCGCCAAACTCTTCGGCGAGATCACGGAGGCCAACGTGGGTCGCCAACTCGCCATCGTGCTGGACGGCGCGCTGTACTCCGCTCCCAACATCCGCGGGCCGATTCTCGGCGGCTCGGGCGAAATCAGCGGCAGCTTCAGCCCCGAACAAGCGCAGGAACTCGCCGCCGTGCTGGAGAACCCACTGGAAGCGCCGCTCAAGATCATCGAGTCCCGCGAGGTGGATCCCTCGCTCGGGAAAGACTCGATTACGTCCGGCCTCCGCGCGGCGATCATCGGCACCATCGCGGTGGCGGTGTTCATGATTGTCTATTACCTGCTCTCCGGCTTGGTCGCGAACGTCGCCTTGATGTTGAACATCGTCATCCTGCTCGGCGTGATGTGCTACGTGAAGACCACCCTCACCCTGCCGGGTATCGCGGGTATCGTGCTGACCATCGGCATGGCGGTGGACGCCAACGTGCTCATCTACGAGCGCATCCGCGAGGAACTGGCGGCCGGCAAATCCATCCGCGGCGGCATCGCGGCGGGTTACGGCAAGGCTTTCGGCACCATCTTCGACTCCAACCTCACCACGCTGATCGCCTCGGTCATCCTCATCTTCATGGGCACCGGCCCGGTCAAGGGCTTCGGTGTCGCCCTCACCATCGGCGTCTCCGTCAGCATGTTCACCGCGCTGATCGTTACCCGGTTGATCTTCGAGTTCCTGCTCGACCGCAACCTGATCAAATCTTTGCCGATGCTGCACCTCATCCGCGGCGCGAAGATTGATTTCATGAAGTATGCCCGCCCGGCGTTCATCACCTCGTGGCTGCTCATTGTCACGGGCATTGGCTTTGGCATCTATCGTCAAGCCGCGGGCAGCCATCCCATTTTCGGCCCGGATTTCGTGGGCGGCGACCAACAGACCTACACCTTCGCGCAGCGGGTGGATGTGGACAAGCTGCGCTCGACCATCGGCGGGTTGGGCATTGGCGACGCCACCATCACCTACCAGCGCGACATCCTGAACCAGAAGGAAAACCTCAGCATCACGACCAAGTTCGGCACCGCAGCCACGGTGGAGAGCGCGATGAAGCAAGGCTTCCCGGAAGCCAAGTTCAAGCTGGACGGCACCGCCAGCATCGGCCCGGTCGTGGGCAAGGAGATCACCCGCACCGCCATCCTGGCCTCGCTGCTGGCGCTGTTTGGCATCCTCATCTACGTCGCCTTCCGCTACGAGTTCTCTTTCGCCATCGGCGCCGTCATCGCCATCATCCACGACATCCTGATGGCGCTGGGGCTCTTCTTCCTGAGCGGACGCGAGTTGAACGCGCCCATCGTCGCCGCGGTGCTCACCATCATCGGCTTCTCGATCAACGACACCATCGTGATCTTCGACCGCATCCGGGAGGACTTGAAACTCGGCCTCCGCGGCTCGTTCGTGGAAATCATGAACCAGGCGCTCAACCAGACCTTGAGCCGCACGATCATTACCTCCGGCACCGTCTTCCTCTCCACGCTCTCGCTCTACCTCTTTGGCGGCGGCGTGGTGAACGACTTCGCCTTCATGTTCCTCTGCGGCATCGTCACGGGCACCTACTCCTCGATCTACATCGCCAGCGCCCTGGTGCTGTGGCTCAACAAAGGCCAGCGCCCATCCATCGGCCAGGTCGTGGTGTCCACCGGCGGGGCGCAAGAAATCAGCCTCCCCGCCGGCGCGAAAGCCTGAGCGCGCATTTCCCGAGTCTCCTCGCCAGCCCCGGCGGATCTTCCGCCGGGGCTTTTTGCTGCTGGCAAGCAACGCCGGTCGGGTGACGCCGGAGCGCGGCTGTCCCAGCCGCAGCCGCGTTCGCAAACCGGTGGCGCAAGGGTGTTGTCACCGCGTCCACTGGCGCGGTCGCGTTCACTTTCTGGGGATCACGGGCACCTGGCGGAGAAGCTGGTCTGGCCCTTATTCCCCGCGGCTGCGGCTGCGACAGCCGCGCTCCGCAACGGCCTGGATCCGGCTCAGAGCTTCAGCAACTCCTCGGCGATCTGCACCGCGTTCAGCGCGGCGCCCTTGAGCAACTGATCGCCGCTGACCCAGAAGCACAGGCCGTTGTCCAGGGCGCAGTCCAGGCGGAGGCGGCCGACGGCGCAGTTGTATTGCTCGGCCTGGTAAAGCGGGAGCGGGTATTCGGATTTCGCCGGGTTGTCCACGACATCGAGGCCGGGAGCCTTCTTCAGCACGGCGAGGGCCGCCTCTACGGTGACCGGCTTTTCAAACTCAGCGCTGACCGCGATGGAGTGCGCCCGATAGACCGGCACACGCACGCAGGTGACACTGGCCTTGAACGACGGGTGGTGCATGATCTTGCGCCCCTCGTTCTCCATCTTCATCTCCTCCTTCGTGTACCCGCTGGGCAGGAAGGCATCCACCTGCGGCAGCACGTTGAAAGCGATCTGGTGCGGATAGACTTCGCGGGTGACCGGCTGGCCTTTGACGATCTGCTCCACCTGGTTTTCCAGTTCGGCGATGGCCTTGGCACCCGTGCCGGACACGGCCTGGTAGCTGGAGGCAAAAATCCGTTTGCAGCCAAACGCCGCGTGCAGCGGATACAGCGCCATCAGCGTGATGGCCGTGGTGCAGTTCGGGTTGGCGAGGATGCCTTGGTGCCCCTTGATGTCGGCGGCGTTGACCTCGGGCACGATCAGCGGCACGGTCGGGTCCATGCGGAAGGCGCTGGAGTTGTCCACCACCACGCAGCCAGCCTTCGCGGCAATGGGGGCAAACTCCTTCGAGATGCTCCCGCCGGCGCTGAACAACGCGATGTCAATGCCGTGGAAGGAGTCCTTGGTCAACTCGGTGACGGTGATGTCGGCACCCTTGAACTTGAGTTTCTTGCCCACGGAGCGGGCGGAGGCGAGGAGCGTCAGTTTCCCGACCGGGAAGTTGCGTTTCTCGAGGGTCTTGATCATCTCGATGCCCACGGCACCCGTGGCACCGACAACTGCGACATGTGGATTCTGGTTCATAAAGGGCGCGCAGCATAGCGGGAGGCCGGGGCGGGCGGGAAGAAGGAAGTCGGCCGGGCGAAGGGCCGCAGTGCATCCCCCGGTGGTCGGCAAGCATGGCGGGTTGGGCCGCGCGCAGCGTTTGGAGTGCGGGGAGCTTGCTCCCGCTTTCGGGTGCGGTGCGAGGTCGAAAAGCGCCGGCCAGCCGGACGCACTCCAAACGCTGGCGCGTCACCCCGCGTCGCTCCACACAGCCAGCACCGACAACTTCGGGATGCACCGAAGGGCCGAATCCCCTCCGCTGTTGCTCAATCCTTCACGGCCCCCGCCCCCGGCCCGCTCCAATGCCCCCAGCGGTCCACCGGCAGCTTCGCGTCCGCGGGATAGACGAGGTAAGCCGCATTCTTGGAGTAAGTCCAGGCGTCCAGCAGTTGGGCGCGCGGAAACACTTTGCGGACATTCTTCCGCGTGCCGGGGTCGTTGATGATCGGGTCGCCCTCCGCGGTGAAGCCCACCAGCACGACGAGATGCCCGCTCGGCTCGCGGCTCTTGGCCCGCAGGCGGTTGTAGCAGAGCGACAACCCGACCGGATAGCCGCGCGCGATCCAAGCCTCGGCCTCCGCCAGATCGCTCAGCCGCACGGTGCAACCGCGCAAGCCCGGCAGCGAGCCGGCGAACGCGGTATTGAAGACCCAGTTGCCGGTGCCTTCCCATTTCGGATCGAAAACTCCCTTCACCACCGCGGGCGTCAGGTGATCGAGTTCGGGGCGTTTGAGTTTCTCCGCCCAGAAGCCCAGCAGCATGGAAATGGTCGTCGGGCTGCACCAGGCCGAGCCGCCTTCGTAACCCATCTGCGAGCGCTCGGGCACGGGCAAGGTCACACCCCAAGCGGCCTTCTCCGGCGAGAGCGGCGCGGGGCGTGCGCGGCTGTCGAGGAGTGACGCGGTGAGGAATTTCAACTCCGGCCAATTCGTTCCGCCGTCGAGCGTGACGCGGAGTTGGCAGCGCTTCGCCGGCTGCGTCAGAATCAGCGTGTCGGTGTCCACGTGGCCATCGGCGTCTTTCTGGCCGGGCACGCTCTCGCGCGGATGCCGCGTGGCGTCGCTGGCCCAGACGCCCAGCGTGTAAAACTTCGTCGCCCGTTCGCCGATAAACGCCCGCGCCTCGACGCGCAGGCCGGTGCCGGGCGGAGTGACGGCGTTCCAGGCGGCGATCAACTCATTCCACGCGATCCGCGGCGCGAGGATAGGCGAGGTCAGCACCCGTTCGCCGGGCTTCGCGCCGTCGGTTTGGGTGAAAGTGCCGAAACGATCGAAGCCGAAAAACTGGAGGCCGCGCGCATCGTTGGT
>Ga0105047_10010220_pt1 | contig 15362 bp, 17 predicted proteins | sample MAT04_FD_78384 | JGI IMG/M metagenome (GOLD analysis project Ga0105047, IMG submission 78384) | Freshwater microbial communities from Lake Fryxell liftoff mats and glacier meltwater in Antarctica - MAT-04 (megahit assembly) | ecosystem: Environmental > Aquatic > Freshwater > Ice > Liftoff... | reverse complement strand
TCGGCGCTGCGCTCGTCCGACCCGCATCTGGTGATCCCGCCCCTGCACGGCGCCCTGCTGAAGAACGAGCAGGACGTGCATCTGTTCGAACGGATCGCCTTCCTGTCGCGGCGCGCCGGCGGCTAGGCCGTGTTCGCCGACTTCATCACCGGCCTTCGCAAGTCCGGCGTGCCGGTCTCCATCACCGAGCACCTTTCTCTTATCGGCGCGATGAAGGCCGGGGCGGCGTCGTTCAGCACCGAGGATTTCTACTATCTGGCCCGCGCCGCCCTGGTGAAAGATGAGCGCCACTTCGACCGCTTCGACCGGCAGTTCGGCATCTATTTCAAGGCGCTGGAGCCGGAGGAGGGCGCCCCCCAGGGCGAAATCCCCGAAGACTGGCTGCGCGCCCTCGCCGCCAAGCATCTGTCGCCGGAGGAGATGGCGCAGATCGAGGCCCTGGGCGGGTTCGACGCCTTGATGGAAACCCTCAAGCAGCGCTTGGCCGAGCAGGACGAGGCGCATCACGGCGGAAACAAATGGATCGGCACGGTCGGGACCTCGCCGTTCGGCCACGGCGGTTACAACCCCGAGGGGGTGCGCATCGGCGGACAGGGTCGCCACGGGCGGGCGGTCAAGGTCTGGGACAAGCGCGAATACAAGGACCTCGACGACGGGGTGCAGCTCAATACCCGCAGCCTGAAGCTCGCCCTGCGCAAGCTGCGGCGGTTCGCCCGCCAGGGCGCCGCGACCCAGCTGGACATGGAGGGCACGGTGCGCGCGACGGCGGGAAACGCCGGCCTGCTCGACCTGAGGATGACGCCGGAGCGGCGCAATGCGGTCAAGGTATTGCTGTTCCTCGACGTCGGCGGGTCGATGGACAGCCACGTCAAGGCGACGTCCGAACTGTTCTCCGCGGCGCGGTCGGAGTTCAAGCACCTGGAGCACTTCTATTTCCACAACTGCGTCTATGACACGGTGTGGAAGGCCAGCGGCGACGCCAGGGTGTCGACCCTGGAGATGCTGCGCACCTACGGGCCCGACTACCGCCTGATCTTCGTCGCCGACGCCGCCATGAGCCCCTACGAGATCACCCAGCGGGGCGGGGCGATCGACTTCTGGAACGAGGAGCCTGGCTCGGTCTGGCTCGGGCGCCTGACCGGCCACTTCCGCCGCGCCGCCTGGCTGAACCCGGCCCCCCGGGCGCACTGGCCGCACACCCACAGCACGGGGATGATCAGCGAGCTGATGGCGGGGCGGATGTTCCCCATGACCCTGGCGGGGCTGGACGAGATGATTGCCGAGCTGCGGCGTTAGCGGTCAGGCATAGAGGCCGGGGCGGCGACACCCTCCAAGCCCGCCCGCCGATAGATCAGCGCCTCGGCGACATGGACCCGGCGCACCTCGGCGCAGGCCTCCAGATCGGCGATGGTGCGCGCGAGTCTCAGGGTCCGAGTCCAGCCGCGGGCGGTGAGGCCGCCGGCCTCCGCTGCGCGGGTCAGCAGGGCGCGGGCCGGGCCGTCCAGGGCGGCGATGGTTTCTAGAACCCCGCCCTCGGCGCGGGCGTTGAGGCATCCCCGCTCCATCTGCAGATCGCGAGCGGTCGCCACGCGGGCGGCGGCCTCGGCGGTGCCTTCGGACGGCGGAGGCAGGGCTAGGTCGGCTGCGGAGACGGGCGGAACCTCGATCTGCAGGTCGATGCGGTCCATCAGCGGGCCGGAGACCTTGCCCTGATAGTCCTTCTGACAGCGCGGGGCGCGGCCGCAAGCCCCGCGGCCGAGGCCCCCGTGACCGCAGCGGCACGGGTTCATGGCGGCGACGAGCTGGACCCGGGCCGGATAGCGGATGTGGTGATTGGCCCTGGCGACGATCACATCCCCCGTCTCGAGGGGCTGCCGCAAGCTGTCCAGCGACTGCCGGCTGAACTCCGGCAGCTCGTCCAGAAAGAGCACCCCGTTGTGAGCCAGGGACACCTCCCCCGGCCTGGCCTTGGCCCCGCCGCCGGTTAGGGCCGCCATGCTGGCCGAGTGATGGGGCGCGCGGAACGGGCGTCGGCGGGTCAGGGCGCCCTTGGCGATCAGCCCGGCCATGGAGTGAACCATGGAGGTCTCCAGCAGTTCGGCCGAAGACAGGGGCGGCAGGAGCCCGGACAATCGCTGTGCCAGCATGGACTTGCCTGAGCCCGGCGGACCCACGAAACAGAGGTTGTGCCCGCCCGCGGCGGCGATCTCCAGGGCCCGCTTGGCCGCCTCCTGGCCCTTGACGTCGCGCAGGTCGGGGGCGGCGGGCCCGTCCAGCATCGGGCCCGGTTGAGGCGCCCCCATCATCTGCGTCCCGCGGAAGTGATTGACCACGGCGATCAGCGAGCGCGGCGCCAGTATCGCGGTCTCGCCCGCCCACGCCGCCTCAGGGCCATTGGCTTCGGGACAGATCAGTCCCAGCCCCATGGCTCCCGCCGCAACGGCGGCCGGCAGCACCCCGGACACGGCGGCAATCTGCCCGTCCAGGCCCAACTCGCCGACCGCCATCCAACCGTTCAAGCTGTCGTTAGGGATCACCCCCATCGCCGCCATGATCCCCAGGGCGATAGGCAGGTCGTAATGGCTGCCTTCCTTGGGCAGGTCCGCGGGGGCCAGGTTGACCACGATGCGCTGGAAGGGGAGGGCCAGTCCAAGGCCCGCGAAGGCGGACCGCACCCGCTCGCGGCTCTCCGCCACGGCCTTATCGCCCAATCCCACGACGGCGAAATAGACCGGGGTTCCGCCGATCTGGGTTTCGACCTCGACCCGGCGCGCGTCGACCCCCTCGAACGCCACCGTGACCACTCGCGACACCATCGCCCGCCCCCGTCCCACTGCGTCACTTATCCACAAGCCAACCAGAACATGCGGCCCGGATCAAGAACAAATATAGAACTATTCAGGAAGATGAACGCCTTTGTGTCGCTCCCGCGACGGATTGATAAAGGCCAAGCTATTCAACCGCCTTTTCCCAGGAGTTGCAGCGAGACCGTAAAAATGAACGCTAGAGAGCCTGCGCCCCGCTATGAGAAACCGATGACCGAGGCCCCCGATCACCGCTGGCGCGACATCCTCGCCGGCGGGCGCCTGCCGGCCTTCGCTCTTGTCTGCCTGGGCTCTTGGCTGCACGCCGCTGATGCTCTGGTGACGGCGACGATCATGCCAAGCGTCGGCGCTGACCTGGGCGGCTACGCCTACTTCGGCTGGGCTATCGCTGGCTTCTATACCGGCTGCATCCTTGCGGGGGCGACGGCCGGGCGGCTGGCCGAGTTGCTCGGCGTGCGCATCGCGACGGTGGCGGCCGGGCTAATCTACGGCGCCGGCTGCGTGCTCAGCGCCTGGGCGCCGACCATCGAACTGTTCCTGGCCGGCCGGCTGATTCAGGGCCTGGGCGGCGGCTGGATCAGCGGGTTCGGCTATGTGGTCATCGGCGCAGTGTTCCCCGAGCGGCATCTGGTCAAGGTGCTGGCCGCCTTGGCCGCGGTGTGGGGCGGGGCGACCTTCATTGGCCCGCTCGTTGGCGGGCTGTTTGCCGAGGCCGGCTTTTGGCGCGGCGCGTTCTGGGCTTTCGGGGCCCAGGCGATCGTGTTCTCGGCCGCCGCGGCCGTTCTGCTGAACAAGGCCGGCAAGCAGGCGAACGCGCCGGGGGTTCCTGCGCTGCAGACTGCGGTGCTCACCGGCGCCGTCGGGGCCCTGGCGGCGGCCGGACTGATGAAAACCCTGGCCGCGGCGGCGGCCGCGGGGGCCCTGGGAGTAGTGCTGCTGCTGGTCGCCTTGCGCATCGACGCACGGGCGCGGGTGCAGCTGCTGCCGCGGCGGGCGGGCGATCTGTCCACCGCGGTCGGCCAGGGCTACGCGGCCCTGTTCCTGCTGCCGGCCGCCGGGGTGGTGCTGTCGGTCTACGGACCGGCGGTGCTTCAGGCCGTTCGGGGCCTTTCGCCGCTGGAGGCCGGCTATGTGGTGGCTGCCGAGGCCCTGGCCTGGACCGCCGCGGCCATGGCGGCGTCCAAGGCCGGACGTCGCCTTGGCGACCGGTTCATCGCCCTGGGGGGGCTTTGCATCCTGATCGGGGTGATCGGCCAGAGCTGGGCCCTCGTCCACGCACCGATGGCCGTCATCATCGCCCTGATCGCGGTTCAAGGGGTCGGCTTCGGCCTGTCGTGGGGCTTCATCAGCGCCCGGATTTTGGGCGACCTGGCCGACGACGAGCGGGCCATAGGCTCGTCGGCCCTGGGCGCGGTGTTCCAGGCAGGCTGCGCCGCCGGCGCCGCCTTGGCCGGCGCGGCCGCCAATCTGTCGGGGTTCGCCGGGGGCCCGGAGGGCGGCGCCGCGGCGCGGGCCGGATTCTGGGTTTTCGCCGCAGCCACGCCCCTGGCGCTGGGAGGCGCGTGGGCTGCGTGGAGGCTCAGCCGCCGGCTCTGATAGCCTCGATGCGGTCGAACAAAATCGCTGCGGCGTCGATCCCCGTAAAGGTCTTCAGCTGCTGGGCGCCGGTGGGGGAGGTGACGTTGATCTCGGTCAGATAGTCCCCGATCACGTCAATGCCCACGAACAGGAGGCCGCGCTTCTTCAGTTCCGGGCCGATGATCGCGCAGATCTCCTTGTCCCGGGCGGTGAGTTCCACGGCCTCGGCGCGCCCGCCCACCCGCAGATTGGAGCGGACCTGCCCATCGGCGGGGACGCGGTTGATCGCGCCGACCGGGTCGCCGTCCACCAGCAGCACCCGCTTGTCCCCGGCCGAGACCGCCGGCAGGAATTTCTGGGCGATCATCGGCTCCCGGCCGATCATGGCGTGCAGCTCCATCAGAGCGCCGAGATTGGGATCGTCCGCCTTCAGCCGCGCCACGCCCGATCCGCCGCCGCCGTAGAGGGGCTTGAGGACTATGTCCCCGTGGCGGGCGCGAAAGTCGTGGATGGCCTCCACATCGGAGGTGATCAGGGTCGGCGGCTGCAGGCCGGGGAAGCTGGTCACGAACAGCTTTTCCGGCGCGTTGCGCACCTCAGCGGGATTGTTGACCACCAGGGTCTGCGGATGGATCGCTTCGAGAAAGTGGGTGGCGGTGATGTAGGCCATGTCAAAGGGCGGATCCTGCCGCATCAGCACGACGTCCATCTCCGCCAGGTCGCGGATTTCCTGGGGGCCCAGGGTGTGATGGTCGCCGACGCTGCGTCGCAGTTGCACGCTGCGGCCGCGCGCGAAGACCTTGCCGTCCTCAAAGGCCAGACATTCGGGTTGATAGACCCACAGGCTGTGGCCGCGCGCCTGCGCCAGCTCCATCATCAGGAAGGTCGTGTCGGTCTGGATGTTGATCCCTTCGACGGGATCCATTTGAACAGCGACCTTCAAGGTCATGGCTGGGCTCCGCGCGTCAGGTGACCGGAGGTAGGGTGTCGGCGCAGTCGCCGCAATCGAAACCGCACAGGCGTCTAGTTCAGTTGCATCCGCACCCGCTCGCGGGCGGCGCGGGCGGCGATGGCTGCGCCGCCGTCCAACTGCTGGGCGCGGCTGAGGGCTTCCAGGGCCCCGGCAAGGGCGCCCTGGCCCTCACGGGCGGCGGCCACGTCGAGCCAGGGCCGGTGGTCGCCAGGGTCCAGCAGCGCCCGGCGCAGGGCCGATCGTTCGGCGCGCTCGAAATCGCCCTGATGCTGGGCGCGGGCGAAGATGTTGTTCTGTAGGCGGATCAGCACCGACCGGGCCTTGACCGGGGCCATGAGCATATCGAGGCGGTCGGCGACATCGGGGGTCAGCCCCGCGCGCAGCGCCCGGCGGGTGAGTTCCGACGGAAGCACCACCCGGCCCTCGCTGAAGGCGTCCAGAGCCAGGGGACCCTCCACGGTCTCGACGCGAAGCAGGAAGTGGCCCGGAAAATCGACCCCCTGAACCGTCAGGCCGCACCGGGCTGCAGCTTCCAAGTAGAAGATGCCCAAGGCGACAGGGATGCCCTTGCGGCGCGCCGCCACCGAGAGCACGTCGGTGTTGGCAGGGTCCTCGAAGGTCAGCAGATCGCCGGAAAACTGGAAGTCGCCGCACAGGGTCTCGGCCAGGGCTTCTTCCGGCGCCTCGGAGGCCAGCCGTCCCGCCAGCCTCTCCACGATCTGATCCATCAAGCCGCGCGCGGGCTCGGGGTCGCGGGCAGGGTCTTCGTGGATGGCGCAGGCGATAGCGGCTTCGAAGAGGGGGAAATGGCCCTCGTCGGTCTCGCCGGCTTCGGTCAGCACGCGCTCTGCCTGATTGCGGGTCATCGGTTCTCCAGCGTGCTACAACCGCCGATCAGCCTCGCCCCAGGCGCCTGCAATATGACGGGGCCAAGAGCGAGGGGCCAGTGCGATTAGGTCCAAACGTACGATCAGGCCTTTCAGCCCGCTGCGGCGTCCCGCCAAAGCCGTTCCCGCCCTCTGCAGCCGCTGGCGCTGCACGCTGTCGACGGCGTGCAGCGCCTGGTCGATGGTGGCGCGGCGCTTGACCTCGACCACCGCCAGCACCGGCCCGCGCTGAGCCAGCAGGTCGATCTCGCCATGAGCCGTCTTCAGGCGGAAGCCGAGGATCCGGTATCCCTTGGCCATCAGGATCAGGGCGGCCAAAATTTCGCTCCTGCGCCCCGCGACCCGGGCCGCTCGCCCCCGGGCGCGGCGCAGCGCCCGAAGGCCGGCGCCCGCTGGCCGCCCGATCATTCGTCGGCCTCGGTCGCCCCTTTGAACGCCAGGGCGCGCTGGTAAAGATCGCGCCGCGGCCGGCCCAGGGCCTTGGCCACCTGGGACGCCGCCTCGGCCGGCCCGGCGTCCTCCAGGGCCGCGCGCAACGCCGCGTCCACCTCGGCGTCGGTCGCGTCGGCCTCCGAGCCGGGACCGACCAGCACGACGATCTCGCCCTTGGGCTTCTGCATCCGCGGATCAGCGGCCAATTCGTTCAGCGAGCCGCGAATGCACTGTTCGAACAGCTTGGTCAGTTCGCGCGCCACCGCAGCTTCGCGCGGGCCAAACACCTGCGCCATGTCCTTGAGGCTGGCGGCCAGGCGCGAGCCGCCTTCGAAGAAGATCAAAGTCGCCTTCAGGGGCGCCAGCTCCTGGAACAGGGCCTTTCGGCCGGCGGTCTTGGCAGGCGGGAAGCCGGCGAACAGGAACCGGTCGGTCGGCAGGCCGGCTACGGCCAAGGCGGCGAGGGGGGCCGAGGCGCCAGGGGCGGCGAACACCGGCAGGCCCAGCTGCCCGGCTTCGCGCACCAGCCGGTATCCGGGATCGGACACCAGCGGCGTGCCTGCGTCTGACACCAGGGCCACGCGGCCGCCCGCGGCCAGGGCCTGCAGCACCTTGGGCCGGGCGGCTTCGGCGGCGTGGTCGTCGTAGCGTTGCAGCTTGGCCTTCAGGCCGAAGGCGGCCAGGAGCCGTCCGGCCACGCGGGTGTCTTCGGCCAGGACCAGATCGGCGCGGGACAGGATGTCCAGGGCGCGCAGGGTGATGTCGCGCAGGTTGCCGATCGGCGTGGCCACGACGTAGAGACCCGGATCGAGCGGGGCGGTCGAGAGGGCCGGCGCCGGCGGATGCTCGGCCAAGTCAGGCCGTCCCGAGCCCGGCCGCGGCCTCGGCTTCCTCGGCGATCACCCGATCCGGCGGCCGATGTCCGTCCAGGAAGGTGCGGATGTTGACGATGACCTTCTCGCCCATCTCGATGCGGGCCTCCACGGTGGCCGACGCCATGTGCGGCAGCAGCACTACATTGGGGAGGCCCAGAAGGGCAGGATTGATCGCCGGTTCGCGCTCATAGACATCCAGGCCCGCCCCCGCCAGGGCGCCTGAGGTCAGCAGAGCGGCCAGAGCGGCCTCGTCGAGAACGTCGCCGCGGCTGGTGTTGACGAGAATGGCGTGGGGCTGGAGCAGCTTCAGCCGGCGAGCTGACAACAGATGGTAGGTGGCGGGGGTCGAGGGGCAGTTGATCGAGACGATGTCGGCCCGCGCCAGCATCTGATCGAGGGACGGCCAATAGGTCGCCTCCAGCGGCCCAGCGATCAGCGGGCTCACCGGCTTGCGGTTGTGGTAGTGGATGTGCAGCCCGAAGGCGCGGGCCCGGCGGGCCAGGGCCTGGCCGATGCGGCCCATGCCGACGATGCCCAGGGCCTTGCCGCCGATGCGGCGGCCGAGCATCCAGTTGGGCGACCAGCCTTCGAAGCCGCCCTCGCGCACCAGCAGCGCCCCTTCGACCAGTCGCCGGCTGGCGGCCAGGATAAGGGCCATGGCCATGTCGGCCGTGTCTTCGGTGAGGACCCCCGGCGTATTGGTGACCGTGATCCCCCGCGCCGCGCAGGCGGCCAGGTCGATGTGGTCGACCCCGGCCCCGAAGTTGGCGATCAGCTTCAGTTGCGGGCCCGCCTGGTCCAGTATGGCCGCGTCGATTCGGTCGGTGACGGTCGGCGCCAGCACCTCGGCCTGCTTGACGGCCAAGCCCAGGGCTTCCGGGGTCATGGCGTGGTCGGACAGATTGAACTCGGCGTCGAACAGCTCTCGCATCCGCGCCTCGACGAGGGCCGGCAGCTTTCGGGTGACGACGACTTTGGGCTTATGGACGGACATGGTCGGTTCTGAAGGCGCGCGCGCCGGGGATGTCAGCACCTCTAGCGGCAAGGCGCGCGCGATCAAAGGGGGGTCGCGTCTGGCGGCGGGCCTTGCCGCGGCCGCGGCTATGCTTTGGGCCGGTCCCGCGCCGCTCGCTGCTGATCGCTCGACGCCCTCGGGCCTGCCGGTGCCGCGCTACGTCTCGCTCAAGTTCGGCCAGGTCAACGCCAGGGCGGGGCCGGGCGACGACCACCGCCTTCTGTGGACCTATCACGTCAAAGGCCTGCCAGTTCAGGTGGTGGCCGAGACGGCGGAGTGGCGGCGCATTTGCGATCCCGAGCACGGCCTCGCCTGGGTGCACGGGCGCACGGTCGACGGCCGCCGCACTGTGCTTCAGACGGACCGGGCGCGGCAGCCGATTCTGGCTCAGCCCAGGCACGGCTCGCGGGTGAAGGGCTATCTGGCGCCTCGCGCCCTGGCCTCCCTGGAGCGTTGCAAGGGGGGCTGGTGCCGCATCAAGGTCGGCGGCGTCGATGGCTGGACCCAATCGGCGGCTCTATGGGGGACGGCGTCGCCGCCGCAATGCCGTTGAGGCCTCGGCCCGCGGCGTGCTAACAGGCCCTTCCCCGGCGGACCGCCGTTAACAGTAAGCGCCCATCCATGATCGCGGCCAAAGACAGTTATACCCATGAGGAGCTGCTGGCCTGCTCCCGCGGCGAGATGTTCGGGCCGGGCAACGCCCAGTTGCCGGCGCCGCCGATGTTGATGGTCGATCGCATCCTGCAGATTTCGGCCACTGGCGGAAAATACAACAAGGGCTTCATCGTCGCGGAGCTCGATATCAATCCGCAGCTTTGGTTTTTCCAGTGCCACTTTATCGGCGATCCGGTCATGCCGGGCTGCCTGGGGCTGGACGCCATGTGGCAACTGGTCGGCTTCTTCCTTGGCTGGTCGGGCGCTCCCGGCAAGGGCCGCGCCCTGGGGGTTGGCGAGGTCAAGTTCACCGGGCAGGTCACGCCGATCGTCCGCAAGGTCACCTACCGCATCGATCTGAAGCGGGTGATCATCCGCAAACTTGTCATGGGCGTCGGCGACGGTGTTCTCGAAGCGGACGGAAAGCCTATCTATGAGGCTAGCGATCTGCGGGTCGGCCTGTTCGACCCCAAGGATCTCGTCTGAAAGCCACGGCCCTGAGACCTGAGGAAAGACCATGCGCCGCGTAGTCGTCACCGGGCTCGGCATCGTTTCGTCCATCGGCAATGACGCGGGCGAGGTTCTTACCTCCTTGCGCGAAGGCCGTTCGGGCGTCGTCGCGGCGCCGGAGTACGCCGACCTCGGGTTTCGCTGCCAGGTTCACGCCCCGGCCAAAATCGATTGGGAAGCCCTCGTCGATCGAAGAGCCGCGCGGTTTCTGGCCCCAGGCACGGCCTACGCCCACATCGCCATGGACCAGGCCATCGCCGATTCCGGCCTCAGCGAGGCCGAGGTCTCCCACGAGCGAACCGGGCTGATCGTCGGCTCGGGCGGTCCCTCCACCCGCGCCATCGTCCAGGCCTATGACATCACCCGCGAGAAGGGCCCCAAGCGCATCGGGCCTTTCGCGGTGCCCAAGGCCATGAGTTCGGGGCCGTCGGCGGTGCTGTCGACCTGGTTCAAGGTCAAAGGGATCAACTATTCGATCTCCTCGGCCTGCGCGACCTCGACCCACTGCATTGGGGCGGCGGCCGAGCAGATCATCATGGGCAAGCAGGACGTGATGTTCGCCGGCGGGACCGAGGAGTTGGACTGGACCCTGTCCAACCTCTTCGACGCCATGGGCGCCATGTCCTCCAACTTCAACGACACGCCGCAAAGGGCGTCGCGGGCCTACGACGTGGCCAGGGACGGCTTTGTCATCGCCGGCGGCTCCGGGATGGTTGTTCTGGAAGAACTGGAACACGCCAAGGCGCGGGGCGCCAAGATCTACGCGGAGATCGCCGGCTATGCGGCCAATTCGGACGGTTTCGACATGGTCGCGCCCTCCGGCGAGGGGGCGGTGCGCTGCATGCGCATGGCAATGCAGGGCGTGGATCGGCGGATCGACTATCTGAACCCGCACGGGACCTCGACCCCGGTCGGCGACGCCAAGGAGATGGACGCTGTGCGCCAGGTGTTCGGCGACGACATGCCGCTGATCTCCTCGACCAAATCCCTGACCGGCCATTCCCTGGGCGCGGCCGGCGCCCAGGAGGCGATCTACAGCCTGCTGATGCTGGGCGCCGGCTTCGTCTGCGAGAGCGCCAACATCGAGGACCTCGACCCCGCCTTCGCGGGCATGCCGATCGTGCGCAAGCGCCAGGACGCGGCCCTGGACTGCGTGATGTCCAACAGCTTCGGGTTCGGCGGCACCAACGGGTGCCTGGTGATGACGCGGCATGACGGCTGACGGACCGGCCCTTGGCTTGAAGGCCGCGAACAAGACAATCAGGAACAATGCACATGGCTGACGGCTGGGACTTGCCCAAGGGCGAACTGATGCGGGGCAAGAAGGGCCTGGTGATGGGCGTGGCCAACGCCGACTCCATCGCCTGGGGTATCGCCTCGCAACTGGCGGCCCAGGGCGCGACCCTGGCCTTCACCTATGCGGGGGAATCGCTTGAGCGGCGGGTCCGCCCCTTGGCCGAGAGCGTGGGCGCCGATGTGATCGTGCCGGCCGACGTTCTGGACGACGCCTCGATGGACGCAGCTTTCGCCGAGATAGAGGCCCGGTTCGGGACCCTGGATTTCCTGGTGCACTCCATCGCCTTCGCCGACCGCAACGAGCTGAAGGGGTCATTCGTCGAGAACACCACCCGCGATAGCTTCCTGCTGGCGATGAACATCTCGGTGTTCAGCTTCGTCGATTGCGCCCGGCGCGCCGCCAAGCTGATGCCGAACGGCGGCTCCATCGTCACCATGACCTATCTGGGATCCGAGCGGGCTATCCCCAACTACAACACGATGGGGGTGGCCAAGGCCGGACTTGAGGCGGCGACCCGCTACGCCGCCCGCGACCTCGGGCCCCAGGGCATCCGGGTCAACGCCATATCCGCCGGGGTTATGCGCACCCTGTCCCTCGCCGGCATCTCCGGCGGACGCAAGAAGCTGGGCGAGGCGCGCGCCTACAGCGCCCTCAAAGAGGACACCGCCATGGAGGGGGTCGCCGGCGCGGCCCTGTGGCTGTGCTCGGACCTCGGCCGCTCGACCACCGGAGAGGTGGTCCATGTGGACGCCGGCTTCCACATGATGGGGCCCCCTGACGACGACGCGGCGGCGGACTAGGTCGGCGGCGCCAAATCGGCCGTCGCGCGCTTTGCCTGCAAGGGAGATGCGCCCATGAAACCCCAAGTGCGCTGCGCGGTCGATACGCGCTGCATCCTCGGCGAGGGGCCGGTCTGGGACCCCATCGTCGGACAGCTGTGGTGGATCGACATCAAGGCGCCGGCGATCCACCGGTTCAACCCCCGCGATGGGACGCATGATCACTGGCCCGCGCCGGACGTGGTGGGCGCCCTGGCCCTGCGCCGCGAGGGCGGGCTGCTGCTGGCGCTGAAGAGCGGCTTCGCCTTCTATGATCCTGATCAGGCGACCCTGACACCCGTCGGCGATCCCGAACCTCACCTGCCGGGCAACCGCCTGAACGACGGCAAGTGCGATCCGTTGGGCCGTTTCTGGGCCGGAACCATGGACGACTCCGAAACCGCCGCCTCGGGGCATCTCTACCGCCTGGATGCTGACCTGCGCATCACGCGCTTCGACGCGGGGTTCGTCGTCGCCAACGGCATCGGCTGGAGCGGCGACGGTCGCACCCTATATTTCACCGACAGCGTCGCGCGCACCATCTGGGCCTACGACTTTGACATGAGCGCAGGGATTCCGGGGGCGCGCCGCCTGTTCGCCAGGACGCCTGAGGCGGACGGCTATCCGGACGGGTTGTGCGTCGACGCGGAGGATCACGTGTGGAGCGCGCACTGGGGAGGCTCGCGGGTCACCCGCTACCGGCCGGACGGGACCGTGGCGGGAGCGGTGGTCTTGCCCGCGCCCCTCGTCACCAGCTGCTGCTTCGGCGGAGACGAACTGGACGTCCTTTATGTGACCACGGCGTCGGTCGGCCTGCACGAGGCGGCGCGCGTCGCTGCGCCCCTTTCGGGCGCGGTGTTCGCAGTGGAGGGCCTTGGCGTCTCCGGCCGGCCCATGGCCAGGTTCGGCGGCTGACCTATTTGGAGCCGGCGCTCTGGCGCTTCTGATAGGTCTCAACCGGCGTGTTGTAGGGCTCGAAGACGGCATTGGGTTCGCCCGGCATGGGGGTGCGCTCGCACATGGGCGAGCAGGCGAAGTTGTTGGCGACGACGCCTCGATAGAGCGTCATGCGCCCGTCGGCCCCGGGGCTGACCTGAACGCGCCGGTCCATGATCGTGCGCCCCGAACCGTCCAGGGCGACCACATTGGTGACCCCGAAGCCTTTGCCGATCACCATCATGGTGTTGCTGTTTATGATCGCTACATCGGCGATAGAGGCGTTGCCCGTGAAGACGCTGGCGGCCGCGCCATTCAGCTTGATGCGCGTCGCGTGGTCAATCTCAACCACGGTGACGTCCGCGGCGGCGGGTGCGGCGCTGGCAACAGCGGCGAGGGCGGCGAAGGCGGCGAGCATGGAACGCATCGGACTTACCTGTGAGAAGAGGTCTGGCCGATTCTGTTGGATAAGAGTCAATAAACCCTGAACACACAGCCGCCCCGTAGCGGATTCTTTAATCTTTTAGGCAGATGGGGCTGTTGGTTAAGCGCATTTAATAGTAAACAAATATAAACCACAAATAAACGGAGGCAACATCTTGGTGTTCACTGGGTATTAACTGGCCTGGTGCAGATTGGCGGTGTCATCGGGGGCAAGCAGGCCGACATCGGCTTGATCCCTCAACAGCCTGCTTGCCAACCTCAGGAGATCAAGCACATGTCCAAGTTCGTTCAACGTTTCATCCAAGACGAGTCCGGCGCCACCGCCATTGAATACGGCCTGATCGCTGCTCTGATCGCCGTCGTGATCATCACGGGCGTCACCACCCTCGGCACCAACCTTAACAACAAGTTCAACACCATCGCCGGCAAGCTCACCTAAATCTGAGCCTTCAGGCAGACTTCAAAATGGCCGCAGCCTCAGCTGCGGCCATTTCTGTATTTCGCGCGGCTTCAGGCGACTTCGCCCGGCCAGGCAACGATTGGTTTACCCCGGCGCCTCAGCCTTCAGGCGCCGTCCACAGGGTCCGCTTCCCGTCATGTCCGATCTGCTGCAAGCTGCGCTCCTGACCCTGTTTCCCTGCCTGCTGATCGTCGCCGCCCTGCGCGACCTCGTCAGCTTCACCATCCCCAACTGGATTTCCGCGGCCATGGCCCTGGCGTTCCTGCCGGCCGCCCTCGCAGCGGGCCTGGCTTGGGACGCCATCGGCCTGCACGCCCTTGTCGGGCTCATCTGTTTCATCGCGGCGGTGGCGATGTTCGCCCTGCGCTGGATTGGCGGAGGCGACGCCAAGGTGCTGGCCGCCGCCGGGCTCTGGCTGGGGTGGCCCGCTGCAGGCGTGTTCCTCGTCGTCACCGGCGCCGCTGGAGGGCTTCTGGCCATGAGCCTTCTGGCTGTGCGCAGCGATTGGGTGCGCGCTCATGTCTCGGGGGCGCCTGTCTGGGCGATGCGCCTGATGGAGCAGGGGGCGCCCGTCCCCTACGGCGTCGCCATCGCCTGTGGTGCGCTCTTCGCCTTCCCCGGATCGGACCTGATCGGGGCCCTTCAGGGAAATATGTGAATACGCACGGCGGCTTAGGCCGTCGTTAACCATGCCTGGCCGAATGTCGGCCGCGTAACCTTTCGACCCGCGCCGGGAGAGCGCCCGCCAATGGGATCTACCCGCATCGCCATCCTGATCGTCGCCGCGGTGTGCTCCGTCGGCCTGGCGTTCCTGGTGCTCAATATGATGGGGGCAAAAAAGACACCTCCGCCCGCCCAGGCGATCGCCGCCCCGATCGACACCAGGCCCATGTCCCGCGTCCTGGTGGCCAAGCGCGACCTGAAGGTCGGCGAGCGGGTCGAGCCATCCCTTCTGGCCTGGCAGCCCTGGCCCCAGGAAGCGGTCAACGCCGCCTTCATCACCGACGGCGTAGCGCGCACCGGCGCGGCCGGCGTGGTCCAGGCCCTCGAGAACGCCACCCCCGGCAATGTCGCTTTGCAGGTGGTCGAAGGCGCCATCGTGCGCGAGCCCATCCTAGCCCAGGAGCCGATCATCCAGCGCAAGCTAGTCAGGGGCGGCGAGGGTGGGTTCATGTCGGTCATGTTGCAGCCGGGCATGCGGGCCATGGGCGTGCCCGTGACGGTCGAGACCGGCGCCGGCGGCTTTATCCTGCCCGGCGACCACGTGGACGTCATTCTCAACCAGAAAGTCCAGGTCGAGCAAAAAGAAGGCGCCGCCAATGTCGCCGTCTCCAAGCTGGTGATGCGAAACCTGCGTGTGCTCGCCATCGACCAGGCCACTGAGCCGGCCAAGGGCGCCAACGCCCTGGTGGGCGCGGTCGCCACCCTGGAAGTCCCTGCCGAGGACACCGAGATTCTGGCCGCCGCCAAGACTCAGGGCGAACTTATGCTGTCGCTGCGCGCCTATACCGACTCCGCCGGAGCAGGTGGCCGGGCCTATTCCCAGGCCTCCGGCGCCACCGATCAGGTCCGCGTCTACCGCAGCGGCGAGCCGACCGACGTGAGGGTCGCCCAATGATGTCCAGAACCATTCTCGCGGCGGCGATCATCGCCGGGGC
>Ga0105047_10010218_pt1 | contig 15363 bp, 7 predicted proteins | sample MAT04_FD_78384 | JGI IMG/M metagenome (GOLD analysis project Ga0105047, IMG submission 78384) | Freshwater microbial communities from Lake Fryxell liftoff mats and glacier meltwater in Antarctica - MAT-04 (megahit assembly) | ecosystem: Environmental > Aquatic > Freshwater > Ice > Liftoff... | reverse complement strand
CGAGGCGACGCCGATTGATCCGAAGTGCAAGTTGAAGTAGGAAAAGCACCCGCGGTGCATCGGGTTCTCGGGAATTTCGTTGCGGGAACGAACAAAACAATTTTGAAACCTTTCCCCACTCTCATCGGGTAAAATCGACGCCATCACTCTTTCGGGGTCTGCTCATGCGCTTTCTCTCCGTGGCCGTGCTCTTGTTTGTGGGGAATCCCCTCTCCGCCGCTCTACCGGCCGATCCGCTTCGGTTCATCCCGGATAAGGCCGATTTGGTCATCAAGATCGAAAATCCCCGGCAACTGCTGGAGACCATCACGACGCACCCGGCCGTGTTGAAAGGCCAGGAGCTTGAAGGAGTCCGGCCGTTGCTTGACACCGCACAAGTTCGGCGTTTCTTCGAATTCATCGCCTACTACGAACGCGACTTCGGCATGAAGTGGCCCGAGTTGCTCGACAAATTGGCGGGCGGCGGCATCGTCCTGGGCAGCAAGATCAAGGATGGCAACGACGACCCGGTCCTCTTCGCGGTTCAAGCGACCGATGAGGCCCTGCTCATCAAGTTCATCGAGCGGGCCACCGAACTCTTCAAACAAGAACTGGCCCGTGCGGATGCCAAAGATGGTTTGACGAAGGAGAAGTATCAGAACTGGGAAGTGATCCATCTCGGCAAGGATTTGCACGCTTGCCGGATCGACTCGGCTCTGCTCTTCTCGAACAAACTTGAAGGGTTGAAGGCCGGCATCGATCAGCATGTCCAGAACATCTCGAAGGGCGGCAAGCCGGCCAAGAACATGCTCGGCTCGGCCCGCGTCGCCGCCGCTCGGAAACTTCTGCCGCCCAACCCGAACGTCTGGCTCTGGTACGGCTTCGACTATCTCAAGCAACAGCCGCAGGCCATGGATCTCCTGAAGACGCCGCGTGACAACACCATCCTGACGTTCCTGTTCGCGGGCTACCTGGACATCGCCCGCCGGGCCGACTTCCTGGCGATCGGACTCTACTTGAACAAGGATGAGGCGAAACTGGCGATCCGGATGCCGGCCGGCCGCGACGGCATGGCAGAGGATGTCGAACTGCACCTGCCGCGCGATCCGAAAGTCGGCGGCACGCTGCCGTTGCTCGAACCGGATGGCACGCTCCTGAGTCACAGCTTCTACCTCGACCTGGCCACCTTCTGGGAGAAGCGCGCCAAGATCATGAATGCCTCGAACGCCAAGGATTTCGAGAAAGGCGTGAAGGACGCCGGCCGTTTCCTGCCGGGGACGTCGCTCGAAAAACTTTTCATGCAAAGCGGGGTGCATCATCGCCTCGTCGCGGTGCAACGGCCGTTGACCGCCGGCTACAAGGTCGAACCCCAGGTGCGCATCCCCGCGTTTGCCTTCGTGACGACCATGCGTGACCCCGCCTTCGCTCGTTCGATGGAAGTGCTCATTCGCGGCGGCTTGGCCTTCGCGTCGACCCAGGTCTCGGTGCAATTGCTTGAGGAGACTCACGCGGGCATCAAGTTCTTCGGTTACCGTTTCCCCGAGGATGGCAAGTTTCCCGATGACCCGCAGGGGCTTCGCTTCAACTTCACCCCCTGCTATGCCGTCGTGAACGATCAGGCGGTGTTCGCGTCGACCCGCGAATTCTGCCGTGAACTGATCGACCTGCTGCAAGCCGAGAAGAAGAATGGCGCCGCCAAGTCGGATGCCAACATGCAGGCTCGCCTCCACGCCACGGGCCTTGCGGACCTCTTGAACGCCGCGCCCGAACAACTGCTGACGCAGACGATTCTCGCCCAGGCCGTGCCGGAAGCGGAGGCGAAAAAGCAGGTCGAACAACTGCTGACGTTCCTGCGCACACTCGGCCGAGGGCGGATCGAGACGAACTATTCCAAGAACGAATTCCACTTCGACATCGAGTGGAAGTTCAACAAATAATCCAACGTGAAGCCGCGACGCGAAGCCTTCGGAGCGGAGCGCTCGAGCGCTTCAAGAGGAACCATCATGGCCATCAACCCGCAAACCGCCTGGGCACCGTACAAGCCGAGCGACCAGAACCCCTGGACGCTCGCGAAGGTCGGCCATCTCTACCGCCGAGCCGCGTTCGGAGCCGACGCGGGTGAGTTGGAAGCGGGGCTCAAACTCGGCCCGCAAATGCTTGTCGACAAGATCCTGAAGGGCGGTCCGGGACTCGACGACTTCGAGAAGGAGACGCTGCGCTGGGGGCAGACGATCCGCAAGGTGAACAACGCCCAGCAGGCCTCCGAGTGGTGGCTTTACCGGATGCTCTACACGCCGCATCCGCTGCGCGAGAAAATCACGCTCTTCTGGCATAACCACTTCGCGACCAGCAACGCCAAGGTCCTGAATGTCGGCCACATGATGGGCCAGTATGACACCATGTACCGCTTCGCCCTCGGCAAGTTCAACGACTTCCTGCCCGCGATGTCGAAAGACCCGGCCATGATGATCTGGCTCGACACCGTGCAGAGCAAGAAGGGGATGCCGAACGAGAACTATGCCCGGGAATTGATGGAACTCTTCGCACTCGGCATCGGTCATTATGGCGAAGCCGACGTCCGCGAGGCCGCCCGGGCCTTCACAGGCTGGGAAATCAAGGACGGCAAGTTCTTCGACAATGCCGCCCAGTTCGACAACACCGAGAAGACGATCCTGGCGAAGAAGGGCAACTGGAAGGGCGACGACGTCGTCCGCCTCTGCCTCGAACAGAAGGCCTGTCCGCGCTTCATCACCCGCAAGTTGTTCCGCTATCTCGTCAGCGAGACGATCGACCCGACGCCCGAGTTGATCGATCCGCTCGCCGAGAAATTTGGCAAGGATTACGACATCGGCAAGCTGGTCGAGACGATGCTGCGCTCGAACATCTTATTTTCCAAAGAAGCGTACCGCTCGCGGATTAAGGGGCCGGTCGATTACGTTCTCGGCATCGTCCACGGGCTCGAAGCCCGCATCGGCGTCACCAACCTGGCCCGTTCGCTCGAGACGCTCGGCCAGAACGTCTTCAACCCGCCGAATGTCAAAGGCTGGGACGGCGGACAGACCTGGCTCAACGGTCAGACATTGCTGACACGGCAGAATCTCGCCCTGACGCTCTGCGAGACGCGCAAGAAAGAGAAGGAAGGCGACCGCGACTCCGCGCCGCTGCCGATCCTGCTGGCCAATCGCCATGACAAAACGAGCGACACCGATCTGGTGAATTTCTTCCTCGGCCTGTTTCTGCAAAACGACGTCGTCCCCGAGACGAAGAAGAAACTCGCCGACTACGCCGCCCAAGCCGCGAAGCAAGACTACCCGGCCTTCTGGAGCGATCAACGCAAGGCCGAGCACCGCACAACGAGCGTGTGCCACCTGGTGCTATCGCTGCCGGAGTTTCAGTTGGATTGAACAGCTTCGATCTTGCGGTAAACGATTCGTGTTGAGCCTGCGCCACTTTCCTCCAAAAGTGGCGGCCGGAACGCCATTCTGCGGCATCAATCGGCGGCATGGTTTGCTGATTCACGTCTCTCTGGTATAATCTCTTTTTCTCACCCCTTGAGGTTTTCCTCCCCATGCCGCTGGACTGGTCGCCTTTGCTTGAATTAGTTCGCCGCCATCAGCGTTTTCTGGTGATGACACACGTTCGGCCCGATGGCGACGCCCTCGGTTCGGAGCTTGCCCTGGCCGCGGCCCTGCGCCAGAAGGGGAAGTCCGTACGGGTCGTGATCGCCTCGCCGCTGCCGCCGCGCTACCGCTTCCTCGATCCGGACGGCACGCGGGTGGAACGTTTCGTGCCGCCGGGCGATGGCTTCCGCGATATTGATGCGGTCATCGTCGTCGATACCGGCACCTGGAACCAGATTGGCGAATTTGGCGACTTCCTGAAGACGCTGGATGTTCCGCGGATGGTCATCGATCATCATCGGACCCAGGACGATCTGGGCGGGATTCACCTGGTCGACACCTCGGCCGAGGCCGCGGGCCGGCTGGTTTATGAAGCGAGCATGGCGCTGGGCGCGACGCTCACCAAGGAAATCGCGGACGCTCTCTTTCTCGCCTTGGCAACTGATACCGGCTGGTTCCGCCATTCGAACACGACCGAGAAGACCTTCGCGCTGGCCGAGGAATTGACCCGTGCCGGGGCCAACCCGAATGCCCTGTACGACTTGCTCTACGAACAGAATCCGCTCGGCAAGTTGCGCCTCGCCGGCCGGGCGCTGGAACGGTTGAAAACGCTGGCCGATGGCCAGGTCGCCTACACCGAGATCTACTTGAAGGATTACGACGACACCGGTTCGACGCCGCCCGACACGGAAGATTTGATCAACTACCCGCGCTGCGTCGAGGGCGTGGAAGTCGCTCTGGTGTTCATCGAACAGAAGAACCAGGCTGTGAAAGTCAGCTTTCGCTCGCGTTCACGGATCGATGTCGATAAAATCGCAGAACAATTTCGCGGCGGCGGCCATCGGCTGGCGTCCGGCGCGACGATCGACGGCCCAATGGACGACGTCCGCCGGCGCGTGCTTGATGCCGTGGCGCTTTCGCTCTAGCTCCCCGCTTGTGGCGGGCTCTTCGAGGTTGATTTATGCAAACGACTGGAACGCAATTCTCTCTCCGCGACCTCCCACTCCCCGCCAAGCTGGTCGTCAGCACCTTCCTGATTTCGGTGGGGCTCGGCTATAGCTGGGCTCTGATGCAACTCCACTTCAAGCACGCCAGCAAAGGCAGCCTGGCCCCGACTCCGGAAGATGTCGTCGAGCGATTCTCCGGTCAGCGTGCCCCCTGGAATAAACCGCCCGCCGAAGAGGTGAAAGCCGAGAACGGCGCCAAGGCCGAAGCCAAGATGGTGGCCGGCGCCAAGATCAAGTCGATCATCAATGCTCGTTGCGTTAGCTGTCATGAAGTTGAGAAAGATGACGTGCCATTGGACAAGTTTACCGCCATCGTGAAGTTGTTGGAAGACGTTCCCGCTAATGGCAAGTTGCACAAGATGATCAGCAAAGACAACGACAGCATCAGCAAAGACAGCATGGGCGGCGCCTTCACCGTTAAGTCAAACGACATGATCAAGGATGAAGAAGTTGGCTGGAAAGAGTTGATCAAGATGAGGCCGGAAGCGGACCTGCGCTCGGAGCGAAATACCGAGCGCCAGGCCCTGCTCGCTTGGCTCGAAGCGGGCGCTCCGGAGACCTATTACACGAAGGATGCGTTCCCCCTGCCGGAAGAGCTGCGCGGCTCGAAGTTCACGGAGGTCTACAAGACCCAGGCGCCGGAAATAGCGAAGGACGAAAAAATTGCCATCCGCAAGAAGACGCCCAAAGATCGGCAACTTACGGTCGAAAACCTGACGCAATCGACGCATGCCCATCTCTTGACGTTCTCGGTGCTCTGGGCCTGCACGGGGCTGGTCTTCGCGTTCTCGTCCTACCCGCTCTGGATGCGCGCGGGCTTGGCGCCGATCGTTCTGATCGCGCAGGTGGCTGACGTTTGTTGCTGGTGGCTGGCTCGTATGCCGGGTGTCGGGCCTTACTTCGCACTGACGATTATCGGCACGGGCGGTGTCGTTGGTCTTGGATTGGCTGCTCAAATTGTGTTGAGTCTGTTCAACATGTTCGGCACGAAGGGGAAGGTCATCATTCAGATCTTGCTGATCGTCGGCGGCTTATCCGCGGGCGTCGTCTACACGAAGTACATCGCCCCGCTTGTCGCTGAGGAAAAGCAGGGCGGGTGAGTCGCTATTTCTTCTTGGTCGCCAGGCGCTTCTCTTGCTTCTTGCGGCGTTTGATTTTCTGCTTCTGGCGGACGCCAGCGGGATTGCCCATGTTCTCTCTCCTTGTGTGAGGTGCCCAATTCGGTTCCTCATCATGGTAGCAGGCAGCGGGATGAAGTCGAGAGCAGGAAGCGCCCGGCCTGCTGAATCGCCTTGCCGTCAAATCGTTTTATCCTGACTGGGCCGGTATCTCGGCCGTGGGGTCTCTTCAGACACTCGCCGCCAATCTCTTGGCGATCGCTTCGGGATCGTAAACGCAGCCGCCCCACACCCCGCCGCTGGCGTTCTGAAGCACCGCCCAGAGTTTTGTGTCATCCGGCAACAACGCATCCGCCGCGAGATCGGGGCGAGGGGCTCGCTGTTGCAACATCTCCGTTCCCCGTGTCGTAGCCTCCGGTTCGTTGGCAGCGAACTTCGTGTTCGCTTCGCCGACCAGGTCGACGCTTCCCGTCAACTGCTTGCGGTCGATGATGATCTGGATCAGGTCGCCGTCGCGCAGTTTGCCGATCGGCCCACCCGCCAGGGCTTCGGGCGAAACGTGGCCGATGCAGGCCCCCGTCGACACGCCACTGAAGCGCGCGTCGGTCACCACGGCCACATGTTTCCCCCACGGCAGGTGCTTGAGGGCAGAGGTCAACTGATAAGTCTCTTCCATCCCCGTGCCCATCGGCCCGCGACAGCAAAGGACGATCACGTCGCCCGCCTGCACCTTCACGGAACCGATCCCCTTCACCGCGGCCACGGCTGCCTTCTCGGTGATAAATACCTTGGCCGGGCCGACCTTGCGATAGACGCCGTCGGCATCGACGACCGACGGATCAATGGACGTTGATTTGATGACGGAACCCTCGGGGCAGAGGTTGCCGCGCGGGAACGTCAACGCCGCCGTGAGGCCGCGCGATTTCGCTTTTTCGAAGCTCATGATGACGTCGTCGGCATCGACACGGTCGCGCGTCTTCAGGTATTCGCGCAGCTTGGCCCGTCGTTCGGATTTCTCCCACCATTCCAGGTTCTTGCCGAGCGGTTCGCCCGTCACGGTCAGGCAATCGAGATGCAATAGTCCCGCGTCGCGGAGGTGCAGCATCGCCTCGGGGGCGCCGCCGGCGAGGAAGACCTGCACGGTGGGGTGGCCAACCGGTCCGTTCGGCAGGGCGTCGACGATGCGGGAGATTTTGCGATTGGCGGACGCCCAGTCGTCGACCGTCGGCCGGCGCACCCCGGCATGGAAGGCGATGGCCGGGACATGCAGGCAGAGATTAGTGCTGCCGCCGAAGGCCGCGTGAACGTTGATGGCGTTCTGGAATGCTTTCTCGGTCAAGATGTCGCGTGTCTTCAACCCTCGTGCCGAAAGAGACGCGAGCGCCCGGGCCGAGCGCTTGGCCATGTCGAGCCAGATCGGCTGGCCCGATGGCGCGAGAGCCGAGTGCGGCAGCGAAAGACCGAGCGCCTCACCGATCAGTTGTGAAGTGGCCGCGGTGCCGAGGAATTGGCAACCGCCGCCGGGCGAGGCACACGAATGGCAGCCCTCTTCCGCTGCTTGCTCCAGCGTGATCTCGCCATGCGTGTAGCGGGCGCCGATGGTCTGCACCTTGGCGGTGTCTTCGTGCCCTTCGGTCGCCAACATCACACCGCCGGGGACGAGAACGGTCGGCAGGTCGCGCATCCCGGCCAAGGCCATCATCATGGCCGGCAGCCCTTTGTCGCAAGTGGCGATCCCGAGGATGCCCGCTCGCGTCGGCAACGAACGCATCAGCCGGCGCAGCACGATGGCGGCATCGTTACGGTAAGGGAGGCTGTCGAACATGCCGGGGGTGCCTTGCGTCCGGCCGTCGCAGGGGTCGGTGCAGGCCCCCGCGAAGGGGATGAAGCCGAGCCGTTTGAACTCCTCGGCCGCGGCCTTCACGAGCAGGCCGACTTCCCAATGCCCGGAGTGGTAGCCGAGCGCCAACGGCTCACCGTTCTCACCACGCAAACCGCCGTGGGTGGAAAGAATAAGGAACTCCTTCGCCCCCAGCGTCGCGGGGTTCCACCCCATGCCGACGTTCTGCGACCAGCCGAACAAGTCGCCGGACGGAGCATGCCGCAGCAGATCGTCGGTAAGAGGCAAAGCCCCCACCGGCCCCGCGGTGCGCGTGGTGAATTCAAACAACGAAGGATCGGCCGAATCGACGAGAGGTGTGAATGCGCTCATACCCTTATTATGGGCAATGAGGAGCGGAGGAAGTAGGGGTAGCCTCGAGGACTAGCGATTTTGGTATGCACCGCGATCGTCAGGCGGGGGGAAGCACCGGTACAGGATAAGCGGAAATGTTCTTGTCGACTGTCACAATCGTCAATCCGTGTTGAAGCGCCTGAGCCACCAGCAACCGATCGAACGGGTCGCGATGCAACGCTTCAAGACTCGCCAGACGGTTCATCGCGCCCTCGTCAACGGCAAGACTTGTGATTCCGTGAGCAATCCGTTTTTGCGGAAGGTATTCAGCCAGCGGGGCGGGAAGTGGCAGCTTGTCGAGTTGGTACTTGATCACCGCTTCCCGGACCGAGGCCACACTCAAAAACACTTCATTACCAGAGTCTTGAATGGCTGTGCGATGTTTCGTCGGGAGTTTCGGATTTGCGGTGATGTACCAAAGGAATACATGGGTGTCGAGCAATAGCTTCATAACCCTTCGAAGTCCTAAAGAATTTCGTCTGGCAGTGGGGAATCGAAGTCATCAGGGACGGCAAACTCATCAGCGCAAAGTCCGAATGGGCGGGGTTCGGTACGATGCGGAACGACCGGTCGCAACTCCGCCACAGGCCGCCCGTCGCGAAGCACGACAAGGTGCTCGCCCGCCTCGACTCGATCCAGCAGTGCCGCGGAATCTTGCTCAAGGTCTTGCAAATTGATCGTACTCATATGAATAGTATAGCAGCCATTGGATGACTTTCGCCACTCGGCCGTTCAGTCACCCATCTCCCCGTTTCGATAACGCTTCTCGATCTCGTCTGCCGGGCACACGCTCTTCGTCGTAGAATACTCTGAATGCACCCTACCCCTCTCAATCACACCCGCGTTCCTGAACTTCTCGCCCCGGCAGGCGACTGGGAAGCCTTGCGCGCCGCGGCGGCCAACGGGGCGGATGCGGTCTACTTCGGCCTGCCCCGTTTTAACGCCCGGCATCGGGCGACGAATTTCGCGCCGGACGAACTTCCGAAGATCATTGCCTTTCTGCATCAGCGGAACGTCAAGGCGTTCGTCACGCTCAACACCTTGATCTTCTCGGATGAGCTATCCGACGTCGCGGCCTACGTGCTCGAGATCGCGGCCGCCGGGGCCGATGCCGTCATCGTGCAGGATCTGGGCCTTGTCCGTTTGATCAAACGGCTGGTTCCCACGTTTCCCGTACATGCTTCGACGCAGATGACGTTGACCGAGCCGCGCGGCATCGCCTTCGCGCGCAAGCTCGGTGTCGAACGCGTCGTGCTCGCCCGGGAACTATCGCTTGACAACATCCGCCAGGTGACGGCCGCGACCGATATGCCGGTTGAAGTCTTCATTCACGGGGCCTTGTGCGTCGCCTATTCGGGCCAGTGCCTGACAAGCGAAGCCCTCGGCGGCCGCAGTGCTAATCGCGGCCAGTGCGCCCAGGCTTGCCGGTTGCCCTACGAGATGCTGGCCGACGGCAAGCCGGTCGATCTGGGCGATCGGGCCTATCTGTTGAGCCCGCAAGATCTCGCCGCCCATGATCTCATCGGCGAGTTGACCGCCGCGGGCGTGGTCTCCTTCAAGATTGAAGGCCGGCTCAAGCAAGCGTCGTATGTAGCCGCCACGACGCAGACCTATCGTGGGGCGATCGATGCCGCCGTGGCCGGTAACGAGTTCCATCTTTCGAAGTCCGATGCCCGCGACCTGGCCCAGACGTTCTCGCGCGGCTTCACGCCGGGCTTCCTCGAAGGGAACGATCACCAACGGCTCGTTCAAGGCCGGTTCCCGAAAAGCCGGGGAGTCTGCATCGGGCACGTGCTCGGCTCGTCGAATCGCGGCGTTCGCGTCGAACTGATCGAGGCCGACGCGGCGCTGATCAAAGCAGGCGACGGCGTCGTCTTCGACCTGGGTACGCCGGAAGAGAAGGAGCCGGGCGGGCGCGTCTGGCAAATTCGCCAACACAACGCGCGGGTCGTTGAACTCGATTTCGAGACCGACGCGATCGACTTTGCCAGCGTGCCTGTCGGATGTGCTGTCTGGAAGACCGATGACCCGGCCTTGCGGAAGCGATTGGAACAAAGCTACTCGCAGGATCGATCCGTGAAACGAACGCCCATATCGTTCACGCTTTCGGGCGCAATCGGAGGAACATTGACCCTGGAGGCACGCGGTTCCAATCACACGGCCCGCGCGGAATGGCCGGGGCCGCTGGAAGCCGCGCGCAAGCAACCGCTCGACCGCAGTGCGTTAAAGGATCAACTCGGACGGCTCGGCGATACGCCGTTTGATTTGGGCGAAGTCGTGATTGAGATTCCCGACAACGCGATGATTCCGAAGAGCGTACTGAACGACCTGCGGCGACGAGCCACGGCCTCGTTGATGGAGCTTCGCGAACCGGATTATCCGATCGCCGATGCCCATGCGGTGGAAACATTACGCGCCGCCATCTTCCCTCGCTTCGCGTCGGGGTCGGAGAATTCGCCTCGACTCACGGTCCTGGCGCGGACGCTTGAGCAGGTAGATGCGGTGCTGCGTGCCGCGCCGTCGTTGCCGCTCGACATGCTCTACGTCGATTTCGAAGACCCGAAACGCTATCGCGATGCGGTGGCCAAGGCGCGTGATGCCGGCGTTGCCATCGGGCTAGCGACTCTGCGTGTCCTCAAGCCGGGCGAAGAGGGCTTCATGCGGCCGATGCTCACCGCCCAGCCCGATGCGGTGCTCGTGCGCAATCTGGCGGCACTTGATTACTTCCGACAGGAATTGCCTGCCGCACAGTTGATTGGTGATTTCGCGTTGAACGTCGCCAACGAACTCACGGCTGACCTGCTGCGGCAGGAAGGCTTCGCTCGCCTGGTGCCAAGTTACGATTTGAACTGGGAGCAACTGGCAGCCCTCGTCCGCCGTTCCGACCCCGAGTGGTACGAACCGGTGATCCATCAGCACATGCCGATGTTTCACATGGAACACTGCGTGTTCGCGGCATTTCTTTCGAAGGGGAAAGATCATCGCGATTGCGGCCGGCCGTGCGATCGACACCGTATCGAATTGAAGGATCGCGTCGGAGCGGAATTCCCGGTCGTCGCCGACGCCGGCTGCCGCAATACGGTCTTCAACTCGGTCGCTCAATCGGCGGCGGAGTACCTGCCGCGAATGTTGGATCTGGGTTTGAAAAGGTTCCGCGTCGATCTCTTGCGCGAGACGGCCGCCGAAGTCGGACCGCTGCTTCAGCAATATGGCCGGGTACTGGCCGGTCTCGACGACGGCCAACGCACCTGGCGGCAGTTGCAAGCGTTGAACCAACTCGGCGTCACGCGCGGCACGTTGCAGTTGGTGTGATTAGAACGTTGAAAACAACTCTTGGTGGCACAGACAGAAATGTCTGTGCCATCATAGTTTTAGTGCCCCGTCCAGGCTAAACTTAGCGACGAGCACCGTAGCCGCGTTCGCCAGAACGCGGGCTCGTTGGAGTCAACCCGCATTCTGGCGAATGCGGCTACACCAAAATTTAGTTTGGACAAGGCACCAGACTATTAGCGTTTGGGAACTTCCGCGGCGGCGTCCAGAATGATCTGACGCACCAGCGCGGCCAGTTTCTCCTGATGCTCGTCCTTGAACAACTCCATGTGTTCGCCGTTCACGCGTTCCACCTGCACGGCCTTCGTCGACCATTGATCCCAGCCCATGTTCGGGTCGGGACGGATCGTTTCGGTCCAGCCGGGCGTGCAATCCGAACGCATTACCGCGACCTTGCCTTCATACTTGCCGCTTGGCCAGTAGCGATCGTTCGCCCGCAAGAGAGCGTTCCACACGTCGTGTATCGTCTTTTGCGGCACCATCTCCAGGCCCGGGAAACCGTCCGCCTCTTCGTCGTAAATGTTCATCTTGTTGCGGACGCGATTCTGCACATTCTTCCAGCGATCCTTCAGGTACTGGCCCTTCGCTCTCCAGGGCAAGGTGATGAATTTCTTCAGGTGAATCATCACACGTTTCAAGAATGGCTGCGGGACCGGCGCTCCCGGGGCGAACATGTCGAAGATCACCAGCCGCGGCACGGCATGGCCGAGTTTCTGAAGTTGCAGGCCGACCTCGAGAGCGATGCGCCCGCCGACGGAGTAACCGCCGATGACGTAGGGCCCGTTCGGGCAGGCCGCGGTGATTTCCGTCACATAGCGTGCGGCAATCTCCTCGATGCGATCGAGCGGCGGCTCTAAACCGTCGACTCCCACGGCCTTCATGCCGTAGGCGGGGAAGTCCGGCCCCAGCAAGCGGGCGAACTTGTGGAAGGCGAAGACGTGCCCGCCGGCCCCCGCGATGAGGAACAAGGGTGGCTGCTTGCCGCCGGTCTGCAACGGCACTATCACGCCGCCGCTCAGTTCGAGCTTGCGTGAGATGATCTCCGCCAGGCCACGAATGGTGGGGCGTTCGAACAATGCCTCGATCGGGATGCGGTGTCCCAACGCCGATTCGATGCGTGACATCAGCACGGCCGCCATCAGCGAGTGACCGCCGAGTTCATGGAAATCGTCCGTCACACCGATCGGGTGAATGCCCAGAACCTCTTCCCAGATCGGGAGCAGTCCGCGTTCCGCGTCGTTCGTCGGCGGAAGTTGAGCGTGATCACTCGGTCGGGCCGCGTCCTCGGCACTCGGTTCAGGTAGAACCTTGCGATCGACCTTACCGTTCGGCGTCTGCGGGAAGGCATCCAGCTTCGTGAACGTGGCCGGGATCATGTAATCCGGCAGACGGCCTTGCAGGAACTTGCGAAGGTCGGCCGGGGTCGGCGGCGTTGGGCTCTCACTGCGGTAGTAGGCATGCAGCACGGCCGCGAACGAGGCGTTCTTGGCGATGACGATGCCCTGAGCCACGCCCGGATTCTCTTCGAGAACGCGTTCGATCTCGTTTAGTTCGATGCGGAAGCCGCGAATCTTGACCTGATGATCGACGCGTCCGAGGCACTCGATGCTGCCATCGGTCAGGTATCGGCCGAGGTCGCCGGTCTTGTACATCCGCGCGCCCGGCTCGGTCGAGAACGGGTCGGGGATGAAGCGTGCCTTGGTGAGTTCCTCGCGACCCAGATAACCGCGAGCGAGACCATCGCCGGCGATCCAGATCTCGCCGACACAGCCGAGCGGCATCGGCTTGCGCGACTGCGGATCAAGGATATAACACTGCGTGTTGGCCACCGGCTTGCCGATGAGGATGAGCCGATCATCGGGCGAGACACGGTGGATGACCGAGTAAACGGTCGTCTCGGTCGGGCCGTACATGTTCTCGAGCATGGCGGTGCGTGAAGTGATCTGCTGGATCAGTTCATGCGTCAGCGGTTCGCCACCGCTGAACGCCCGCAGATTCGGTTTGCCCTTCCAGCCCGCGGTCATCAACAACCGCCAGGTGGCGGGGGTCGATTGCATCACCGTCGCATCGCACGATTCCAGCAACTCGCCGAGGCGATGCCCATCCAGGGCGGCCTCACGCGGGACGATCACGGATTTCGCCCCCGTGATCATCGGCAGCCACGTTTCCACCGTGTGAATGTCGAACGAGAGCGTCGTCAGCGACAGGATCGTGTCGGTTGATTTCAGGCCCGGTTCCTTCTGCACGGAAAGCAGCAGGTTCACCAGCGCGCGATGCGGAATCGCCACGCCGTTCGGTTTGCCCGTCGATCCCGAGGTATACAGGATGTAGACGAGGTGTTCCGGTTTGGTGACGCACTCCAGATTCGTCGTCGGGTGATGGGCGATCGTCTCCGCGTCGGTATCGAGACAAACAGTTCGTACGCCCTCTTTCGGAAGCTGATCGACCAGCTTCGACTGAGTCACGATAATCGGCATCCTGCTGTCGGCCGCGTAGTAGGCGATGCGGTCCGGGGGGAAGTCAGGGTCGAGCGGCACATAGGCGCCGCCCGCCTTGAGAATGCCAAGCATTGCCACCGGGATGTCGAACGAGCGACGCACGCAGATGCCGACGAGCGTGTCAGGGCCGACGCCCATCGAACGCAGGTGATGAGCGAGCCGGTTGGCCCGTTCATTCAGATCGCGGAAACTGAGAGTCTGGTTATCAAGTTGCCAGGCGATCGCGTCGGGAGACGTTTCCACCTGGGCTTCGACCAGTTGATGAACGCACGCCTGGCGCGGGTAGTCCATCCGAGTCTGGTTGAAGTCTTCCTGGATATGCCGTCGCTCGGCCGCCGGGAGAATTGGCAGGTCGGCGAGCGTCGTCTCCGGTGCGTTCGCGATTCCTTCCAGAAGTGTCTGGAAGTGCGAGGTGTACCGTGCAATCGTCTCGGCATCGTAGAGTTCGGTGCTGTACTCGAAGCAAGCGGTCGTTCGGCCGGGGAAGTCTTCGATGATGAGCGAGAGATCGAACTTCGAGCCGATTCGCTCCATGCGATCAAGCTTCCAGGTGAGACCGTCCGCGGTCGTTCCCTGCAGGCCTTCGCTCTGGTAGATGAACATCGTCTGATAGAGGGGATGGCCGCCGGGAACGCGTTCCGGCTTCAGGACCTCGATCAGTTTTTCGAACGGAACGTCGACATGTTGGAACGCCCCGGCCATCGTATCGCGTGTTCGGCCGAGCAGTTCGCTGTAGGTCGGATTCTTGTCGAGACTGGTGCGCAGCACCAGTGTGTTGATAAAGCAGCCGACGATCTCGGAAGCCGGGCCCCCCGGCCGTGACGACACGGGACAACCGATGCAAACGTCCGTCTGACCCGTGTAGCGGGAGAGGAGCGTCTGGAACGCGGCCAGATAGGCGATGAACGGCGTGACGCCAGCCTGCCGGCTCAGCGTTTCGATCTTCTCCGCCAGGTGTGGGGGAATCTCGAACGAGGTGGTGACGCCGGCGCCGGTCCGCGTCGTCGGGCGTGCCTTCGGGTGCGGCGGCGTCAATGGCGGCGGCGTGCCGCGTAGATTTTCCTTCCAGTAGTCAATCGCTTCGGGCGTCAACCGATCACGCTGCCAGAGCGTGAAGTCGAGATAGCGGGCCGCGAGTTCCGGCTGCGGCAGGCGGTTGCCGAGTTTAATGTCGTCGTAAGCCTTCCACAGATCACGCAACAGGATGGAGCGCGATGCCTCATCCATGATGATGTGGTGGAACGTCCACGTCAGCAGATGTTCGCTCTCGGCCAGACGGATCACGCGAACCCGATAGAGCGGACCGTTCTCGAGATCGAACCGTTGCCGGGCGGCCGTGGAGATGAGCCGCGCGGCCTCCGCTTCACGTTCTTCCACCGAATGGGCGGACAGATCCGTGAGTTCGAGGGCAACCTGTGTTGCTTCATGAACAATCTGCACCGGTCGGCCTTCTTCGCCGATGAACGTAGTGCGCAGGGAATCCTGGCGATTGACGAGCCGGTTCCAGGCCGTTTCAAAGGCCGCGAAATCGAACGCTCCCGTCAGGCGCAACGAGTCCGTGATGTTGTAGATCGTCGG
>Ga0105047_10010216_pt1 | contig 15365 bp, 9 predicted proteins | sample MAT04_FD_78384 | JGI IMG/M metagenome (GOLD analysis project Ga0105047, IMG submission 78384) | Freshwater microbial communities from Lake Fryxell liftoff mats and glacier meltwater in Antarctica - MAT-04 (megahit assembly) | ecosystem: Environmental > Aquatic > Freshwater > Ice > Liftoff... | reverse complement strand
TCGACTTTACCGCGGAGCAGCTCCGGTTTTCTCACACAGCCGGCTTCACGGTTCGCGCAGATTTCACCGCGCCATTCGCCGAACAATTCGCCGAACAATTCGCTGAGCAATCCGCTGAGCAATCCGCTGAGCAATCCGCAATTCGGGGTCACAATTCGGGGGCAGTTTTAACTTTCATGCCGGCATGAAAGCTAGCGTGTTGCAGCAAGGTTGACGGTATCCGACCTGCGAAATCACTCGTAACGCAGCGCCTCGATCGGCGCCAAGCGCGCTGCCTTGCGCGCCGGATACCAGCCGAAGAAGACGCCGACGACGCTGGCCGAGATCACCGAGATCAGGATCGCGTCGGCTTGCATGACCACTTGCCAGTCGGCGAAATGCGCCAGGGCTTGGGTGCCGGCGATGCCGAGGGCGACGCCAGTGAGCGCGCCGACCAGCGACAGGATCACGGCTTCGGCGAGGAACTGGGTCAGGATGTCGCGCTGGCGCGCGCCGACCGCCAGACGCAGGCCGATTTCGCGGGTGCGTTCGGTCACCGACACCAGCATGATGTTCATGATGCCAATGCCGCCGACCAGCAACGAAATCGAGGCGACCGCAGCGAGCAGGCTGGATAGCACTTGGGATGCCGCTTGTTCGGCGGCGACGATTTCGGACAGGTTGCGGATGTTGAAATCGTCGTCTTGGTCCGGTTGCAGACGGTGGCGCTGGCGCAGTAGTTCGCGCACCTGTGATTCGGCGGTCTTCATGTCGACGCCGTCGGCCATCTTGACGTTGATGTGGCCAACCGTGCGCAGCCGGCCCTGCGCATGGCCCAGAATGCGGCCGCGCGCGGTGCCGATCGGGATCAGTACGACATCGTCCTGATCCTGGCCGCCGAAGTTTTGTCCCTTGGGTTCAAGCAGGCCGACGATGGTGAACGGCACATATTTAACCCGGATGATCTGGCCGGTCGGGTCGGTGCCACCGAACAGCATGTCGGCGACGGTCTGGCCGACCAGCGCCACCTTCGCTGAGCCGCGCAGATCCGCTTCATCCATCCCGCGTCCGCGTACCACGCGCCATTCACGCGCAGTCAGGTAGTCCGGCGTGATGCCGAAAATCTGCGTGGACCAGTTCAGATTGCCATTCACGATCTGGCCACTGCCGCGCAGCGCCGGCGCGCTTGCCAGCACGCCGGGAAGTTCGCTGGCGATAGCGTCGGCGTCGTTCTCGGTCAAGGTATTGCGACCGCCGGAACCGAGTCGCACGCCGCTGCTGGTGACCGCGCCGGGGATCACGATCATCAGGTTGGAACCGAGGCTTTTCAGTTGTTCAGCCACTTTTCGTTTCGCGCCTTCACCCACCGCCAGCATGGTAATCACCGCCGCCACACCGATGATGATGCCGAGCGCGGTCAACGCGCTGCGCAACTTGTTGGCGCGCAATGAACGCAAGGCGGAGCGGGCGGTGTCAAGCAGGTTCATAGGGATGTGATGGGCCCGCTGCGCTTGGCCCATCCTACAAAGTCGCGGCCGTAGGATGGGCCAAGCGCAGCGGGCCCATCAGCCGCGCTCGCCAACATCTCCGCCGCCCGATGCGGCTTTTCGTTCAGCCGGTCTTCCACCACGCGGCCATCACGGAACAGCAGCACGCGTTTGGCGAAGGCAGCGATGTCCGGTTCGTGCGTCACCAGTACCAGGGTGATGCCGCTGTCGTTGAGTTCTTGCAGCAGCGCCATCAGTTCGATGCTGGTGTGGGTATCGAGCGCGCCGGTGGGTTCGTCGGCGAGGATCAATGGCGGTTCGTTGACCAGGGCGCGGGCGATGGCGACGCGCTGCTGCTGGCCGCCGGAGAGTTGCATCGGTCGATGTTCAGCCCGTTCGGCGAGGCCGACCTTGGCCAGTTTTTCGCGTGCGCGGCGATGTCGCTCTGCCGCCGGCACGCTGGCGTAGAGCAGCGGCAGTTCGACGTTCTCCTGCGCGCTGGCGCGGCCCAGCAAGTTGAAGTTCTGGAATACGAAGCCCATGCGCCGGTTACGGATGTGGGCGAGCTGGTCGGCGTTCAGGCCGGTGATCTCTTCCCCCGCCAGGGTGTAACGGCCGCTACTGGGCACATCGAGGCAGCCGAGCAGGTTCATGAAGGTCGATTTGCCGGAGCCGGAAGGCCCCATCACCGCGACAAACTCGCCTTGTTCGATGCTCAGACTGATGCCTTGCAAGGCCGGCACAGTGACTTCGCCGATCTGGTAGTGGCGGGCAAGGTCGGTGACTTCGATCAAGGACATGATTTTGCAGGCTGCGCCGTGCGTACCATTTACCGTGAACCGGTGCGCATGGCGCACCCTGCGCGACAAGGTTTCTGCATCGACTTACATCCCCATGCCGAGCGGCCGGCGCGGTTTTTTGTCGTTGCTTTCCATCTGGCCGAGGATGATTTCGGCACCTTCGCTGCCGCTTTTGCCAAACTCCCCCTTGAGCATCTCGGTGTTTTTACCGTCGCTGACGCCAAGGCGGACTGCAACCGGAGCCGGCTGACCGTCTTTCAACACCCAGACGCGGCCGGGGATGCCTGGGCCTTCCTCTCGCCCGCGTACTTCCAGTTTGATCGGCGTGCCATCGGCCTGCACCGGCCGGAAGCGCAGCGCTTCGTTGGGCAGGATCAACACGCCTTTGCGCTCTTCGGTCAGGATGCGGGCGCTGGCGGTCATGCCGGGCAGCAGTTTCAGATTGGGGTTGTCCAGTGTCGCCATGACGCTGTAGGTGACCACGTTGTTGTTGGTTTGCGGCGCTTTGCGTATCTGGGTGACTTTCGCCATGAAGCGTTCGCCGGGGAAAGCATCGACGCTGAAACGCATTTTCTGCCCGGTCTGCACGCGGCCAACATCGGCTTCATCCACCGCCACGTTGACTTCCATCTGGCGCAAGTCGCGCGCGATGCTGAACAGCACCGGCGCCTGGAACGAGGCGGCGACGGTCTGGCCGACATCGACATTGCGGCTGATCACGACGCCATCGACCGGCGAACGGATCACCGTGCGTTCGAGTTCGATGCGCGCCTGATTCAACGCGGCGTGGCGTTGTCCGGCCAGCGCCTGGGCATTGGCGACCTGGGCCTGGGCGACACCGGTGTTGGCCTGCGCCAGTTGCAGTTGTTCGCGCGCGGTCTCGCTGGCGCTCTGCGCGGTATCGAGTTCGGCGGCGGAGAGGAAGCCCTGCGCGATCAAGCTGCGTTTGCGTTCCAGATTGCGCTGTGCCTCATCCAGCGCGATGCGCGCCTTGTTGACTTCGGCTTGGCGCACGCCGAGGTTGCCGCGCGTCACTTCGGTCGCGCTGTCGGCGGCCTTCAGGTCGGCTTCGGCCTGGAGGACGCGCGATTCGAAGGATTCCGGATCGAGCCGGGCGATCACCTGATCCTGTTTCACCAGGCTGTTGAAGTCGGCTTTGATCTCTTTGATCAGGCCGGAAACCTGCGAGCCGACCTGTACCGTCACCAGTGCGCTGAGTGTGCCGCTGGCGGAGACCGTGGCGGAGAGTGCGCCGCGTTCGATTTTTGCGAACCGATACTGTGGAGCGGCATCGGATTTTTGCCAGGGCTGCCAGACGTTCAGGCCAGCGGCGGCGAGGGCGAGGAGGGCGACGGTGAACAGCCAGCGTTTGCGGGGGGTCATGGGTGTGATGGGTCAAGCAGGGTGCGCCGCGCGCACCGATTCACTGTGGCGGTGCGCGCGGCGCACCCTACCTTCGACAACATCACTTGTCTTGAGCGAAAAATAGCCGTGCGAGTTCCGCGCCGGGATCGTCGGCGCGCATGAAGGCTTCACCGACCAGGAACGCCTCCACATCATGCGCCCGCATCAGGGCAACCGATGCCGGCGAGAGGATGCCGCTTTCGGTGACGACGATGCGACTGGACGGAATCATGTCCATCAGGTCGATGGTGGTTTCCAGACGTGTCTCGAAAGTGCGCAGGTTGCGGTTGTTGATGCCGATCAGCGGCGTCCTCAGTTGCAGCGCCAGTTCGAGTTCGTCGCCGTCATGGCTTTCCACCAGCACTGCCATGCCCAGGTTTAGCGCGATATCTTCCAATTCCCGCATTTGCGCCAGGCTCAAGGCGGCGACGATCAGCAGGATGCAGTCGGCGCCCATCGCGCGGGCTTCATAGACCTGATAAGGGTCGATCATGAAATCCTTGCGCAGTACCGGCAGATCGCAGGCATCACGCGCGGCTTTCAGGTATTCCGGCGCGCCCTGGAAATAGTCCTTGTCGGTCAGCACCGACAGACAGGCTGCGCCGCCGGCGGCATAGCTGGCGGCAATCTCGGCTGGCCGGAAATCGGCGCGGATGACGCCCCGGCTCGGGCTGGCCTTCTTGATTTCGGCAATCACCGCCGCTTGATGCGCCGCGATCTTGGCCCGGATGGCTTCGACGAAGTCGCGCGCCGGCGGCATCCATTCGGCCGCTTCGCGCAGCGCCTCCAGCGGTTCGGTGCGTTTGGCTGCGGCGACTTCTTCCGCTTTGGTGGCGAGGATTTTGTTCAGGATGTCGGACATGGCTTTAAGGGTGAAGGTGAAAGTTATTTGTAGGGATGCTGTTCATGTTTCCTCCACCGGCACACGCGGTGCCAAAGCGGTGAGGAGTTCATAGGAGATTGTGCCTGCGGCGGCGGCGACGTGCTCGACCGGCAGGCCGACGCCCCAGAGTGTGACCGAGCTGCCGACATGCGCGGTCGGCATCGGCGTCAGATCGACATTCAGCATGTCCATCGAGACGCGGCCCAGCGTGCGCGTAAGTTGGTTGCCAAACTCGCCAGCAACCAGGATCGGCGTGCCGGTATCAGCGTGGCGCGGATAGCCGTCGGCATAACCGCAGGCGACGATACCGACTTTCATGTCGCGGTCGGCAATGAAGCGCCCGCCATAGCCGACGCCTTCGCCCTTGCGCACAAATTGCACACTGATCAACTTGCTTTCCAGCGTCATTACCGGCAACAGACCGAGTTCCTCGCCTGTCTGATCCGCAAATGGCGACGCGCCATACAGCATGATGCCGGGGCGAACCCAGTCGGCATGTGTTTGTGGATGGCGCAGGATAGCGGCGGAATTGGCCAGGCTGGTGGGCAGATTCAGGCCGCTGGTGGCTTCTTGAAAACGTGTGAGTTGCTGTTCGACGCCATCGCCTGCCTCATCCGCGCTGGCGAAGTGGGTCATCAGCGTGATGCTGCCGACGTGCGGCGCTGCGCGCAGTGTCGCCAGCGTTTCCGGCAGGCGTTTCGGAGAGATGCCCAGCCGGTTCATGCCGGTATTCAGCTTGAGCAACACATCGACGCGGTGGCCCAGTTTGGTCTTGGTGAGCGAGTTGACCAATATGTCGGCCTGATCCGTGCGATGAATCACCGGGCGCAGATGCAGGCGGGCAATTTCCGGCAATTCGTCGGGATGGAAAAAACCTTGCAGAAGCACGATCGGATGCGTGTACCCCTCGCTGCGCAATTGCGCGGCTTCTTCGACGCGCAGCACGGCAAAACCGTCAGCGGCGCGTAATGCGCGCGCGGCGCGAGTGAGGCCGTGGCCGTAGGCGTTGGCTTTCACCACCGCCAGCGTTTTTGCCCTCGGCGCCGCCGCGCGCGCAACGCCCAGGTTGTGGGCGAGGGCGGCGGTGTCGATGCGGGCGATCAGTGGACGTGACATGGCTGATGTAGGTGCGAATTTATTCGCACAGGAAAATGTCGATGTGCGAATGAATTCGCACCTACGGGTTCAATCGCCATAGCCGCCGCCACCGCCGCCGGCGAAGCTCTCGAACTTGGTGTATTCGCCGATGAAAGTCAGTCGCACGGTGCCGATCGGGCCATTACGCTGCTTGCCGATGATGATCTCGGCGGTGCCCTTGTCCGGACTGTCCGGGTTGTAAACTTCGTCGCGATAGATGAACAGAATGACGTCGGCATCCTGTTCTATTGCGCCCGATTCCCTCAAATCGGACATGATCGGACGTTTGTTCGGGCGCTGTTCCAGCGACCGGTTGAGCTGCGAGAGGGCAATCACGGGTACATGGAGTTCTTTTGCCAAGCCTTTCAGGGAACGCGAGATTTCCGAGATTTCCGTTGCCCGGTTCTCGCTCTGGCCGCTGCTGCTGCCCGACATCAACTGGATGTAGTCGAGCACGATCAGGCCGAGCGGGCGGTCTTCCTTGCATTGCCGCGCCAGGCGGCGAGCGCGCGCGCGCACCTCCATCGCAGTCAGGCCGGGCGATTCGTCGATGAAGAATGGCGTTTCATTCAACCGACCGAGCGCATGCGTCAATCGCGGCCAGTCATCCTCGCCGATACGGCCAGTGCGCAGTTTGTGTTGGTCCAGTCGGCCGACCGAACCCAGCATCCGCATCACCAACTGCGCCGCGCCCATTTCCATACTGAACACCGCGACCGACATGTTCGAGTCGAGCGCGACGTTTTCGGCGATGTTCAGACTGAAGGCCGTGTTGTGCGTCACCACGTCGTGGTCGGTGATGTACAGCCGCTCTGGATGGCTGACGGCGATGCACTGGCAGTCGGCCTCGCGGCTGGGTTCAATGCTGGCGAAGGTCAAACGCTTGTGGCGCTGCCAGTTTTCCGGCAAGCGGGCCAGTTTTTCCGACTGCAACAGCAGCGAGCGCGGTTCCGGGTGGTAGATGTGGCAGACGTGGGCGGGCTGGCCAGCGCGACGTTCCACGTCGTACTCACCACGGAAATGCGGTTGTTTGGCGAAGGTCGAGCACCAGCCGCCGAGTGAACGCACCAGTTCGGTGATGTCTTCTGCCAGTTGCTTGCTGGCGGTGGATATCCGGATGCTGCCCCCGCAAGGGGGACGCCGGTTTCGTAAGACGGCAGAGCCGCCAACGACTCCGCTGCCCCAGCGTTCCACCCAGCCATCGGTGTCGAGCAGGCCGCGCAGCACATCCAGCCTGACTTCACGCTGCGCTTCGAGGTATTGGCGCGGGATGAATTTGGTCGCGCTGTTGGTATTCCACAAGCCCATCTGTTCCAGGCTGGATCGAATCGGGTTGACCTCGGGGCATTCGCCGCCGGCAAGTTCGGCCAGCGTATTGCGGATGATGCGGTAATCGTAATGGCCGGCATGGGTGACGGTCATCGTCTCGCCGATACGGCTGCTGACCCGCCGCAGCATTTCGTCGGAGGCGGTGGAAAAACGTAATGCGCTACTGGAAAGCGAGCCATCGCCCAGAAGCGCGCCCAACAGCCAGGGATCGACCGGCACAGGATCATCGTGGCCGAAGTCTCCGTTATGCAATTCAATCCACAGGCGGTTGCGGTAACGTACCCGCGTCAGCATGGCCTGAACCTGATCGGTGCGCAGCACGCGCGGCGCCGGCCAGTCGCGATAATGCACGCGCCAGAGATGCTCGTCGCAACACTCGGTCGAACGGCCGTCGGAAAAACGTACCCGGTAAATCTGCCGCCGACCTTGCGGATAGATACCCTTGACAATGGATGGCTGACCATCCACGGAGGCGAGCGCATCTCCAACCTCCAAGTCGCCCATGCGACGCCAGCCGGTGCGTGTCCGCACCTGCGCATCGAGCGGCTGCGCCTTGCCCATACTCGGTCTGCCGGCGACGATGATCAGGTCACCCGGCTGCAGGCCGGATGTCTTGGTGTCGAGATCGACGAAGCCGGTCGGCACGCCGGTGACCTCGCTCGGGTTGTCGCGGTTATAGAGTTCGTCGATGCGGGTGACAACTTCCATCAACAACGGTTGCACCGCCTGGAAGCCCTGCGTGGTCTTGGCGCCGGCTTCCTTGATCTCGAACACCTTGGCTTCCGCCTGATCGAGAATTTCCGCCGCGCTGCGGCCGGCCGGGCTGAACGCGGATTCGGAAATCTCGGCGCCGACCTCGACCAGTTTGCGCAGTACCGCGCGCTCGCGCACGATTTCCGCGTAGCGTCGGATATTCGCGGCGGAAGGCGTGTTCTGTGCCAGCGCGGCGAGGTAACCCAGACCGCCGGTATCGTCCAGTTTGCCGAACGATTCCAGCGCTTCCGCCACGGTGACCACGTCGGCCGGTTTGTTGGCGTCGATCAGCCGCGTGATCTGGCGCCAGATGGCGCGGTGGTCAGCGCGGTAGAAATCCTGCTCATTTATCAGGTCGGCCACCCGTTCCCAGGCGGTGTTCTCCAACATCAAGCCGCCGAGCACGGATTGCTCCGCCTCGACCGAATGCGGCGGCAATTTCAGGGCGGTCAGTTCTGGGTCGAAGTGGTCGGACATAGAGAGCTTCTTGAAGGAGGCGGGATTGTAATTCGGTCGACGCCTATTTCAGTTCACCCAATTTTCCAGGCGTAGTCCGGTTATCCGATCAAATTCAGCTGTGTTGTTGGTGACCAGCACCATATTTTCGGCCAGTGCATGACAGGCGATCCATAAATCGTTGCCGCCGATGGGCGTACCCGCCAGCCACAACTTTGTGGCATGCATCGCGTAGTGGGAAGAGATCGCGGGTGGCGGACCATACATCACCGGAATTTGCCGGGTGAGACTTTCAAGACGGCGCAGCACATCGGATTTGCGGCTGCTGCGCTCGGCGCCCTTAAGCAATTCAGCGTAGGTAAAGAACGACATGCAAACGGTGTCATCGGTAGCAAGGGCGTTGATGCGATCCGCCACTGCCGGCATGTTGGCCTCCTGTGTGTACATTGCCGTGTGCATCGTAGTGGATAGCGTGTCTGGCTGCTATCGACGGGCTCTGTCGGTTGTGTTGTTCCGAAAAACAAGAACTGCTCAAAGTTGGCGCAGGCGCGCGCACCTGTGCATCGCGATGGTGCGTCATGCACCTTGGTGTGTCATGACGAAACGAATGACGAAACGAATGACGAAACTAATGGCGAAACGAATGGCGAAACGAATGGCGAAACCGGCTTGCATAGGGGCTGGCATGCCGAGTCAGCGGATTTTCGAGTTGGCATTCATCTTGCTTAGTCTGCAGGACAAGAGAGCTGTATATCAGGCAACCTGATCCATGCACACGCCAGTGGAATTCGAACAAGATGCTGACCTTGAAACCCGTCGCACGCCATGTCGATTGCCAAACGGCGGTTGATGAGGCATATCTCGCAACCCAGCACTCGACCCGGATGCGCATGCGGCATTCTGAATAGCGAACAGCGGCAAATGCGCTTTCGACCGAAATAGTCGTTTCGTGCGGTGAGTGGGAAAGCCTGACATCAGCCAGTCATCGATCAGGAAGTATCCGAAAACATCAGCAACAGATCAGGAACTGTCATGAACAAACTTAATGAGTTCACGCTCGATCCGATGCAGGAAGCGCAGCGCCCGAAGGACAACCTGCGCCTGTACATCAACCTCAAGCTGGCGTCTTCCGGCCAGCCGGCGGTGCGTGGCCAGGAGAGCGACGAGTTCATGGATGTCGCGCATGACCTGCTGATGGCCTATCGCGCCAAGAATTGGCTGCTGTCGAATTATCTGAGTCCGCCGGATCGACGCATCCAGGATTTTCTCGACCGCTATCTGGCTGGTGTCGAGACGATTCCGCAACTGCCTGGGCAGTCGTTCATCCTTGATCATGCGGGCCTGGCGCGCGAGTTGTCGTTGCCGGTCGATGCCGATGTTTTTCATTCCGACATCGTCTCCAGCTACCGCGTGCGTCAGGGCGTGCTGCATAACCCGGCGAGCGATCGCCGCACGACTCAGGGCTTGTTTCACGTTGCCGAAGGCGGCCTGCCGATTCCCGGCGACAAGAAAGCGGTGCCGCGCGAGGTGTTCGCACGCATGCTCGGACTCGCCTTCGAGCCGCCGCAGGATTTGCTGACGCTGCCCTATACGGTGAATCAGCCGCAACCTTCGCGCATGTTCGTGTCGCTGTTGCTACGGCCGGTGATCTGCCCGGCGATTCCCGGCGTGGCGCCTTACAAGAGCATGGAAATCCGCTTCTTCGCGCCGGGCAATCTGGTCAGCAACCTGGATTTCGTCGAAACCGTATTCGGCAACGGCGGCAATCCCTCGCTGCCGGAATACGACGCCAGCCTGGATGTGGAACACTGGAGCGGGCACACCGGCTGTGTCGTGCTGGCGCCGCATCTGGTCAATCTGAGCAAGCGCGAACTCGGCCTGCCGCACTGGGATATGGCGAGCGAACGCCAGCGCCGCGACGGCATGTGCTGGCAACAGCCCGACGAGCGCTACAACAATGGCCAGGCGTTCAAGCTGACTGCGCGCGATGCCAGCGGCGTCATGGTCACCATCCTGGCCGACAACTACTTTGGCTACTGCAAGAAGGAAGTCAAAACCCAGATCAGTTTCGCCGCCAATCTATATGGCCTGGCGGAAGAAGAACATGCCGGCGGCGCCTTGCTGTTCCAGTGCCGCAATCACGGCGAGGAATATGGCGTCGACAGCCGCACCCGGGTGGCGGGGTATTCGTTCCAGGACATGCTGGCGCGCTATGGCCAGTTCATGCGCCTGATGCCCGAAGGCCACGCCATCGACCTGAACTATCCGGACATTGTTTATGTGCCGCAGGCGGTGCGGTTCGACCTCAACGCGCAGAGCATTTCCTGGGAGCGCGAAGGCAAAACGCATCAGATCCGCTTGATGCCGGAAAAGCTGTACATGCAACCGAACGGCTACAAGGTCGAGATGCGCGCGCATCCCGGCGCGCCCTCGTGGCGTCTCGTCGGCATCGATCCGGAAGGCACTTTCTGCCACAAGCCGTGCACGGTTTCCGGCGGCGGCAAGTCGGAGATTTCCAAGTCGCTGGAAGATGCGGTGATCTACGGCCCGCTGTTCATCGACGATATGGAGCAGGACCTGGCGCGCGTGCGCGGCATCCTTGAACATGATTTCAGTCAGCGTTTCCTGGCCGGCTTCGAGAAAGAGGATCGCGACGCCGAACGCAAGCCGCTGTGCCTGCAACGCAGCCTCGGCTCGGTGATCAAGATGCTGACCCCGTCGTCGAGTTTCATTGCCGAGTACAACGCCTGGCTGAACAGCATTCCGCCGCGCATCCTGGCGCTGGTGTTCCTGATCAAGCGTTTCTACCGCCCGGATTGGGGCGAGGAATGGCATCAGCAGCTTGCGGTCGACGTGGTGGACGGCGCGCCGGGACATGAACTGAAGATGTTCGGCCGCCGCATCGTGGCCAGTTATCTGCGCGTCGGCTTCGATGCCAATGCGCATTGGCGCACCTTCAAACTGCGCCAAGACTTCATCCCCGCTGAAAAAGTGCAGATGGAGGACGACATCACCGCCTCGGTGGTCGCGCCAGTATCCAAACTGGTCGGCTGCAAGCCGGGGTTGCAGCCTGGCGACAGCGTCAAGCTGACCTGGAACTGCGAACTGCGCCTGTTCCAGCGGCCTGACGATGCGGTGATTCCCGGTTACGACAAGCAGACCGAGATCGACATGGCGCTACCGGGCAACTTCATCGCCAATTTCGAACCGCTGCAGGGCGATTCCCTCACAGCCGAGGTCGACAACGTCATGCGCCTGCATGCCTATACGCCGCCGATGCGCGACCTGCTGCTCGGCGCCGCCCGCATGGGGCAGGTTGCGGTGTCGTCGGCGCGGCCGCGGATGGTCGATGGCAAGCCGTCGAAAAACCCGCGCTATCTGCAATTGCGCCCCGACATCGCCAACCCGATGCGCAAATACGCGGCCGAAATGGGCATGCGTTTTCAGCGCAAGCTGGCGGCCGATTCGCCGGTCTGCATCAGCGTCGACGCGGTGTTGTCCGGGCGCCGCAACAACCCGCCGGATACCGGTATACGTTCCCTGGCGGTGTACAACCCGATTCACTACCAGGCGTTGCCGGAACTGTTCATGGATTACATCTGCTCGCTGACCGGCAAATCGCCGTCGACCACCGGCGCGGGTTCCGAAGGCGCGCTGACCAAGGGGCCGTTCAACGCCTTGCGGCCGACCGCCGACCTGAACAACGCGCTGGTCTCGATGATTCTCACCGGGCATGACGGTTTTTCCACCTCGGCCGGCCATGTCGGCCCGCAGGTGCGGGTGGATCACGACATCAGCCTGCTGGTGCCGGAAATCTGGGTGCGCCTGAGTCCGGCGCAGCGCAAGGCGTCCTGGTTGATCGAGCAGGGCTACATGGAGGCGCTGGAAGATTTCGATCTTGCCGGCCGGCGCGTGCTGGCGAGTCGTCTCGGTTACCGCATCACCGAACGCTTCGTTGCGCATTTCATGGGCAAGATTTTCGACAATCCGCGCGCGGTGTTCACCGAGGCCATCCTGAAACCGGAAACGCAGAACCTGGCCGACTTCGCCGACGGCATCGACAACATCGTCGAGGCACAGGAGCGGGTGGCGAAACAGTATTTCGAGGATGGCAGCATCGAAGAAGCCTGCCCACCGTTGAAGGCGTTGCTGGCCATCATGACGGAAGGCCATTACCGCGGATTCAAGGTCCATGCCCCGGAAATTCGCGCCTTGTTCAGCCGCCAAAACCTGCTCGCCTCCGACTGGTACCGGCAGCGCCTGCAAGTCAAGCGCGAGCGCGATCTGGCCTTGTGGACGCGCAACCTGAATGAACTGGTCCGCTTCAAGCAAAATCGATACAACGTCGATGAATCACGTCGCCTCGACCTCGACGCGCGCATCGACTACGCCCAAAAGCGCCTGGATGCGCTGGCCGATCCGGATTCCTGGCGTGAATTCATCGGCACCCTCGGCGCCGACCCGCTTGCCCCGGTGGCCGACACTTTCACCTGGCCGCTTGAACCGGGAGGCTGATCAATCGGTACGGATTTATCGGGTCTTTGCAGTATTTTTTCTTGGCTGTGTTCGAAAACAATGTTGTCGCGTTCCGGAAGCGCAAAAAGCTGGATTCCGGCTTACCCCCTGGTTCTCGTGCTGCGCACCTTCCGGCACTGCGTTGCCAAAGGGCACACGCACCACATCGCCCACCCGAGCCACTTGGCCGGAATCCAAACGGATTTCGGCATAACTCAATTCACCTTTGCCATGCACACTCACCGGCCGCACCCAAGGCCCAAAACCCGCTTGCGACCACTCCCGACCGGCAACACAAAACGCACCGTTCTTGCGTGAACTGGCCAAGACAAGCAGGGTGCGCCACTGCGTCCTGGTGTCCTGTTCAGTAACCGCCGCAGCGCGATCAATCGCATTGCAAACGCAGGGAAGAATTTGGCTGACATGTTCCATGCCAGCCAGATTAAGCAAGACCTCAACGCCAAGTCAGGCCGGCAAGCTTGCGGCAAATACTTCAAACCGCCGCACCCATCCAAGCCGCTGGCAGATCGGAATAAAACACGCCCGGAGGCAGCGTCGCGCGGCCAAGCCGGGTTTTCAAGCCACGACCAGGCAAGGGATAGCAACGCAGATCATCACTTCGTTTATCGATCAGTTTCGAAGCATCATTCAAAATGGCGATGGCCGAAGCCAACTCACCACAGTAAAAGAAAACGCTGTACTCGATCGGTACCGCCACCTTGGTTAAAAAGCGATGCATCCTGGCCAAACGGCGCGGGCAAGTAATGTCATAAGCAATCAGGAATTCGCCGGCCATGGCTAATCAAACGGCACAGCACCGGGTGAAAAATCAGATGACGTACTGGGTGACGTACTGGGTGACGTACTGGGTGCAGCATCCAAACACGGGGCATCCACCTCTTGGCCAGCCCAGGCTGCCCAAGCCTCACGCATTTCAGCCTCCGAGGCCTCATCCTCACCGGCACCGATCATCGCAATCAACGTCCGAGACTGCGCGTCCATCAACTTGCGCAAATTCTCCGCCAGCGGCTCCCAGGCACGATAAAACCGCTCGCGCCCGGCTTTGCCCAGAAAACAGCCATCCTGCGTAGTCGAAAAATCCTCCGCCCGCAGCGTTTGACTATTGAATAAACCCAACGCCCAGGCATCCACTTCCGCGCGCAAACCTTCCACCAGATCAGAAGCCAAGGACGCCCGGCCGAAAGCCGGCACATGATAGAAACCAATATACGGGTCAAGCCCGACGGAATGCGCCGCCAAAATCGCTTCCGCATGCAACAAGGTATAACCCAGCGACAACACCGCATTCAACGGATCACGCGGAGGCCGCCGATTCCGGTTATGGAAGTTCAAACTTGCCGGCGCCATCGCCGCCAGCGCGGAAAAATACAGATTCGCCGCAGCCCCCTCCAGACCACGTAATTCCGCCACCACCGGCTTCAGCGCAACGCTTTCCAGCATGCCACCCAAACCCTGCAAAGCGCGGGTAAGTTCATAGCGCGCATCGGGACGGCTATCCAATTTTTCCTTCAGAAACGCGAGTTGAGAGATCAATTTTGTACGCACAATGTGGCGCGAAAGCACCAAACAACGCGCCACATCCGTCGCCGCCCGATACTGAGCAATTCGACGTGTCGCATCGTTATGCGCACGCGGCAAGAACAAGCTGGGTTCCGCTTTTTTGCCGGAAAGAATAATGACGCCAATGCCATGCATACCCAATTTTCCGAGCAACGTGGTATCAACCGTGACATTGCCGCGAATGATCACACGCTGAAGCGGAGCCAAAGGCACGGTGCCAATGCGCTCATTGTTCTCATAAAACACCAGCGCTTCCGCGTCATAGTCCAAACGAACATTCTTGCGATCGATGTACAACGTAGACATGAAAGTCGCCCTCAGAAGATCGAAAAAAAAGACTGGCTAAACGACGTCGCCACCCCGAAACATTTCGGCGCCATGCGTGGATCCAACTGGAATAAATGGACGCGATCCTGTTCCGGCACGATCAAATCCTTCAAACCAGACAACACCGTTTCACGCTCAGCCGGCGTCAACCAACATTCATAAAACGACTTCTGTCCACCCACCTTCCAGCCCAGCATGAAGCGATGCACCCGCGCCAACCGACGCGGCTCGCAAACATCGTAAGCAACCAGATAAATCGAACGAAGCGGTGAAGCAGGCATGAGAGAGAACCGGCCAATTAAAGATAGAGACCGATTTATAGGCGACTAAAGCCAGATTGGCCGAGCCGGCAAGCTTGCGGCAGTCCATAAAAGGGTAAGTAGATTGATATTCCCTTTGAAATCAGGGCTTCATTTGAATCCAGAGGTATGGAGGGACCCCTCTGGGAAGATAGGTCTTAATCCCTTTGAAATCAGGGCTTCATTTGAATCTGCAAAGGGAAACGTGGGAGTTTCCAATGTTTCGTCTTAATCCCTTTGAAATCAGGGCTTCATTTGAATGTGGCGTGTGCGACAACAGTTGGCGCGATGTGGTCTTAATCCCTTTGAAATCAGGGCTTCATTTGAATCTATCAAGGCATACGGCTGAAACAGATTGCCGTCTTAATCCCTTTGAAATCAGGGCTTCATTTGAATCAGCCTTTACCACCGAAGC
>Ga0105047_10010215_pt1 | contig 15368 bp, 11 predicted proteins | sample MAT04_FD_78384 | JGI IMG/M metagenome (GOLD analysis project Ga0105047, IMG submission 78384) | Freshwater microbial communities from Lake Fryxell liftoff mats and glacier meltwater in Antarctica - MAT-04 (megahit assembly) | ecosystem: Environmental > Aquatic > Freshwater > Ice > Liftoff... | reverse complement strand
GCGGCTCGCGCCCAACGCCAACGGCGTTTCATCCTCCAGCCCAGGGTTGGCGCGAGGCACGAGCGGCTACCCTGGGAAGGCGTCCCCATGGCGCATCAACCCCAACGGGGTTGCATCCCCACGACGGCCGGCGCGGATGCAACCCCGTTGGGGTTGGTCGCGTTTTTCGGTCGGTGTCCCAGGGTAGCTCGTGCCTCGCAACCCTGGGCTGAAAGATGGAACGCCGTTGGCGTTCGGTCACACGTCACCCTAAACGCCACTGGCGTTCGGTCGCACGTCACCCTGAACGCCGTTGGCGTTCGGTCGCACGTCACCCAGAACGCCGTTGGCGTTCGCGTCCGCCAATCTGCGGTGACGTCCAAGCGCCTTCACTGACCCAGGAGCCATGCCCGCCATGACTCCCGCCTCTCCCGACGAACAACTCCGCGTGGAAAATGCCGAGCTGCGGGCGCGGCTGGAGGAGGCGGAGGAAACTTTGCGCGCCATCCGCAGCGGCGAGGTCGAGGCGCTCGTGGTCGAGACCGCGGACGGCCCGCAGATTTTCACGCTGCAAGGCCTCGACGCCGAGTCGAACCGCTTCCGCGGCGAGATCCTCGCCCAGGTCAGCGACGCGGTGATCGCCGTGGATGGCGAAGAGCGCGTGACTTACCTGAACGCCGCCGCCGAGCGGCAATACGGCGTGTGCGCGGCGACGGCGCTCGGGCGCCAGCTCAGCGAGATTTACACCCGGCGCTGGCCGCACGCGGCGACGGAAGCCGGGATGTGGGCCGCCCTCCGCGAACACGGCGAATGGCGCAGCGAGATCATCCACCGCACGCCCGATGGCCGCGAGATCGCCGCGGAAATGTGCGTCACCGCCCTGCGCGACGCGAGCGGCGGGCCGGCCGGCTACGTCGGCGTCTTCCGCGACATCACCGAGCGCAAGCAGGCGGAGGCGGTGCTGAAGTCTCTCAAAGAAGCGAGCGACCTCAAGGCCGCGATCAACGAGCAGTTGGTCGTCTCGTCCGTGCGCCAGCATGAAGCGGCGGAAAAGTCGAATGCGCAACTGCAGACGGAAATCACCGAGCGCAAGCGCAGTGAGGCGGAACTTCAGCGGGTCAGCGTCTTGCTCGACACCCTTCTCCGCACCGCGCCCATCGGCTTTTGCTTCCTCGATCGGGACCTGCGCTGCCTGCGCATCAATGAACGTCTCGCGGAGATGAACGGCCTTCCCGCCGGGGCGCTCGTCGGCCGGCATGTCTCCGAGTTCGTGCCCACCCTCGTCGAAACTCTCCGCGACGTGACGGGCCGCATCCTGGCGACGGGCGAAGCCGTGCTGAATCACGAGTTCTCCGGTGAGACGCCCGCCGCTCCCGGCGTGACGCGCTGCTGGAATGAAAGCTGGTATCCGGTGCGCGACGGGGCGGGTGAGATCCTGGGTTTCGGCGCGATCGTCGAGGAGATCACCGTGCGCAAAGCCGCCGAGGCGGCGCAGCGCCGGAGCGAAGACTTTGCCCGCCAGCAATGGGCCGAGGCCGAGGCGGCGCTGGAGGCCGTGCCGGCCAATATCGCGATCCTCGATGCCACTGCCGAAATCGTGCGCGTGAACCGAGCGTGGACGGCCTTCGCGGCAGCGAACGGCGCGGCGCTCGGTGCGATGGGCGTCGGGACCAATTACCTCGCCGTGTGCGCAGCGGCGACCGGTCCGGAGACGGCGCACGCGCGGCGCTTTGCCGCCGGCATCCGCCGCGTGATCAGCGGGGAATGCGACCGCTTTTCCATGGAATACCCGTGCCACTCTCCGGCGGAGCAGCGCTGGTTCATGGGCTACGCGACCGTCGCGATCGGGGCGGGACCGGCGCGTGCGGTGGTGGCCCATGTGGAGATCACCGCGCAGAAGCGGGTCGAGGAGGAAGTGCGCCGGCTGAATGACGACCTGGAATCGCGCGTGATGGAGCGCACCACGGAATTGCGGATCGCCGTCGATGCGCTGGAGGCGGAGATCGCCGAAGGGCAGCGGCTCAAGACCGAAGTGCTGCGCATCGCCGACGAGGAGCGCCTGCGGGTGGCCGCGGATCTGCACGATGGCATCTGCCAGGAACTCGTGGGCATCCAGTTTTTTGCCGAAACGCTGCGCCGAGCATTGCAGGAATCCGGCCATCCGCGCGCCGCGGCGGCGCTCCGCATCGCGGAGGCGCTGAGCGCGACCGTGGAGCACACCCGGCAGGTGGCCCGCGGCATGAATCCGGTGGTGGCCGACGGCAACGGGCTGATGCACGCCCTGCGGCAGCTCACGGGGACGACCACGCGCACCCGCCGCATCCGCTGTGTCTTCCAATGCCCGAAGCCGGTCGTGATCGAGAACAGGACAGCCGCGAACGAACTCTACCGCATCGCGCAGGAGGCGATTCACAATGCCGACCGCCACGGCAAGGCGCAGCGGATCACCGTGCGCCTGGGCGAAGCCGCCGGAGAGACGCGGCTCGCGGTGCTGGACGACGGTTGCGGGCTGCCGGCCGCCCTCACCCGCGGGCCGGGCATGGGCTTGAGGGTGATGCAATATCGCGCCGGCTCGATCGGTGGGCGGCTCGTCATCCAGCCGCGCAAGACCCGCGGCACCGAAGTCATCTGCTGCGTCGCCCATCCCCCCAAAAAAGCATGAACCGACCGCCTCCCGCGAAAAAGAAAACCGCGCCGGCCGAAGTCCGCGTGCTCATCGTGGACGATCACCCCTTCCTGCGCCTCGGCCTGGCCGGCGCGCTGGAAGCAGAGCCGGGATTCTCCGTCTGCGCAGCCGTGGCCAGCGCGGAGGAGGCGCTCACAGCCGTGGAGAATTTGCGGCCCGATGTGGTCGTCACCGATCTGAATCTGCCGGGCAAAAGCGGCCTCGAACTGATCAAGGATCTCGCGACCCTGCGCCCCAGCCTGCCGGTGATCGCGCTCTCGATGCACGCCGAGGAAATCTACGCGGAGCGCTGCCTGCGCGCCGGCGCGCGCGGCTATGTGATGAAGGACGATGGTTCCGAAAAGCTCGTGGAGGCGATCCGGCAGGTGCTCGCCGGTGGCACGCACGTCAGCCCGAAAATCGCGGCGCGGATCATTGGGAACTTCGGCCGCCGCCGCGATCCGCAAAAGCAATCGCCCATCGAGCAGTTGACCGATCGCGAGTTTGAAGTCTTTCAGCACATCGGCGCGGGCCGCTCGACGCAGGAGGTCGCCGACCGCTTGCACCTCAGCCCCAAGACCGTCGAGACCCACCGGAAGCACATCAAGGCCAAGCTGCAAATCGCGACGGTCATGGAGCTCACCTCCTATGCCGCCCGCTGGATCGAAAGGGACGGGGCGCCCGCATCGGGAGTTTCCTGATCCCTGCTCCGTCGGACTGGGTAGGCGCTTTTCATCAGTCACCCGATAGCGCGGAAAATCGCGGGCGGATAGCGTCGGCGGAATCATGGAATGCAACGCATTATCTTCAGATTGCCTGGCTCCCTCGGAGGCCGCGGAGCTTCGCGTCACCATTCTCTACGAAGATTTTGCCAGCGGGGTCCGCGCAAAGCACTTTGCTGAAAATCTGGCGGGCGACCTCGGCTCGGTCTGTCACCTCTCGGAATCGCTCTGGCGGCTCGAACTGCTCGAACGCCCGGGGATCGCCGGGCAAGCCGCCAAAGCGGCGGAGCACTGCGATTACCTCATCATCGCGGTGCGCGGAGATCACGCTCTCGTGCCTGCCGCCCGGCGCTGGATCGAAGCACAACTGGAAGGCGCCGCCGACCGCGGCGCGGCGCTCATCGCGCTGATCGGGATGGACGGGACGATCCGGCCGGCGGGGGATGGTGCGCGCGCCTACCTGCACTCGCTGTGTGCGGGAAAAGGGCTGCCATTTTTCTGCTCGATGGCGACGCCGGGCAGAGAGGAAACGGGCGTTCCCGATCCTTCGCCCACTCTTTCTTGTGCCGCCCTGACCGCGGCGTGAAGTCCGCCGCGAGAAACCTGGTCATGATTCCCTCCACGAACTCGGAAACGGTGCTCGTCGTCGATGACAACGAGGCGATCCGCGAACTGCTCGAAATCCTGCTCTGTCGCGACGGCTACCGCGTGCTCTCCGCGAGCGACGGGCCGAAGGCGCTGCGGCTCGCGCGCGCCACACCAGGCATCGATCTGCTGCTCAGCGATCTCGACATGCCGGGGATGCGCGGCGACGAACTCGCCCGGCATTTCGTCCGCGTCCACCCCACGGCGCGGGTGGCCTTCGTTTCATCTGACGGTGGCCCGCCGGAGGACACGCCCGATGCCGAGTTTCTCGCCAAGCCATTCACCGCCGGGGAGCTCCGCTCGACGGTGCACCGGGCGCTGCGCGGGCGCGAAGAAGTTGCTTAAAAAGCGCATTTCGCCTAACCCGGATGAGTCCCGCTTTTGGAATTCGATCTCAAGTCGATCCGGGGCGAGAAGCGAATCGACTCACTCCCAGCAAAATGCTCCCGGCCAGGACTCCCGATCACGCTGCCTCCGAGGAGCTCCTCCGCGCGGAAATCGCCGAGTTGCGCGCGCGGCTGGAGGAGGCGGAGGAAACGCTGCGCGCCATCCGCAGCGGCGAGGTCGAGGCGCTTGTGGTCGAGACTGCGGACGGCCCGCAGGTCTTCACGCTGCAAGGCCTCGACGCCGAATCGAACCGCTTCCGCGGCGAGATCCTCGCGCAGGTCAGCGACGCCGTCATCGCCGTGGATGCCGACCAGCGCGTGACTTACCTGAACGCCGCCGCCGAGCGGCAATACCGGGTCTCCGCCAGCCACGCGCTCGGGCGCCAGCTCAGCGAGATTTACACCCGGCGCTGGCCGCACGCGGAAACGGAAGCCGGGATGCGGACCGCCCTCCGCGAGCACGGCGAATGGCGCGGCGAGATCATCCACCGCACGCACGATGGCCGCGAGATCGCCGTGGAAAAGAGCGTCACCGCCCTGCGCGACGCGAGCGGCGCGCCGGCCGGCTACGTCGGCGTCTTCCGCGACATCACCGAGCGCGCGCGGGCGGACGAGTTGCTCCGCAAGAGCGAAGAACGCTACCGGCGCGTGATCGAGACGGCTCACGAGGGCATCTGGACGATTGATGCCGAGGGACGCACCACCTACGTGAACCAGCGCATCGCCGATCTGCTGGGCTATGCGCCGGCGGAGATCATGGGCCGCGTCCACACCGATTTCATGTGGGAGGAGGATCGTCCCAAGGGAGAGGTGGACTTGGAACAGCGCCGCCAGGGCCTACCCCAGGTCTGCGACCAGCGCTACCGTCGGAAGGACGACAGCGAGCTGTGGACTGCGGCGTCCTGTAACGCGATGTTCGAGCCCGATGGCACGTTCATCGGCGCGCTGGGCATGTTCACGGACATCACCGAGCGCAAGCGCAGTGCGGAGGCCTTGCGGGAGAGCGAAGCCAGGTATCGCTCGCTCTTCGAGAACATGCTGGACGGGTTCGCCTATTGCCAGATGCTCTCGGACGCGCACGGCCAGCCAGACGATTTTGTCTATCTGGCGGTGAACGACACTTTTGGAAAACTGACCGGCTTGGAGAACGTGACCGGCCAGCGCGTCACCCAACTCTTTCCAGGAATCAAGGAACTGAACCCGGAATTGTTCGAGTGCTATGGCCGGGTGGCCTCGACCGGCAATGCGGAGCGATTCGAGATGGATTTCAAGCCTTTGGGCCTGCGTCTGTCAGTCTCCGTTTCTTGCCCGATGAAAGGTTACTTCGTGGCCGTTTTCGATGACATCACCGAGCGCTCGCGGGTGGAAGAGGCGCTGCGGGAGAGTGAGCAGCGCTTCCGCATCATGGCCGATAGCCTGCCGCTGATCATCTGGGTTCACGACGCCCAGGGGCAGTTGCAGTTCGTCAACCAAACCTATTGTGAGTTCTTCGACGTTACGCCCGAGCAGGTCGCCGGCCCGAACTGGCAGCCGCTGGTGCATGCCGACGATCTGGCGGCTTATGCGCGCGAGTTCAGCGCCTGCGTGCGGGATCGCCGCCCCTTCCACGCCGAGGTGCGGGCGCGCCGGTTCGATGGGGAGTGGCGATGGCTTGAGTCCCGCGCCCAGCCGCGTTTCTCCGCCTCCGGCGAGTATCTGGGCATGGTGGGCAGCAGCCCCGACATCACCGAGCGCAAGCACGCGGAGGAGCAGATGACCGCGACGAACGAGCGGTTGCTCATCTCTTCCCTGCACCAGCACGAACTCACGGAAACCGCGGGCAAGGTGAATGCCCAACTGCAGGCGGAAATGACCGAGCGCAAGCAGGCGGAGGAGCGAATCCGGCAGCTCAACGCCGGCCTCGAGGAGCGCGTGGTGGAGCGCACCGCCGAACTCGAGGTGGAAGTTGCCGCGCATCGCCTGGCCGAGGAGCGTGTCGGCCAGCTCAACGCCCAGCTTAACGCGCGCGTCGCCGAGCTGGCCGACACGAATGCCGAGCTGGAATCCTTCAGCTACACGGTGAGCCACGACTTGCGCGCACCGCTGCGGCATGTCGGCGGTTTTGTGCGCCTGCTGGCCGAAGGCGCCGAGGGAAGGCTCGACGCCGACACCGCGCAATACCTCCCGCGCATCGCGGACGCCGCCACGCGCATGGGGCAGCTCATCGACGCCCTGCTCGACTTCTCGCGCCTCGGCCGGGCCGGGCTCCACACCGCCGGGGTGAAGCTCGAAAAACTCATCGAGGAAATCCGCGACCACCTCCAGCCCGACCTCGAGGGCCGCGCCATCGAGTGGAAGATCGGCCCGCTGCCCGTGGTGCGGGCCGACCCCGCGATGCTCCGCCAGGTGCTCGCGAACCTGCTCGAAAACGCCGTCAAATTCACCCGCACCCAGCCTGCCGCGGTCATCGAGATCACCTGCGAGAGCGGGCCGGCGGAGCACGTCGTCCACATCCGCGACAACGGCGCGGGCTTCGATCCGCGCTACGCGGACAAGCTCTTCGGCGTCTTCCAGCGGCTGCACGCGGCGAAGGATTTCGAGGGCACCGGCATCGGCCTCGCCACCTCGCGCCGCATCATCCACCGGCACGGGGGCCGCATCGGGGCCGAGAGCCAGCCCGGCCAGGGCGCGCACTTTTACTTTTCGCTGCCCAGGAACTGCGATACCACCGCCCTTCCCCCATGAAAAACCGCCACATCCTGCTCGTCGAAGACGACCCCGACTCCGCCGATCTCGCGATGATGGTGCTCCAGAAAATCGCGCCGGGCGTCAGCATCACCCATGTCTCCGACGGCGTGGAAGCGCTCGATTTTCTCGAGGGCCGCGGCGAACCTGCCGGGCGCGCGCCCCAGCCGCCGATCGTCGTGCTGCTCGATCTGAAGATGCCGCGCGTGGACGGCTTCGGCGTCCTGGAGCGGATGCGCGCCCTGCCGGCGCAGCGGCTCACCCGGATCGTCGTGCTGAGTGCCTCCGCCCAAGACAGCGACGTGCAGCGCGCCTACGACCTCGGCGCCTGCGGCTATGTGGTCAAATGCATCGAGTTCGACCGCTTCCGCTCGTCGCTCCGGGCGATTTGGGACTTCTGGGGCATTTACAACATGCCGCCACCCGCGCCGGCGCACCCCTCCGGGTCATGAATACCGGCCCGCGCATTCTCCACCTCGAAGACGACGCCGCCGATGCGCAGCTCATCCGCGACACGCTGCAGCGCGCGGGCCTCGAAGCCGCCATCACCGTCGCGACCGATCGCGCGGAGTTCGCGGCGGCGCTCGCCCGCGAGGCGCACGATCTCATCCTCGCGGACTACCATCTCCCCGGCTTCAACGGCGAGGCTGCCTTGATCATGAGCCGCACCTTGCACCCGGATCGCCCTTTCATCTTCGTCACCGGCGCCCTTGGCGAAGAGCGCGCCGTGATCTTGCTCAAAAACGGCGCCACCGACTACGTGCTCAAAGACCGGCTCTCGCGACTCGCACCCGCCATCGAGCGCGCCCTCGCCGAAACCCGCGAACGCGCCCTGCGCCGGCGCGCGGAGGAAGAGATGCGGCTCGCCCGCGACCAGGCCGAGGAGGCGAACCGGGCGAAGGATCGTTTCCTCGCGGCCCTGAGCCACGAGTTGCGCACGCCGCTCACGCCCGTGCTGCTGGTGGTTTCCGCCCAGGAGCGTTCCGCGAGTCTGCCGCCGGAAGTGCGCGAGGATTTTGCGCTGATCCGGGCGAGTATCGAAACCGAGGTGCGGCTCATCGACGACTTGCTGGACCTCGCCCGCGTCACGCAGGGCAAGCTGCGGATTGAGCTGGCACCGTGCGATGCGCATGCGCTGGTCCGGCGCGTCGAGGCGCTCGTGCGGGGCGACATGGAAGCAAAACGGCTCACCTTCACGCTCGACCTCGCCGCCACCGACCATCGCCTCATGGGCGACGCGGTGCGGCTCCAGCAAGTGCTGTGGAACTTGCTCGGGAACGCGGTCAAATTCACGCCGCCCGGCGGGGCCGTCGCTGTGCGCACGTGGAATGAAGCCGGCGCGCTGCGCGTGGCCGTCACCGACACCGGCATCGGCATCGCCGCCGCCGATCTCGCGCGGGTCTTCGACGCCTTCGCGCAAACCCACGACGCCAGCGCGCCGCGATTTGGCGGGCTCGGCCTCGGGCTGTCGATCGCGAGGGAAATCGCGGCCGCGCATGGCGGCCGCGTCTGGGCGGAAAGCGCAGGCGTCGGCCAAGGCGGCGCCTTTCATCTCGACCTGCCGCTGGCCGCCTGGGCTGACGGCACCGTGCCCGGCTCGCCCGCCGCCCCGCCCTCGAAACGGCTGCGCATCCTGATCGTGGAAGACCACGAGGCGACGCGCGAGACCCTCCAGCGTCTGCTCGCGCGCCGGGGCCATCGAGTGAACGCGGCGGAGTCCGCGGCCCGCGCGCGCCAGCTCGCGGCGGATGAGGAGTTCGATCTCGTGATCTCCGATCTCGGCCTGCCGGACGGCGAGGGTCATGAACTCGCGGCTGAGCTGCGGGAGCGGCACCGGCTCCCGGTGGTCGTCATGTCCGGATTCGCAGCGCCCGCGGATCTCGATCGTTCCCGCGCGGCGGGCTGCATCGCGCATCTGGTCAAGCCGGTCAGCATGGAAGCGCTCGAGCACGCGATCCTCACGGCCCAGCCGGCCGACTTGCCCCAGCCATGAAGTCCCCCATTCAAATCCTCCTGCTCGAAGACGCGGACGGCGACGCCCTCCTGATCGAGCACGAGCTCCGCAGGGCCGGCATCGCCCACACGATGAGCCGCGTCGCGGATGGAGCGGGGTTCCGCGCCGCCCTCGCCGGGGCGCGGCCGGATGTGGTGCTGTCGGATTACAAAGTCCCCGGTTTCCGCGGCGACGCCGCCCTCGCCGTGGTGCGCGAGATTTCCCCGGAGCTGCCCTTCCTCTGCGTCTCCGGGACCATCGGTGAAGACCTGGCCGTGGAGCTGATGAAAGCGGGCGCGACGGACTACGTGCTCAAGGATCGCCTCGAGCGCCTGCCCCTGGCCCTGCGCCGGGCGCTCGACGAAGCGGAGCAGCGCGCGGCCCGTCGCCAGGCCGAGGCCGCCGCCCGCCGCAGCAATGAAACGCTCGCGCTCGCCCTCGACGCGTCGGCCTTGGGCACGTGGGATTGGAACATCACCACGGGCGAACTCGAATGGTCGGAGCGCTGCAAGGCGATCTATGGCATTCCGGCCGGCGAGCCGATGAACTACGGCCGCTTTATTCGCGCGATCCATCCCGACGATCGACGCCGGGCCGATGCCGCCATGACCCGCGCGCTGGCCGAGCAGATGCCCTACGACATTGAATACCGCACCCAGTGTCCCGACGGCGCGGTGCATTGGATTTCTTCCAAAGGCCGCGCCTTTTACGACGCAGCGTCCGGCAAGCCCATGCGGATGACGGGCACCGCCCTGGAAATCACGGAGCGCAAACGGAGTGAGGAGGAAATCCGCACGCTCAACCGGGAATTGGAATCGCGCGTGATCGAGCGGACCTCCGAACTGCGTGCGGCCGTCGATGCGCTCGAACGCGAGATGGCCGAACGGCGTCGGCTCGAGGCCGAAGTGCTCCGGATCGCCGAGCAGGAGCGGCTGCATGTGGCCAGCGATCTCCTGCACGAGGGCGTCTGCCAGGAACTCGTGGGCACCCAACTCCTTTTGTCCGGGCTGCGCCAGGATTTGGAGAACTCCGGTCACCCGCAGGCGTCTCACGCGCGGAGCATCGAGGAGGCGCTCCTTGGGGCGACGGATCATGCGCTGGAAGCGGCGCGCGGCTTGAATCCCGTGGTGGCGGAAGGCAACGGGCTGATGCACGCGCTGGAAAAACTCGCTGCCGCGACGCAGCGCGCGGGTCCGATGCGTTGTTCTCTGGAATGCCCCGCGCCGGTCTGGATCGAAAATCAGCCGGCAGCCAACGCGCTTTACCGGATCGCCCAGGAGGCGATTCGCAACGCCGTGCGCCACAGCCATGCGGCGCAGATCACCGTGCATCTCAGCGAGGGCGACGGCGAAGTGTGCCTCACCGTGCAGGACGATGGCGGCGGTCTTCCGGCGGATGTTTCCGCCCAGCCGGGCATGGGCCTGCCGGTCATGAGATACCGCGCCGGCTTGCTCGGCGGGCAGTTCACCATCCAGCCACGGGAGGCCGGCGGCACCGAAGTCGTTTGCCGCATTCCCAAACTCACCGCGAAAGGATGAAGCGAAGGCTCGCCGGGAAGGAAGCAGCCGCGCCGGCCAGCGCGCGGGTGCTGATCGTGGACGATCATCCCTTCCTGCGCCTGGGCCTGGCCGAGGCGCTCGCGAAAGAGCCGGGGCTCTGCGTCTGCGGTGCTGTCGGGACTGCGGAGGAAGCGTTGCCACGCGCCGAAATAGCGGGTTTATCACCGGACGCTCCGGTCGCTGCAGGCGCATCTGCTGAGCTATCGGGAACTCCGCAGCGTCGAACCTTCCCTGAATGGAAATGGGACGCACCCCGCCGCGCCTCCACTCGGGGCGATCGTATTAAATCACGAATCCCGGCTGCCGCCGCTCGGCGGTGGTGAGGGCCGAAGGGCGCGGCGAAACCGTCCGAGGAAGCCCGTTGGCCCGATGGAACGTGTGGGCAGCGCGAAGGAATGAAGGAATACAGACGTGTCGCCATCCGCTTGCGCACAAAACATCCGCACCGCAGCGCCATGGACTCCGGCGTTCCGCCCCGAATCGCACTCACCGCGTGCCCCGCTTTGCGAAAGGGATTCCCATTCGCTCCGCGATGCGCAGCGGTCGGCGCAAGGCCTCGGCCATGCGCGCCGCCTCATCGGGACGGCGCAGGTCTTTGCAGGCAGGATGCGCTTCGGGCGAGGCGATGATGCCCAGCTCATGCAGCACATGGGCCGTGCTGTGTTTGTAAGCCGCGGCACTCATTTTTCCGTCGAGGCGGAAGACCTGATCTTCGAGCGACTGGAAAGCCTCGAAGAGTTTGTAAACGCGCGTGTCGAAGCGGCCGGTGCCGGTTGGAAATTTCTTCCCCGGCGCGCTGTCATGCAGCCACAGGTCTTTCGCCGCGCAAATGAGCGGCGCGCCGCTGACGGCTGCGCCGATGAGCAGTGGCAGGCCGAGTTTGATCGCCGTGGCGATGCCGAAGTCGTCCCCGCTGTGCGGGGCGAAATCCAGGCCGAGGTCTTTCGTCATCGCGGCCCAGTAAAGGAAGTGCGGCTCGTCGAGGGTGGAGACTTTCCCGCCGACGAACTTCGGATGCTGCGCGAGCTGCCAGAGCAGCCACGGCTCGTACGGCGTAGCCCACGGCACGAACGCCGGCTCCAGCGCGTGCACGATGCCGGGGCGGATGAGCTGCTCGGCGATCTCGAAATAGGCGTCGCGCCGGGGCTCGGGATCGAGCTGATTCAGCCAGCGCGAAGTCATGATCATCACCTCGCAATTCTCATGCTGCTGCACGATCTCGAGCAGCGGGCGGTAGCGATCGACCCGCCACGCACCGTCGTTTTCATGTCCGCGGGCCGTGACCCCCGCGATGAACTTTGCCTGTGGAAACTCTGCGCGAAACCGCCGGAGCACCTCGGCATACATCGCATCGTCGAGATCGAAGATGTAACCGGTGTCGGCGTTCAGCACGCAGACGAGTTCCACGCCGTAATGATCGGCCGCCGCCTGCATCCACCGAATGCTCGCGGTGAATCCCGCCCAATCCGGCTGCCGATCCCGAAACGGCAGCAACGCCGCGGCGCAGAGCCGCGCCTTGGTGGTGTGATCGACCAGATCCTCCTCACCGACCCACGCCCACTTTGTGTCCTGCCAGGTTGTTTGCGGGGTGAGGTCTTTGGGATCGGTGATGAGCGGTTTCATGGAATTCGGCATTGGGGTGAAGGCGATTGAACCCTCTTTTCTACCGCTGGTAAAACGGTCGTTTCCAATCATCATCCCCGGAAAAACCGATGGCACTGATCCGGTGCCCTCGCAGGGACCGCCCGCCAAGGAATCGTTTCCACTCACCCAATCAGGCGTCGAGCGCCGAATTCTTCCACGCACCAGCGTTGTCAGTCAGCATGACCCTGTGCGATAAACCCGCCCACTCAATGCCCCGTAAACGCGCCACCACACCAGCACCTGCGGCTCGCGCCGAGACCTGTCAGCATCCGGAGGCCACCGCTCCACTGCGGTCGGAGGTCGGCGCGCAGTCCCGATTTCAAAAGGGGCAGCCTCCGGCACCGTATCGCTTCGATTCGTCGCTCGCGCCGGAGTTGCGTTGGGATGGTGAAAATGGCGCGCGCGAGCCGGGCGAAAGCCTGATCGAACAATTGGCCGCTGCTGCCGACGCGCTGGCCGCGGCGCAGGATGCCGTCGCCCGCGAGGCGCATCTCGGCACGGCCCGCGACCTTTTGCGCCGGCTGCGCGCCCTCTCGAGGCCGTTCCTGAATTGGGCGGGCAAGGCCGAGCGGCTCAGCTTCGAGGTGCCGTCGCTCCCGCTCTTCGTCCACGAGCGGCTTTCCACCAAGGCGATCATCGAGACGCTCAAGGGCCATCGGCGGGACCAGCAGGAGGATTTCTTCGATTCGCTCTACGGCGCGCCGCAGCGTTCGCTGGCCGACCAGGTGCTCCACGCCTACGAGCACGGCGAATGGGTGAACCGCCTCGCCCTCGGCGATTCGCTGGTGGTCATGAATTCGCTGCTGCGCTACGAGCACCTCGGCGGCCAGGTGCAGATGATCTACATGGACCCGCCCTACGGCGTGAAGTTTGGCTCGAATTTCCAACCATTCATCCGCCGGCGCGAGGTGAAGCACAACGAGGACGACGACCTGACCCGCGAGCCGGAGATGGTGCAGGCCTATCGCGACACCTGGGAGTTAGGTCTGCATAGTTATCTCACTTACTTGCGGGATCGGTTGTTAGTGAGTCGCGACTTACTCGCGGACACTGGCTCGATCTTCGTTCAGATTTCGGATGAAAAACTCCACCATGTCCGTGAGGTCATGGATGAGGTGTTCGGGGCTAAACCACTGCTGTGTCACCGGCGATCACTTCGACTTCAGCAACACCGGTCGCCGCGTCAGCGGCGGTGCGATCGTAGCCCGGCGATTCATCGCCGGGTGAGTGAAGCAACAACGAGCCCGTCGCGTAGCGACGGTTGAGCGAATGGCCAATACCTATACCTCACTCCACTACCATATAGTCTTCAGCACGAAGAATCGCGAACCGTGGTTGCGCGAAGACGTCCGAGCAAGGCTTTGGCCTTACTTGGGAGGGATCAGCCGGGAGAACAAATTGAAGGCCATGATGATTGGCGGTGTGGCCGACCACGTTCATCTGGTCGTCTCCATCCCTCCAAGCGTTTCCGTGTCGAAGGCAATCCAACTGATCAAGGGCGGATCATCGCACTGGCTGAAGGAGAACTTCCCAGAGTTGGTTCAGTACGCGTGGCAGGATGGATACGCGGCATTCTCGGTAAGCCGATCGCAGCTCGACTCCGTTGCGGCTTATGTCGCTGGACAGGAAGAGCACCATCGCAAGAAAACCTTTGCCGAGGAATACCGGGCCTTTCTTAGCCGGCACGAGATTGTTTTTGATGAACGCTACGTCCTCGGTTGACTTCAAGCGTCGCGCCGCGACGCACCGTGTTTCGAGATCGAAACCCCACGCTGAAGCGTGGGGCTACGATCATTTGCCGCTAACGCGGCTCGGGAGCGGGACGACGGCCTATGTGGCCGCGCAGTGGGGCCGGCGCTGGATCACTTGCGATACCAGCCGCGTGCCGCTCGCCCTCGCCCGGCAGCGGCTGCTCACCGCCACCTTCGACTACTACGAACTGAAAGAACCCGCGCGCGGCCCGCGCGGCGGCTTCACCTACAAACGGCGGCAAAACAAGAAGGGCGAGGAAGTGGGCGGCATCGTCCCGCACGTCACCCTCAAGAGCATCGCCAATCACGAACCGCCCGCGGAGGAAATCCTCGTCGATCGGCCCGAGGTGCAGAAGGGCATCGTGCGCGTCACCGGCCCGTTCGCCTTCGAGGCCACGCTGCCCGTGGCGCACGGCCTCGACGACGAGCCGGAGACGCCCGGACGGCAAAGCGCCAATCACCGCGATCACGTCGAGCGGATGATCGACATCCTGCGCCGCAGCCCCGCGCTGCGCCTGCCGGGGAACCAGAGCGTGATCTTGAAGAACGTCCGCCCGCCCGCGAAGACGCTCGCCCTTTCCGCCGAAGCGCTGATCGAAAAGCCGTCGCTCGCCAACCTCGCCGACGATGCCGCCGCGCAGCCCGCGCTCCAGCGCGACGCCGAGCCGGTGGCGATCCTCTTCGGCCCCGAGAATGGCGCGGTGAGCAACCGGCTCGTGGAGGAAGCCGCGCGCGAAGCGCATGGCAAGAGCTACGCGCGGCTGCTGGTCATCGGCTTCGGCATCGAGCCGAAGGCGCGGGAGACGATCGAGCATTGCGACGCCGTCTTCGGCATTCCCGCGGTGTATCTGGCCGCGACGATGGACCTGCAAATGGGCGACCTGCTGAAGAACATGCGTTCGAGCCAGATCTTCAGCGTGTGCGGCCTGCCGGAAGTGGCGGCGACGAAAGTGCCCGCGGCGAAGAAAGGCGACGAGGAGCAATGGCAGGTGGAATTGCTCGGCCTCGACACCTTCGACCCGGTGACGATGGAAGTGCAGCACCTGAGCGGCGCCGACGTGCCGGCGTGGCTGCTGGACACGGATTACAACGGGATGTGCTTCCCCGTGAGCCAGGCCTTTTTCCCCCGCACCGGCGCGTGGAAAAACCTGAAGAAAGCCCTCAAAGCCGGCTTCGCCGAAACCGTCTGGGACCACCTCGCTGGCACGACCAGCGCGCCTTTTCCTGCCGGCGAACACGGCCAGATCGCGGTGAAGGTGATCGACCCGCGGGGGAATGAATTGCTGGTGGTGAAGAAGCT
>Ga0105047_10010212_pt1 | contig 15372 bp, 9 predicted proteins | sample MAT04_FD_78384 | JGI IMG/M metagenome (GOLD analysis project Ga0105047, IMG submission 78384) | Freshwater microbial communities from Lake Fryxell liftoff mats and glacier meltwater in Antarctica - MAT-04 (megahit assembly) | ecosystem: Environmental > Aquatic > Freshwater > Ice > Liftoff... | reverse complement strand
GTCGTGGTCGTGGTGGTCGCCGGTGCAGCGGTGGTGGTGGGTCCTGCGGTGGTGGTGGTTACGGGTGCAGCGGTGGTGGTTACGGGTGCAGCGGTGGTGGTGGTGGGTGCTGCGGTGGTGGTGGTTACGGGTGCAGCGGTGGTGGTTACGGGTGCAGCGGTGGTGGTGGGTGCTGCGGTGGTGGTGGGTGCTGCGGTGGTGGTCGTGCCACCGATGACCGAGGTGGCAGCGACGACGACGTTGGTCGGCAAACAGTTGAGTGTCACCGAGTTGATCTGGGTGAATACGAGCTGGGTATTGAGCACGATCGTCAGCTTGGCCGGACCCGGCTTGAAGGTGACGAGGCCGGCACCGGGCACGGGCGTGACCGACCCACTGATGGTGTGACCCACTCTCACCGGTGCCGTGGACAGGGGGATGACCTTGGAGGCGAAGCCGCCCGAGAACGTCGCCGGCGTGGCCGAGGTGGCCTCGATGCCGAACGAGGCGTTCGTGACGTTGAGCGAAGAGAGACCGAAACCCTGCGCTGCCGAGATGAGCGAGGCCGGGAGATCGACGTTGAACTCGAATTGGCCGAGGATGGAATTGCCGGGTGAGACGGCGGCTGGAGTCGTGGCGACGATGTTCACGTCGAGCTTGGGCTGGGCCTGGAAGTTGGCAATGCTGCCGGCAAGGTCGGACAGCAGCTGCGCCGATGTCTGGTTCGAGCCGCCGAAGATGCTGTTGGCTGCGACGTCGTTGGTGGCACCCGAACAGGTGTAGCTCGCTGTTGCGGCGTTGGCTTGTGGCATGCTCAGTGCGAAACCGCCGACAAGCAGACTGATGGTGGCGCCGGCCGCCAGCCGGCGCAAGGTGTGCTTCTTCACGTCATCCCTCCCAGGACCAGCCATCGACAGCGGCCTAACCGCCCCAACCGTCGATCGACTTGTAGATGCTTTGGTTTAGCTTACGAACACTCTCACGTCGAGTAATGAATCTTCAGCGACGTCGGTATGTGACATCGACTCTCGCTCCCCCGGAGGTCCGGAACGGAGCATCTGGCCCCAGACGCAAAGAAGGGACCGGCCCAGCCGATCCCTTCTTCGCTGTCGTCTGGTGATGCCGGACGGCTGCTACCTCTTCGTGGTAGCAGCCTTCACGGCGACCTTGGCGCAGACACGCTTCTTGACGGACTTACCCTTGACCTTGACCCGCTTGTACGAGCATTTGGTCACCGTCCTGGTGGATGTGGCGGCGAGCACCGCGGCGGGCGCCGGGATGACGAGGTAGCCGATGTTGAAGCCGGTGCACAGCGGGCCGGTCTCGGCCTGCGGGACGGTCGCCTTGCCGTTGGTAGCGACGGCGAACTCCGGAGCCTTCGGGAAGAGCGCCGTGATGGCCGTGATGGCCTGCGGCGTGGTGAAGCCGGCGATCAGATCACTGGTGAACAGCTTGAGGCGTCCATCGACGTAGCCCTGGAGGTCGATGGTGCCGGCAGCGAGCTTGGCATCAAGGGTCTGCAGGGTCTCGGGCGGCGGAGGCGTCGGAGCGTTGGGATCCTTCGGCGGGTTCAGCGCAGCGAGTGCACCGGTCAGCACCTCGGCGGGGAGCCAGCCGACGAAGTCGACCACATCGACCTTGGGCTGCTCGCTGAGGCCGAGAGCGTTCACGAACGTGATCGTGTAACCGGTTGCGCCGTTGCCGCCGACGGTGACATTGCCCTTGCCGATCGTGGAGATCGACTCCAGCGCCGCCTGGATCTGAGCGGCCGACGGAGCGACGAACGTGCCGAACAGCGTGTCACTCACCTCGAGCAGCTTGGCGTTGGTGGGTGACGGGCCGCCGAAGAACGGTCGCACGCTGAGCGGAATCGGTGCCGACTTGGCGCCCTTGAACTGCAGCGTCATGGCGATGGCATGGGGGTTGGGGAACCCGACGGGAGGCGGTGCCGGGAAGGCCATGGTCTGCACGGTGTTCACACCGGGCACCTCGGGGACGATCTTTGAGGCGGCACAGACGTCGTAGTTGACGGTGTAGAAGCCGGTCTCGCGGGGGGCGAGGAAGAACGATGCGCCACCGCCGACGACCGAGTAGCCGCCATTGGGCGCCTGCCTCGCTACCTTCAGCGAGTTGGGGATGAGCGGGTTGCCGCTATCGGGCGTGATCTTGGTGCCGATCAGGGGCTGACCCACGACGTTGGCCGTGTAGGCGAGCTGGTAGATGGGCCCGGCGACGATCGGGGCGCCGGGGATCTGCACCGACGTGGTAGCGATGTCCTTGGAACTCCCGCAATTCACGGTGAGTTCGTTGATCTGGACACCCGCGACGGCCTTGTTGATCACGATCGTGAGCTTGGTGTTGCCGGCGGTGTAGGTGATGCCGCCCGCACGCTTGGGATCGATCGTGCCGCTCACCCGCTGTCGGACCACAACTGGGCTCGAGGCGAAGGAGATGACCTGTGACGGGACGACGGTGGTGAGAGAGGCGTCGGCGGCGCCGGAGGCGACAATGCCATACGTCGCGTTCTTGACCTCGACCGCATCAAGCTTGAGCAGTTCCTTCGCCGGCTTGAGCAGCGATTCGGGAAGCGTCAGGGTGAGATCGAAGTTCGCCGTGAACGGTCCGCTGCTGGGCGTGGTCTTGGCCGGTGCATCGGTAGTGATCTCGGCTGAGAAGGCGAGGCCCCCGCCTCCGCCGCCACCCACTGTTGCCAGCAATGCCAGGGTGGCCTTGGAGTCACCGAGCGACGAGGCATTGTCGCCGGTGATGCCGGTGCAGGCCAGGTCGACCTGCGTGGCTCCCGCCACCATCGGCGCCGCTGCCTCGAGTCCGATCGCTGCGACCGATACCGCTAGGCCCACCGCGGCCCACCGCTTGAGATTCTTCATCATGTCCCCCATCCCTCAATGGTTGAGTCAGTGCCATCGCCCATGGGAGTCATTGCGCGTCTCCCCGACAACCTGAGATGCCTGCAAGGTAGCGCCCTCAGTCCGGCGACGCCATACCCGTTTCCACGCTTTTCGTGATATTTGGCACGTCGCGCCGCTGAAGGCCCCACGCCAGCACGATGAAAGCGGCAGCGAGGAGAAGCACTGGGCTCTCTCCCCAGGTCATGGCCAAGGTGTTGCCGGTGCGTAGATCCACTTGTTGTTCGAGGACCCGGGCCTCGGCCAGTCGCGAACGCTGCTGGACCTCGCCGCTGGGGGCGATGATGGCGCTGAATCCGGTCGGCGCCGACTGCAGCACCCACCGTCCGCTCTCCACGGCTCGAAGGGTCGACGAGGCGATCTGCTGGGTCTGCACCTGGGTCAACCAGTAGCTCGAGCCGTTGGTGGGGTTCAGCACGATCTGGGCGTCGTTGTTGAGCGCGTCGGCCACGCGACGGGGAAAGAAGGTTTCCCACGAGATGACGACCCCGAGCTTTCCCAGGCTGGTGTCGAGAACGGCGGGTCCGGTGCCCTCGCGGTCGTCGCGTGGCGGCAGGATGTCGCCGGCGATCGGGTCGAGCAGGTTTCGCATCGGCACGTATTCGCCGTAGGGGACGCGGCGCACCTTGTCGAAGCGCCCCTCGAGGCGGCCCTCGGGCGAAATCGCCACCGCAAAGTTCCAGAAGTGCTCACGGTCGCCGCGGTCCTCCACGATGCCCGCCACGACGGTCGCCTTCAGCGTCGTCGCCAATGAGGTGATGCGCTGCTCCTCGTAGGAGCCGATGTAGTCGCCACTGATGTTGACGATGTTCTCGGGCAACACGACGAGATCGACGGGTGTCGTCACTCCGAGCCCCGCCGTGAGGTGGCGGTCGAGCACCTGGGAGTAGTCGGTCCCTTCGGATCGGGTCTGCTGGGGGCCACCGCCCTGAACGGTGGCAGCGGTGATGGTGCGCAGGCGGGTTCCGTCGGGAGCGACCATCGATGCCAGTGCAACCACGATGACAGCGGCGGCGGCGAGGATGGCGTTGCGAAGCGCTCCGGGCCGCGGGTGCGATGCCAGAGCGGCCAACGCACAGCCGAGCACGGCGACCGCCGCGGTCACGCCCAGGGTGCCGGCGACACGGGCCACGGGCAGCAGCGGGCCCCGGGCCTGGGTGTAGGCGAGCATCGACAGCGGCACCCCTCCGAATGGTGCGTGCCAGCGGAACCACTCGCCGAGCACCAGCGCCCCGGGCAGCGCCAGCGTGGCGTGGCGGGGCGGGCAGCAGGCTGAGAGCACGGCGAACACGAGGGGGAACCAGATGGCGACGCCGACCGGCCAGCCAACGGGTGAGAACTTCACCATCCACAGCGTCGACGGCAGGTACCAGCCGAGGCCCACCAGGATCCCCACCCAGAATCGCTGCTTCCACGAACGATCCATGAGCAGTAACGCCCAGAGCGCGACCCCGACGAAAGCAAGGGGCCACCAGCCCCACGGCGGCATGGCGAAACAGGTGGACAGGCCGGCGACCAACGCGGTGCCGCGGCGGCCCCACCGCCCAGTGGGGAGCGAGAAGTTCACGGCGTCAGCATGGCACTAGTCGGTGGTGGTCAGTCGAGTCCGCAGCGACGCAGCGGCGCGACGCGCCTCTCGTATGCAGGCGGGGATCCCCACGCCGCGATGGGCCATGCCGCACACGGCGAGGTCGGGAGCGTCGTGGGCAAGCAGGGCCTCCAGCCGGTCGGTTCGCTCCAGATGCCCGACATCGTATTGCGGGAAGCCGTCGCGATAGCGGGTGATGCGATGATCGACGGGCGAGGCGGTGATGCCCATCACCGTGCCGAGGTCGGCTGTGATGCGCCCGAGTACCTCATCGTCGGAGAGCTCGATGGAGTCGGGGTCGCGGTCGTGGCCGATCGACACCCTCAGGATCACCGGGTCCCCCTCGAGCCGCTCCCATTTGGTCGACGACCACGATGCCGCGGTGATCGTGAGTCCGGCGGTTCGGGGCACGAGGAACCCACTGGCATCGAGGGCCCCGGGTACGTCGTCGCGTCGGAAGGCCAGCGCTGTGAACACGACCGAGGCGAGGCGGATGGACGACAGGAGCTCTGCTGCTCCCGGGGACCTCGGCGCGACGAGCGACGCAGTGACCGGTGCCGGAGTGGTGAGCACGGTGCCGTCGCCGGCGGGGAGTGAGGTCACCGGCTGGCCGGTTACGAAGAGCACGCCTCGCTCGCGGAGCTGCGTTTCGAGCCGCGCGATCAGCGACCCCATTCCGTGGGCGGGCGCCGCAAAGACGGGGTCGGGCACGCCGCCGGGCTGGAAGCTGGGGGGCGTGTCGGCCAGCGCCTGGGCGAGTGAACGCGAGCGATGCGCGGCCGCGGCCAGCTGCGGGGCCATGGCATCGATGCTCATCGTGTCGACCGACCCCGCCGCAATTCCGCCGAGCAGCGGGCCCACCAGTCGGTCGGTCACCTCCTGGCCATAGCGTCGCGTTATGACCGCACCGATCGAGGAATCGCCAACCAAGGGCTCGCCCTCGAGTTCTGGTTCGTGGCGGGCTCGGGCGATTCCCCAATGGGTGAGAATGCCGGAGGCCTCGAGGTCGTCGAAGTGCACCGGCACCCCGAGGACCAGTCCGCCCGGCAGGCGCTTGAGCTCACCGTCGACCCAGACCATGGCCGATCCCTGCGACGGTGAGATGAGTTCCTCGAGGCCGATCTCGCCACAGAGCGCAACCGCTTCGGGCACACGGCGTAGGAAGGCGTCGGCGCCCTCGTCGACCATCCGCCCGGCGAACGGCGACGTGTGGATCTTGCCGCCCAGCCGCGCCGCAGCTTCATGCACCGTGATCTGCACCGACGGATCGGCCGACAGCTCCCAAGCCGCGGCAAGGCCCGAGATGCCGCCTCCGATGACGCTGATGCGCACGGTGCTCAGGCCTCGCCGGCGAGCTGGATGATCCGATCGGCCAATGCCGCCATCACCACCGGATCGTCGTTGACAACCGCTGGGCGAGCGAGCATCAGGCCGCCAGCCGCGGCTCGGGCCTTCGCCTCGATGTCGACGTCGTAGAGCACCTCGAGGTGATCGGAGGTGAAGCCGTGGGGCACCACCACGATGCCCTCGGAGCGGCCGGTGGCGGCGAGATCGTCGATGACGGTGAGGATGTCGGGACCGCGCCAGGGCTCGGGGGTGCGGCCGGCACTCTGCCAGCCGATTCCCCAGGCGCCCCACTGTGCCAGCCCGGCGGCCGACGCGATGGCGCCGGCCGAAGCGGCGAGCTGATCGGGGTAGGGGTCGTCCACGAGGACTCGCTCGGGGAGCGAGTGGGCCGTGAACACGACGTGGGTCGCGGCCGGCATGGTAGCGAGGGTGTCGCGCAGCGCCGCGCTCTGATGAGCCACGAATTCGGGCAGGTCGTACCACTGCTCGATGCCGCGGAAGGCCACGCCCAGCTCGTCCGCAGTCGCCTGGGCGCGCTGGTGGTACTGGCCGACCGAGAACCCCGAGAAGTGGGGGGCGAGTACCAAGCCCACGATCGACGTCGCTCCGGCGTCGACCAATGCCGCGACGCCGTCCTCGATGAAGGGTGAAGCGTGCTTCGAGCCCGACCCCATGATGAAGCGTCCCGGCTGCGCCGCGTGCAACGCAGTCTCGATGGCGTTGCGCTGCGCCGCCGTGCGCTCGGCCAACGGCGAGATGCCGCCGATGGCGTCGTAGCGGGCGATGAGATCGGCGAGCTGGTGGGGCTCGGGAGGGCGACCCCGGCGAATGTGGGTGTAGTACGGCTCGATGTCGGCGACCGACGCCGGCGTGCCATAGGCCATGACGATGACCCCGATGAGGCCGCTCATGCTGGTGCCACCGGCTGCTCGTGGATCCAGGCGACCAGTTGTTCGAGAATGGTCGGATCGGTCTCGGGCAGTACGCCGTGACCCAGGTTGAAGACGTGACCGGGGTGGCCGGCATTGCGCCGCAGGATGTCGGCCGCCGCGGTGCGGGTGGGCTCCCATCCCGCGAGGACAATGGCGGGGTCGAGGTTGCCCTGCAATGCGCAACGCTCGGGCACGCGGGTGCGGGCGGCGTCGATCGGGGTGCGCCAGTCGACCCCCACCATGTCGGCGCCGGCGTCAGCCATCTGACCCAGCAGTTCGCCGGTGTGCACGCCGAAGTGGATGAGCGGGACGTTGAGGTCGCGGACCGAGTCGAACACCTTGGTGCTCGCCGGAGCCACATACCGCTCATAGTGTGCCGGCGACAACGCTCCGGCCCACGAGTCGAAGAGCTGGATGGCCGAGGCGCCCGCCAACACTTGGCTACGCAGTGAGGCGATGGCGATGTCGGCGAGGCGGTCCATGAGCTCGAACCACAGCGGCTCGTCGGTGAGCATGAGCGACTTCACCAGGCCGTAGGTGCGCGACGGCTTTCCCTCCACCAGGTAGCTGGCCACCGTGAACGGGGCGCCGGCGAAGGCGATGAGCGGCACCGGCAACTCGGCGACCAGGTTGCGGACGGTCTCGAGCACGTACGGCGTGTCGACATCGGGCTCGAGGGGACGGAGGCGGGAGAGGTCGGCCGCGCTGCGGAACGGCTGCTCCACGACCGGGCCGATGCCGGGGGCGATGTCGACGCCGAAGCCGATGGCGTGCACCGGGGTGACGATGTCGGAGTACAAGATGGCGGCGTCGGTGCCGTAGCGCCGCACCGGCTGCAGGGTGATCTCGGTGGCGAGATCGGGCTGCGCGATGGCGGCGATGATCGACCCCGGTCCCCGGATGGCCCGGTACTCGGGCAGCGACCGTCCGGCCTGACGCATGAACCACACCGGAATGCGGTCATGGGGCTGGCTACGACAGGCCGCAAGGAACGGCAAGCCGCTCAGATCGGGTCGGGAAACGGGAACCTCGGGGGCAACGGACACCCGGTCAAACTACCGACGCCCACGAGAAGCGGCATGTCGGCGACCCCTTCTGGTGCGGTGCCGGTGGATCGCTACACTTGTGAACCCCTCAACCGACCGTGGATCTTGCGCCATGACCGTGAATACCGAACTCGAAGCTGAACAGGCGTACATCGACCACGCCTATGAGTGCCTCGAACGCACCCGTGAGGCGGCGCGCGCCGTGCGCTCCGAGGTCGAGACCGGCCCCGGCGGGACGTTCCAGGCCCGTTACGAGCGCGACGTCATGATCGAACAGGCCGACAATCGCTTGGCCCAGACCGAACTCGGCGATCAGTCGTTGTGTTTCGGCCGCATCGATCAGGTGGGCGGGGATCGTTTCTACATCGGTCGCATAGCGGTCTCCGACGAGACGTCCGAACCGGTCGTCGTCGACTGGAGGGCCCCGGTTGCCGAGCCGTTCTACCGAGCCACCGGACGCGACTCCATGGGCCTGGTGCGCCGCCGCCACTTCGCCTCGTCGGGACGAGTGCTGCGCGGCATCGACGACGAGTTCTTCGGCGAGGCCCGCGACGCCCTCCAACCGGGCGCGGTCGTCGGCCAGGGGGCGCTCATCGCCGCGCTCGAAGAGGCGCGGTCGGGCAAGCTCGGCGACATCGTCGCCACCATCCAGGGTGAGCAGGACGAGGTCATCCGCTCGCCGCTGCAAGGTGTGCTGGTCGTGCAGGGTGGTCCCGGCACCGGCAAGACCGTCGTGGCGTTGCACCGTGCTGCCTATCTCCTCTACACCCACCGTTTCCCGCTCGAGGGCCAGGGCGTGTTGGTGCTCGGTCCCAACCGGCTCTTCCTGTCCTACATCGAGCAGGTGCTGCCGTCACTCGGCGAGGCCGGGGTGCAGATCGCAGTGCTCGGCGACATGGTGCCCAACGTGCGGGCCACGGGCGTCGACCGCCCGGCCGAGGCCCGGATCAAGGGCGAGCTGCGCATGTGCGACCTGCTGGCCAAGGGTGTGCGTGACCGTCAGCGGCGGTTGCGCGAGACGGCGATCATCCCGCTCGGTGTCGAGCGGTTGCGCGTGACCCCCGAGGACAGCGCCGAGCTCATCAGCCACGCCCGGCGTCGGGCCCGCAGCCACAACGGTGGCCGCAAGTTCTTCACCGAAGCCTTCTACCGGCTGCTCGCCTCCAAGATGCGTGAACCGCTCGACTGGCAGATCGTCAAGGACCGGGTGCGGGCGCTGCCCGAGACTCGCGAGGCCATCGAGCGCATGTGGCCGGTGCTTACGCCGGCCGAGTTCCTCAACGACCTGTTCAGCTCGATGGCGCTCATGCGCCTGGCCGGCAGCAGGTGGTTCAGCGATGACGAGCTCGCTCTGCTGCGCCAGCCCCGATCGCAGGAGGCCTCGTCGGTCACCTGGTCGACCAACGACATCCCGTTGCTCGACGAAGCCCTCGAGCTGCTGGGCCCGCGCCCCAAGCACCGCGAAGAGGACGCCATCCGCACCTACGGCCACATCGTGGTCGACGAGGCCCAGGACCTGTCGGCCATGGAGCTGCGGGTCATCGACCGGCGTTCACTGAACGGTTCGATGACCATCGTCGGCGACATCGCTCAGGCCACCTCGGCATCGGGCCATTCCAGCTGGGAGTCGATCCTGAAGCACCTCCCGGTGCGGCGTCCGCCCATGCGCGCCGAGCTGCTCATCGGCTACCGCGTTCCCGCTCCGTCGATGAAGCTGGCGTCGCGCATCCTGACGCTCGCTGCTCCGGGCCTCACGCCGCCGCGGTCCATCCGCGAGGCCGGCGACGAGCCCATCATCGAGCAGACCGACGACGAGCACTTCGCCGATGACCTCTGCGCTGCGGTCAAGCGCGAGACGGCTGCGGTCGCAGCGGGCAGCGTCGCCGTCATCTGTCCCACCTCATGGGTCCAGCGCATCGAAGCGGCGCTGGTCTCGGGCGGCGTCGACTTCGGCCAGGCCCATCGCGGTCGCTTCGATCATCAGGTCACGGTTGCGCCCGTTGGGCTGGTGAAGGGCCTCGAGCTCGACACCTGCATCGTGATCGACCCCCAGGCGATTCTCGACGAGGAGTTCCGCGGTCCGCAGACCCTTTATGTGGCGCTGACCCGGGCCACCAAGCGGCTGTCGTTGCTGCACATCGGCCCGCTGCCCGACGTCCTGCGCGGCTGACACCCACTGCTGCCCGACCTTCCACCGCGCCCGACACCCACCGCGCCCCACCTTCCAGTTTTGCCCCGTGAAACGTCCGGGTAGCCGGACGTCTCACGGGGCAAAACTGTCGTGAGTCAGGCGGTCGGCGTGGGCATGACGGCGCCCGGTGTGTCCCAGAACTGGCGGGTGCCGCCGTTGGGGTCGTCCTCGAGGTGGCTCTCGGTGTCGAGCACCATGACTGGGCGGCCGCTGCCGCTGCCGAGCGCCGGCCACTCGGGCAGGCCCTTGGCCGAAGGCACCCCGGTGCGAGCGAAATTGATCCAGGCCTCGTTGGTGGCGTGGGCCAACGGCCGCGGGGCGTCCGGACCCACGAAAATGTGGAGTCGCTGATCCTCGAGCAGGTTGAACACGAACGGGATGTCGATGGCGTGCGCTGCGCCGATGAGGCCACCGAAGGCCTCGCTCTTCCAGTCCCACAGGTACTGGTAGGTGGGGGCGTGGGCGGACTGAACATCGGCGAGTCGCACGGCCGGCAGACGGAACACGAGGTCGGTGAGCAGGGCCCCCTCGACATCGGACAGAGCGGCGTCGGCGTACTCCTCGTGATAGAGGCGTAGCGCCTCATCGGTGTCGGTGACGAGCAACTCGAAGCGGGCGTGTAGCTCGTCGGGGGACTGCGCGGTGGCGGTCATCATGGCGAAGAGGCGCCACTCCTGCGAGGTGGTCCCGATCAGTAGCGAGACGCCGGGCGCGCTGCCCTCGGCAATGGCCGACAACGCATCGGTGGGAATGAACGTGCCGTCGGCGACCGGCCGGAAGCTGAGGAAGCCGAGCGGGCTGCCGGCGCGGCGGATGTAGGACTCGGGGTCGGCGGACCGGGCGGCCGTCATGGCGCCGTGAGCGGCAAGCAGATCGGCGGTGGGCGCCGCCTGGAGTTCCGCGATCGACGACCACCCACCGATGGCGAGGAAGTCGTCGCCGTCGGAGCGGGCCAGCTCGACGGTGCGGCCCGCATTGGTGGAGCCCGACTGGGCGATGGCCTTGGAGAACAGGCCCTTGGCCTGCGGGGCCGCCATGAGCAGCGATACGCTCATCGACCCGGCCGACTGACCGAACACGGTCACGTTTGCCGGGTCCCCACCGAACTGGGCGATGTTGGCCTGCACCCATTCGAGCGCGGCGACCTGGTCGAGGAGGCCGACGTTGCCGGAGTTCTCGAAGGACGGGTCGAGCTGACCGAGCTCGAGGAAACCGAGCGAGCCGAGGCGGTAGTTGAGCGTGACCAGCACGACGCCCGAGTGGGCGAACTGGGTTCCGTCATAGAGGGGGGAGGATCCCGAGCCCATCTCGAACCCGCCGCCGTGGATCCAAACCATGACCGGAAGGGGACCGTGGTCGGTGACCGACTCGTCGGCCGGCACCTCGTCAGATGCCGCCGGCGAAGTGGTCCACACGTTGAGGTAGAGGCAGTCCTCGTCCCAGCGCTCGGAGTCGCCGCCGAACAAGGCATCCATCATCGAGGGGTTCTGCGGGCAGATCGGGCCAAAGGACTCGGCGGAACGCTCGTCGGTCCACGCCACCACGGGGGCCGGGGGCCGGAAGCGCAGTTCGTCGACGGGCGGAGCGGCATAGGGGATGCCGGCGAAGCGGGCGACGCCATCCTGCCAGTGACCCCGGATGGGGCCGTGGGTGGTCGAGGCGTGAACTGAGGTGCCGTCGGCTTCGTGGGTCATGACCCGTTTTGTATCACGGACAGCACCAGTTTCGAGAACGCCGATCCGATTTCGGGTCTAGCGACTGAGGCCGTCAAGTCTGTACGAGGATGCGCTCGCTGGCGAAGGAGTCGAGCGTGACGACGTGACCGTCGATCTCGACGATGCGCTCGCCGTCGGCGTTGGATTCGGTGACAGTGCCGCCGAAACCCGGCCGCAGGAAGTTGGCCTCGAGGAAGTCGAGCATGCCCACGGCGAACTCGAGCTCTTCTGGAATGCGGCTCACCGTGAAGCTGGCGCCCTGCGGTAGCTCGCTGAGCGCAACCGTGTCGGGCGCGAGGTAGGCCGAGCCGGGGATCGGGTTGCCGTGGGGACAGGTGGTGGGCTCACCGAGGATGCGGGCGAGCGCCCTTTCGACCTCGGGACTGATGATGTGCTCCCACTTGCCGGCCTCGGCATGCGCGGTGGCCCACGACAACCCGAGCACGTCGGTGAGCAGACGCTCGGCGAGGCGGTGGCGACGAACGACGGCTTCGGCCAACGACTGTCCGCTCTCGGTGAGGCGGATGGTGGTGCCGACCGTGATGAGACCTTCGCTCGTCATGCGGCGGATCATCTCGGACACGGCTGGGCGCGAGATCTCGAGGCGTTCGGCGATGCGCGCCTGGATGACGTTGACGGCGTCCTCCTGCAGTTCGAAGATCGCCTCGCAGTACTCCTCGAACGCCGGGTGGTACTCGCCCGACTTGCCGGATCTCGGGGAGGCGGGGAGCGACGACATCACGACAGCCTAGATCCTGTGGTGTGGGGGAAGGGAGCGCCATGCAGTTCGGACTCCGCCGGAAATTCGGCCCTGGAGTCGCGGGGACCTGAGTCGTACTGTGCAGTCGGGTGCCTCTCGGGAGGGGCACGGCTGGAGACCATCATGGGGATGAATCGGCGCGAGTTTCTGCGCACGTCGAGTCGGTACGGATCGGCCGCGCTCCTGGGCCAGTCGTTGTTGAATGGGTGTGCGGTGCAACCGTCGGGCACGGTCACTCCCGGCATCGGCGCCGAGTACCAGCCCACCCGCCTGCCGACCGGCAGCCTGCTGAGTCTCCCGGCGAGCGAGGCGCCCATCGACCACGTCGTGATCCTGATGATGGAAAACCGTTCGTTCGACCACTACATGGGCTGGCTGAGTCGCGACGAGGGCTTCCTCGAGCGCGGGCTGAGCCGCTACGGATCATCCTTCTCGATCGACGCGCTGTCGTCGCAAACGTTCATCGACAACACGCCGGGCGGAACAGGCGCGGCCGTTGACACGTTCCACCTCCCCGCCGACCCCATGGCCAACCCGTGGCGAGGGTGTGGCTTCAACGACCCGGGTCACGGCTGGAAGTCGGGGTACGCCCAGCGTGATGGGGGGTTCCTGGCGCCGAGAAGCGGCAACGACAAGTACGCGCTGGGCTACTACGAGGCCGACGATCTGCCGTTCCACTCGCGCATGGCGCGCCGGTTCACCACGTTCGACCGCTACCACTGCTCAGCGCTCACCTCGACGCAGACGAACCGGCGCTACCTCCACGGTGCCCAGTCCGGTGGCTACAACTACAACTATGTGCCGCTCAGCGAAGGCGGGTTCCAATGGGAGACCATCTGGGACCGGCTGCGAGCCGCCAACGTGTCGGTCGGGTCGTACTTCTGCGACGTCCCGAGCCTGGCGTTCTGGGGCGGGCGGATGGGCGACATCATCGCCCCGATCGACCAGTACTTCGAGCGGTGCGCCAACGGCACCTTGCCGAGCGTGACGTTCCTCGACCCGCCATTCCTGCCGTGGTGGCAGGCCGACGACCACCCGCATTCGGACCCCGCCGCCGGCCAACGGTTCTTGCGCGACGTGTTCCGGGCGTTCACCGAATCGCCCCATTGGCAGAGCGGTGCGTTCATCCTCACCTACGACGAGTGGGGTGGCTTCTTCGATCACGTGGCGCCTCCCGTGCTCCCCGACAAGGACGGCGTGAGCGCCGAGGGCTACAACTACGCCCAGGCCGGCTTTCGGGTACCGACGATTGTGGCCTCGCCATATGCCAAGCCGGGTTTCGTCGACCACACCAGCTATGACCACACCTCGATCATGCGGTTCCTGCAGTGGCGGTTCCTGGGCGCTCCGGCCGAAGGTGCCGGTGGCGACGGCGCACCGTGGTCGCTGACCGAGCGGGACCGTGCCGCCAACAACATCGGCGCCTGCCTGGCGGCCGAGAACCCCGACCCGGTGGTGTTCGATCTCGATGATCTGCCCCTGCGCTGGGCGACGCCCGACTGCGAGGGTGGTGCCTACGTCCCCAACCTGAGCCAGCAGCCGGAGCGCGGACCACGAACGACCACGTCTTCTTCCACGTCTGTTCCGTTGCCAGTCCTCGTGCCGGAGATGGCGGCCGACCCGGTCACGAGCGGCGGCCCCGGAGGTGACTTCGAGGACCTCGCCGAGATCGGCTACTTCGAACAGGTGGGTCTACGGTTCGAGGCGAGTTCGATGGCGGGCACCTGGGTCGAACTCTGAGCCCTGGAGCGCGGCGTTGACCCCGCGTCGGGCTCACTGTCGGACCTCCTAGCTACCCTGCACCCATGGCACTCGCAGGATTCAGCGAACCGACGCGCGAGTGGTTCCGCACCACCTTCGGCGAGGCCACGCCTGCGCAGGAGCAGGCCTGGCCGGCCATCAGCTCGGGCGATCACGTCCTGTTGTGCGCCCCCACCGGTTCGGGCAAGACGCTGGCGGCGTTCCTGTCGGCCATCGACCGGCTGGCCACAACCCCGCTCGAGGCGGACGCCAAAGGCAAGGCAATCGAGACCACCACGGTCGTCTACATCTCGCCATTGCGGGCCCTGGCTGTCGATGTCGAGAAGAACCTGCGGGCCCCCATCCGCGGTTCCATGCTCGCCGCCCAACGGCTGGGCTCGGTCGCCCGTGAGCCCACGGTGGGCGTTCGCACCGGCGACACCCCTCCCCAGGAGCGTCGCACCCTGGTGCGCCACCCGCCCGACATCCTCATCACTACACCCGAGTCGCTCTACCTGATGCTCACCAGCGCAGCCCGTGAAACGCTGCGTTCGGTCACCACTGTCATCATCGACGAGATCCACGCCGTGGCCGCCACCAAACGCGGCTCGCACCTGGCGCTCACCCTCGAGCGACTCGAGCAGATCGCCGACCGCTCCCCGCAACGCATCGGCCTGTCGGCCACCCAGCGGCCGCTCACCGAGATCGCCCACTTCCTGGGCGGCAACCGGGTCGACGCCGCCACCGGCCACACCCTGGGTCAGCGGCCGGTCACCATCGTCGATGCCGGCATCCGCAAGACCCTCGACATCGAGGTGATCGTCCCGGTCGACGACATGGGCGCGCTCGGCGAGATCATCCCCGAGAACGAATCGGGCGACATCCCCAGCGGGCCCACCTCGGGGGGCCCGGTCCGGCGCAGCATCTGGCCGGCCATGCACCCCCGGCTGCTCGAACTCATCCTCGCCCACAACTCCACCATCATCTTCGCCAACGCCCGTCGTCTCGCCGAGCGCCTGTCGAGCCGGCTCAACGAACTGGCCGAGGACTCCACCTCCGATCGCGCCGGCGAGAACTACGGCACGTCACCCAAAGAGGGCCACGAGCTGGTGCGGGCCCACCACGGGTCGCTCAGTCGGGTGCAACG